>Ga0209317_1001491_pt1 | contig 20202 bp, 18 predicted proteins | sample RifGroB2_FD_183994 | JGI IMG/M metagenome (GOLD analysis project Ga0209317, IMG submission 183994) | Soil microbial communities from Rifle, Colorado, USA - Groundwater B2 (SPAdes) (version 2) | ecosystem: Environmental > Terrestrial > Soil > Unclassified | place: Rifle, Colorado | collected... | reverse complement strand
GGGGTCGGTGAAGGTGCACCAGGGGATGGTCAGTGCCGACGTTTTCTGCCGACCCATGAAGAGGGCGTTGGCGATCAGGATGCGGGCCAGGGCATCGGCGGTGTGGGTGAACTTGTAGGGGAAACAGATATCGCCGGCGGCATAGACGCGCGGATTTGTGGTCCGGAGCATCTCGTTCACCGTGACCCCCTGCTTCGGGTCGTAGGCGATCCCTGCCGCCTCGAGGTTCAGCCCCTCAACGTTCGGCGCCCGGCCGATGCCGACCAGTATTTCGTCGACGCACAGTTCCAGGGTAGTGCCATTCTGCTCAACCGTGATCACCTTGTCGTTGCCCTTGCGGGCCACTTGAAGAATCTTCGACTGCAGGCAGAGTCCGACCCCGTCCCTTACCATCGCCTGCTGGACGATCTCGGCGGCATCGGCATCCTCCCGCGAGAGCAGGTGCCCTACGTATTCAATGATGGTGACTTTGCTGCCGAAACGGGCGAAGGCTTGCGCCAGCTCGCAACCGATGGGCCCCCCTCCGATAACGGCTAAGCGAGGCGGCAGTTCGGTCAGTGAAAATACCGTCTCGTTGGTGAGGTACCCCGCTTCCGCAATCCCCGGTATGGGGGGAGCGGCGGCACGCGCCCCGGTACAAACGGCGGCGCGCTTGAAGAGGAGTTTCTTTCCCTCCACCTCGACAGAGTCCGGACCGGAAAAGCTCCCTTGACCGATGAAGACATCGACCCCGAGCTCGTCGCGAAAGCGGCGGGCCGAGTCGTGGTGGCTGATGTCGGCGCGCAGACGTCGCATCCGCTCCATAGCGGCTCCGAAATCGAAACTGATACCGTCGCCGTGTCGCACACCGAATTCACCGCCGGCCCGGGCATCGAAAATTGCACGGGAGGCGCGTATCACCCCCTTCGAGGGGACGCACCCGACGTTCAGGCAGTCCCCCCCCATGAGGTGGCGTTCGATGAGGGCGACCTTTGCTCCCAGGCCGGCGGCTCCGGCTGCGGCAATCAGGCCAGCCGTGCCGGCGCCGATCACCACCAGGTTGTAGCGTCCGCCCGGCTCCGGGTTGACCCAGTCCTGTGGATGCACGTTGGCGACCAGGGTTTCGTTATGGGTGTCACGCGGCAACATTTCGGTTTTGAGGGACATGGCGATCACTCCGTTCAGACGAGTTTACCTTCAGGTACCGTTGGTACCGGTCCCCGCCTTGTCAGCGGGCGTTCTTCAGGTCGTTGGCTTTCCAGTCGTACCCCAGGTAGTCAAGCTTCATCCCGCCCGAATCGATCTCTTTTCTATCTGCCGGTGAGACATAGGGTTTTATGAAATTGAGTGCTCCACCGCCCAGGGCATCAAAGTGCTTCTTGTCGAACTTGAATATCTGGGAGAGGAAGACGGTCTTTTTATTGCGGTCTATCAGCAGCCCCTTCTTACGGTCGGCCAGGAGTTTTCTCCCCTGCTCCTCCAACTGAGAGAACAGTGTTGCCGCGCGGTACGGCACGGGGAGAAGATCCGCACAACTGACCGAAGCGCAGTTGATGCCGAAATGTATGCGCAGATCCTTGAAGCCGTCCAGGAGGATGTCGTTCTCGATCTGCGCCAGGGAATACTCCTTCCCCCCGACGTTGATCACCTTGCGGTTCCAGGGCTGGCCCAGCCAGTTGATCCTCTTGCTCCTGATGCTATCAACCGGGTAATGGTCGAGGATGGTCTTCATGGCGCCGATGTTGTACACGTTCACCCAGAAGGCGATTTTCTCTTCGCGGCTCTGGAGCGTTGCCGCATCGAATGCGGCAAGTTCCTTGAGAAGAAGGGTGTAATCGGAGTCGGGTTGTTTAGCCTCCCGGCTCAAGGCCGTATAATCGACCGCGTTGAGGCGTATGCCGTCGATGGTCACCCCCGTCCTTACATGCCGCTTCAAAAGCGCGGCATAGTGCCCGTAGGAAAAGTCGGCTCCCGACGCAGTCATGGGAAGTGACAATGAAATCATCAATAATACCAGCAGCAATCTTTTCACGGGGATCTCCTTCTCGATGTTCAGCCACACGCTCAATCAAGGTCTGCATAAATTCCGGCCATGAACTTCTCGATACTGAAGAATGCTCGCAGTACCGAAGGATCGAAATGCCGGTCCGGCCGGATCCTGGAGTAGCGTATCAACATCTTAGGCATTGGATGTTCCCCTTTTCACCCCAACGCCGAATCGCCTCGTTCATTTGCCCCAAACCGCCGGCAACCGATGCTCTCAGCCCCAGATTGAAGAGAGGGGCAAGAATTCCACCGAACTCTGAACTCTGGATGTATTTCAGTCGGTTGGGGGCAAGGATTTCCAGTTCGGCACAGTATTTCCAGGTGAATATTCCGGCAAAGAGCAAGGTGTGTTGCCAGCAGAACCTTGCCTCAGGCTCAACTGCCAGCATCTTCGGCCTGACAACGAAGGGACCGATCTCCGGCAGGCTGACTACCAGTTCCAACTGCTCACCTGCATGCATCCGTCCCGTTGCCCGTTGGAACAACGGGTTCCAGTGCGGGTAAAGACCGAAGTCGGTAAGCAGTTCCCATATCCGCTCAACTGGCGCTTCGATAGTTATTTCGGTCCGGACTTCGCTCATATCAACGCTCACCTCCTCTAATGGGCTTCTTTTCGAAGCTGCCGTTCCCGCAGGTCGTCCTTCCAGGCATAGGGGAGATCCACGATGGCCCCGTCCGGAAGTTTCTCCGATGCGTAGCGGAGGCAATCTTTGAGCACAGCTTCATGACCTGCCGCGTCGCCAACATCACCCAGGGTAAGACCGAAAGGGTGCCGGATGTAGAGCGCCTTGGAAGGCTTGACAAGCGCGGTCATCTCGCTCACCAGTGACAGAGAAATAGTGGCGATCCCCATGATGTCCAGCACTCTCTGGATCAGTCCCACGGACTGAGAGCAGACCGGTCACGACGGGACGAGTATTGCGAGGTCCACGCCATCATTCATGAGGAGCCGGCCGACCTGGGGAGCGCTTTTCCAGATGAGCCGTTCGGGGCGAGGCACATACCCCATAAAGGAAACGTGGGTTGGGGCCGCCTCGCCGATTAATCCCTGTGCCGCGAGCTTGTTCAGCAACTGATAAGGGAAGATGGTATCCAGGTCCTGCATGGCACGCCGGGTGTCATAGCCGGGGTGGGCGAGAGCGATCCCTTCTGGTGCAGTATCGCTCGGGATGATACGGAAGCTGTCGTCTCCGAGGGGATTTTTCACATCGAACCGTTCCTGGCTCTCACGCAGATACGCCCCAGCGGTAACAACCAGCGCCACCTTGCAATCCGTTATCGGCTTCGCGATCGGATTCGATTCAGTCGCATGCTCAAACCTTGTCCATTCAAAGTCGGCCAGCACCTTGCGCCGGACAAAATCCTTCTCTACATCGAGAAAACTCATGATTGGTTGCTCCCTTCCCTAAAAATCGATCTCCACCTGCAAGGCATCGAGAAATTTGTTGAAGGAGGTAAAAAGCTCCATGACGCCGAGGGCCTCTATGATCTCTGCATCCGTCTTGCCTCGGTTCCAAGGTTCTCTGCTTCGATAGTTTCGATTCTTGCCATTTTCCGCTCTCCTTTGTTGTTCCTGACCAGCTGATAATCTTCCGCCACGCCGCAGTCAAGTCTCCCCCCTTTGGAAAAGGGGGACTTTTGTCTGCCTATACTCGCAAATCCAGGGTGATCCTCAGCGTATCCAGGCACTCCCGCATGGGACGCTCATCCTTTTTTAGTCGTGACATCATGATGCCCCCTTCGATGGTGGCAATGATATGTTTGGCTAATGCTTCGTCATTCACATCAGTTCTGATCTGACCTCTTTTCTGTGCTCCTGCGACTACTGATGCGACCCTGCTGATCCACTCATCAAAAACCCGGTCGATCATTCCGGCAAATTCCGGATCAAAGTCAGTCATCTCCAGTGCGGTATTGCCAAAGATGCAGCCACCGACAAAGCCTGTAGCCAGATGTTTGTCCAGAGCGGCGCGCAGGAACCTATCCAGTCCCGCGCCCGGATCGTCGCCCCCAAGCGACCGGGAAAGGAATTCCATGAATTCGTCAGTCGCCTCCTTGAGAACCTCGCGGGCGATGGCGTCCTTCCCGGTGAAATGGAAATAGAGGCTCCCCTTCTGCATTCCCGTTGCTGCAATCAGGTCACCGATCGTTGTTGCGTTGAAACCCTTGGTGTTGAAGAGGCCCCGAGCGGCATCAAGTATCTTTTCGCGTGTGATTTCGCCTTTGGATTTCATGGCCGCCTCCAAAAAAACTGAACGTTCGGTTTATTTTTACAGCGAGCTTGGTGGCTGTCAACGCGCAACTTTATTAATTTCCGTTCAACGGCACTTGCCAGTCCATCACTGCGACACTAGTGCACACCCTGCGGACGCAGCATTTTCATGATAATCGAAAGTCGAACAACTATCCCCTTCACCCGGTGATGGGGGAGTCTGAGGAGTCACGGGGAGTCACTGGCAACGGAATCGGCGCTGGGTGCAGAAACGCTCGCCGAGTCGTTTTGACAGCCAAGGATCGGTTGATAGACTCGAAAACGCGAAATGCGCCGGGAAACAAGGGAAGCACTGCTTCAACATGAAAGGAGACAACAGATGAGAAAGCTGCTGCTCTTTTCCATTCTAGGTATAGCCTGGCCGCTGGCAGCCTTGGCCCAGTGGTCTCGAAACACTCAGTTCCCCTGGATGAGATTATCTCCGGCGGGCCGCCTCGCGACGGCATCCCTGCCCTGACCAAACCCAAATGGGCGCCGCAATGCTACGGCTGCCACGCGCGGCAGAACGTGGGCAAGCCGGCCGCCGACTGGCTGAACGACAAGAAGGGCGATGGCCGTCGGCGATCTTCTCGATCCCCTCGTGGCAGGTGAGGCACTTCTCCTGGGCTGCAGTCCATCCCGGTACGGCTAGCAGCATCAGCGCCGCCAGGGTAATCATCAATCGGTTCATCTTCTTGCCTCCCTTTGCGAAATGTTTTGAGCATTGAAGAGCACGAAGTCTGCCAAATAAAATTCACCGTGTAATCGAACAGTTATATTATTGGCCTGAGCGATGGTGGCACAAAATTTACCACTGGCGGTGGTTTATAAATAACCAGGGAATGAACTGCGAACGGCTTTTGCTGAAAGTTCCGTCATAACTCCCGGAACGTAAAGCTCCTCTCCATCTTGTCATACGGCTTTCCGTCCAGTTCAGCATAGGGGTAGATGAAATAATTGAGTTTTTCTCCTTGCTGTGATGGTTTGAGCAGGATGTCCCGCCCCGTGGTAAACTCAACCCGGTTTTCACACAAGGTGCCGAAGTAGTACTCCTTCCTTGTCCTGTTCTTGCTTCCCTCAGAGGCATCCACCGGGATCCAGCCTTTCCCTTGGAGATAAAACTCGGCCCAGCAGTGGTATCCCCCGATACTTCCCTCTTTAGTACCCTCCGGGATGGGGAAGCCGATGATGAACCGGGCCGGGATGCCGCTTGCTCGGCAAAGACCGATAAGCAGGGCATGAAAGTCGGTGCAGTTGCCGCGCTTTAAGTCACAGGCATGGTTGATGTCGCCTCTTCCCCAACCGGTGCCGCTTTTGTCGTAGGAAAGGTTATCGACGGTATAGTCGTAGATCGCCCGCGCTTTTGCCAGGGGAGTGAGTTTCCCAGCCGTCACTTCTGCCGCAAGCTTCCTGATTCTGTGGTTCAGTGGCACCAGGCGGTCCGGCGCCAGGAAACGGGCCAGTTCTTCCCTTGGCGCAGGCGCAATGGTGCCACTTCCCGTCAGGTTTCCCCTTTTCTCGATACGAGTCACCTCGTACTGCAGTTCGATTTCCAACTCTTTTGCAGGGGCCTTGACTCTACCGTACAGCAGGGAATTGCCGTATTCCCCCTCCTTTTTCGGTTCCAACGGAACGGGCGCGGTCACCTTGGCAAGCTTAACCGTCTGCTCCCCGTTGCTTGGAGCGACAGGAATCCATAGCCGCATCTCACCCTGAGGGATATCCTTCAGCTTGACTTTGTAACTGAAGAGAAAATGTCTTTTTTTCGGCTCCGCTGTAACCGCCCCATGCGCCAGGGCGCTCAAGACCGTCAGCGTAACAGCCGTCCAAAATAGGTACCGGTGCATGCGCATAAACACTCCTTCGAACTTTCTTTTTGCGGGGATGAACGCTATGAAAAAGCCCCCGGATGAGGGGGGCTTGCAAGCTGAAATCTGACGGTGTCCGGGGATTATTTGATTTTCTTGATTTCGGTCCCTTCATAGGTGTAGCGGGGCTCGCCATTTACCTTGTGGATCTTGGTGTCGATCACCTCCAGCTTATCCCCTTTGGGAACCATCCAGAAGTCTATGTCGATGACATCCTTTCCTTCGGTGGACTTGAAATCACTGCAGGTGAAGTAAATCATTTTCCCATCCTTCTCAAACATGCGGACCGGATCGTGTATCTTGTCGAGCTTCAGTTTCCACTTCTTCCCGAGTTTGTCGTCATCTATGACAAAGACGCCGCCGGTAGCCTTGGACTGAGCCTTGACATGTTCCTTGATCGACTTCTTGACGAACTTGGCGGTGACCGGCTTGCCGGGGTGCTCCGCCTTTGTCTTCTCGACCTCTTTTCCAGGATGCTCCGCTTTCGGCTTCTCGACCTCCTTCCCCGGGTGTTCGGCTGCGATGCAAACTCCTGCTGCCAGAACCGCTGATATTGATGCTGCCACAACATACAACCTTAATTTATTCATGGTGTAACCTCCTCAACCTGGATTGACAATTTGCTAATTCTAAAAAGGAAAAGCCGACTGTCAAGAAATCCAGGGGCTTTTATCCCCTTACAGTAAGTGTAAGGGGGGAAGATGTGGGTGGTTGACAATATAAATAATTAAGATAGCCTCACCTGCGATCTTCTAAAGCCGCCCCTCGTTGGGTCGGATGCCCGCCGTCTGAAGGCGAGGGTCCGATGGCCAGTTTAGCTTAGTGTCCGATTCCAGTAGAACCCGGCCCTGCCAGAGGAGGAAGCCCGTATGTCGACCAACACCACCGTGAACGGTCAGACCGTAGTCCACAAGGATAGTGGCGGCATCGTCATCACCTCGCCAGACGTCTGCATGACCCCGATTGGTAATAGCATCGTTGCCATTCCATACGTCAACGTGGCCGAGTCCGCCGAAACCAGCAACGGCAGCAAGACGGTCACCGTGAATGGCAAGCCGATCATGCTCAGTGGGTCCTGCTTCAGTGTCAGCAGCGGTAACGAGCCTGGAACTGCGGGAGGGGTCTCCTCTGGAGTCACAAAGGGGAAAGCAAAGTTCGTCAACTTCTCTTCCGACGTTCTTGTTGAGGGCAAGCCGGTCTGCCGGCGTCTCGATCCGATGGTGAGCAACATTAATGGTTCCGGCAATACCCCGCCTGCACCGCTGATGCAACCGAATGCCACTGCTGAGGGGAAATACGCGGAAGGGCATATTCTTGCGTTAGCCCTAGTATTGCAGCACCCCAATACGATCAGCGGACGAGTGACACAGCCAGTGCTAAACGCCCGGTATACTATCAGCGGACCTGAGACTCACATGAGCGAAAAAGACGCGAACTATGTTGGGTTAGAGCACATTGTCGGAGCGGCAGGTACGTACAGTATTAAATTCACCGGCTTTGATAGAAAGAAGAAGCCACTAGGATTGGAAACGGCATGAAGACCATCAACTGCATCAATATCAAGTGGCAGGATTTGTTTGCCCAGATTGATGGGCTCGAAACCGACGCCCAGAACAGGATCTGCATCGAAGCGGAGGTCATCCCCATTGTCTTCGTGCCCGGCATCATGGGGAGCAGGTTGCGGCGACGCATCGACAAAGCCAAGCTTTGGGACCCCGATGATCCCCTCTTCATGGTTGATAAATATGGAAAGTTCTCCGCAACTGCGGCTAGGCGCAAAGCGCTTCTCATCGGCTCCGAATTCAGCTTAACCTACGCTGAGGTGCATGCCGACGACCCGAACCACAACAAGCGATTTGCCCATCAGCACGACACCAGCCGCGACAAAAGGGGGTGGGGCGGAGTGATGTGGGGAAGCTACGGAGCATTACTTATCAAGCTCCAGGAACACCAGTGGCCTGCTCCTCTGAATGCCTGCTTCGAATTTCCGGTCCATGCTTTTGGCTACAATTGGAGCGCCTCCAATGACGATGCAGGCCTCGCTCTCAAGGAATATATCGGCAAGACTACCGATGACTATCAAAAAGGCGTCTATAGCCCCGATGGAAGAAAGCGCGAATGCAACAAGGTCATCATCGTCACCCATTCAATGGGCGGTCTGGTCGCCCGTTCTGCCTGCGTATTGCACGGAGCCGAGGGAACGGTGCTCGGGGTGATTCATGGTGTTCAGCCTTCCGTAGGTTCACCGGCCGCGTACTGGCGGATGAAGGCGGGGTTTGAACGGCCCAGAGGCGGCCCAAACAGGCAATTGTGGGATTGGCTGCGTAATCCGCTTAAAATGGCAAAACACACCCTGCTCGGCCACATCTCCGCCGTCATCCTCGGCACTAACGGGGAGGAAGTCACCTCGCTGCTGGGCAACTCGCCCGGCGGTCTGGAACTGCTCCCCACCAAGGAGTATCGGGATAACGCCGGCAACCGTGCTTGGCTCAGCTATCCTGCGTCAAAAGGTGAGGTGCGGCTGCCTGTCGCCGACCCCTATGAGGAGATTTACCTGCTCAAGGATGTCGCTCACCGGATGGTTGATCCAGATTGGCTTGACCCGGGAAAAAAGGACAGTGTTGCAGCAGGTAAAAAAGGAGCATGGCAGTTTTACTGTGGCTATCTCAATCAAGCAAAGAAGTTCCACAATAGTCTCAAAACCTGCTTCCATTCCGAAAGTTACCAGTTCTATGGGACCGACCTTGATTCACCTGACCGCGTGGAGTTCTCCCGCCTGGATTACTCACACCCTCAGAGAGGCCGGATACTGCTTGATCAATTTTTCGTCAACAAAGGCGGCTTTCGTACCTATGTTGGCAACCGGGACTGGCCACTTGCCAACGGGGAGGGAGCGGAAGCCATCGTCACTCTAGAACCTCCCGCCGGAAAAGGTGACGGCACAGTCCCTAATTCATCCGGGAAAATTCTGCCCTTGAGGGAAGGACGAACCGTCAAGATCGGGACCAATGAGGGGAGTTGGTTCGAAATTGGCCATCAGGACATTTACGGTACGCCACGAGCCCAAGAGGTCGTCTGTACCTGCATCTGGAATCTGACGCAGAAGTACATCGACGACCATATTGGAACAGTAACAGGTTAAGAGAACCGGTTAAGGAGTGGGCAATGAACCAATGGGCGTGGATACCGTTTAAAATAATCTTTTGTGTAATGATCATTGGTTGCGTTGGTTCTGAGGGAACCGGCAAGAGCAATCCCAAAAATATTTCGCAAGGAGCGAATGCCGTCATGAAAAATTACTCTTTTGGAAGATTTTTACTGTCAGTCCCGTTTGACATGTCTCTTGATGCACACAGCGCACGCATCAGAGAGATTCAGATTATTGAATCAGAGTGGCCTGACACTCCCACCAAAGAGAATTCAAGAGAAAATCTTTGGAATAAAAATATATCGGAAATAAGCAAACTGAGAAAACCAGACGGGGTAAAAAACATAATAATCGAGCAGCGCACTCTTTCGCAAACGGGTCAATGGTCAAAAGCAGTCTACTATTATGGCAATCATGCTCAGAATGATGAAGGTTTCTGGGATATTCTAATCGATGCAGGGGAAACTTGTGTTTGTTTTAAATATAATGGATTAGTAGAAGCGAAGGAAGAAATGTTCCAATGGGTGCTACAAGTTGCTAGAGCATATCAACTATTTAACGGAGAAAACCTCTTGAATAACCGATCAGGTAACTTCTTCTTCCTCAAATACGGCACAATCAATATTCCTTACAAACACCAAGAAAGCACCTACGCCCGATTCGAAGGCCATCCTTTGAACCTGAAACTTGAACTAGAGATGAACGAAACGCACACCGATGAGCCTAAGGATGAAGGACTATTGGCCCGGACTGCAGCAGTCATAGCCACAGGCTACGCGACAGGTGTGGACATCGACAGGATTCGTTCCCGGAAGCGTAAGGTAGCCGGATTAGATGGCGAAGAGGAAGTAGATAGGATGACCGACAGTCATCGAGCAGCACTGAGCTTTGGCTGGCGCTATGCGGGGAAGAAAGACTCCGGAGAGTATCCGGAGATCGTTATTCGTATGGAATCTCCAGACGCAAAACTGGAAGATAAGCTCAAGATCTGGGACGCTATTCTTGAGTCAATGAAACCGTTGTACAAAAACTAGTCGCGAACTCGGTTTTTGTTTCGCGTCTTACTCGCACAAAACCAAAGGGCCGATAATTGACTTCAAAACCGTAAGTGGTAGCCTTGACGCGGCTATAAAATCCAGTCCACGAAAGGAGATAGGAAAATGCAATTTCACAAAACTGTTGTAATGACAAACGCATTCGTTGCCCTGTGCTGTTCCTTTGCCTTTGCCGCCGGCAGTGTCGAAAAAGGCAAGGCCCTGTTTGACGATCCGAAGTTTGCCGGAGGCACTTCGGGAAAATCGTGCAAATCATGCCACCCCAATGGCAAGGGGCTGGAAAAATCCGGGATGAAAGGGAAGAAGGAGTGGAAGAACCCGGCCGGGACATGGCTGAGCCTTGAAGATGCGAATAATGTATGCATCATGATGGCCCTGGAAGGAAAGACTGTCGATCCCAAAGGGGGAGAGATGAAGGATCTGGTTGCCTATATCAAGTCGCTGGGCAAGAAGAAATAATGGATCAGGTAACAAACTTCACTTTCTATGGGAGAGGCTGTTTTGCTCTCCCATTTTCTTGCCCGCCAATCTGACAAAAGCCGGTCCAGCTTGTCCGTTGGCCGGCTTTTAGCGAAAAGGAGGATGCCTTGCTATGATGGGAGACGGCATGATGCATGGAATGTACGGGATCGGCATGGCGTGGATGGTGCTTTGCGTTCTTTTCGGGATCATCCTCCTGGCCGGCATAGTACTGCTGCTCGTATGGGCGGTTAAGGCGGTGGGAAAAGGACGCAATCAGAGTGATGAAGTTGCCCTCGATATATTGAAGAAGCGATATGCCCGTGGAGAAATCACACGGGAGGAATTTGAGAGAATGAAGCACGAGATTTCATAGCCGGGAGAGTGTTCATGGAAAATCCTCGCCTGTTTATTCTCGCCATTGTTTTGATCTTGACCGGGGCCTTAGGGCTTACTGTCTCAACGTGGTTTGCCGGTAAACAGACAACCAGGGACAGGGCAATTCCGATGATGGATATGATGATGGGTAAAGGGATGATGGATAAGGGACAAATGAAGGACATGATGAAAAGTATGATGCCTGGTATGCTTCCACCCGGAATCAGACCTGAGAATTTGCCGGAACCAAATAGCAGGGGAGCAAAATTGTCAATCCGTTATTGCACGCAGTGTCATGACCTCCCCAGCCCATTCATGCACAGTGGCGAGGAATGGCCTGTGACAGCAGGACGGATGTTCGCCCGGATGTCGATGATGTCGGGAATGCAGGGGATGAGCATGATGGCTATCGAAAGTCCATTGCCGGAGGAGAAGGAAACGATCGTCGGCTATTTGAAAAAACATTCGATGAAATCAATATCTCCCAACGAGCTCCCCGACCCTGGCTCTGAAAGTGCGGTCTTATTCAGGGAGAGATGCTCCCAATGCCACGCCCTGCCGACCCCGAAACTCCATACCGCTAAAGAGTGGCCGTTGGTAGTGGAAAGAATGCGAGGCAACATGGAGTCCATGGGGAGAACGGTGTTCACAGAAAACGAAAAGAAGGAGATCGTAGGCTACCTGGTAAATCAGGCACGAAAATAGTCTTAATGTGCTTTATTTTCCGAATTCTGAGACGACCCCATTACTGGAATCGTTTCCATTTCCTGTAGGAAACCGCAGCCAGGATCATCAGACTTTGATCGTCCGGAGGGATTCCCTGGTCTCGCGGATAACCAGCGGCAGGGAAGCAAACATCGACCATGGGGTATAGCTTAACGATCTTCCCCCCTGCTGCAAGCCATCCGCATTAAGTCAACCAGACGGTCTCCAGGCAGATGTGGCACCTCGACGCCGGGAGCAGCGTCTCATCTGCCATCCACAGAGCCGCAGATGGATTTTTCATCGTCGCAGCTCGTCCAGTTCCGCGGCGTTCGCCAGGATCGGTTTGCCGCTCCGAAGCCGCCGTATCCACAGTTCTCGTTTTCCCAGCTCCTTGGACGTGGCTTGCCCTTCGATCTTCTCCTGGAGCAGGTAGGCCGTGATGTCCTCGATCGCGCCTGCGGCGTTTCCGTTCAATGCCCGGTTCAGTCCACGACTGTCGCGATAATTGTGATTGCCGTAGCCGAGGTTGACGGCATGCTCGCATGACTCTTTGATCTGTGGGTCCGCCGCCTTGCCCCAGATGGTGCCGGCCCAGCAAAGGGTATTCCACCAGACAGCTGATATGGCATCCTTGTCCAGACCCTCGGCTTTTCGGTATTCCGCCATCGCCTCCGGAACCTTCCCCTGGTCCGCCAGGCGGTTTCCGTGCTGCGCGGCAACGGTCGCCAGGATGTGGTGTTTTTCGTGCAGTGGGTCCAAATCGATAGCCGGATATAACTCTTTGGCTTGCTTGAATTTTTTGGCGGCCTCAGTTGCGTTGCCGGCTCTCCCTATTTCCTTTCCCTGTGCCGTCAGGTGCAGGGCGATCAGTTTGTCCATGGGAACGGCTCCGCTTTGCAGCTCCGGCTTGGACTGCACCATCCGGATGAACTCCTGTAACCACTCCTTTTTTCCCTTGCTGGCTGTGGCCTCGCTGGACGCTATCAGCCTTGCAATGGTTGCTCGACGCACAAAGGCGTCAGGATCTATGGCCAGATCGGGATCGATCCTTTTGGCCGCGAGGAGCAGGTTGACCGCTGACGCCTTGTCTCCGGCGTAGGCGAGCCGGTAGGCTCTCTCCCTCATTGGATCTGCTACCAGCTTCCTCGCCGTTTTGTCCGGGTCCGGGTCAAACTGCAGCGACGGGTCAAGTTCTTGAGCCTTGACGAACTGAGCGGCAGCGCCCCTGAAGTCGCCGTAATGGATCAGGTGGTTTCCTTTGGCTACCAGAGCCAGTGCCTTTACGGCGGGGGGACACGCTTCTTTATGGACAGAGCGGGCAGCCACCATGGCGCTTAAGCCGCTTTCCTGATGCAGGTATTTTCTGCACTCGTCGTCGGTCAGGGAGCGATTGATAAGGCTGCGAGCCGAGCCCATCAGGAGTTGGGGATCGACTATGTTGATGTGATGGGTGCCGTCGCGGCTGCCAGTGGCCAGGTGCCTGCCATCGGGGGAGAAGGCAACGCCGTAGACCCTGTCGGAGTGTTCCTCAAGCGACATCACCTCGTAGCCCGACGTGGCATCCCAAAGCCTCGCAGTCATGTCCCAACTGGCAGTGGCGATATACCTGCCGTCCGGGCTGAAGGCAACGTCCCATATCATCTGGGTGTGGCCGCGGATTTCCGTCAGGCGTTCGCCGGTCACCGCATCGAATACCCGCACCACGTTGTCTGAGCCGGCTGTGGCAACTCTCTTGCCGTCTTCGCTGAAGGCCACGCAATGGACAAATACCCTTTCGTGCCCTTTCAGATTCAGGAGTTCCCGGTAGGTCGAGGCATCCCAGATCTTGGCCATTTCCTCGCCGACTGCGGCAAGTCGTCGCCCGTCCCTGCTGAAGACTGCGTCACTGACCTCTCCCTTCGGGTTGAGCAGCGACTTGAGATGCCGGTGAGTTGCAGCTTCCCAGATCCCCACGGTGCCATCGCGGCTTGCCGTGGCAATACGTTTGCCGTCCTTGCTGAAGGTGGCTTGATAGACGATATCCCGATGACGCAGTGCCGGAGGATGCTCCTTTGCCGTCTCCGTGTCCCATAGCTTCACGGTCCTGTCCCAACTGGCAGTGGCCAGCCTCTTGCCGTCGGGGCTGAAGGCCACTCCGAAGACAAAGTCCGTGTGCCCGGCGAAGGTCTTGAGCGGTTCCTTGGACCTGGCATCCCAGAGAGTCGCGGTCCCTCCGGAGTTGGCCGTTGCCAGGTACTTCCCGTCGCTCGTGTAAGCTATGCCGTAGATCCGGTCCATGACAGAAGTTTTTTTTCTTGGCTGTGGCCATGTCCGTACCAGTCCGTCTGCGCTTGCGGTTAGCAGCCGGTTCCGGTCGCGGTCGAAAGACAGGCTGAGGACCTGCTTCGGGTGGTTTATGCTCCGGCGCGACGCTGTGCCGGAGTGCACATCCCAGAGCTTGACGGTGTGATCGTCGCTTACCGTGGCGAGTTCCCCGTCGTGACTGAAAACGACCCGGAGCACCGCCCCGGTGTGCCCCTGGAAAACCTTTACCCTGCTCCAATTCTCGAGGTTCCAAAGCTTGGCTACTCGCTCCGCGTCTCCGCTCGCGGTCGCCAGAAAACGACCGTCTGGACTGAACGCCATCCCCAGAACCGGAGAATAACCGTCCTTGAGCTGGTGACCGAGCTGTTTTCCTGAAACTGCGTCCCACACCCGCGCGGCGCCGTCGCTACTGCCGGTTGCCACACGCTTGCCGTCGGCGCTGAAGGCCACGTCGTACACCTCGCCGGGGTGAGGAAGCGTTACGGCCTTTCGACTCTGCAGGTTCCATAACATGGCCTTGCCGTCCACGCTTGCCGTAGCTACCACAGGCAAACTCGGGCTAAACGCCAAGGCGGTGATCTGTTCGTCATGTCGCATCCTCATCACCATTTTGCGGCTTGCGACATCCCATATTTCCGCTTCCCATTCGCCGCGCCTTCTTCCCTGACCCGCGCTCGCCAGGTAACGTCCCTCACCGCCCAGGGCAAGAACCTGCGGGACCGACTGGAGGTTCACTGTGCTGATCTTTTTCCCGGAAGTCATGTCCCATACCTGTGCGGTCTGCTTCCCGCTCTCCACCGTGGCGAGGAACCTCCCGTCGGGGCAGAAGCCGCCTGCCACCAGGGGAGTCCCATCGAGCGGCATGACTTCCACCTGCATCGATTGCAGCGCGCGGCTGAGGGAGACTGTCGCAAAAGTGGTAACCGTCCTGTCTTTGGCAGTCCAGCCCACCCCCTGCAACGCGAGCAGCAAACTGAGGTCCCGGTCCTTGGTCCTGTTTATGAAAGCGGCGCGTGCCAGCTCGTTGGACTGAAGCTGGCGTTTTACTTCGCCCTTGGCTTCAAAAAAGAAATAGGCGATGCCGGCGGCAACCAGGCCCATGACAAAAAAAGCCGCAGACAGGGCATGGGCACGCTGCTTGGATCGCTCTTCCTCCTGGGTCCTCGCCACCTGCGCAGCGAATCGCTGCGCCTTTTCCAACTCCTTTTTCCGATCGAGCTCCCGGCGGATCTTTTCGGCCTCGACGGACGCCCGGCTCGCATCGAGAAAGGCGCGGATCTCTTCGGAGCACCCCCTGTCTTTCGCGGTCAGCGACAACAACCAGTTTTCCGCAGCGACAAGCTCAACCTCTTCCAGCAGCCCCGTGTCTCCCTTTTCGTTGCTGATCCACAACTGCGCGCTGGCCTCAAGGCGCTTGCCGGCCTGTATTTTCTCCCACCGCTCGCTGAACCAGATTTCGTTCGACCTGAGGATGGGATCTATGATCCGGTCGTGAATCAGCTCGTACCAGCGGGATCCGGTGCGCCAATCCCCCCGTATGATGTGCAGATCCTCCAACCTGACTACCGCCTTGATATCGATCCCTTCCCCCTGCCAGACCGAGCCGCGGGTGTTGCCGGATGTGATCAGCTTGTTCTGTATCCACTCGCGCAACTCGGTCTCGCTCACCCCGGACTCCGCTGCGGTTGCCCTGATAGATTCGTCGTAGAACCTTTGCAGCGCCTGGTCCACGTCCCCGAAAACCTTCAGGTGCTCATGGGTGATGGTGTCTGCCTCGAGCTCCTCCCACAGCAGCTTGCAAACTACCTGCAACTGCACCGGTTCGACAAACTCACCGGCGATTATGTCTGTCGCGCCCGTGGCTGTTTCTACCTTGCTTTTCAGGAGATTCCCGACCAGCTCCTCCGCTACTCCCGGGGCAAAAGAGCGTCCGGTTCCGGCCAGGGGACCGGTTACCGCCTCAAGGGCAGCCTCTTCCCGCAGCGCCTCCAGGCGAAAGCGCACCAGGGGCGCCTCCGGAAAGAACTTCATGTAGGGGTCTATGCTCCCCACGTAGTCTTCGCGCATGACAAGGAGCACGCGCAAGAGAGGATCGATTTCCAGCGCGCGGGCGATCTGGGCGAAGAAATTCTCCCGCTCCTGCCAGCGTTCCGGGTAAAAGGTCAAGAGTTCTTCCAACTGATCGAAGATCACCACCCTCAAGGATGGCTGCCCTTCCTCGTCCGGCTGGTGTTCCCGCATCTGCAGGAATTCGGCAAGGGTGAGCTTCTGCAGGCCGACCGGGTGTACGGCTTCCTGTTCGATCCAACCGATGATCGCGTTGAAAATGTAGAGGTTCCTGATCTCTTCGGGGCGCATCCCTTCCGGGATAGCTCCCCGCACCCTGGTCGGCGGCAGCACCTCCAGGCCGTCGTCGGCAAGGAGCGGTATCAGCCCCGCGTTGATAAGCGAAGTCTTGCCGGTGCCGGATTGGGCGTGCAGGAGAACCATCGAGTGGGAGACCAGAAGGGATTTGAGGGTGCGTATCTCCGTCTCTCTGCCGAAGAATATCGAGCGGTGCTGCTGCTCGTAGGGGAGAAGCCCGAGGTATGGTGAGGTCGTCTCAGCCATGGTTGTACGCCTCCCAGCGTTTCCTCAGATCCATGACGAACTCCTGGCAGGTTCCCCAGTAGACCCGTATCTCGCTCTTGCGGAAGTACTTGTCGAAAATGTCCTGGACTTCGCGCCGGTCCGCGTCCTTGAACGATTCGCCCATGGGAAGGATCTGCACGGAGATGTGGGCACTGGATCCGCTTATGGTCCGGTAGCTTACCAGGCTGCGGAAGATGACCCGGAAGTCCCAGTCGGCAAGCCGGTACCCGAGAAAGAGGAGCGTGGTACCGGCGAACGCCTCCTCCACGCAGGGGGGGAGCAGGTTCGGCCTCTTCAAGGAGAGGAGAAAATCGATGTAGTCGTCTTCAGTGATCACAATCGAGTCAAGCACGTCGATGTGACCGTGCAGGTGATACACCAGGGGTGCCTGTTGGCTGGGGACGTATCCGGCCTTCAACGCGGGAGGGGCATGGATCCGGTTGTTCCAGCGGCAAAGCTCGACGACCGGAGCCTTGTTCCTGCTTTGCAGGGCCTGGCTCATGAAGTTGTCGTAGTTGGTGGTTATGTAGGTGGAAATCGGCAGGGTCGCCAGGATGCCGTGGATTTCGTCTTCCTTGGCGAAGTCGGGGGGCGTGATGTTCTTGAACCTTTCCTGTATCATCTCCTTCGGTGTGTTCTGATCGGTCCTGACTGCGATGTACTGGGCGATTTTGGCCAGCTCGTGGGTGCAGTCGAGCGGGTATTTGTACGAAGCCGCCCAGTCCCTGGCTATCTCCGCCCCGGTGGGGAGGATACCCCAGCAGGCGCCGGCGCCGATAAAGGGGGTGCACTTGCCGTTCTTGATCCGTCGTAAAAGCAGTTCCCAGTCGGCTTCTCCGAGTGTGTTGGGCATCAGGTGGCCTCCTCCATGAAATCAAACGTGCTCCGTTTCTCGCACCAAGGGTTCCGTGTCATCATAAACGAAGCAGAGGCATTTCAACCGTCTGCCCCCTTTTGCGCGCTTTTTCCATTCCTGCGCGTCGGCCCGAATCCCAGCTCCTTCAGTATCTGGTAATCCTTTTCCAGCGATTCAAGCACTTCAAACTGGGCCTTAAGCGCCGCAACCTGCTGGGCTGCTTCATTCGGGTCGACCTTTTCCCTGAGGACCTGTGGGGTGGTCAAGTGAAACCGTGCCAGGGCGGTCTTCATGCTATGGCTTTCCAGTACCATCCGGAACGTCGCCATGTTGGTCAGGTTCTTCTGCATGTGGTCCATGGGACGCGCGAACAACGAAGAAACGATCTGGAGCAGTCCCAACCCTCCCGTGGCCAGAGGCAGCTTCAGGTTATAGCGAGCCGGATAGAAGAGGTTGAGGACAGTGGCGATAATGGCGAGAAGCAGCAGCAGAGCCCCCGACCAGACGAGGAAATTGTTTCCCAGTTCGATGCTGCGGTAGACCATCTCGGAGCGGTGCTGGGTCAGCAGGAGGTATTCCTGGAGTTTTTCCCGCTCGTAGGCCAGTACGTTCTGCTTGTCCTGAAAAAAGGAGGCGTAATCGGCGAACGGGTCGGCCGTGATGACCTCCTTCTCGTTCTCGACCATTTGTGCGCCGCCAAGGAAGCGTATCAGGTCGTTCAGGCCGTGTATCACCTGGACCCCCAGCACTTTTTGCGAGAAATCGAGGGCTTCGAGATGGCGCTCCAGCGTGGGGCTGGCCGTGAGGGTGTCGGAGACGGCAAGGTTGGGTATCTCGTAGCGGGCGCGCAGGCTGGCAAGCAGGATCTTCACCTTGATGTCCGTGTAAACCCCGATGACTGCCAGGTAAAGTTCGCGAGGGGAGGTGCCGCTTTCCCGGGCAGTGGCCGCCAGTGCCTGAAGCCTCGGATCGCTTTCGCAGGCGTCGCACTTGCGCTGGTCGGCCAGAACCAAGGCCAGTTCATCGACTTGGTCGGTCGAGCCGAGCATGATCACGTCGAGGAGGTTTTCCAGCCTGGAGGGGAGAAATTTGCCTGTGTGCCTCGGGTTGACAAGGCATCCCGAGTGGGGCTTGAAGTCGAACAGGTAGTCCGAAAGGACGTGGTAGACCCGAACGCTCCCCTTGCTGTAGAATTTCCCCTCTGCTGAGATGTTGTCGCCGTCTCCTGCACGGGCCGGGTCGAGATACTCGGTTAGCCCGTCCAGATAACATGCCCCCCATGTTCCTGCCTCGCAGTGACTGCCGTACAGGGCGCGTTCCTTGTCGTACGAAGCCCCCGGTTTGTGCCAGTCCCTGATGTTTATGACATGAAGCGTCCGGGCGCAATCCTCATGCCGGAAGCCGGTCCCGATCATGTTTTGGAGGAACATCCCGAGAGGGCCTTGAGCCGTGTCGAGTCGCATCCGGGAGGCGAGGGGGTGCACGTCCATCTCCCGGGTGCGATTGCCGACCAGCATCTTGAGGACCTGTTCATCAGGCAGCCGCAGGTGCGACTCTCTGTTCAAAAAGAAATCATTCTGAAGACACTGGGTGATGAGTATATAGCGCGGGGCTCGTGTTTCTGCATTCTGGTCGACAGTTTTGCCGGGCATCGCATCCCCTTATGATGGCTGGAGCAATAACATTTGAGGATGTTAACTTTCGTGACGGCGAAAGTCAAGGAAGGGCGGCTGCGGGAAGGGCAGAGGACGGAAAGGGGGACGCTGTCGAAGGCGCAGACATCCAGGGCTTTGGCCATTTTCTTCATCGTCTCAGATGTGCATCCATTCAACGACGGCAATGGCCGCATCGCACGTGCCATGATGAACTCGGAATTGATTGCAAAAGGAGAAACCAGGGTAATTATTCCCTCTGTTTTTCGCAGCGAGTTTCTTGCAGGGGTGAAAAGAATGACCAGGGAGAGTGACCCGACAGCCTTCATCAAACAACACAAATACCTGCAGGACTTTGTGAACAGCGTGGATTTCACTGATATTGATAAAGCCGTTGAAACTCTTCGCGGTTGCAACGCTTTTGCTAAGCCTGAGGATGCCGTAAGGTTGCAGGCGCCGACCAGGTGGACCGGTACGTCTTAACTCCCTTCGTTCCCTGCGATCTCCTTCACCTACCCCCACGTTGCAGACATTTCTCCGATTCCCCCTCCAGGCGCGGCTCTCTTCAAGCGGCAACAAAAATTCCCTATCAATTAAATAGGAAACTGCCGATAAGGTCATTGGCGGACAGGTCGGCCTGCAATAATTACGTTGGCCGGAGGGGATGAGCCGTGCCCTCGACCTGAAATCCGCCCGGTCCACAACTCCGGAGAGCACATGCACACCCGAAAGATTCCCGACGGAAAGCTGCCAACCTTGCGGCATCTCTTTGCGACCCAGTTGATTCTCACCTGCATGGTCGAGACCCTGGTGCACTTCTTCATGCCGCAGATCATTCCCGACAGCCAGAAGGCCTACCAGGGGATCGCC
>Ga0209317_1001490_pt1 | contig 20255 bp, 19 predicted proteins | sample RifGroB2_FD_183994 | JGI IMG/M metagenome (GOLD analysis project Ga0209317, IMG submission 183994) | Soil microbial communities from Rifle, Colorado, USA - Groundwater B2 (SPAdes) (version 2) | ecosystem: Environmental > Terrestrial > Soil > Unclassified | place: Rifle, Colorado | collected... | reverse complement strand
CTCATAACCGGAGAATCCGGCACAGGTAAGAGCATCTTCTGCATGCAATTTATACTGAAAGGGCTCGTGGGAGGAGAAAAGGCTGTTTACGTCGCCGTGGATGAGAAGCCCGCCGACATCCTGGAAGAGGCGGCCTCCTTGGGCTGGGACCTGCTCAAATATGTCGAACAAAAAAATCTGCTCATTTTGGACGCCTCTCCCATGTTCACCGCCCGAATGGGTACCGGGAAAGAGAAGGAGGTTGACGTTCAAAAGACCGTGGAAGATCTCGCGAGCTATGTCAAGAGAATGGGAGCCACACGCGTAGTCATCGATCCCGTCGGGCCGCTAATCCTCTCCCGCGATTCCTCCGCCCGCGCTCAAGAACATGTGCGCACGCTGGTTCATGCGCTCCAGGACCGCCTGGGGACTACCAACCTCCTTACCTCCTATGCTATTCCATCTGCAACAGGTGCAGGCGAGGGGGGGGTAGAGGAGTTTCTGGTCGCAGGGGTTATAGTCCTGAGTGTGGTTCGGGTCCAGAACCGTCTGGTGCGTACCCTCTTGTTGCGCAAGATGCGCGGCACAGCAATCGACCTGATGGAGCATCAGTTTAACATTGTCAAAGAAAAAGGGATTGTTTTGAAACCTATTCTCTAACTCTTTAAAGGAAGAGCCATGGCCGAAGGAAAAAAAATATTTATTGCCGAGGATAACCACCACTTCTGCGAGCTCTACCGGATGGCTTTAGGCGCAGAGGGATATGATGTCCATTTCGCCTATAATGGGAAAGAGGCGCTAGAAAAGATCCCCGCTGTGGGCCCGGATCTCATCATTCTCGATGTCATGATGCCGGAAATCGACGGCTATGAGGTGTGCCACAAACTGCGCGATATGCCTAAATTCGCGCTGACCCCTGTGATCATGCTAACGGCCCTATCGACGGATGAGGACAGAATCAAAGGTTACCAGGTGGGAGCGGATGACTACCTTACCAAACCCTTCTCCCTGAAGGTCCTAAAGGCGCGCGTGGCCGGCATCTTGGAAAGAAGCGATGCCGGCAAAGTCGCAGCGGCGCCACCCCCGGTCCAGGCCGCCCAACCCGTGATCCAGGCGACACAGCCCATCGTGTTAAAGGAAGAAGTGACCATCGCTCCTGCCAAAGCGATCGCTCCTGTCAGGAGCCTTAACATCGCGGCGGATGCCCTGGAACAGTTTTTCGGCACCCCGATACCACCAGGGTCGAACATCCTTATCCTCGGCTCATTGGGAACCGGCAAATCCTTCTTCTCCCGCCTCTTCCTGGCTCAGGGACTACGCCAGGCCGAAAAATGCATGTTTGTGTGCGTGGACGATGACCCCTCCATGGTACGCAGAGAGCTGAGCACAAAATACGGTCTGGACCTCTCCAACCTGGAAGGCCAAAACCAGGTGCGTTTTGTGGATGCCTATTCCTGGAGTGGGGGAAGAACCTCCTCTGAGGAGAAGTTCGCCATTACCGGAACCCTCGAGCTCGCCGACCTGTCCGGCCTCATCAGCGATGCGGGTGCTGAGTTAGAACAGACCGACCGACTGAAAAAAGGCGGCAGGAGAGTGGTGGATTCCATCTCTAGCCTCTTTCTCAATTTCGAACTAGCCTATGTGCAGCGTTTTATCGCTTTTCTGGCGCGGTCGGGTCACTTCGCCGGGGTCTCAACGGTCTTTATCGTCGAGCAAGGGATCTGTAGTGAGCAGACCTTAAACAACATCAAATACATCATGGATGGAGTCCTGGAATTCAAGAACGAGGATGAGAAATTTCTTGGTCGGGCACAAACCATGAAGTGGGGAATTGCAAAATCCGAGTGGATAGATGCCACACAGGCCTGAGTACTAAAAAATGTCCGAGACCGACAGTATGGGAGGCATAAAGGTTCTCCTGTTGGAGGGAGGTAAGAGATTCCCCCATCGAACTCGGGAGGAGCTTGAGGCTAAAGGCATCAAGGTCACCCCGGTAGAGGATCCGGCAGCCTGTTCGACAATCCTCGAGAGCGACAGAGAACAGACCGTCATCATCGACCTGGACCTCTATAGGGCAGGGATCGACACCGTGCAGAAAATCCACAGCACGTATCCGGAAATCGCTACTATCGTCATGGCTTCCCTGGAGCGGCTGGCTGTCGTGGACGAAGCGCTCCGACAGGGGGCCTGGGATTTTGTCATCAAGCAGCCGGACCTCTCTCACCTCCAGGAAATTCCCCAGGCAATATCCAGAAGCTTGGAAAGAAAGAGGCTCAAGTCAGAGATCGAACGCTACGGTGATGAGGCCAAGAGGCTCCAAGAAGAAAACGAACAGCGTCGGGAACAAGCAAAGAGACTTCAAGATGAGGCCGAACGCTATCAGGAAGAGGCCAAGAAGCTTCAAGCGGACATTGAACACTATCGGGCTGAGGCCAAAAGACTCCAAGAAGAAAACGAACGGTACCGGGAAGAGGCAACCGGACTGAGGACTACCCTGGAGGAAAGCCGCTCCGAAGGGCGGCCGGAGACTAAGCCGAGTTTAGAAAGTCCCGCACAGGGCCCCAACGAAAAGGCTTCGGATGATGAAGTCCTGGCGGATATCGCTGAAGATTTAAAATCCCCGCTAGCAGCCATGATCGGTTACCTAGAGATCGCCTCCGCGATCAGCCCCGAGCAAGCGAACGCCAGCCAGATTCTCTCATTACAGCGGATCGAGGCACTGGCGCGGCGCCTCTTTGATCTGGTGATGAACCATACCGGGGCGCTGGACATCGAAGCGGGAAGATTTGAGCTGCAGAAGAATCTGTTCGAGATCAACGGAATTCTTGAATCGGCCGTTCTGGATAAAAAGGACGAGGCTAATACCAAAAATATCGAGATCATTCTCGAGACAGCCAACGACCTCCCGCCGATCACCGCCGATGCGGTGCAGCTCGAGCGGGCAGTCAAGATTCTTATCAGCAATGCCATCGGTCTCTCGCCTTTAGGAGGAAGCGTCACGGTGAGTTCGCTAAGACAGGACAACGAAATTGCGATCTCGGTGAGAGACACCGGCGCGGGGATCTTTAAAGAGGAGTTTCCCCTGCTCTTCGACAGAAGAAAAAAAATTCGCAGGCGCGGCGCGGATGTCAACACGGCCGGCCTTTTCGTTGCCCACCACATCGTCGGCGCGCACGGCGGCAGGATTGATGTTCAAAGTGACCCGCTTGAGGGCACCACGCTAACGATTGCCCTGCCCATCTGACCCCGGCTCTTTTCTGAAAATCTCCTTTCTTGACACACCGGACAACCGTGGTTAAATTTTGCTGACTGTGGGCAAAAGAAAACCATGCGCCTCGACAAACTCACAATAAAATCGCAGGAAGCCCTGCAGCATGCCCAGGCACTGGCGGAGAAACGAAACCACCAGGCGATCGATGTGGAGCACCTGCTTATGGCGCTTCTCGGCCAAAAAGAGGGCGTGGTCCTCTCACTCTTGCAAAAGTTGGGCATCCCCGTCCCCTCTCTTTTCGACAGACTCCAAAGGATTCTGGACCGCTTTCCCCAGGTTACGGGGGGAGCCGCGGGACAGACTTTCATCACGCCACGCCTCAAGAAGCTCATCGAAAGGGCTGAGGCTGTGGCCGAGGGGCTCAAAGACGAGTATGTCTCTACGGAGCACCTCCTGCTATCGATGGTGGAAGAGGACGGAGAGGGGGGAAGACTCTTACGGGAACTGGGCGCCACCAAGGACCAAATCTTCCGCGCGCTGGTGGATATTCGCGGCGCCCAACGGATCACCGATCCTAATCCTGAGGAAAAATATCAGGCCCTGGAAAAATACAGTCGGGATCTTACGGAGCTTGGCCGCAAAGGAAAACTCGACCCGGTGATTGGCCGGGATGACGAAATCCGCAGGGTGATCCAGGTCCTTTCCCGCCGCACGAAAAACAATCCCGTCCTGATCGGAGAGCCCGGGGTGGGAAAAACCGCCATCGTGGAAGGACTGGCGCTTAGAATCGTCAACGGGGATGTGCCGGAGAGCTTGAAAGACAAGAGGCTCGTAGCATTGGATATGGGCGCGCTGGTGGCCGGGGCCAAGTATCGGGGCGAGTTCGAGGAGAGGTTGAAGGCGGTCTTGAAGGAAGTCACCGAGGCCAGCGGGGAAATCGTTCTCTTTATCGACGAGATGCACACCCTGGTAGGTGCTGGAGCCGCAGAGGGGGCCATGGATGCCTCCAATATGTTAAAGCCGGCGCTGGCGCGAGGCGAACTCCGCTGCGTGGGGGCCACAACTTTGGATGAATATCGCAAACGGGTGGAAAAAGACCCCGCACTGGAGAGGAGGTTTCAACCGATTCTTGTCCGGGAACCGTCGGTCGAGGACACCATCGCCATCCTGAGAGGTCTTAAAGAGAGGTATGAAGTTCACCACGGCGTGCGCATCACGGATAGCGCCATTGTCGCGGCGGCCACCCTGTCGCAGCGCTACATCAGCGACCGGTTTCTGCCCGACAAGGCGATCGACCTCATTGACGAGGCGGCTTCGCGGCTCAGGATTGAAATCGACAGCATGCCGACCGAGATCGACGAGGTGGAGCGAAAAATCCTCCAGTTGGAAATCGAACGGCAGGCCTTAAAGCGGGAGGACGACAGGGCCGCCAAAGAAAGGCTCGGCCGGCTGGAGCGGGAGATTCAGGGTCTCAAGGAGAGCTCGGAAGGACTAAAGGGTCACTGGAAAAAGGAAAAGGAGGCTATCCAGAAGCTCCGCTCCCTGAAGGAAAAGATCGAGGCCACCAAGGTAGAGGAACAACAGGCGCAGCGCAGCGGCGACTTGAACCGCGCCGCCGAGCTACGCTACGGCGTTCTCATCCAGCTCAACAAAGAGTTGGCGGACGAGAATCAAAAGCTGCTCGATCTCCAGAAGGACCAAAAGATGCTCAAGGAAGAGGTGGATGCCGATGATGTGGCGGAGGTGGTTGCGAAGTGGACCGGGATCCCCGTGTCCAAGATGATGGAGGGTGAGATCCAGAAGCTGCTCAAAATGGAAGAGCGGCTGAAGGCGCGCGTCGTCGGACAGGACCAGGCGATTCAAGTGGTTGCCAACGCGGTGCGACGCGCCCGCGCAGGTCTGCAAGACCCGAATCGCCCGATCGGCTCCTTTATCTTTTTAGGCCCGACCGGAGTGGGAAAGACGGAGCTCTGCCGCGCCTTGGCCGAGTTTCTTTTCGATGATGAGCAGGCGATGGTGCGACTGGATATGTCCGAGTTCATGGAAAAACACTCGGTCGCGCGGCTCATCGGCGCCCCCCCGGGATATGTGGGCTACGAGGAGGGAGGGTACCTCACAGAGGCGGTGCGTCGCAGGCCCTATTCGGTGGTTTTATTCGATGAGATCGAGAAGGCCCACCCCGAGGTGTTCAATGCCCTCCTGCAAATACTTGAGGATGGGCGCATGACCGACGGTCAGGGAAGAACCGTGGATTTCAAAAATACGGTGATCATCATGACCTCCAATCTCGGCGGCCAATACATCCAGGAGCTGGGGGAAAAAGACCGGAAAGAAATGGAGCGCCGGGTGATCACGGCCCTGCGCGAGGCCTTCAAGCCGGAGTTCCTTAACCGCATCGATGAAACTGTTATCTTCAATAGCCTCGGCCGCGACCAGATCAAAGAGATCGCCGAGATCCAGCTGAAGCGACTGCGGCAGAATTTGGCGGCGAAAAAGATGGCGCTGGAGATCACCGACCGGGCCAAGGGGCTCGTGGCGGAAAAGGGCTACGACCCGGTATACGGGGCGCGCCCGCTGAAGAGAACCATCCAGAGATTGATCCAGGATCCTCTGGCCTTAAAGATTCTGGAAGGGGAGTTCCGCGACGGCGAGAAGGTAAAAATCGACGCCGATGGAGATCAGCTTACCTTCACCCACGGGGAGGCGACCTCAGGTGAGGAGGCGTTGGCCGAAGGACTTCTCCCTTGACCTCTTCCACGCATAGACCCAGGAAAAAAAGTCCCCTTACCTCTAAAGCGGGTACGCAAAGAGATCCCCCCACCCGGTCAGCGCTTCAAAGACATAAAAAAGTATAATCGGAAAAAGGCCAGGGAGGAACTGAAGTGGAGCCTCTACGTAATGCTCCTCTGTAAAGCGAGCATTACGCCCAAGAAGCGTGCAAGCTCCTTCTGCCGCGTATCCCTGGTCAGGAGAGAGCAACCGGCCACCTCCGCCATGGTGACGATCAAGGTGTCTATGGTAGGCACGGTGATTCCTCGCCTTGTCATCCGAATATGGAATTCAGCCGCGCGAAGGTTAAGTTGGTAATCAGGCGGCGAAAGCTGTTGAAAGTTTTCCAGGTCAGCTCGTGCAAGGGCAAAGTCCTTGGGGTCTGTTAACCCCTGTAAGTATTCCTGCACAATGATTGGTGCTGTTGCAGGAGGTGGCCCCTGCTCAAGAAGCTTATCCAAGATCTCGGTTTCACGGCTATCTACGCCGCCAAAGTAATCAATGAGGACGCTTGTGTCTACCAGCGGACCGAACCCATTCATGGGTTTTTTCCTCCCGCATTTTTTCTAGGTCGCCATGCCAAAGGAACTTACCCTTATGTTCACGAACCTTGCGGAGCCGGGCGAGACGAACGAGTTCCCGCAATCCTAGGTGAACGACTTCTTTCTTGGTTTTGGCCTTCGTCAACCGCATAGCCTCGGCTATCAGGGCCTCATCCAGGTCAATATTAGTGTGCGCCATAATGATGCCTTCCCCTAAGTCGTTACTATGTGCATATTTTAGTTTATTTATGTGCATTGTCAACTGCCGCCAATTGAACTAACCCTTTCTATCCTTGACGCCCGCTTAATCTATGCCTAATCTCAAGGCTGTCTATGCGCTGGTATCTTCATGTCGATATGGACGCCTTTTTTGCCTCTGTGGAGCAGGTGTTGGATCCTGCCTTGAAAGGCAAGCCCGTGATCGTCGGCGGGGGAAATGGCAGAGGGGTGGTCACCTCGGCCTCTTACGCGGCGAGAAAGTACGGTGTTCGTTCGGCGATGCCGGGATTCCAGGCAAAAAAACTCTGTCCCCACGGCATCTTTCTCCCCAATCGCCACCGGATCTACAGTGAATTTTCAAACAAAATCTTTGCTATCCTGGAGCAATACTCACCGGAGGTTCACGCCATCTCGATCGACGAGGGGATCGTGGACCTAACTGGAACGGAAAGACTCTTTGGCCCGCCACTAAATACCGCCAACGAGATTCTTGCGCGGGTGGAAAAAGAGCTGGGACTTTCCGCCTCAGGCGGACTTTCAACCAGCCGAGTGGTAGCGAAGATCGCCGCTACCTTGGCCAAGCCGCACGGATTCATCTACGTGCCTCCAGGCACCGAGCAGGTTTTTCTCTCTCCTCTCCCGGTCGAAGCCATCCCAGGAGTGGGACCGAAAACCCACCAAGAACTGTTGCAGCAAGGAATAAAAACCATCGCGGATCTCCTAAAGCACCCTGACCTCAGGCGCCGGCACCTTGACCTTGATGAACCGGGCCATGAAGGGCGAAGTCACGATCACTCGATTGGTAACGAGACCACTCTGGACAAACCGCTAAAAGAGATGGAAAAGATGGCGGAGGTCTTGTGGGGGCTAGTCGAGGAAGTGGGAGCAAGGCTACGGCAGGAGGGATCGTATGCCCGCTGCATTACCGTGAAGATCCGCTATGCCAATTTCAAGACCATCACCCGCTCGCGGACCCTCTCGACTCCGACACGTTTCGATCGGGAGATTTTCGCGGTGGCGCGTGAACTGCTGAAAAAAAATCTTACTCCCGGCGGATTGGTCCGCCTTCTTGGGGTCAGCGCCAGCAGTCTCCTCAGCTCGGGCTGGCAAGAATCCATGTTCGAGGTTCGGCAACGTCTCTCCTGGGAAAAACTCTACCAAGGCATCGACCGGCTGCGCCGCAAATACGGCGAAGAAGCGATTGGCGTAGCCACACCCCACAATCGAAATCGGTAACTTTCGTTGAGTCGGGACCCCCTATCCCTTCGCTTCAGTGCCTCCTCGTCGGGAACTCGTTCGGGGACTTACCTCGCTCCCCGAAAGCAATGGGCCGGTGGGTTCTTTGAACCGTTTACTCTCGGTGCTTTCGGCTCGCTCGGCAAATCCCCTCACTCGCAGAGTCCTCGGCTTCGCAGAGACTTCCAAGGCCTCGGAGTCAATCTTCGCTCAGGGACAGGGAGGTCCCTTCGGAGGGGATAGGAGGGCTGAGCGGGCTCCCTGAGTGGGGCCATTGTAAACTCTGCCTGTGGCAGATGTGGGACGGAGCAGCACACAGCGAGCGAGGGGAGTGCGAGTGAGGCTGCGGACGTAGAGACGAAAAGGTTCGGTTTAAGCACTGCTCCATCGGCCGCAGCCGAGAGCGCGTTCCCCGAGGGAGCTTCGTCCAAGCAAGTCCCGGAAGGGTCATTGCGGGAGACCGTGGAGCGAGGGGAGTCCCGAAGCCCAAGCCGATTGACTTTCTACGACGAACCCCCTTACAGTTGGAAGCAAAGTTAAGCTACGTGCGACAGCTCACATCGCCTATGACCAACCCTAACCATCCCTTCCTCGCCGCCTGCCGGCGAGAGAAAACTCCCTACACGCCTGTGTGGCTGATGCGGCAGGCGGGCCGTTACATGGAGGAATACCGCGAGCTCAGAGCGAAGTTCAGTTTTCTCGATCTGTGCAAGCGGCCCGACCTTGCGGCCGAGATCACGGTGACGCCGGTCGAACGTCTTGGAGTCGACGCCGCGATCCTCTTTGCCGACATTCTCCTGCTCCTCGAGCCCATGGGCGTAGGATTAGAATATACCAAAGAAGATGGACCCATGATTCAACGCCCTGTTCGCACCGGCGCAGACGTAAATCGGCTGCTGGAATTCGCCCCCGAAAAGGCATTTCCCTTTGTCTTCGAGACGGTCCGGAAGAGTTGCGCCGCCCTGAACGGCAAGGTCCCGCTCATCGGCTTCTCCGGCGCCCCCTTTACCTTAGCATCGTATCTTATCGAGGGAGGCGGCTCGCGCAACTATCTCCACACCAAGCATCTGATCTACTCGGATCCGGGCGCATGGAGCGCTCTGATGGAACGTCTTTCACGGGCCATTGTCGGATACCTCAACGGGCAAATCGCGGCAGGGGCGCAAGCGGTACAGCTCTTCGACAGCTGGGTGGGGTGCCTGAGCCCGGACGACTACCGGCAATACGTCCTTCCCCACACGCGAGCTACCATTGAAGGGTTGACGCCGGGAACTCCGGTGATCAACTTCAGCACCGGGACCGCCGGGCTGCTCGAGTTGATCCGCGCCGCAGGCGGGGACATTATCGGCGTTGATTGGCGGGTAAATCTGGACGAGGCGTGGGAGCGAGTTGGGTTCGACGTCGGCATCCAGGGAAACCTGGATCCGGTCGCGCTTTTTGCCCCACCAGATGAGATCCGCCGCAGGGTCGGGGAGATTCTCCGGCGCGCCGGCGGGAGGCCGGGACACATCTTTAACCTGGGTCACGGTGTCCTTCCCAATACTCCGGTAGATCATGTCATTGCAATGGTGCAGGCGGTTCATGAGCTTAGCGCCCGTTAAGACAAGCCATGCCGTTCTCCCATGATGCTGTTCTCCTGATCGCCTTCGGCGGCCCCACCTCTCGTGCGGACATCCGGCCGTTCATCGGCCGCGTGCTGCAGGGCGTCCCTGTGCCGCCGGGACGCATTGAAGAGGTGGCCCATCACTATGAGGCTATAGGCGGCCGATCACCGTTGAATGAGATTACCCTCCGGCAGGCGCGCGCGCTGGAGAAGATACTTAAGGAAATGGGTTTGTCACTGCCGGTTTACGTGGGGCTGCGCCATTCGAGCCCGTCTATTAAAGAAACCCTGCAGCGCATGACCGCAGGTGGCGTGAAGAAAGCGCTTGGTTTCATCCTTTCCCCGCTCCGCACGGAAGCGAGCTGGGAGCGCTATCAAAATAACGTGGCAGAGGTTTGCTCCGAGCTTGGCGGCTCTGCGCCCAATGTCGATTACTGTCCGGGCTGGCATGCCCATCCTCTCTTTATTCAGGCTCTCGCAGAGCAGATCCGGCCGGCGCTGGAGAAGATCTCCAGGGAAAGGCGGCCAACCACTCCGCTCGTCTTCACTGCCCACAGCGTGCCGACGGCAATGGCCGCCCGTTCACCGTATGTAAGCCAATTAGAGGAAACGTCACGCCTGGCGGCTGAGCGTCTCGGCCATCGCCGCTGGTCGATCGCCTACCAAAGCCGCAGCGGTAAGCCAGGCGACCCCTGGCTAGAGCCCGACATCGGCGCGGCCCTGCGAAAAATCGCATCCGAGGGTGTAGACGAAGTTGTGGTCGCTCCGGTTGGCTTTGTTTGCGATCATGTCGAGGTGCTCTATGACCTCGACATCGAGGCGAGAAAGATCGCCGAAGGGCTGGGCCTGCGCTTTTTCAGGGCAAGTTCCGTGAACGACCACCCAACCTTCATTGAGATGATGGCGGACGTGATTAAAACGAAGCTTTCAACCATCAGCGGTCAGCCAAAGAGTCTCAAGCCTAAGAGCTAAACCTGATGGCTAACGGCTAGAAGGAATGAATCGCCTTCTTCCGGGCAAGCCGTTACGAACGACGGCACGCTTGTCGGAACCCTCGCTCAATGCTTGAATTCCTCAAATATATCTGATAATTTTATTTTTGTCCGACAATTAAATATTGTAAGGAGATTACTATGCCTGCGGTCACCAAGATCACTGCCAAGTATCAAGTCACGTTGCCGCGCGACGTCCGTCGAGCCTTGAAGGCCAAGGTCGGGGATCTCCTGGTGTTTGTTCAACAGCCGGACGGGACCTTCCGGATTCGGGCTCTACCGCCGCGCCTGACTGAGGCCCTCCGACTGGCGGGCAAGCAGTTGTCGCCCGGAGACTTCCGCAAGGCGCACCGGGAGTTCGAGGAAGGGTGGGAAGATGAGTAGAGGTGAGTCTGCTTCTCTGGCTTGCCTTGATGCCAATGTATTCCTCGCCGTGCTTATCCCCGAGGCGACGAGGGCTCCCAAAGAAGAAATTGCCGGCGCCGGACGGGTTCTCAAAGCACTTGAGGAAGGGCGATTACGAGGGATCTCCACAGCTATTCTCCTAGGGGAAGTCCGGTATGTCTATCTGCGGGAGAACAAATCGGGCTTCGAAATTGCCCGGGCTGCCATCGAGGCAGAAGCAAACCTGCGGATATTGCCTATCACCGTGCCGCTGGCCATTCATGCGGCCGAGCTCAGGAGACGCTACTACTCAAAGAAAAACGCTTTTTCTTACAATGATGGTCTCTACCTGGCCTCCGGACTGGCCGAACATGCCGACCTCATAATCACCACGGACCCCCACCTGCTGGGTGTCACGGAACTCAAGTCCATCCTGCCACTTCATCATAAAACTCTTTGAAACCGGGTCCGTTTCAAAGAGTTTTATGATGAAGTATGAGCACCGCTTTTAGGAGCTGGCAAGTTAAGAATCAACAGACCTGGCCCCGAAACCTAGAGTTAGACTTTTTACCAAGTCTGGATCCTTCGACCGCTATCGAGAGGTATAACGTGACAATTGAGTATCAAGACATCAACGAGCGGCCTCGGCAAACCAATATTCAGATGGGAAAGGGAGGGATCCAATTGTTGAACCCTGGATCAAGCCGATGGACAAAGAATTCACTCTGACAGTCTTGATTCTCGGGCTCGCCGGACTGCTGGCCCTGGGACTTCTGGTCGGGGCCATCTTCGTTTGGCCCCTTGCAGTTGGAGCGGCTTTCGTGGGTTGGCTAATCGGTGGGCAGATAGGAGCGGCGATCGGACTCGCGGTCGCCGGGATCGTCGGCTGGATCTTTGTGGCTCTCTCACAATGAATCCCTCGATATGGATCTATGGCGGCGTTCACGACGACCCTGGGAGTCGGCGAAGGTTCCTTGGGGAACTCGCCAAGCGAAAGACAGCGCCTCACTTCGTTGCAGTCGAATGGGAGCAGTCCGTCTTTGAACGTCTCGTTGCATGGCGGCCCCGGATAGAAGAGGCTCTCAGATCGCGCTGGGATTTCCTGACACGGGAAGACTGCCATGAGCTTTCGCTGGCGCTCGCGTGGGAGGGAGACGCCTACGCGGAGCGCTTTCCACGCACTGATCGGCTGTGGCTGGAAGCGGATTTTCAGGAGGCGGACCTCAAACAGCGATATGGTGCGGATGCTGACAAGTTTCCGGAAAACTGCGCCCGCTGCTTGCTTGAACGACTCCGCGATCCTTGTCGCCCTACGATGCGCGAGTTCATGGCTAACGCCAAGCCCTCGCCAGAGCCGATGTCTAAGAAAGATCTGATCGATCGCGTGTGGACAAAAGCATGGTCGGAAGCGTTCGAAGAGTCTGGGGATTTTGAGCGAGACGCACGTTGGGTGAACGTAATCTGGGAATGCAGCGCAGGCCTGCGCGACGGTTGGATTGCGGTTGTCGTCGGCTGGGCACATGCAGATCCGACGGGCGGAAGTCGGCGGCTTCGGGGCCTCTTGTCTTCGAAAGGCCTTCCTATCATCCCAGTGCACCTGGGACCGTAGCCGCCTGCCTTCACCGCAATGGTAAATACCGAACTTGGCCTTCCCACTCGCCCTCAAGGCTGTATTCGGCCAGCAAGAGAATGTCTTCGATAACTTGTCCTATTGGAACTTCGCGACTGACTTCGAAAACACCCGGCATAGGCTTACCGGCGCGGGTGCGTTCGTAAGCATAATAAGTAATGGTAGACGCATCGTGTGTAAGCAGAACACGCCCTTCTTGCGCTGCCCACTCAAGGACGGCGGGATCATCTGCGCCCGACAGCCCAATATCCTGAAGACGAACGATGTTCAGATCTGGATTGCGCCGCAATAAACCACGGACAATATCGTTGTTGAAGTTCTCGTCGGCAGCCAGAGCGAGCATGGCTCACTGCGCTCTGCCAGCCCGACGGGACAGCAAACGGTCACGCACACCCTGAGGGTCAAAGCGAGCCTCGTTTTGTTTATGCACTACTTCCGCCTTCGCTTTCCGTTCTCGCAGGTATTTATCGACCTCGGAGGATCGTCGGAGATAGTAGCCAATTACCTGGTAGACATCGGCCAGATTCAGTGATGGATACTGGTGGGCGATTTCCTCGGCAGTTGCACCCTCGCAAAACGCTGCGATGACCGTGTCTAAGGTTACGCGGCTCTTGCCGACCCGGACAACTCCGTCCGGATCGGCTTCCAGGGGAATGATTTCTGTGACGGATGGAAGGGACATAAGTCTACCTCCGATAGGCGTATTGTAGGCAAAGCTATCGCTAAAGTCCACCTGCTTGTCTGGTCATAGTTTGACCTTATAGCCTTTTATCGGATACCTTTCCTTCAAAAGACTGTCCAAGTCGGCCCGACACCATTCTGTAGCTTGCTTAATGCTCCAAGGGGCCGCTGGCAGGTGGTCCCGGGAAAAAAGTAATTGCTTATCATATGAGCCATCGGATTATCGTCGCAGGCGGAGGCATTTCCGGTCTGGCGGCAGCCCATCGCCTGGCAGAGCTGAGCCGGGGAAAAAAGCTCGGGCTGGAAATTCATCTGCTGGAAGCGAGTCACTGCCTGGGTGGAAATATCGCTACGGAGCGGATCGGCGAGTTTCTGGTGGAGGCAGGTCCGGATTCCTTCATTACGGAAAAACCCTGGGCGCTCCGGCTGTGCGAGCGCCTCGGTCTTACCTCACGCCTAATCTCAACCAGTACTACCAACCAGAACATTTACGTCGTCCACGAAGGCTCCTTGCGGCCCCTGCCGGAAGGGTTTTTCCTTCTTGCCCCTACGCGACTCTGGCCCTTCATCCAAACTCCCCTCTTTTCCTGGAAGGGTAAACTCCGTATAGCCTGCGAACTGTTCCTGCCCCGTGGCAGCATAGATGGTGACGAGAGCTTGGCATCGTTTGTCCGGCGGCGTTTCGGCTCGGAGGTCTTGGAACGTGTAGCCCAGCCTCTAATCGGCGGGATTTACGCGGCCGATCCTGAGCAGCTCAGCCTCTCTGCAACCATGCCTCGCTTCTTGGAAATGGAACGCACTCGACGCAGCGTTATTTGGGCCATGTGGTCTGAACAGCGGCGGCGCTCCGGAAAGCAACGAGCAGGGAGTGGAGCGCGCTGGAGCCTGTTTGTGACTCTTGCTGGCGGCATGCAGGAGCTTGTGGATAGCATCTCTGCGCGGCTTCCCACCGGGAACGTGCATTTGGGTACCGAGATCACCGGACTCAACTGGGACTCGGGGAAAAAAATCTGGACGGCAACTACAAGCGGCAACGAAAGGTTTAACGCCGACGGAGTAATCCTGGCGCTGCCCGCCTACAATGCCGCGCAAATTCTTTCCGCGCTTGACCCTCAGGTCGCGCAGGAGCTGGGAGCTATTCCCTATTCATCCGCCGGCACAGTGAGCTTGGCTTATCGCCTGGGCGATCTCCCCCGTGGAATTAACGGCTTCGGTTTTGTCGTTCCTGCCGCCGAGTCGCGAAGTATCATCGCCTGCACCTTCAGCAGCATAAAATATGCCGGCAGGGCGCCGGCTGGATACCTCCTGCTCAGGGCCTTCGTCGGCGGAGCAATGCAGCCTCAACTGCTCAAGCAGGACGATTACACGATGGAAAACGGCGTGCGCCGGGAACTCGCTGATCTCTTAGCTATCAAGGCTGAACCCCTTTTCTGCCGCATCCATCGCCATACAGGCTCCATGCCGCAGTATCATGTCGGCCATCGGGAACGCATCGAACGGATTGAGACCCATCTCGCCAAACTCCCCGCCCTTGCCCTGGCGGGCAATGCCTATCATGGGGTCGGCATCGCCGATTGCATCCACAGCGGGGAAGAGGCGGCTGAGAGAATGTTGCAGCAACTCAAGATCCGCACAGTATAAGGAAGCACTCCTTGCGCCACGGAGGAAAAAGCGGGATATTTTGAGTATGAAAGAGGCTCTTTGGTGGAGAACAGAGGCGGATGGCCGTATTCTCTGTACTCTCTGTCCCCGGTTTTGCCGGATCGGGAAAGGGCAGGCCGGTTTCTGTTACATCCGCCAGAATATCGGCGGCAAACTCTATTCTTTGGGATACGGCAAACCGACCGGTTTCGCCATTGATCCCATAGAGAAAAAACCGCTCAACCATTTTCTCCCCGGCACAGGTATCTTGAGCTTCGGTACTGCCGGCTGCAACTTGGGTTGTCGTTTCTGCCAGAACTGGAGTATCAGCAAGGCCAAACTGGACGACGCTCAGAGCCTGAGCGCCGGTCCGGAAGAAGTTGTTCAGTTGGCTTTGACCCACAATGTGCCGAGCATCGCCTTTACCTATAATGACCCGGTTATCTGGGGGGAGTTTGTTATCGATGTCTCTCGCCTCGCCCGCGAGTGCGGCCTAAAGAGCGTCATGGTGACGGCAGGCTATATCACCCCCGAGGCCCGCCCCGAAGTTTATCGCTACATCGATGCCGCGAACGTAGATCTCAAAGCATTCACCGAGCGATTCTACCACAAGCTCACTTTCTCCCATCTTGATCCCGTCCTGGATACGCTTAAATGGCTTAAGAACGAAACCGGCATCTGGTTGGAAATCACCAACCTTATGATTCCCGGAGAAAATGACGACCCCGAAGAGACCAAGCAGCTTTGTCACTGGGTGCTTGAAAATCTGGGCGACAGCGTGCCCATTCACTTCACGGCCTTCCACCCCGATTTCAAGATGATGGACAAGCCCAAAACCCCCACAGCCACTCTCAAGCGCGCGCGCCAGATCGCCCTTTCAGCAGGGGTCAAATACTGTTATGTGGGAAACGTCCTTGACAATGAGGGGCAGACAACCTTCTGTTCCAACTGTGGCCGTGCCCTCATTCGCCGCTCGTGGCATGATATCCTCGACTATCAGCTAATAGAAAGTCACTGCCCTTGCGGCCAGAAAATCCCCGGATACTTCCCGGCTCGTGAAAAAACCGCCCCACGTTCAAGGGCGCGATCCATCCTGCGGATGCAATAAGGCGTTTCCCTTGACAAGCGCTCCGTGGCGACATTTGTATTTTGTCTCTGAATCCGCTTAGAATAAACTATATTCGATGGCAAAAGCACGAAAACTGCGAAAGCGATCTCTTCCCCACCTGACTATCCTGGAGGACATCAGTGCCCTGATCAGTCACTCCCAGGATCTTCAAGAGGCCCTGAAGAGCATCGCCGCCATTGTGGCCGAACGGATGGAGACGGAGGTTTGCTCCCTCTACATCTATGACCGTCAGAAAAACCGCCTCACCCTCTGCGCCACCATGGGGTTGGACCAAGAATCGGTGGGAAAGGTCTCGATGGGCATCAACGAGGGTCTAACCGGTCTGGTGATGGAAAAAATGAGCCCGGTGATGGTCGTTGATGCCTTGGCCCATCCACGCTACAAATATTTTCCTGAGACCGGTGAGGAGCGTTTCCATTCTTTTCTGGGGGTCCCCTTGATTGAGAAACGGAATCCTCTTGGCGTGCTTGTTGTCCAGACCTCGCGCCGCCGGGAGTTCTCTCGGGATGAGATCCGCCTGCTCAAGACCATCTCAGCCCAAGCTTCGAGCATCATCATCCAAGCCCGCCTCCTCGATACACTCAAGGACAAAGAACGGGAGCGGAAGGAATACCATAAGCGACTGGTGGATGCCCTAAGGAAGCTTCGCTCTTATGAAGGAAAACGCCGGGATCGAGTAGAGCGTGGGACCGGGCATAAATGGCGAGGCCGTTTAACCGGCCTTTCAGTAGCCCCGGGCTTTGGCCGCGGCCCGGCCTATGTACTGAGCCCGCGTTTGGACTTGAACTCCGTCAAGAAAGAAAAAAACAAAAATCCTAAAAGGGAGGTCGAGAGGTTCCGCGCCGCGGTTGAGAGGGGTATTGAGCAAATTCACAATCTCAAGTTGCGCATGAGCACCCTCATCTCTAAGGAGGAAGGGGCCCTCTTTGACGTCCACCGCATGATTCTCGAGGACCCTGCGATCATTGAACAGATAGAGGGAAAAATCCGCAAAGAAGGCTATGTCGCGGAGTACGCTGTCAGTAGTGTATTTGAGCAGCACCTCAATTCTTTTACGCAGATTGAGGACGAATATCTCAGGGAGAAGGCCGCAGATGTCAAAGACGCGGCCCAGAGGCTGTTGGAGAACCTCTCAGGCATAAAAGAAAAAACCATGAACCTGCCCGAGGAAGCCATTCTCGTAGCAGAGGATATTTCTCCCGCCGACCTCACCCTTTTAGAGGGGGACCATTTTCGTGGCATTGCTCTCTCGACGGGCGGGGTAACTTCCCATGCCTCCATTTTGGCCAAATCGTTTGAGATCCCCACTGTGGTCGCGGTGGAGGGACTGTTGGACAATGTCCAGCATGGAGACTCGTTAATCATTGATGGGAACTCCGGGGTCATCTATATCAACCCGAGCCAGGAAGTGATACGTGAGTACGATCGGTTGGAACGGGAATATCTCGCTTTCAACCGTGAGCTGGAAGAGATCCGCGACTTGCCCGCGGAGACCCAAGATGGGCACCGGGTCACCCTCTATGCCAACATCGGTCTTCTGAGCGATATTGCCTTTGCCCAACTTCACGGAGCCCAAGGGATTGGACTGTATCGGACCGAGATCCCCTTCCTAGCCCATCGGGATTTTCCCGCGGAGGAAGAACAGTATACGCTTTACCACCGTGTCGTAGAAGGGATGGGAGGAAAACCCGTAACCATCCGCACACTGGATATAGGAGCGGATAAGTATCCCACCTACGTCCGTAGGGCAACCGCCGAGCCGAACCCCTTCTTAGGCTGGCGCTCTATCCGCATTTCGCTCGATGTTGTAGATATCTTCAAGACCCAACTCCGCGCCATTTTGAGGGCAGGAGCCTTGGGACGAGTCCGCTTGCTCATTCCTATGGTCTCAAGCCTGGAAGAAATAAGGAAAGTCAAGGAAATCCTCGCGGAGGTTAAAGAGGAATTGGAGCGCGAAGAGGTTCCCTTCGACCACCAAATGGAGTTGGGAATTATGGTGGAGGTTCCCTCTGCTGTCCAATTGGCCTCGCGCATTGTTCGTGAAGTTGATTTTTTGAGTATCGGCACCAATGACCTCATTCAGTATCTCTTAGCTGTGGACCGCAGTAACATGAAAATAGCGGGGCTTTACGAGCCTCTTCATCCAGCGGTGCTCTCAGCGCTGATGCACGTCATCGAAGCCGCCAAGAGGGAAGGTAAACGGGTGGGGATGTGCGGCGAGATGGCCGGCGACCCCCTTTGCGCCCTGCTCCTCCTCGGTATGGGGCTTGAGGAGTTCAGCATGGGATCCCTTTTTATCCCTGTAATTAAAAAAATTATTCGCTCTGTGACCTATCAGGCCGCTAAAGCTTCCACGCAAATCGTCCTTCAAATGGACACGGTGGGCGAAATTAAGAGATATCTGTTTGAGCAGATGCGCGACCTCGGCATGGTGGAACTCATGGAGCTCTACCACTTGGTTGGGGGGGTGCGGCCCGTCACCGGGGTACGGTCTTGATTTCTCATTCTTGATATGAGATAAGGTTCTAACGATCGTTCGAACTGCTCACCTCCAGAAAGGAAATACCATGGGAAAAATTATAACTTTTGACGACTGGATCGACCATTTCCAGGAATGGCGAAAGGACATCGGCTACGATCCCTCTCTTTTGGGCGATTATAAATTTGAAACTAAGCTCGACGAGCTTCATCACTCAGAAATTGAATTTGGGGATTTTAAGGGTCAACACAAATGGGAAAGGGTGGAACAGATCCCGAACCAATCTATCCGTGATGGCTTGCTGAACCTGATCGTCTATCAGGGCGATACGGAATTCGCCTCTGTTGAACAGCAAAAAAACCTCCTGGACACTGCCCCAACCGACTATGACCGTCAGGCGCTCATCCGCGTCAACAGGGAAGAGATGCGTCACGGTTGGCAAATGTGCTACCTCCTGATGACTTACTTCGGGGACTCCGGCAAGCTGGAGGCGCAGAAACTCTTGGAGCGCAGGGCATTCAAGGGCAATCGGCTTTTGGGCTCCTTTAACGCTCCGGTAAACAACTGGCTGGACTTTTTCACCTACACTCAATTTATCGACCGAGATGGCAAGTTTCAGCTCACGATGCTAAGCCACTCTTCCTTTGCCCCCCTGGCGCAAAGCGTGACCGCTATGCTCAAGGAAGAGTTTTTCCACATGTTTACCGGAAATACTGGTTTAACGCGTATTATCCGCGCCGGCAAAGTTCCTACTCCAATCATCCAGAAATACTTCAACAAATGGCTTTCCACAGCCTACGATCTGTTCGGGACCGACCATTCCTCCTCAGCCCATTGGGCCTATGTTTGGGGACTGAAGGGGCGCTACGACGAGCATGAAGCAAAAGATCAGGCAGATAAGAGCCGGCTCAACGATCTGGCACGCAACCTCTATTTGGACGAATGCCAGAAGCTTGTAGAGGCTCTCAACCAGTATATCCCGGCGGATCGGCCACGGCTCTTCGTGCCGGACCTCAAATTTAATCGCTCCATCGGCGAGGTTGCGGGAAAAACTTACAGCGTGAAGGGCGAGCCTCTCTCGGCCGAAGAGTACCAGAAACACTTGGCCCAGGTCCTTCCCACCCCTGAAGATGAACGCCTCTTAGACGCGATCTTTAAGGAAAAAGACTGGGTTCTGCAGATGAACTAACCGCGGGCGCTTCCTGAAGCTCGGCCAAGTAAGGAGAGAGCAAGTGAAGCAGATTTTCCTTGTCTGTCAAAACGTCGATTGCAAGAGCCGGGGATCTGAACAGCTCATGAAAGAGCTGGAGAGACAGGTTGCGGAGAGGGGTCTGAGCGATGTGGAGGTGCGATCCTACATCTGCTTTGGCGCCTGTCAGGACGGCCCTAACATCGTCCTCTATCCGGAAAAGAGTTGGTATGCCGGAGTGAAAATGGAGGATTTGAAGGACATCATGAACCATCTCGCCGGCGGGCCCGATGTGAAGCGGCTCGATAAAATTGATGCCTCATTGAAGGAGCTGATCTACCAGCTCCTGGATACCGGAGTATTCTAGGAGGAAGAATGCAGGGTATCCTGTTTCCACGGAGCGTCGTGGAGGGGAGAAAAGATTTAACCGAGTATCGGTCGGGTGGGGGCTACAATGGCCTGGAGAAGGTCTTGAAGGGGATGACTCCTGAGACCCTTATCCGAGAGATCAACGAGTCGGGACTCCGGGGAAGAGGTGGAGCAGGTTTTCCCACCGGGAAAAAATGGGCCA
>Ga0209317_1001487_pt1 | contig 20331 bp, 14 predicted proteins | sample RifGroB2_FD_183994 | JGI IMG/M metagenome (GOLD analysis project Ga0209317, IMG submission 183994) | Soil microbial communities from Rifle, Colorado, USA - Groundwater B2 (SPAdes) (version 2) | ecosystem: Environmental > Terrestrial > Soil > Unclassified | place: Rifle, Colorado | collected... | reverse complement strand
TTCTTATCCGGATATTTTCAAAAAGAGGCCCGGCAGACTTTCTTAAGGTCTCTGCAAATGCCTTTGCATCAGGGACCGCATAAGTGAGTGATATGGATTTATTCCTGTATTCATTTATCCCTACAACTATGGCATACAGATTCGGTTTTTGTAATATAGCCTTTGAGATAATATTTATTGCCGCCGGGTTCGATTCCATAGAACCTTCTTTGTTGAACGCAATTACCTTTATCTCGTTCTGTCCGTCTATAAGAGGAACGGTAAATGATAATAATTTTTCATTGTCTGATTCCTTACCCTTTATAATTACGCCCCTCGTATCATTCGCTACCTGAGAACCATTCAGATATACGTTGATATTGCCTATGCCGCCTCCGTTGTCTGTAACCTTAACGGACAGAGTGATAATATCTTTATCTACCGTTCCTGATTGAGGTGACATTATCCGGATTGAAGGCGCAGGTTTTTTGGCAAGAACATCGGTGAGGCTTTCCCCTTTCGGCAGTTCTTTTCCGGCAAGGGCAAGTTTCACAAGCTCGGGACGGTAGAATTTGCTGTAAAACTGGTCAATGCCATAGACATTGTTCCCGATGCGCACATTGAGATGCTTGGCGCCATTCGGTGAGGCGTTAAAATAGCCTTCCGGCGTGATGACAACCCATTCGCCGTCGGTGAAGCTGATGAACTGGGCGATTTCTTTGCCTGTGGAAATGTCCCAGAGGCGGGTCGTGCCGTCTGTGCTTGTGGATAGGATATATTTTCCATCGGGTGAAAATGTTAGTCCTTTAATTTCTCCTAAATGCCCTGTAAACGTCTTAATATACCTGCCGGAAGGAAATTCGAAGAGCTTTATTGTTTTATCCTTACACCCTGTTAACGCATATTTATAGCTTAAAGTATAAGCGGTTATTTCTGCTGTGTGTGCAGAAAGTTTATTTATCTCTCGCTTTTTGTCCCACATCGTTATTCCAAATTCACCCATGGGAGCTTCATAGAAGATTATGGTATTCGCCCTGAAGGGAGATTCCACTCTGTAACTTTTATTGTTATTTTTATCATGAGAAATTGTTCCGGATGCATAGCCATAATATTCGATCTCTTCGTTTAGTTTTTCAACCTTTTTGTAAATTCCCTCATTCTTTGTTTTTTCGGCTTCCTTCAACATATTCATAATTTGTTCGAGTTGTTTGGTTTTATTGATAACTCCATCAAGGCCGGCTTTATGGAGATTCCAAAGGTTAATTACAACTCCTTCTTTATCTATAAAAGGAGAAACGGCATATTTCCCATCTTTGGAAAAAGCTACAGCACTGCTTGGTGATTTTACCTCAGATTTAAATGACCGAAGTTCATTTCCTGTAGCGCGGTCATATAACTTAAGAATATTCTCAGAGCCATAAAGCAAGACAAATTTGTTATCAGGTGAAAAAGACGCTCTGAACAATCCGATTCCATCTTTGGAAGGTGGTCGTTGTAAATCCCAAACTTTTTTACCCGTGTTTAAATCAAAAAGCTCGAAATCCCCCATTCCACAAAGGACATATTTTTCATCTCGAGAAACATCTATTACAGAAGATTTTATAGGTATTATCTTTGCTTTTTTTGCGAACAAATCAACGAAAATAATTTCCATCATTCCTCTTATGATTACTTTCCCATCAGACGAAAATCCCAAGAAATCAGGACTAATTGCATTAAACAATTCAAATCTGTCAATTTGGACTATCCGCGCACCCGAACTAACTTCCCATGCGACAATTTTTCCCCCGCTGCTACTTGAAACAAGATACTTATTGTCAGGTGAAAAAATCATAGACGATATAGCAATAAAATCTTTTCCAAAATGTTCATTTCCTTGAAATGATTTAATCTCTCTGCCTGTTTTTATATCCCAGAGTTTTATCTCTTTGCTGTCCAGCGATGCAGCGGTTTTGCCGTCCGGGCTGAAGGCTACAGATTTGACAAAATTCTTATGCCCTGCGAAGGTCCTTATCTCTTTGCCCGTAGATACATCCCAAAGTTTGATTGTTTTATCCACGCTTCCAGACAGCAAATACCTATCATCATGAGAAAAAGCCAGTGAAGTTAAATTAACCGAATGCCCCAACAGCGTTTTTATCTCCCTTCCTGTTTCTACTTCCCATAGCTTGATTGCACCGCTACTGCCGGCAGAGGATAGATATTTGCCCGTATGCGAAAACGCGACTGAAGATCCAAGACCGGAAAAATCAGTATGCCCCAACTGCACAAAAATCTCCGGCTTTTCGGAGGCAGAGACATATCCGCAAATAAATGCGGCCATACAAAGAACCAAAAGCAACATTGTCAACTTTTTCATCTTTCCCCTCCCGCCCTGCGTTCCTGCCGTGGCAAAGGCGCAGGCTTTACCCCCTCTGAAGATTTCCTATCAGCGCGCTCTTTATATCTCGTCATTTCGGCATCATATTCAGGATAAGTCGCGGCAAGCAATGCAATGGATGCGGCTAATATCCCAGCGCCTGCGATACGCAGTCTCCTATCTCCGAAGATTATCGGAATCAGAGCAGAGAGCGCAGCCAATGAGTAGAGGAAAAAGCTGCCGGCAGGAGACATGACAGCCATGCCGAGTAAAATGCTGATTACTGCAGCCCAGACGAAGGTCTTGGCGGACTTCGGGTTCATATTATTCCTCTTCTATCCCTCGATTGTCGCACCCTACTCCAATCCCGTAATATTCAAGTCTTTCGGATACTCTACCCTGAATTTTATTTTCAGGGTTTTCTTCTCATTAGGCTTAAGCCTTAAATCCCACGATATTATTCCATCGTCGGAGATTTTTACATCTTCTTTTTTGGGAGACTCAAGGACAACCTTTATCTGCTCATTCTTTGAAACAGGAAAATTGTCAGTGATATTAATTCCGATTTCTTTGTCTTTGCTGCCGGCAATGTCAATCGCATATTCGTAGTTTATCTGAGTATCTTTTGAAAACACTCCGGAATATTCGGTAAATTTCTTCAGGAGCTTTTTCTCTATCTTAATACCTTCATCAACTCCGAGTGACAGAATCATGTCCTCATCAGAAAGAATTTGCTTATCAATAGATGTTGTATTCACAAACCGCTCATCTAAAAATATACTCATCTGCCCTGCAAAGATTGGAAACGGCAGCGGATTTTTAAGTCCTGCCCTTAAATGCGCGTGTTTTGAGAGCTTCGGCGCTGCATAATAGTCGAGTTTGGCCTCTTTGGATGAGGATGCGATTAATATCCTGTGCGGCTGGTTATCTGACGGAATATTGACCTTGCCCGGGATTATAAAGCTGAATGATGTCGCCTCCGCCTTTATCTTCGGCTCTTCGAATCGCTGCCCAAGCGCCGTGGCAGAGGCCTTTTCCATACTCATCATCGGCATATCCGCATCTTCAATAGCCTTTTTGTATTTATAAACCGGAGGCCTCGGCTTATAAATATCCACATACCATGCGGAAAGCTCCGGAGGAGGCCCGTAAGAAGGCCTCGCAGTAGAAAGCTCTATATCCGCATTCTTCCAGTCCTCACCGGTAAACTGGGCTATGCTCGCAAAGCATGCAATATCGATCTTTCCTGTAGCAGAGTCAGCCCTGACATCGTACTGCGGAGACCAGCCCGCCTTTGTAACGATGTAGGAAAGCCCCAGATTAATTCCCCTGTCCGCATTTGAAAGCAGATTGATTACGATTGTTTTGCTTTCGTTCCTTGATGAGCTCAGGTTTTTAAGCTCATTTTCCACTGCCCTCTTTTCTTCGTGGAGCTTCTTTATTTTATTTTCGAGTTTTGCAATCCTGTCATAGCTTACCGACAAAGACCTTTCGATAAACTTAGCATGTCCTTCGACCTCGGCTTGTGTAATCTTCCGGTTTTGAGGGAATGGAACAGTCTTCTTTAAAAATTCGATGGAACTGTTTATTGCGGAGATTTCATTTGAGCTTGTGTTTATAAGCTCGTTAATGCTGTCTATCCTTGCCTGGAGCTTCTGTAGCTTATCCTGCATTGTCTTCTGGAGATAAGTCTTTTCAACCCTGACACCGGATATCCTGACGGCAGCCTTTTCCTTAATATTCACCTGAACCGATTCGTCCGTTAAATTTACAGTCAATCCGGAAATCCTTATGATATTTTCACCTTTCTTAACCGCAACGCCTGCCTCTTTCTTTATCATTGCCCTATCCTGATAAAGAACAATGTTCTGTATTTTTGAGACAGGCTCTGCCTCAACAGGCATTGCCCATGCATTGCCGATAAGTGAAAGCCCTGATACAAACGCTAATATAAAAAATCCTTTTTTCATGTCCTATCCTCCTTATTTTATCTTCCCTATCGGAAATGCCTGACCGCTTATCGATATTGTCGGATACTGCGCCTTCTTAAAGACTTTTTCAGCAAGGACAGGCACTTCATTATCAACATAATCAGCAAGCTCTGTAGTCTTGACATATCCTGTCTTTCCCTTATCAGCCTTCCCCTTTAATCCTTCAACAAGCACATAAGTGAACAGGCCATGCCCCTGATAACCTTCCACTGCCTCCTGCACAGACGTTGAAGCTGAAAGAATGGTTGAGCCCACAGCCCTGCTTAATATCTTCATTGCAGTGTCTTCGCTCATTCCCCTTGTAAGCATCGCCACCTGTATTGCCTCTCCCAAAGCGCCTGCGCTGCATGTGTCAATAATAATCAGTTTCTTTGTTGCCGGGATATTGGCTATAAGCTCTTTAAGCATTCCCTGCGGCAATGCGTCTGTCTTTAGTTTTTCTGTTCTTGTTGAGCCGACATTTGAGGTAATAAGAAAATACTCTCCGTTATCAACTGTTCCATGGCTTGCAACAAAAAAGACAAATACATCGTCAGGGTTCAATGATTTATAGGCTTTAAGCTCTTTTATGATGCTTTCATTTGTCGTCTCTTCTTTTGTAACAAGTTTTTTAATATTTACTTTTTCAAAAAGCCCTGCGGTAACTTTTTTAAGTGTGTTCTCAAAAAGCTCTGCGTCAGAAACCGCATACTTGAGCTGCAACTTCGGGTTTTTATATTCGTTGATACCTACTATGATGGCATTTAAAGACGGCTTTGTCAGAGATTTGAATGATGCTGTTATCTCATGAAGCACATCATTGCTCTGCATTGTATTTTCACCGTTAAAGGCGATTGCACGGATAGTGTTCAAGCCGTTTGAGAGTTTAAGATTATATACCTTATAAACTGCCTTGTCATCCTTAGGGATTATCTTTACTCCCCTTGCGCTGTCAAGGACTACAGCAGAGCCGTTGAGATAGAGCCTTATGTCTCCTATGCCTCCGCCAATGTCAGTTATCTTAAGGGTTATCGCGGCTACGTTCTTATCCGTGCTTTTCGGAGTATCAACAATAGTTACAACCGGCGGCTGCTTAACATCAGCAAGTGTTTTAAAGTCCTTTAACGAGCCTCCTGAAAGCACAAGCTTTACAAGGTCAGGGCGATAAAATGCTTCGCGGTAATTTTCAATGCCATAGACGTTATTGTCGATTCTTACATTCAGATGTTTATCGCCGTTGGCAGATGAGTTGTAATAGCCCTCAGGAGTAATCACTATCCATTCGCCATCGGTGAAGCTGATAAATTGGGCGAGTTCTTTGCCTGTATTTATATCCCAGATTCTCGTTGTGCCATCAGCACTTCCTGAGAATGCATATCTGCTATCAGGAGAAAAGGCGATGGAAGTAACATATCTTGTATGTCCTGAAAAAGTTCTTATCTCTTTGCCAGTTACTACATCCCAGAGCCTTAGGGGATGATAATATTCACCCCCTGACAATGCATAGTTACCGTTAGGAGAAAAAATTAATGACTTAAGCCAACCCGAGAACTCAGGAAATTTTCTTATCTCCTTTCCTGTTGATATATCCCATATCGTTATCTTTCCATCCACACTCCCCGACAAAACATACCTGCCATCAGGGGAAAAAGATGCAGAGAATCCCCCACTTAAAAATGTCCTTATTTCTTGCCCTGTTGATATATCCCAGAGTTTAATGCCTTTAAAATCACCCGACAATGCATATTTTCCGTCAGGGGAAAAGGAAACCGAGGTTACACCATTAAGAAGGTCTGTATGCCCTGTGAATGTCCTTATCTCTTTGCTTGTTTCCGCATCCCAGAGTTTGAGGGTGGCATCAAGATGTCCTGACAATACATATTTTCCATCGGGAGAAAAGGCTACGGATTTAATCATGCTTTTATGCCCTGTAAATTGTTTTATCTTTTTGGCTGTTGCTATGTCCCAGAGGTTTAAGGTCACATCCTGACTCCCTGACAACACATACTTGCCGTCAGGGGAAAGAGCTATAGAGCTAATCCAACTGCTATGCCCTATAAAAGCCCTTATTTCTTTGCCTGTTGAAATATCCCAAAGCCTAAGGATGCCATCCTCGCCCCCTGCATACATGCCATTAGGAGAAAAAGCTACAGAGGAAACCTTAATTGTATGCCCTGAAAATGTCCTTATTTCTTTTCCTGTAGCAACTTCCCAGAGTCTGAGGGTTTTATCCACACTTCCTGAAAGGGCATACTTTCCATCAGGAGAAAAGGCAACAGAGGTAACATTATTAGTATGTCCTTTAAAAGTCCTTATCTCTCTTCCCGTCGCTATATCCCAGAGCTTGAGGGTATAATCGCTAGTTCCTGAAAGGGCATACCTTCCGGTAGGTGAAAAAGCTACAGACTCAACAGAAAATGTAAGCGCTTCAAAAGTCCATATCTTTTTTCCCGTTGCTATATCCCAGAGCTTGAGGATTTTGCCGCCACCACCACCTGACAATGCATATCTTCCGTCTGGCGAAAAAGCGACTGAGTAAACATATTCTGTATCTTCTTCAAATGTCTTTACCTCTTTGCCTGTTGCAATATCCCAGAGTCTGAGGGTTTTATCATTACTTCCAGACAATGCATACTTTCCATCAGGGGAAAAGGAGACTGAGCCAACACTATTTGTATGTCCCTTAAATGTACGTATTTCTCTGCCTGTTGCAACATCCCACAGTTTGAGAGTATGGTCATCATCAATCCCACCCCCTGCCCCTGACAATGCATATCTTCCATCAGGGGAAAAGGCTACAGATGCAATCCGACTTTTATGCCCTTCAAATGTCCTTATTTCTTTGCCCGAAGCAATATCCCACAGTTTGAGGGCGTTGGACCAACCCCCTGATAACGCATATCTTCCATCAGGAGAATATGCTACTGACAGAACAGTATTTTCATGTCCTTGAAATGTCCTAATTTCTTTACCAGTGGATACATCCCATAGCTTGAGGGTCTTGTCGTAACTCCCTGACGACAGTGCATATTTTCCGTCAGGAGAAAAAGCAACGGAGTTGACAGTGCCTGTATGCCCCAACTGCACGAAAATCTCAGACTTTTCAGCGGCAAAGGCAGCAGCCGAATTTATGGATAGTATGGAAATAATTCCCAACCAGACCGCTAAAAAACGGAATAAACTCTTAAATCTAAACATATTTCCTCCTGATAATATCTTCCAGACAAAGCTGTTTTTACTCATACACTCCCTCTTAGTCGGTAAAGCCTGATTTTGAGCCGCTGATTTTCTGCCCGTCAGGGAGAGGCGCAAATATTTTTCGGGCCGTTCTTCGCAAAAGATAATAAAGGCCGATTACGCCCAATATTATGATGAATGGCGCCCCTTTGTCGTCACTGAAAAGAGGCGTAAAAGGCAACGATAGAAAAGAGAGAAACACAAATACGGCGATGTTCCGGGCAAAACGTCTGTATTTGATCAATCCGATTCCGCCCGTAAGCATAACGAGACCATAAAGTATCGTAAAAAAAGATGAGAGAATGCCGCCTTTTAAAATATCTGCAATATTTATGAAGACAACAAACGAAAGGACTATCAGCAGATAGCCTATACTGCGGATGGAATGATAAATGCTATATTCTTCCCGAAGCTGTTTTTTTTCTTCTTTGATTACCCATCTCTTATGAAAAAGCTTCATGCCTCTGCTTTTTGCGTCCTCTGTCGATAACTGTTCCTTCGGGGTACCCCAATCGGTGTTTATCAGAAAATCGGGTCTTTCGGGCTGAAATTTTTTTAATGCCATACCGCCCCTTTTATATTTATCCGCAATGTTACTAAGCCTTTAACCGTTCCTCGTATTTCTTCCACATACACTGAGTATTTATCCATTATTATCTTTTGCCCCGCATGAACTTTAAAATTCTTTTCTTGCGGAGGATTCCCTTCAACAAATAATGACAATACAGCTATTAAACCCTGCTTTTTTGTGCCGGCCTCATCAACATAATCAGCTCTGATTATATTCATGACACCTATCTGGAGTTCATGGAACCTGCCGACATTTCCCTGTTTTATCTGGATAACCTCGCCTCCATTATGGCGTTCCCCTTCTCCGGCAAAAACATTTCCGGTTAAGATAAGCAACATCAGAACAATTGAGAACAAGCGATATGTTGTTGTCATTTCTTCTCCTCAGACATCCATGATGCCTATCCGATGCATGATTTTTATTTTGTCAGCACCAGCGGAAAATCCATTCCCCTTGAATCAACAACAGGGAATTGCGCCTCCTGTTTGTATTTCTTCGTCATCTCAGGCAGTTTTTCTTCTATATATCCCATCAGTTTTCTCACTGTAACAGTCTCACCTTTTCCTGCTGCCTTGCCTTTTAATCCTTCAAGAAGGGTATATGTAAATACTCCATGACCGAGTTCCTTTACCTCTGCCGCAAACTGGTCTTTTGTTGATGCGGCTACTATGTGCACCCCTGTTGACCTTGATAATTGCGAGAGCGCCTTCCTGTCTTCAAATCCCCTGAATGCTATCAATACCGCTCCTGATTTGCAGGCATCAATAAGCAAGAGTATCTTTTGTGCCTTAATGTTCTTTATATACCCTGATAGTTCATCAGATGAGATTCCTTTTGTTTTTACATCCGCTTCCCTTTCAGGATATGTCAGTTCATGGGGGATGAAATACCATTTGTCATTTATATTCTCTCCGTGTCCTGCAAGGTATATCAATACCGCATCCTGCGGGTTTGTATTCTCAAGTTGTTTGAGCTTTGAGATTATTGTCTCTTTCGTCGCCTGTTCATTGTAAATATCTCTGATTTCAACATTCTTGAACAATCCCTTACCTTTCTGCTTGAAGAAATCAACTATTCCCCTTGCATCAGGCTCTGCGTAGTTTAAATTTAATGCAGGGTTCCTATATTTGTTTATGCCGACTGCAAGAACATAAAGGGATACATCCTTTGACGGAGTAGTGAGTTTGACTATCAGTTCATAGGGATTGGACTCTGTCCTGTCCCTGCTGAAACCAACTGCACGGAATGTGTTTACCCCATCAACGAGGGCAACCGTGTATGTCTTGATTGTCTCATTGTCTCCCTGCTTACTACTTGCGGGGACAGGCTTTGGAACAATCTTTACAGCCCTCGTATCTTCGCCTATTGCCTTGCCATTATGATAAAGCCGTATCTCGTCAATGCCTCCGCCTGTATCTTTTGCTGAGACAGTTATTGTTATTGTGTCTGTGCTGAATGCTGCGTTTGGCTCTGGAGAGATTATCTTTACATCAGGAGGCGTTAAGATTCCTTTCCTTATATCTGCAACCGCCTCAACCTTTTTGCCCTGTAATACAGAGGCAACATAAACAGGATTAAAAAACTTTTCATAGAAGTTGTCTACGGAATAGACATTGTTGCCAACACGGACATTGAGATGCTTGGCGCCATTCGGCGAGGAATTAAAATACCCTTCAGGCGTAATCACAACCCATTCGCCGTCGGTAAAGCTGATGAACTGGGCAAGCTCTTTGCCTGTATTTATATCCCAGATTCTTGTTGTGCCATCCTCGCTGCCTGATAACCCAAATCTGCCATCTGGGGAAAAAGCGATAGATTTAACATGGTCTGTATGCCCTGCAAATGTCCTTATCTCTTTCCCAGTTGATACATCCCAGAGCTTGACGGTCTTATCCGGACTCCCCGAAAGTGTATATATTCCATCAGAGGAAAAGACAATAAACTCTTCATCGAATGTATATTCTGTAAAAGTCCTAATCGTCTTTATCTCTTTTCCTGTTGAAACTTCCCAGAGCTTAAGGGTGTTATTCCTATCTGCTGACAGTGCATATCTGCCATCTGGGGAAAAAGCGATAGATTTAACATGGTCTGTATGCCCTGCAAATGTCCTTATCTCCTTGCCTGTTGATACATCCCAGAGCTTGACGGTCTTATCCTCACTTCCTGACAATGCATATTTGCCGTCACGAGAAAAGGTAACCGAATAAACCCAATGTGTATGTCCCGTAAATGTCCTTATCTCTTTCCCTGTTGAAACTTCCCAGAGCTTAAGGGTGTTATTCTCTGCTGACAATGCATATCTTCCATCAGGGGAAAAGGCGATAGTAGAAGTACCCCAGTTTGTATGCCCTGTAAATGTCCTTATCTGCTTGCCTATTGATACATCCCAGAGCTTGAGGGTTTTATCCTCACTTCTGGACAATGCATATCTGCCATCAGGGGAAAAGACAACAGAAGTAACAAAGTCTGTATGCCCTGCAAAAGTCCTTATCTCCTTGCCCGTTGAAACTTCCCAGAGTTTGAGGTTCTTATCCAGACTCCCTGAAAGTGCATATCTTCCGTCAGGGGAAAAAGCGATATCTTGAACATGGTCTGTATGCCCTGCAAAAGTCCTTATCTCCTTGCCTGTTGCTACATCCCAGAGCTTTAAGGTCTTATCCCCGCCTCCTGAAAGTGCATATTTTCCATCAGGGGAAAAGACAACAGAATCAACACGGTCCGTATGCCCTGCAAAAGTCCTTATCTCCTTGCCTGTTGCTACATCCCAGAGCTTGAGGGTCTTATCGAGACTGCCTGACAATGCATATTTGCCGTCAGGAGAAAAGGCGACAGAGTAAACACTTTCAGTATGACCTGTGAAAGTCCTTATCTCATTTCCTGTAGAAATATCCCAAAGTCTTACAGAATTGTCTGCTATGCTGCCATAAGACCCACCACCTGATATGGCATATTTGCCATCAGGGGAAAAAGCTACAGAATTAACATTTTTTGTATGCCCTGTAAATGTCCTTATCTGCTTGCCTATTGATACATCCCAGAGCTTGAGGGTTTTATCCTCACTTCCAGACAATGCATATCTGCCATCAGGGGAAAAGACAACAGAAGTAACAAAGTCTGTATGCCCTGCAAATGTTCTTATCTCCTTGCCCGTTGAAACTTCCCAGAGTTTGAGGTTCTTATCATAACCTCCTGACAGTGCGTATCTGCCGTCAGGGGAAAAGGCGATAGAGAGAACCACGTCTGTATGCTCTGCAAATGTTCTTATCTCCTTGCCTGATTCTACATCCCAAAAGAGGATATTATCATCACTTCCAGACAATGCATATCTGCCGTCAGGGGAAAAGGCGATAGAGTAAACTCTTTTCAAATGCCCCAGTTGCACAAAAATCTCAGGCCCCTGCTTACTGCCTGCTGGGGTAAACTTTTCAGCGGCAAAGGCAGAAGCTGAACTTATGGACAGTATGGCAATAACTCCAACCCATACCGATAGAAAGCGGATTAACCTCATAACTCTAAACATATTATCTTTCTCCCGTATTTAAATAAGTGCCTCTCTTTACTGAAACTCAGATTCCTCATGCCCTCTTCTTAATTTTCCTTAACTTTCTTTACCCTCTGTTTCCTGCCGATGAAAAAGTAGGCTATGGGACCAACAAAGGGAACGAGAATCACCGCTATCAGCCAGACAATTTTATTTGAACCTGCAAATTCATTCCTGAGGACATCCACAAATGCAATTAACCAAATTGGCATAAAAAGCACAAACAAAACAATAAGTTCCGGCACGCCTATACCACCCATAAATTCCTCCTTAGGTTGTTAATTTTTTCTATGAAATCCAAGCCATATCTGCCTTTACAATATTTTCTATACTGGAGAAAAAGCTACAGTTTTAACACTCCCCGAATGCCCCAACTGCACAAAAATCTCCGGCTTTTCAGCGGCGATTGCAGGGCATAGACCTGCTACGATGACAGCAAAAACGAACAATATCCGAAAGATGCGTTTCATTAATAATACCTTTGCGATGCCGTTACTGTTTTTACTACAATCCATTTGCCCTCCTTCCTCTCAAGAAAGACAAAGTTGCCTTCTTCGTAAAATGCCTTTTGCGGCGCGATGCTCCGATACCTTATAAAAATGACCGCCCCATTTCTTTCTTTATCGAAGCCTGCCCTCGATATTTTTACGCTTTCCTTGACACTGTCGGGAAAACGCGGATGCGATTCATCCATGAAATATCTCTTTTTAGAGAATCTTTTTTCAAGCTCATATGATCTGCTGTTTTTCTTGTTAAAATCGTCGGTCAGATAATTATCAATCTGCATGCCTGATCGCTGCAAATGCGCAACATCGGCATTATCTAATCTCTTTTCGGATATAGTCGTTTTATCAAGCGAGACAAAGGCATCATATTTATCGAGAACCGCGTTAAAAATTTCATATTCGTCAGACTCAATGATATCAAGCCCTGAAGATTTCATCGGTTCGGCAGAAGCTATATTTGAACTTAATAAAATAGCCGCAGAGATTAAAATCACTAAAAACAATCTGTGAATCATTTTTCACCTCCGGTTGCGGTTACTTTTTGAATTGTTTATTCAGCCAGTTGAACGGTATATCCACATTAAAAAAGAATATTGCAGTCTCTCCTGTCTTACGATGTTTCGTTTCCATTTTGTCATAACTGTGCCCGTTCGATTTTATAAGGCTCTGGCGGACAACCTCAAATCCTATTATCCCGAGCAGCGCATACTCCTCGCCTGTTTCAATAATTACAAAGGCGGTCTCAGGGGTTTTTCCGTCTCCCGAGTCGAGTATCGAGTCAATAAGCCCTCCAGTAACAAAGTGATGGAAGTTGTATCTCCCGGCATTCTTCATCTCGCGAAAAGCGATGCTGCTTACAAAGTGGGCTTCGATATCAACAAACTTCTTTTCAAGTATTGCCTGCGCCGATGAAACAGCCTTTTCGTACTGCTTATTCCTCAGCGCTTCAAACATTTCAGCCTTTTTTGCCTTATCGTCTCCGTAAGGGTTATAGTCCTGGGTTTCAGCATATGAAAGCCTTAATGCCTTGAAATCAACGGTGCGGTCGAAGCTCATAACCCGTTTAAGGAGGGTCTGATAGTCAGAAGTTTTTTTAAGCTGATCATCTTCTCCGGCAAAAATGTTTCCGGTTAAGATAAGCAACATCAGAACAATTGCGAACAAGCGATAGATCGTTAATATTTTATTTTCTCCTTTAATTCCTTTCATCTGCGCTTCAATCAACATATTCCCACGCCTTTTTCTCGAATACATAATACTTCCTCCCATATGGCGAAGATAATCAGGTGCAAGATCGGAAAGCTTGTCTGGATAGCACCCGTTTTTCGCCTTGAACTGCTCGCAGGCTGCGATAATGTCCTTCGCCCTGCTTTCTGCAATCATGTTGTTAAGAGCATTTGCTCCAATAATAAGGATAACCATAATGGCATATATGCCTGCCTTCGACACAAGCAGGTTTACCCTCTCCCTGTCCTTTCCGGCCTTGAACAGCTTTACAAGCAGAACCGGAACGCCGAGGATAATGGTGAATACCGCAATTGTAAATTGATTGAGAACAAAGGCATCAACAGCGAAGAGCAAAAAGGCCGTAATTATGGTTTTACGCAATGGGATGCTCATATTCATATATTTTCCGATAATAAATCAAAAATAGTCATGAAACGCACGAGAGTGCCGCTTACTTTAACCTCATCTTTAAGGCCGAGGTTAATGACCCAAGCCTCCTTTGAGTTATATTCGTTAATAAAACTTTTGAGAGAACGGCCTATGCTTTTATCCTTCAGTTCCTTGCACGTTACCTCCACAGGCAACGCCTCATCTCCGCTGCCGATTATAAAATCAACCTCCGCCCTATCTTTTGTCCTCCAAAAATGGAGAGCGCTGCCTTCATAACGAATCTTATCCTGTAAAATGTCTTGCACAAGATTTTGAAAAGCAAAGCCCATCTCCGAAAACATCGCGTATCTGCCGAATTTGTCCATACTGAAGTTCCTTAATCCGATATCGTTAAAATAAATCATCGGGGACTTGCTTATCTCTTTTCTGATATTCCTGAAAAACGGCGTGATCCTCTTTACGATAAAAGTCTTTTCCGCATATGCAATATAGTTCTTCACCGTCTGTACCGATATGCCCAATGTCGAAGAAAGCTCATTCAGATTTATCAGATTGCCTGCCTGTCCCGCCAAAAGCCTTATCAGATTGCCGAATGCGTCAATCCGTTCCACTCTCAGAAGAAACGCAATATCCTTTTCTATATAGCTCCTGTATATCTCATCTATAATCCTCAGTTTTTCGTTTCGGGTTTCTTCAACTATAACTCTCGGATAACCGCCGAAATTCAGATACTCCGCAAGGAAGCTCATGCTTTCCGCCTTGTTCACCCTGAAATACCGGTCAAGTTTTCCGGCGTACTTATATCCGGTCTTGAAATCAATAAATTCGCTTAATGAAACCGTATTGAGTTCAAAAACCCTTTTCCTGCCTGCAAGGGATTCATGAATCTTTTCCTTTAATTCAACGCTGCCTGAACCGGAAATGATGAGCTTGTATGGCATTTGCATATCGTATATGCCTTTAAGGAAAAGCCCGGCGTTTTCTTTTCGCTGTATCTCATCGATGAATACAAAACCCCTCCGGCTGCCCAACTCCAGCCGTATCCTGTTCAATAAGGCCGACTGTGTCGCGAAATGGGGCATATCCCTTTCAAAGTCAAGGCTCAGAAAAAGAGTTTGTTCCCCTTTCTTTTCAAGATGATCCTTGAGCTGCATCATCAGCGTGGTTTTACCTGCCTGACGCGGACCGACAATAAGGGACATTTCTTTCTTGGAAAGGTGTCCTTTCAATTCGTCAAAAATATATCTTTTTATAGGCATACTTTATTTTAACTACGAGAAAACATAAAGTCAACTTAATTAATTATCGTATACCGCAAATCCTAATTTCTGATTTGCCTTTGTAACATATCCTCTGACAAAAGTGCATTGCAGGGCTCATATCACCCTTCCCCATGCAGTATAAACACAGCCCAGTAAAATGGATTGCATATTCCATATTAAAAAATCACTTGCCCGTCTTCCCTATCGGAAAAGCCTGTCCGCTTATCGATATTGTAGGATACTGTGCACGCTTGAAGATCTTCTCCGCCAGTACCGGCACCTCATTATCGACATAATCCGCCAGTTCCGTGGTCTTGATGTAGCCGGACTTGCTCTTGTCCGCTTTGCCGTTCAGCCCCTCGGAAAGCACGAACGTGAACAGCCCGTGTCCCTGGTACCCTTCAAGCGCTTCCTGCACCGATGTCGAAGCGGACAGGATGGTGGAGCCGACCGCGCGGCTCAGGACCTTCATGGCCGTGTCCTCGCTCATGCCCCGGGTCAGCATGGCCGTCTGGATAGCGTCCCCCAGCTTTCCGGCGCTGCAGGTGTCGATCACGATCAGCTTCTTCGTGGCGGGGATGTTCGCAACCAGTTCCTTGAGCGCGTTCTGGCTGATGGCATCGGCCCTCAGTTTTGGTGTATTGGTTGATCCGACATTCGACGTGATGAGAAAATACTCGCCGTCGTCCACCGTACCGTGGCTCGCCACGTAGAACACAAAAAGGTCATCAGGATTCAAGGATTGCATGCCTTTCAGCTCCCTGAGAATATTCTCCCGGGTAGTGTCTTCTTTTGTTAAAAGCGTCTTCACTACAACCTTGTCAAAGAGCGACGCTGCGCCCTTTTTCAGGGTGTCAGCGAACAGCCCTGCATCCGCGACAGCGAAGTTCAGCTGGAGTTTGGGGTTCTTATATTCATTGATGCCGATCACCATGGCATAGAGGGACGGCCTGGTGATGGACTTGAAGGAAGCGGTAATGGTATGAAGCGCGTCATTGCTCTGCATCGAGTTGTCGCCATTAAAGGCGATCGCGCGAATGGTGTTTACCCCGCTCGTGAGCTTGACCGTGTATTTTTTGTAAATGTCGGCTGCATTTTGGGTTGGAACGATGGTAACGCCCCGGCTGCTGTCTAGCACGACAGCAGAACCGTTGAGATAGAGCCGTATATCGCCAATCCCTCCGCCCGCGTCGGTAATCTTTAAGGTTATAACGGTCTCATCCTTGTTTACGATAGTCAAAGTATCAACGATTGCGACGGCAGGAGGCTGTTTGATATCGGCAATCTTTCTAAAACTCTTCAATGACCCGCCGGAAAGCGCGACTTTAACGAGGTCCGGGCGAAAGAACGACTCGCGCAGCTGCGCGATGGAATATGACCGGCCGCCGACGGCAACGCTTAGATATTGGTCGCCTTTTTCCGAAGAATTATAGTACCCGTTCGGTGTAATAACCAGCCACTCGCCATCCTCGAAGGCTATCATTGTGCCCAGCTCGTCTCCGGTCTTGACATCGAAAAGGCGCGTCGACGCCCCGGCTGCCACGACTGCGGTCCTGCCGTCAGGCGAGAAGGTGACTGCGGGGACAACATTGAACATCGTGCCAGCGGTTTCGTCCACCAGCTTCAACTGCCTCACCTCGGTGCCGGTTGAAATGTCCCATAGCTTGTAATGGCCGTTACCATCGCCGCTCATGGCAAATCTGCCGTCAGGAGAAAACGCAAGAGCTTTTATTAATTCAGCCAGTCTCTTTACCGACAATATTCCATAAAGGGGGGGCGGGCCGAATTTCTTGATCTGATTTCCCGTCGCGGTGTCCAGCAATATAAGCGATGTGCGCTCCATACCGAAATCGTTCTTCGCGGCAAGGATGAACTTTCCGTCCGGAGAAAAAACAAAGGCATCTACGCTATTGTGCCCCGTCCTCGTCTGCCACAGCTCTCCACCGTTTGCGCGGTCAACAAGAGCGATGCCTTTCACCCTCTCGTACCTCAGAATATATTTTCCATCGGGAGAAAAGCCTCCCGAGGAGCCATTGAATTCATTTGCTACCCTGCCGGTCTGGACATCAGCCATTTTGACCGTTGCCGCCCCAAACCCGCCGGTATTACCTAATATGAATTTGCCGTCAGGAGAGAAGGATAGCCGCCGCCCACCCATAGCGGAAATCTCCCATAAACATTACCCGTCGCAGTATCCCAAAGCGTCAATTTATTATTGCTGAAGTTCGTCACACCGGTGTCGGACACGGCGACTGTCCTGCCATCCGGCGAAAAAGCGATTGCCTCGATGAAGCCCTCATGACTGCTCCCGTACTTCCTGACCTCGCGAGCACCATCAAGATCCCAGTGCCGCGCTATTGCATCCCACCCGCCCGAGACCACGCTCTTCCCGTCCGGCGCGTAAGCCACAGCGCTGACGAGAGGGGCCTTGCTCGTCACCTCCATCACCATATCGCCGGTATTAAGCGTGATCTTCGGGGTCACGGCGCACCCAACCAGAGCGAATGTCAAAGAAAGCGCTAATGCTGTTTTTTTAATTCTCATGTTTTCCCTCTCATCACTTATTACGCATTCTACATTCAGAATTCCGAATTGAGTTACCTCACCTTCCCTATCGGAAATGCCTGCCTCTTGGAGCAGGAAGGAAATTGAGAATCTCACTTTAATCGCTTCACATCTTTACACGCTTCCTCATCTTTAAGGGTATCACACAGATAACGATAATCTTTCAATGCCTTTGATGGCAAATCTAATTTTTCATAAACTTTTGCCCGTAAAAATGGAATCTGTAATGCAAATTGTATCCAGTAAACAGCTTCGGCTTCCTCTTTATTAAGGGCAGAAGCATTTTTTTCTACATCGCCGGTTTTTACCAGCTGCCAGAAATCGTTCAAACTTAATAATTTGTGTGCATGAGCAAGATGTTTATCCGTCATAATCTTTGCCTTATTTACCCCATTCAGAGCATCATCATATTGCTCATTATAAAGATGAAGACCTGCTTTGAAAATATAAAAATGCACCAAAAGAAGCGCCTCCCTGCCTGTTGGGTTTCTTTTTTCAAATAAAGCAATACCTTTTGCATAATTATTTATGCGGATTTCTGCACTGTCGTCAAACCCAAACATTGCCATATAAAGATAATCCTCTGCAGAAGCAATGCCTGAGGATATTCTTTTTTTAATCTTTGCCACTATCTCCTTAAACATTTTTACTTTTTCTTCGTCGCTTTTCCCTTCTGCAGCCTTTTTTCTATCTTTGAGAGAACCCAGCACCTTTTCCTGCCAGCCATCCATTTCAAGCTCATAAGATAACTTTCCTATTTCTGTAGTTTGCTCTAATTCTTTACGCTCGCTTTCTCTTCTCTCAGATTCTCTTCTCTCAGATAAAATCTCCTGTTTTTTCCCAAACGCTTGTGCTTTTTGGGACCACTGGTTGGCAAGTTCTTCTGATTCTTTATCTTTAACAGCGTTATTTGTGATGATGTAATAGTTTTTTGCATCACTATAAATACCTGCTTTTACGCCATAATATTTGCTCAAACACTCTAAGTCTCCTTCTTTGCAGAGGGCGATTGCCTGATCGATATCTGATATTGCTTTGTCAAAGTAATTTTCGCCTATTTTAGGCGAAGAGCGCTCATATGAGAATGCCTCTCTTTCATACCAACGAGCTCTTTCTTTATACATATCTGCCTTGTTTGATGCATTTAGGGCTATTGCCCGATTGATATCTTTAAGAATCTGTTCGTCGTACTGCTGTTTTTTAGTTTCCTCCCACTCACTTAATTTGTCTTTAAATTCATCTTTCAGTTCATAAATTTCACGTTCTTTATCTCTTATTTCGCCTAATACCTTCACCCTTACAGCATAAGCATCTGCATAGTTTTCATCTATTGAAATAGCCTTGTCGAGATTAGCAAGAGCTCCCTGCAACCCTTTTACTTTTTTCTCAAGTTCTGGCTGTCCGATAGTTTGAAAAAGCAACGCATCCGCTATCCCTACATACGCTTCAGCAAGTTCAGGGTTAAGTTCCAGAGCCTTTTTGTATGCATTAAGGGCTTCTAAATATGATAAATGTTGAGCCTTTTCCACCCAGAGGTTTGCCTTGTATTTCTTTTCTTCTTCAGAAATAAGTCGCGCAATCTTCTGTTTATCCCCACCAACAACATCCACCAGTTGCTTCTTCAGTATCTCCATTTCTCTATTTTGCTTCTCATAATCAGCCTTCAGCCTGTTATAGGAATCCACAATGCTCTGGTCTTCCATGACCTTTTTAAGATTTGCCTCTATCTCCTCTTCGGTTATCGCAGCCTTTATTTTCACATAAAACCTTATTGCCTCTACATCCCCAAGGACAGACTTTTTCTTTTCAAGGACTTCCACCTTCATTGAATGATTGGCAATAACCTCAATGACATCGCTTTCAAGGGCAAGACTCTTTATCTTCGTATAGCTCTTTACAAATGCACCGGCCTTTTCCGCAGCAGTCCGTATAGCTGCTTTTTTTGCCCGCTCCTCGGCAACCTCCATTGTCTCGCCAGCCCCCATTACATATTCTCCCTCTGTAATAATCTCCCTTGTCTCTGCAAAAACAGGGGTTAGGGAGAATACAAGAAGAAAAAGGCTTATAACTATTTTTTTATCAAGTGAGATTCTATATATCACACATACCTCCATTAAATCCATTCGAACTAATGTATTCTGGCGCACACTTATTGTCAAGGTAAAATTACCCAGAATTTTTATTACTTCTTTTCGTTAATCCAATCCTCCAACAAAAGACCGTGGACTTTAGAGAAATGTCTCGTATTGCCTGTGATAGAGAAGAAATAGGGACACTTCCCATATTTCTTGATAGGAGAGATTTTATGCATCTTGCACCTCCAAGTTTTTGAAATCAACCGTTTGGATTCCCGCCTGCGCGAGAATGATGGAATTGGCTGTTTTTCATGCTCTCAAATTATATCAGCGCAACCATAGCAGGTAAAGGTAATTTTCACATCATACCTTTCGCAGTCTGATTTTCACTCCCATATCTGCGATAGATCCTTAATCCTTTTGCTTGCAAATTAAAAGATTATCTTTCAATTTGCAAGGAATAAATAATTGAGGGGTACAATTCTTTCACTTCGTCTTTGCCGTATACACGCCGTCCCAGTCTGCGCCGGGAGGGTTATCGATAAACTCGGCGCATCTTTCGGCGAATATGCCTGCGGTCTTGTCGCCGTTTTCGGATTCGAGCCTTTCGAATATCTCTTTTGCCTCGTTAAAACTTTGCTTTCTGTAA
>Ga0209317_1001483_pt1 | contig 20365 bp, 23 predicted proteins | sample RifGroB2_FD_183994 | JGI IMG/M metagenome (GOLD analysis project Ga0209317, IMG submission 183994) | Soil microbial communities from Rifle, Colorado, USA - Groundwater B2 (SPAdes) (version 2) | ecosystem: Environmental > Terrestrial > Soil > Unclassified | place: Rifle, Colorado | collected... | reverse complement strand
TCCTCCGTCGGGAAAGACTGTTTTCTAAGCAAAAACATCTTACCATTAACGGAGGGTTCTCTTTTTTTAACGGATTTTCTTGGGACAGCCCTGCCTTTGTCCCCTACACCCCCGCCGGCACCGCTAGGCCGCGGGCGGCGCAGAAAGCGCGCAGGTCCGCCGGCAGCGGGATGGCGAACACCTGCTCTATCCCCGCCTTGCGCAGATCTATCTCGGCGCAATGCAGCGCCTGCCGCGGCAGCAGCAGCTTTTCCGCCAGGGCCGGCGTCCAGCCTGTGTCCAGGAAATTCAGGTAGCAGCGGGCGTCCGGCCCGTAGATCTTGTCCCCCACCAGGCAGTGGCCCAGCCATTGCGCGTGGGCCCGGATCTGGTGCATGCGGCCGGTGCCGGTGGTCACGCGCGCCAGCGTAAAACCACCGCCGCTGGCAAGCGGGGTAAAGTGCGTCACCGCGGGGCGCCCGTCCGGCCTTACGCCGGCTTTGGAATACACCGGGCTGGCTTCATCGTCGCCCAAGGGCTGGTCCACCGTCACCGGGCCGGAAAATTCTCCCGTCATTATGGCCAGGTAGACCTTCCCCACCCGCCGCCGCTGTATGGCGGTCTGCAGGCGGCTCGCCACGCCGGGGGTTTTAGCGAACACCACCACGCCGCTGGTCTCGCGGTCCAGCCGGGATACCAGGTGGGCGGCGGCCAGGCCAAAGTGCTCGCGCACCGCGCCGGCCAGGCTGGACCAGGGCCCATCCTTGGACGGGTGGCAGATCAGGTCTCCCGGCTTGTTTACAACTATGACCTTGTCGTCATGGTGTATTATCCAGCTGTCGAGCTCCGCAGGGGCTATCTGCCCTACGTTCACCAGCTGCGGCCGGCGCGGCCAGGGGCAGGCCAGCCGCGGGTTAAAAGCGGGAGTAGTATTAGTCATTAAAAATTAAATCCGGAATTCCGCAAACTGTCCCCGGCGCGCCTTGCGCCGGTTTATTTTCCGCCCCCGAGCAGCTTAACTACCCCGGGATCCTTTGCAAAATCAAGGGCGACCTTGCCGGCCTTGTCCTTTTTGGCTGGAAGCGCGCCATGGGAGAGGAGCATCTTTACCATGGCTACGTTCTCCATATTAGCCGCCAGCGCCAGGGGCGTCCGGGGATCGCCGTCGATCCCGAAGTCCAATTCGGCGTTAACATCCGCGCCGTTATTGGCCAGCACTTCTGCTATCTCTACCTTACTATGGCGAATAGCGGCCATGAGAGGGAATTCTTTCTCGGTCGCCCCTTTACCGGCGCCGTTCTCCAACAGGAGTTTAACGGCCGCCGCTGAACCGCCGGACACAGCGGCGTCCAGGGCGGAACTATTGACGTTATTGCGGGTATTCACCCCGGCGCCTTTCTTTATAAGGGAGCTCATTACGGCCACATGCCCTTTCTCCGCCGCGGCCATCAAGGCGCTCACCTGGCACTTTGTAAGCAGCTCAGGGTCGGCGCCATTCTCCAGCAGCACGCCGACAATACTGTCATAGCCGTTCCCGGCGGCCGCTACCAGGGCCGTTCCCTCGGCGCAGGCGAGACGCCCCTCGCTGACCAGCTTGTTCGGGTCCGCGGCATGTAAAAGCAGCGCCTTCACTATTTCCTCATGCCCCTTCCGGGCGGCGATGATAAGCGGATACGTTTCCAGCGCGGATGAGGCCGGCATTGTTTCGGTGTATTCGAATATTCTCGCGTTTGGATCCGCTTTCTGCGCCAGGAACCGCTCGACATCGGCGGCTTTCCCGCTCCTAAGAGCGGCCGTAAATTCCTCGAACCTCAGCGTACGCGCCGCCGCTCTTTTGCGCGCCACGGAATCCGCTATGGCGGCCGCAACAACTACGGCAAGGAGACCAATTAAAACTTTCTTCATATATTAATCCTTCCTAAATCTGCCATCTATAATGGTTTTTATCTTTTCGGCAACTCCGCCCGGAACTATTCTACACTTTCCCGCCCCCCTTTGCCGCAAAAACAAAACCGCCGGGATAGCCCGGCGGTTCGGCGCGCGCACACCGGGCGCTAGATGCTCATGCCTTTATCGCAGCGGTTAAGCCGGTAGAGCGACATCAGGCGGGGGTCCAGCACCGGCCTGGCGGCCTGTATTCTGGCGCTGATGCTTTCGCAGAAGCGGCGCTCCTGCCCGGTAAGCGGCGTCATGGCCTCTATCAGGGCGTCTATCCGCTGCACCCCGGTCCCTATCCCCTCGTAGGCGGGCAGCCGCACCGGCTCGCCGGAGGTGGCGTTCCTGGCGCCCAGGCCGGCAAGCAGGCCGGCAAAGAACTCGTTGTTGTAATACACCAGGCCGCTGGGGAAAGTAATGGTCCTGTTCCGCTCGTCTACCACTATCCCCTTAGTGGCCATGTCGGCGGCAAAGCCTTTAAGGATATTCTTGGACACGGTAACTACCGGGCCCTTGTCGTCGTTGCGGGAACCCAGCCGGTTCTTCTTCCAGGAGTCTATGGATAATTTCGCCGCGACCTCGCTGTGGAGCGTGTACTTGAACTGCTTGGCGTTGGCCGTTACCACTACCCCGGTGATCCGCCGGGTGTAGGAGTCGAACACCGGCCCGCCGGAATTGCCGCCGAAGGCGTCCAGGTCGGTGGTATAGATATTCCTGCCTATTTCGCGGATGGTCGCGTCGTCGGGATCGGTGATCTTTACGCTCATGCCCATGGGATAGCCGGCGAGGAACACCTTGTTGCCCGCCAAAAGAAATTCGCCGGTCCGGTCCAGCACCAGCGGCTCCCTGTCCCGCGCGGCCTTGGCGAGCCGGATGAGGGAATAATCCTGGTAAAGGTTCTTGTCGCCCATGGTGTCGGGGCTGGCGAGCTTGTGCACCACTATGGTTTCCACCTCGTAAACCTGGTCCTCGTTGAAAGTCGCCTCGTATTGCCCGGCCGCGGACTGGCGCCAGCCGAAGACGACATAGATGGACTTAAAGTAAGCATGGGCCTTGGGATCGCGCGACACGCAATGCCCGGCCGTTAAGACCAGGTCGCCGCTCACCAGGGACCCGGAACAGAAAGCCAGCTTTTTCTGGTCGTAAAAATCGGCATCGGCGGCAAAGTTCTGGCGGTCGCCCACCGTGTCGAGCTTAAGGGGGCTGTACGTCCTGGTTTCCTCGTCGAACACCAGCGAGGACCTGTCCACTATGGCCACCACGGAATCCGCCAGCTGCTGCAGGGGCTTGCTTACCCGGTAGTAGTCGGCCAGGGTATTGTCGCCGTAGATGGCGACCCGCTGCACCTGGGCGCCGCGGGTGGAGGTAACCTCCGCGGGAGCGGGGGCCGGCACCGGGGCGGCCTGCGAGCGGATCTGCTCAAGGCTGATATCGGAAAAATCGGCGGGCGCGTCCCTGTAGCCCGGCGCGGAGGACTTGTAGCCGCTGTACAGGGCGACAAGAGCCCCGAAAAAAGCGAATAGGATAAACCTGTCGGACAGTTTTATTCTCATATAATTAGAATATATAGCCAAAACCGCCCCGGGGCAAGGGCCATCAGGCACCCGAAACCGCCCCAAAAGGCCCACCCCCAAAAACACCCCCCCCGGGATCGCCCGGCGGTTTGGCAGGACTACCGCAAATAATTATATAGTCAAAGCGTCCCCATGGCATATAGACCTTCAGAACTTAACTCGCCCTGGTCGGCCTTCGGCTGGCGGCGCTCGCTGCTTTTAAAACTGCTGCTTACGGGTTTTTGGACGGCGCTAGTGCTTGCTGCCGGCCTGTACGGCGTTAAAAAGGTGCTGGAGCGGGAACCCGCGGCGGCCGCGGCTGAGCCGCCTATGCCAGAGCAGGAAGACGCGCCCCTGCCCGCGCCGGAGCGGCTGCCGCTTGCCGACGCCGGGTACGGGCCCGGCCCCAAGGCGGGCTCGCTTGCCCTGGTAAAAAAAGGGACGCTGCCGGAAGACCCCGAGCCCGACGCGGTTTTACGGGCCGCCAGGCCGAGGCTGCGCCCGGCTTCTTTCGGGAGTTCCGGAGGGAATTTCGCCAGCGCCGGTTTGGGCCGGGAAGCGGCGGACCAGGCCCCCGCCCGCGCACGGATCCCCGACGAGGCCGTGGTGCTGAACCAGGCCGCCTTAAAGAAAAAGATAGCGGTAAAAGGCGCAAGGCCGGTCTCCGCCGCGACGGCGAAACGCTATTCGGGGATAGACCTGGAATCGGAAGCGCTGCGCCTGGTCAGGCTGCGGCAGGAGGAGGCCCTGGCCGCTTCCTACAAACAACTGCGCCGCGAGCAGCTGACTCTTTCCGCCTTGATCTCCCTGCTGATAATTGTCCTGACGGTGCTGGGCTCCCGCGTGATCCACGCCTTAAGGCTGATAGAAAAACCCGACGGCTCCCACTGGACGCTGAAGTAGCCCCTACCCCCAAAAACAAAACCGCCGGGCTTGCCCGGCGGTTAGCGACTGGCTGCCAGTCTTTTTTAAAGAGAGCCCCACACTTCTTTTTCGGTCTTGTCCGTTATGAACTGGATTTCCTTAAGGTAATCCCTGTTAGACACGTCGGCCATGGACGTCTTAAGCGGGATCTCCTGGGTGGCGGGGGCCAGCCTGACCAGGTAGAACGTGCCGCCGCCGGTGGCCGGCATAAGGCAGGAGAAAAGCACGTCGTTGCCTCCGGCGTAAATCCTGTTCACGGCGGCGGTCATGGCCCTCTGGGCGTTCGCTTCCGAGCGGAAAATGTTGCTTACCAGCACCTCTTTATCTTCCGCCATCTCCTGCCTGTAAGCGGCCCAGTCGTTGGCCACTATCACAGCGGGGAGCGGGGCCGGCTCTTGCACGGCGGCGGCCGCCGCGGGGATTGCGTCCACCAGGGGCGTTTCTACCGCAGGGGGCGGCACAAGCTCGGCGAGAGCGGGGATCGCGGACTGCTCGGGGATGCGGGTGTCGGCAACGGAGTCCCGGAAGTCCGCCAGGGACACCGGCTTCTTGGTATTGCCCACTATCCCGACGGCGAACAACACGTTAAGCGACATCGAAAGCACTAAAGTAATTTTAGTCGTCATTTCTCTCCTCGTCCTAAAGGACGCTGCTCCTTATTATTCAAAGTTTTAACGCCCACAGCAAGCCCTTTCTCCCCGTTTTACAAAGATGCGGCCTCACCTGCTGAAAAGTTTTAATCCCACTGTGCCGGCCACTATCAGAAATATGCAAGCTACGCGGGCAAAATTGGCGGGCTCGTTCAGCACAAATATCCCCACCAGCGCCGTGCCGGCCGCGCCTATGCCGGTCCACACGGCGTAAGCCGTGCCGATGGGCAGGCCCTTAACCGCGAAGGATAACCCGTAGAGGCTGGCCACCATGGCCAGCCCTACCCAGACGCTGGGCCAGAGCCGGGTGAAGCCCTGCGTAGACTTAAGCCCGGAAGCCCAGGCCACCTCGAATAAGCCGGCGATCAGCAGCCACATCCAGTGCGAAGAAGTGTTCATCATCGACAACAATTCTAGCAAAACAAAACCGCCGGGACGGCCCGGCGGGGATAAGCTAAAGGTCAAAAGCAAGCAGTTGCCCCGTCAGCTTTTTAGGACCAGACCGAAAGAATTTTTAATTAAGGTATAGCGGATATACCCAAGTTTTTTAGGGCCGTTGGAACTGACAGGACAAACGGTATACTGCCGGACCAAAGCTCCATCTTTTAAATTAAAAGCGTCCTCGCCGCAATAGTCTCCCGGCGGATGCCCGCCCGGGGCGTTCTCCATGCCTATCGCCACACAGCCAGCCTCGCTGCAGGAATACGCGTAAAGACCGGACGACCAGGAATAACTTCTCGGGGAGAACGCGTAGATTTCAGGTTCGCCGTCGTTATTAAGGTCGGCCACCTCCACCCGGGAAAACTTCCCTTCCGGGACAGATTCCCCCGAGGAGCCGTTTATCGGCTTGCCATCGACCATGCCCGATATATAGAGCGTCTCTTTCTCCACCGCCACCGTAAAGGCATAACTCTTACCGCCTGCCTCATAAAACCTGTCGGCCCGGTAGGAATTTTTCTTGCACCCGCAGAAGAGCAGCACCGCCGCAGCCAGCACTACGCCACCCTGAAGGAATATAGCCGGAATTATTTTCATAAGATCTGCTTTTTTAACCTGAAGTTGACATGGCCACCTTCCACCGCGTAAAAACCCAGGGTTCCGGCCAGCCCGCCCCCCACTACCGCGCCCGCCCGGAAATTCGGCCAGACAAAAACCTCCAGCGCCAGCCACACCGGCGCCAAATAATAAAACCAGTCCAGCAATGCCGTCTTCCGTGTTTCCATTTCCACATTCTACAAAACAAAACCGCCGGGCTTCCCCGGCGGTTCGTCGCGCACTTGTGGCCGGTTTATTCCCTGAGGGTGTACACCAGGCCGCTCACGCCATGGCTTACAAGGAACGAGGCGGTGGCGAAACTGAGCCAGTAGTCCCCCACCTTAACCGGGCCGAAGGTGGCGTTCTTCAACTGGTCTATTGTCACCAGGCTTATGATCATAAGACCCATAGTCATATTGCCGGCCTTGTAAAAGAGCTGCAGCTCGCGCTCGTCCGGCTTCTTCTTGGAAAAGAACGCCAGGAACGCCATCAGCGAAAAGCTGGCGTAGCCCACGGGACCGAACAGCAGCACGCTTACCAACGTTACGATCCCCACTGCCATCTCGAACACATACCTTTTAATCATTTTACTTCCTCCTTTATATTGAACACTTCCTCCACTCTCACCCCAAAAAAGATCGCTATCTGCAGAGCCAGCGTAACAGATGGGTTGTACTTTCCTTTCTCTATGGAATACACAGTCTGCCTTGAGACGCCCAGCTTATCGGCAAGCTCTTCCTGCGTCAGTTCGCCCCTTTCGAACCTCAGCTTCCTGAGACTATTCTGCAGTTCCGCTTCTTTCACAACTCCTCCTTGGCCGAAACCGATGTAAACTACTGTGTATATATTGTACACCATTCTTTACATGATGTAAAGCAATGCTTACATTAATGCTAAATTATGATTGTTTTATCGTAACATTTTGCCACAAAACAAAACCGCCGGAATCTCCCGGCGGCTCCGCGTGACCTCAGCGAATAGTCATATAGTCATCAGCGTCCCCTATCCCCCCCCTTTACCGGATTGTTCATATATTAATATGATTTAGTGAGTAAAATTTTGGCGCAACAGGGGACAATAATGAAAAACAACAAAATCGCGGCGGGCCTTACCGCCGTTCTGGCTCTGATGCTGGCGGCAGGTGCGGCGCAGGCCAAACCGCCGTTCGGCTCTAAGCCATCCCAGCCGGAGGGCCAGCCTACAATTCAGAAGGGCATGTTTCCTTCTTTACCGGAACTTCCCAAGAGCACCTGCACCGTGAAACTTGGCGGCAACATGGAGGCTCTCACGCCGGAACTGCGGTCCTTTTACGACAATTCCATGATCTTGTATCACGACCAGGAGCAGCTCCGCGAGCGGGTAGTCAATATAGCTAATTTCCTGAACACCTCCGCCAGCCGTCTCGGCATGCTGGAGACCATAGACTCCGACCTGTTGAAGGCGGAAACGGCCCTGAAGAAGATACAGCAGGGCGCCGTCACCGCCCAGGCCATACCGCAGGCCAGGGAGAAGGCCGCCGCTTTGGAGAAGCGCGTCACCCCGGCCCTGCAGAAGGTAACCGCCGCGCGCGAGAAGATGGATGCTATTGTGGCCAAGACCAAGCCGCTGCGCGAAAAGCTGGCCGCCGCCGGCCGCGCGGCCAACACGGCCGATACGGCCATGGCAGCTATTGATTCGGTCCTGCTCCGAGTGCCCCTGGCCTGCCGCGTGGCGGCCGCCTGCGACAACTTCCCCGGCTCCCTGACCCACATTGATTCTTTCTCGGCCCTGGCCGCGAAGATAGACCCGGACATTCAGGAATACGACAGAGTGGTGAAGCTGCTGCTGGAAGGGACCACCCTGCCCTCCATAGACTTCTTCGATCCGTTCAGCACGCAGCTGGAAGCCGGCGACGCGCTGCGCGAGGAACTGGAGGCGATACTAAAAGAGATTGGCAGGCTGGTAGAGCAGCTTGACCGGCTAAACGCCGTACTGGACCGCTCTTTTTCGTTCTCCTTCCCTTATTACAATCCCACCTTTACCGACCCGGGCAGGGTATCGAAGTACACGGTGAGCGTGAGCTTCCGCACCATTATGAACGGGACCAAGGCCATAGAAGACAAAATAGAGAGCGTGCTGAGCGACTATCTTTGGGGCATCCTCAAGGGCCTGGGCCTCAGCGGCTACGTGAACGACCTGAAGAACGCGGCCAAGGAAGCCGCCGACGAACTGCTGCGGTCGGTGGGTTTTGATATCAGCGTGGACATCCCCGACTTCGGCGCGCTGGACGCGTTCACAAAGGCCATTCCCGACCTGGAGCTTGCCGTGGGCAGGGTAAACTTCCCCGATATTTCGCTTAACCGCCCCGACCTGGGGATGCCCGGCATAAGGGCCGGAGTGAACATAACGGGCATTGAGGCCAAGATCAATGAGCTCTTCCCGGCCGGTCTCAGCCGGCCGTTCAAGTGCAACCCGGCCCCGTGCAATTTTGATAACTTCCCGCAACGCTAACGTAAGCGCAACGGGTTCTGTGAAACGGCCGGGGAGAAAACTCCCCGGCCGTTTTTTATGACCTCGGCAAATAGTTAGATAGCAATCAGCGCCCCCCTATCCCGTTACTTGCGCTTAACCGCGTGCGACTTGGCGGCGGCCATTTCGGCGGCATAGGCGGCGCAGCCGGGGCAGCGCCCCTTAAGATAGGCGCCGCAGGCCCCGCAATAAAGCCCGCACTTGGCCACCAGCTTTTCATCCGCAATTATCTCTTTCATGCAATTATTCTACCAAAACAAAACCGCCGGGCTCCCCCGGCGGTTCCTCATGGCTACCACTCCCCATATCAGGGCATCTTGGCAACCGTGACGTAATGCGGTTTAAAGCCCCTCTCACGGGCCTCTTGCTGCCCCTGCCTCCGGAAGGACCTGGTCTTGTAGTCCACGGGCAATTTTGATCTCTTAACAAAACTCCAAAAGTCGTCCTCCACGGCTACACTTTCCCGCTTTGAGAGAGTAGCCTCCCCCCAGCCGGTAAGCATCCAGTCGCACTGCTTTCCGATATAATTCTTCCGGCGATATTTGGCGAACAGGGTCACAGGCCGCCCGGCCTTGAATAAAGATTCGTGGCTGGACTTCTTTAGCGCGGCAAGTGCAGTAGCTATTTCAGCCTTGAAGGCCGGCCCCAGTTTCTTGATCTTCTTATGGGTATCCAGCAGCACGCGCTTGTATAGGGCGCCCACCTTTGCCGTGGACAGTTCCCCACGCACAAGGGTTTCGGGAAGAGCAACTTTCTTCGCTTTTATAGCTGAGGGCTTAGCTGTGTAGATAAGCGCCACATTGTATTTCGGCAGCAGCGGCTTAGTGACGCGCCACTCGTTTTTTATCGGCTCCCCGAATTGGAAGACGGCATGCGTGGCCCCGCGCGGCCAGTTCTTATGAAGCTCGGCCAGCAGGTTATTATTAAGCTCCGAGAATTTTTTCAGCCTGTACTGGCTGTAAGTGCCTATCATCTTAAGCGGTTTCAGTTCCATGTTGCCCCCTGTATGCCCGCGAGTTTATCCTAAATATATTATCAATTTAAAAACAAAAACGCCGGGCTTGCCAGACTAGCGGAGCCTTGGCAGCACTGCCGGCTGAGTAAAAACATAATCGCGCGCCTTAACCGGCTGATGGCAGGCGAAGCAATCTTTAACAAAGCCTGCGTCGGCGCCGTACGGCTTAAGGTCGTTGCCCAGCCAGCGGGCGAAACCCCAGCCGCCGGTCTGCGCGTATTTGCGGGAATCTTTCAGCATAAACTCCACGTGCACAAAATCCCCCGGCACCGCAGCCGGCGGCCATTCTTCCATGCCGGCACGCCTCCAAACCACCTTGGCCAGCACCGCGCCGTCCGGCCACGGGGCAACACGGCCTTCCCGGGCCGCTTTTATAGCGGCCTTGTTGCCCAGCACCGCGCGCATGGTGTCATTGTCCGACCGCGCCGAAACGGAAATAATGCGCCAATCGGCGAAATCCGCCGGCAATTCTATGCCGTTAGGCGCCGGCAGCGGCCGCTCTTTTTTTGCCAAGGCCAGCCCGCCGGCCAGGCCTATAACCGCGACTGCGACAAGAATTCTCTTCATTCCCTCACCTCCACCAACATTCTCTGGCTTTCGGCGGCTTAGCCCCTATCTCACCGGCCCGCGCAGGGCGAGCAGCTGGGATACGGTGACAAAAGAGTAGCCGCGCGCCTTAAGGCCTTTTATTATGCCGGGCAGGGCCGCCCTGTCCGCGGCGCAGGCTTGGCCGCAGAGCGGATGCAGCAGTATTATGGAACCCGGCGCGGCCCTGGCGAGCACGTAGTCCTCTATGCGCGCGGCGTCGCCCGGGAAATAGGTGTCCGGCTCCAGGTCCCAGGTAACGCTGGTGACGCCGTGCCGGCTTAGGTACCACGGCAGCGTCAGCAGCTTCTTGCCGTAAGGCGGGCGGAAGGTTATGGCGCCCTTGTAGCCGCTGGCGCGGATAAGGGCGTCGGTGCGTTCTATTTCCCGCGCAATAAAGCCGGGTGTTTTGAAGACCATGCGCTTATGTGAATAGGTATGTGTTCTGTCTAGTTTAAATTGAAACATTTCCTTGGCCAATTCTGTTGACACTTTCAGCCGTTCCGCCTACTTCCCACTCTTCATACAATCCTAGCCTTTTCAGCAATTCCCGCACAGCCTTCCTATGCAATCTTTCGCCTTTTAATGGCCCCAGGCTGCTTTTTATCTCTTCAAGCATCTTCCAGATTTCCTTCCTGTCCAGACGCTGTATCCCGTTGCAGTTGTGGTAAATACTTGCCGATGTTTTAAAACCCAAGACCGCTCTCGGTTTTGTATTGTTCAGCATCAGCAGCCCTTCGCGTACTTCCTGCTCAAGTTCTCTATCAGAAACCTCGGCGCTTACGGGAATCAGCCAGTTCTTTATCTCCCGGTTGTCCCGCTCCGTTCTGCCGTTCGTCCACGGGGCTCGTCTTTGCGTCGGGTAGCCGATTATTTCATGCTGCCGCAGGAAATTCTGAAACTTCCCGCTCATGAACGCGGAACCGTGGTCGTATTTCCACACCAGCGGCGCCCTGCCCATGCAGGCGACCAGTCCTTCCGCGTGCGCTACTACGGCCTCCGCCGTTTCCGGACAGATATCCCAGCCAGGCCGGTACCGCGAATGCTCGTCCAGCGTTTTCAGCAGTTTCCGTTTCCCGGGGACTTCCGTGAAGTCCGAAGACCAGAAGACATCCCTGGCTAGAACCTTGGTCCTGCCGGTATGCGCCGGTTCTTTTCTCTTCGGGCGCGGGCCCCTGGCCTCCGCCAGGATCTTAGCCACGCTGCTGTGGCTTATTCCCACTGCTGCGGCAATACTCCTCGCGTCCCAGGTTGACCGGTTTTCATGGTCAATTTTCATTATCCTGGCCCGGACCGCCTCAGTAATGCGCCGGGCGCGGCCGGCGAAAGATTTAAACCTCCCGCCGGCCCAGCGCCAGTGCGTGCTGCGGCTTATGTCCCACAACCCGGCGAATTCTTCCGTCTTCACGCCGCTTTCTCTTTCCAAAGACCAGTCACTTCTGTAAAACTCCCGCGCTTCTTTCAGCGTTTGCCGTTTTTTTTACCGTCACTGCCCCAGGCATGGCGCCGGATTATCCGTTTCGCCACTCCCAGTATCAGCTTCAGCCGGCTTTTCTCCCGCCTCAATTGCGCGTTTTCGCGGGTTAATTTCTCCACCTTCTCCGCCAGGCGTTTGGCTTCCTCCGCCGGCTCCCGTGCCGGCTTCGGCCCCGGTTTGCCCGCCTCCAACGCTTTCAGCGCCGCTCCTCGCACATCCCGCATCCACCGGTAAAACAGTTCCCGCGATACTCCCGCCTGCAGGCACAGGTCCTTCGCCGTCGATTCTTTCGCTACCCCCAACAGCACCAGGTCCAGTCGTTCCAGCGGGCTCGCTAATTTCAATTGCGCCATTTGCGCCTCCTGAAATTAATTCTACCTTTTCACCCAGCATTACTTGCGCGTCTTTAGCTACCACGCGCAGCTCACGTCCGCCGATATTACCCACAAGATAAGTCGGCGCTATGTAGCCAGGGACAGATACCGGCGCTTCCTGAACTTTTTCCGTGTTCGAAGCTATTATCTGTTTTACCTGGTCGCCCACCCGGTAGAACTTGTCCGAAGGAATAAGATTATTTATCCCTTGGTGCGGACGTTTGAAGTTGTAGAACTCCACGTACTCACCGATCTTGTCTTTGGCCTCTTCGAATGTCGACAAGGGCGTCTTCTGCAGACATTCCTGCAACAGGTTCCTCCAGAAGGATTCTATCTTGCCCTGCGTCTGCGGGTGGTATGGCCGGCTTCTTATATGCCGTATACCTAGCTTGGTCAGCATCTCGGTGAACTTGCTGCGCCCGCGCCAGCTGTGATATTGCCGCCCGTTGTCAGACAACACTTCCTTCGGCAGGCCGTGCTTCTCTATGGCGGCGCGGAACACTTCCTGCACGTTCGCGTTCGTCTGGAACCGGTACAGACCCCAGCCTGTAAGGAACCGGCTGTTGTCGTCCAGGAAACCTATCACGTAGACCCGGTACTGCCCCTTCAGCATGAAGGTCATGATATCCGTTTGCCAAAGATCGTTCGGGGTGGCCCGCTCAAAGGTCCTGACACGTACAGGCCTGTTTCTCCTACGGAAACGTGTTTCCTGCGGCTCATGGCCTCGCCCACGCAGCAGCTTCCTGACCGTCTCCCGGGCTAAACTCAGAAAGCCATGCCGGTAAAGCGCGCCTTGCACTTTGCCAACCCCGGCTTCTGGTTCGGCCTTCAATACTTCACCAACAACCTGTGCCGCAGCCGCAACTTTAGGGCTTTGCCTTCGCGAATTGCCATTCGGGGCTTGCTCCAGGCCGGCTAGCCCGTGTGCTTCGTACTTTTTCGTCCACTTCAACACCGACATCCCACTGACTTTAAAAAGATCCGAAACTTCCTTCAAGGTCAGCCCTTTCTGCCGGCTTTCCACGACCTGCAGCTTTTGTGATATAGAATACACCTTGTTTTTGACACTCATATACTGCCTCCTGTTTTGCTTTATTTGGAGGCTGAAGTGTCAACAAGATTAAGCGTTGAAATATGTTTCAATTATACTAGACGGGACAAGCTTCAGTATCAGGTTTATCCCATCCAGGTCCACGCAGTCGGTGAAGTAGTATTTGCCGTCCGGGCCGGGCAGGCGCAGTCGTCGACAAACTGTCGACAAGTCGACATTACTTTTGGTTCCCCGGCGCTTTTTAACCCGGTACCAGTAATCCCGAGGGTTACTGCTGCCCGTAACTCCCGCTACTATATCGATGACGGAATAGTACCGCTTCCTGTTCCTAGCGGTCTGGCGTATGTTATTGCCGAGAAAAGGATTTTCTTTCATGGAACCTCCTTGTGGGGTAATTCCATGAAACTATCTTGGGATCGGGTTTGCAATGCGTCGCTACAAGGAAGCCAGTATTTTCTTGATCCGCTCAACGCGGGCGGCGGTACCGGCGGGTGCGCGCAGGTTGCCCTCGAGGCTTTCGGTAAATCTATCATCCCGCAGGAATTCATGGAACTGCCCCGCCAGATACTTTTTAACCTTGGTGGGCGCGACCGAAATCTCTTCGGCGATGTGCTCAGAACCATCGAGCACGGTGATTATGTCTTCCATGTCCGGGCTGGTCAGAAAATCTCCATTGCCGCGGTCCTTAAACGCCTCTAGCTTTGAGGCGAGGAAATACGGCAATGAAAAGATGCGGACTTGTTCGCCGCCGGGGAGTTTTACGCTGATGGCTTGCTCGTAGCCGTCGGGATACCAGCTGTTCTTAAAATTCAGCACGGCGCCTTCGGTCGGCATTATGTCGGTGGTAAGACCGCGGTAGCTCCAGCGGCAAATCGGTGCGCCCGTCTCTGTGACATGGCGGAAACCGAGGCGCTCCAGTTCTTGCTCCAGTTTATAGTACTGGCCTCGGGTCAGCACCTGTATCACGCAATCCACATCCTCCGTGGGGCGCACCGTTGCGGCGCCGGGGTCGGTGAGATACAGCGAAACCGTGCTGCCGCCCACAAAGACGACCTTGTCTTTCAGCGGGCCGAGGCCTTTTGCTATGTGGGCCAGCATTTCAAGGCTGTTCATTTGTCGGCCTTCCCGAGGCGGGCTTCAAGTTCGCGGATGGCCAGCGCCTGCTCGCGGGCGCGGCCGGCCCTGACGGCGTCCACTAGCGCCAGCAGTTCATACAGCGCCTTGTCTTTCTCTGCCGCCAGTGGGGCTTTGTCGTAAAGCGGCTCTATGGTTTGTCCGCGTACACGACCGTGCTCATAAGGCCAGACGTACATGTCTTCTGACGACGCTATGATATGTTTTGCCAGCGGCGCGGCGGAATGGGCCGTGGGCAGGCCCCGGACGATCGGCCCCGGCCTGGCCGGAAAGACGTATTTGAGCCCGTGCACAAGGAATTCCAGCAGGGCCGTCTTCATGACCGTTTTTTTTGTCGAGTCTAGGAACCCGACCGTGCGGCAGCGGTTCAACGAGAAGCTAATCTCGGTCTGGGACAGGCCCAGCGCCGCTACCAGGTCGATATGGCGCCACTTCTTGTCGCCCAATGCGACAAGTTTAAGGAGTATGGCAATATCCTGTGCCTTGATTCCGTTAAAGGGTCTCATAGTAATAGCCTAGCAGAAAATATTACATATTGCAATATGCAATATTTGACTAATTTGCCGATAGTCATTTCTGTCCGGCTTGGTTAGTGAAGCTCAAATGCCACGCGCGCCAACGGAGAGGCGCTCATTCGCTCCCGGAGCAGGACGGAGAGATTTTCAGCCTGTTCCCTGTAATGCGCCCGGATTTCCCCCGCGCTTGTCGCGCGGGATATTACCCGGGGAATATCCTGCCGGGCGGTTTCCACCCAGCCGGCTCCATCGGGCGAGAAGAACCGCAGCGTCTTCATATCGAACAGTTCTTCCCCCAGCAACCGCGCCACTTCAAGCGCGTCCGGAAGCGTCCAAAGCCGAACTGCCCCGACCCGCATCCCCTTCGCCAATAATTCGGCTGGCACGAAATAGTCTTCCCAGGGCGCGGCGGCCCGGTCGCGCAGGTCTGACAGAACTGCCTCAACCCCGGGTTTCAATCCGGCGCCGCGCGCGTTGAGCAGCTCCAGCCAGAGATTGTTGCGCAATGTGTGAAAACTAAAGCCAAGCAGCCAAGGCCCGAATTTCCTCCCTATCTTCTCCGAACGCAGCCCGGCCTCTTGCGCCACTACCCAGGCCGCCAGTCCGCTGACCGTGGCCGCCGTCGCGCCGGTGTGCGCCGCCAGCAGCAGGCAGCCCAGGCCGAAAAAAGGCGCGTCTTCTCCCAGGTCGCGGTCCAGTTTTAAGCGCCACGCCAGCAATGAGAGCGCGTCCCTCTGCAATTCCTCCCCGAGGAACATGGCGCTATGCGCCAATGGCGCGATGGTCTGGTTTTCCCCGTCGAAATACCCGTCGTTCTCCAGTTCGCCGGCAATGCGCAGCAGCGCCGCGCAGGAAAAGAGCCGTATCAGATGGTTTTCCCGTAAGGACAGTCCTGCCTTCCAGCGCGGGTCTTCGTGCTCCGGCATGAGCCACTGGGTAAGGTCCAGCACCTCTTTCGGATGCCAGTGAACCGGGGCGGGGACTGCCCCGTTATCACGGATGGGCTTCAACTCCCTGAGATGTTCTTCTGCTTCGTTGCCGTAGTCCGCGCCCGCGATCACTGCCAGCATGCGGTCGTTTATCAACGGGCGCAGGCGGTTAAGGAGAGCCTCCGGGTCCGGTGCGAAGAGGCCCAGCAACTCTTCCGATAAAGGTGTTTTCATTCTCTTATCTTGCGAGACCGTAGATGAAACCTTTCTTGTGCTCTTCTTCGGAATTTATCTCTTCGAGAGCGCGTGTCGCCCGCGACCTGAGGAACTGATCGCCGTCCTCCAGCGCTTTCTTGAGGGCCGGGACGGCGTCTTTGGCCGCGGGGCCAATACGGCCCAGTGTAAAAGCGGCGTCCATGCGGTTGTGGCTTTTCGTGTCCAGCAGTATGGCGATCAAGGCCGGCACGGCGTCTTTAGCCTGCTCTTCCCATGCGGCAAGCGGCATGAAAGCCGCGCCGCTGACAAAGGAATCTTTGTCCTGAAGGGCGGTTACAAGCGCGACAATAGCATCTTTTTTGTTCAGGTCCCGCCGGGACAATTCAGACACCGCTATCATCTTTACGCGGAAATCGCGGTCATTGAGGTGCTCCTTGATCACTCTCCATGGTGGCGGGTCTATGCGCCAGAGGGCTTTCAATATGTTGTAGCGTGCGTCATCGTCGGCGGAGGAAAGGAGGACTTTTAAGCCGGGAAGAGTGTCTTTGGCGGGAGGACCTATGCTTTCCAGCGTGCTGACTGCCCGGGTGCGCAGGCGGGCATCCCCGCTTTTAAGTGCTTCGGCCAGGGCCGGTACGGCCGGCCGGCCTATTCCGCTGAGGGTTTCTATGGCTCCGGATACGCTTAGACCGTCCTCGTAGTGGGCGAGGATATTAACAAGTTGAGCTACCGCAGGTTCGCCTGCCTGCGCAAGAGCACGGGAGACATAACCTCTTACCTCGTCGTTCTTGTCCCCCAGAGAGGCGGCCAGTCCGGCCACGGCCCCGGCCGCCGCCGGACCCAGTTCGGAAAAAGCCCAAGCGGCTTTTTTGCGGAGCTCGCTGTCGGGATCTTTGAGGGATCTTTCCAGGGCCGGGACGGCGGCCTTGGCCTCCTTCCCCAATTTGCCTAAGGCCTCTATTGTTTTCCCTCGTACGGTTTTATCCGTGTCGTCGAGTGCTTTTATCAGCGCCGGAACTGCCTCCTTTGCGACGGCTCCCATCTGTCCCAACGCTGCAGCGGCGTTTTCCCGCACATAGCTGTCGCCGTCGCTGAGTGCCACGGTCAAGGCCGGTATGGCGTCCTTCGCCAGCGTTCCTTTTGTTCCAAGAGCCCAGGCGGCTTTGGCCCGTACTCGGTTGGAACTGTCCTTCAGGGCTTTGATTAGTCCAGGCACGGGAGCTATATCCCAATATCGCCCAAGCAGCCCGGCGGCGTTATCACGCACGCGGCTGTCCGGGTCCTTTAGGAGTTCCATCAGCAGCGGGAGGGTTGGTTGCCTGTTCCGCATTACTAAGGCGGCAACTTCTTTCCGGACGCCGGCATCTGTGGAGTTGTACAAGTCCGCCAATTCGGCAAAGCCGTCCTTCCCAAATGATAAAAGTGTAGCCGCGGCATGCTCCCTGTTTTCCTGGGGACCTTTAAGTATAGCGGCGCGGCATTCTTCTACCGTACCGCAAGGGCGCTCGGCGACACTGAACGCGGCCATCAGCGCTTTGGGTTTTCTTGTCTCCTGGGCTTGGAGCGGCCCTGCGAGCGTCGCGCAAATAACAACGCATATAAATGGCGTATTCTTCATTTTCATCTTAACCGGCAGTCTTGGTGCTTTCCCAAAATCCCCTGTCGCTAAATATTACTATTTGAGGTTTCGAAATGAAAGGTGGCGTTCTTATCTTCTCTTCCCTTCCCCACGGGGGCGACATAAACAAAACAGAAAGCCCGCCAGGGCGAGCGAACAGCGGGTGGGGTGGAGCGCAGCGACACCGTAGTGCAGTGCGGGGCCGCGCAGTGGCCACGCCTGCGACGATATCTCGCGGTCCCCAATAACATCGAAAAATGAAAATGCATATTAAGCGGAGTGAGGCCGGGTTTCTCCCCCGCCTCATGGGGCGACATAATGTAGAATATTCCAATGGCAAACCCATTCTCGGAATCGCTGGTTAAACTGCGCAAAGCCGCCGGTTTCCCCACCGGCTACAGGTTCTTTCATGACAGCGGCGGCCAGCCGGTGCTGAAGATCACCTACCGGAAATACCTCCTGTGGGAGCAGGGCCGGGTGCTGCCGCCTATAGAGGCGCTCACCCGCCTGGCTCCGGCGCTTAAACTGCTGCCTAACAGCGGGGCGCTGGGAGAGCTCGCGGCTTCCTGGCTCAGGACCATGGCCGGGGACGAAACCTACAGGTATATACTGCGGCCCATTATCTCCGTTAAGGATGAGACCGCCGGCCTGCCGCCCATGCATTCAGCCATGGGGCACGCGCTCGGCAGCAAGAAATACCCCGTTACGGTGGCCCAAGCCGCCGCTTCGCTGGAAAGTTTCGACCATCATAAGGCGTTTCTCTTTGTTACCAAGGACGGCGGCGACTGGAGCGCGGAAAGGCTGGGCTCCTGCGCCGGGCTGGCCAGGAAAACGGCTGTCGCCGTCTGCAAGGATTTCCTGGCGGCCGATATATTTAAAAAAGCCAAGGAAGGCGCCTTTTCCTGCCCGCTGGCCGGGGCCTTACTGGAATTCCCCAGGCTCGAACTGCTGCCGCCCGGCTACCCGCAGCGCGCGCACGAGTTCCAGCGCAAGCTGCTAGATGAAGGCCGTATTACATGGCGAAGGTGCGGGTTCATACGGGCCGACCGCGAAGCGCTGACCGGCTTCCTGCCTATCATAGATACCAGCGTGCTGACGGCCCACGCTTATGAGAGCCCCGAGGGCAAAGCCTTGTTCGCGGTGGAGGGCCGCCTGGTGAAGTTAAGCGATTTCAAACCCTGAAGCCGCGTAACGCCCCATAGAAAGACCGCCGGTCAGCCCGGCGGTTTTTTTATTGGCTGGTCCCGGGGCGTGGGACTAAAAAGGCTTTTTTGGTATCGTCCGGCGCCATAAACCATCAGGCCTCAAAATTGGCACTTCCGCCTCATGCGGTTTCCCGACGGGAGTTCTATACTATAAGCATAGGGTTCGCGGAAAATTTCGGTCAAGGAGAAAAGAAATGAAAAAGCAAAGCACGATAGCGGCGGCGGTTCTGGCGGTAACGGCGGTCCTGGCGGGCGGCGCCTGCGCGGCGGAGTTCGCGGGCCTGCAGACTATGCGGGCTTCAGGAGTGATGTCGTCCGCCAAGCAGGCCGGGGACATTGAAATAACGAAGATAAGCGCAGCGCCCGTAAAGGACATCCTGGGCGCCCCCGCTATCACCCAGGTGGTTGCCCCGGATTATATCTGCCAGGACGAGGGCGGCGGTTTTGCCATCCGCATCGGGGGAAAGGCCCCGAAAATCTGGCAGCTTGACGGCTATTCCACCGGGGCCGAAGAAGGAATAGAACTTAATAAAGTAAATATTGACGGGTCCGGCCTGCCGCACAGGCTCGGGGCGCAAGGGTATCTTTCCTTCGCCGGGCAGGATCTTAAACTGGATATCGCCCTGAAGCAGGACCCGAAGAGCGGCGGTATGGCGCTTACCGCCCTGCTCAACGGCGAGGAGACTTCCCTGAAGAACGTTCCCTGCCGGACGGGTTCCGGCAAGTCCCGGACCGCCGGGCAGCGCGTGTACGCCGAGGGCACGCTTTTTTCCTATAACCGGCAGACGCGCGATTACGACATTAATACGGGACGCGTCTGCTCGCTGACCCTGGAGAGGTTCGGGAACTATCTCGATACGGAACACGGCAGCCCGCGCGAGGTGGTGTCGGCGCGTTACACGCTGGGCGGCTTTCCCGAACCCGGCGCCTACGCGTCCGGCACGGCCGTCGGCGGCACTCCTACCGCGTCTTTCCCCTACGTCACGCTGGAAAACTACAAGTCGTCCGGCCTGGCCGGCGGCACGCGCGTTAAGATCCTGCTGTCCGGCGTAAGTTCTGCCCAGGCCCTGCTGGACGGGAAAGTCCCCTCCGCGGAGATTTATGTGACCAAAGAGGCCCCGGTCGCTTCCTATTTGGGCGGCGACGGCGTGGGTTGGGGCTACTTCTGCGACCTGCGGCCGGCCTCCTACAAGGCTGCCCGCAACGGCGGCGCCCTTTCCGGCACCTATCAACTGAGCAACGCCTACACCGAGGGCACCGTGACCGCGCGGCAGTTCTCCGAGGGCGGCCTTGAAAAGGTCGAATTCCAGCTGCTCACCGCCTCGGGTGTCAATGGACACGAAGCGCAGATAAGCGGCGTGGCCTTGCGCGGCCAGGGCGGAGAATTCGTATTTAACGGCGAGGAGGGCTGCCGGCTGATGCTGCAGGCCTCAGGGCGCGTTCTTAAGATCAGCGGCGCCGACGCTACCTGCCGCGCCTACATGGGCGTAAATGCCGCGGCGGACGGCGAGTACGTTAAGCGGGATTGAGGAGGAAAACAGCGCCGGCAAGCGCCGCCCGCTTGCCGGCTGGTCCCGGGGCGTGGGACTAAAAAGGCTTTTTTGGTATCGTCCGGCGCCATAAACCATCAGGCCTCAAAATTGGCACTTCCGCCTCATGCGG
>Ga0209317_1001481_pt1 | contig 20367 bp, 20 predicted proteins | sample RifGroB2_FD_183994 | JGI IMG/M metagenome (GOLD analysis project Ga0209317, IMG submission 183994) | Soil microbial communities from Rifle, Colorado, USA - Groundwater B2 (SPAdes) (version 2) | ecosystem: Environmental > Terrestrial > Soil > Unclassified | place: Rifle, Colorado | collected... | reverse complement strand
CAGTGGCTGAGCGCAGGACGTAAACGTTCGGAGTAGTAATCGGGTTGTTTGCCTTCGGTGCGACACCTACCTGTTCAATTGTCTGGAAGGCTACTTGCTGGTTTCCGCTTTGACTAGTGTTGGAGCCGCAAGCGAAAATCATCATTAGGCATATCACACTACCAATGTAGCGTATTGCATTTTTCATTTGGTTTTGTCCTCTCTGTATTCAAAGGCGCGGCGTGACCGGCGGAGCACCGGCCCCTTCAGCTCTCTCTCACTCTCATCAACTGCGGAGACCCGGTCCATGCGCCTGGTTGGGATTCCTTCTTCCCAAGTTATCAATTTGTCAATACACGGTCCCATCCGTCCTACCAGCAAACGGGAGAAACGGGAGGGGCCACAGGACAAAAATGTCTCGTGTCAGGGGCTGACCCCTTTGGATTTGAACACTACAAGAAAAATTATTCCGCCACCAAATGCTACAAAGGCAGCGGCAAATAGATAATGGAAAATAATGCCCCTCCAGAGACTAGCTGGTTCATTGATCTCTGCTTTTTCCGGCTCCTGGCCATCATAGATCACTGGCACGGTCGCACCCAATGGATAACCACTTCTCCTAGAATGGTGAAGTGATTCAAAAGTTACAGTCTCCCCTGTGGTTGTTATAAAAGTTACGACTGGCCAGGTCTGAGGATGCTTGCTTCTTGTATGCTTGTAATCAACAACATAACCCTGTGTCTTAGCGCCAGAATTGACTAGTTCTATGTTTCTGGCCAACCGCATTGTCGCTTTGCTTCCAACATGCAACCCCACACCTATGAAAACAGTGCAAAAAAGACAGATAAACACTTTTAACGCTGTTGGTTGTTCTCTCATATCTCTATTCTCTATTTAATTTATTTGCCCAAAAAAGGGAGGGGCCAGGGCTTGGCACAGGACAAAAATGTCTCATGTCAGGGGCTGATCCCTCTCAATTTAACCCCTCTCAATGGGCGAGGCCGGTCGAACTTCCTTTTTGAGGGCTCGGTCCATCCTCACCATTGCTAGCTGAACGTCGGCTTATTTCAGCCTCTCGGCTTTGCGTTCAAGGTGCAAGTGTACAAGTGGCAAAATCATAGGGATTCCCCAACCGAACATGCCGAGAGTTGAAGGTGTTGATGTGATTAGCACGTAAAGCATTGCACTCAAACTGAGACATCCTGTAGCGTATGGCACAGCCCACCACGTATTTGAGGCCGTTTGCAGTTTTGTGCGACCACCAAATATGAATGACAACAGTAGGCGCCACGCGCATATGATCGCTATGAATATGAAAGTACCTGCTAGAGCGAATAAAATATCATCTGGCCGATACGAGTTGGTTAAACTGTAATAGATGATGCGCAGCCCTCCATACAGGAAAAGTGCGGTTACTGGAAGGCAGAGTAGTGCCCCCTCAAACCCTGCAAGAATTCTGCTTGTTGACTCTTTGATTCTCATATTATCTCATTCAACGGGGGTGAGGGTCTGCCGCTTGTCGGCAGCACTCGATGGTTGAGCTTACTGTGCTAGAGTCACCGGGAACTTATACTCAATTAGTCTGCCCTCGCACCCAAGCACAAGTCGTTTGGGCTCTGCCCTGTCAGTTGGAAGTGCACTAATTGTAGGACACGATTCAGAAAGAATCTCTTGATAGATTAAGTTTCCTGCAGAATCATGAAGGTAAATGATAGATCTATGCCAATTTTCATAATCGATTATAGTGGCTAATACCCTATTTTCGCCGTCTCCTGAAATGATTATGCCTTTCCCCTTGCCAAGGCTTCCTGAACCGGGTGCTGCAAACTTGGCCAGTACATTTGCACTGGAATCGAATATCCATATTGTATTGTCCTCAGCAAGCAGTAGGTGTTCATGGGCAGAACTGTCAGGCCAACGGATTATCGAGAAATGTGAGAAATAGGGCTTCGGATTGGTTTTGGAAATAATCTTTCCGCTTTTATCACGTACGGTTATTTTTCCACCAGCGTTACTGTGAACTATTCTTTTCTGTCCGGAATCATCAACGTCGGCAATTTCCACATGCCAAACATTGCCATCACGAAACTCCCACAATTTTTTCCCCTGATTATTCAATAGGTGGATTCCGCCGCCGCCGTTAAAGCCGACTGCGTATTCCGGGAGACCGTCACCGTCGATGTCGCCGGCAGCCATGTCGTCAATCCCGTTGTCTCCTGCCGCGTAGCTCCAAATTTCTTTTCCTGTTTCATCCATTACACGGGCGTCACTACACCATGCTCCTCTGTTCATGAACCCGTAAACACCTTGTGAGCTAAGCTTGATGAAATTCACATCGTTTTGTCGTTTTTCAAAAGGCACAAAGTTAGCGGGAAGTCCTGTGTCTGTAAAAAGCGCTCCCATGGTCCCAGCGATAACGGTAGCCTTTGGCCTTTCATTGGAACTGTTATGGAAAACAATATCTGTAATGACTCCCAGTCTTTTATCCTCAAGAAACAGTTTCTTAGTCATGCCTGGCAGGTTCTTGACGACTCGTGCGGTATTTAACTCCTCCGGCATTTTGAGCGTCGCGCACCCCTTATCAGGATTTTGTATTGCAATTGCGACACAAGCAAAGACTAAGATTAAGGGCGGAATTGAATACAATAGACCTTTTTTAATGGTTCTTTTGCGTAGCTGCTGGTTATTGGTATGGCTGTTTGTATCATTAATGCCATCAGGCATTGCTTGTACGAGATATGGTGCAAGGTAGTATATTTTGATCTGCTGGGCTAGATACACAAATGCCAATATTAAAAGCAATGACATAAAAGCAGAAATTGAAATCAGCGGTAGGCTAAGAAACCTGGCATTAAGGTTCACATACCAAAGGGCAATAACCAAATACAAAATCACAATGAATAGGAATACTGCGATAGAGCTTACCCAGTATTGCCAATGCCGAAAAATTTTCCAGCGGCACGACCTGACGATTCGTTTTCTTTCGCTTTTTCCGATCCCTGCAAATTCTGGCAAATGAGATAGTCGCGGGTAAAGGCTATCGAGAAGACGCATATGGTTCATTCCTTTGCTTCTCTCAGTATTTTGTCGCTCAACATCACAAGGCGCACCGGCGGAGCGAAGCGAAGACGTGTGCCGCCGCGGGTTGGGAGTCATCCTGCTGGCGCAGAGAAAACAACCTTCGTGATACGGCCCTGAGTGAAGTAAATCGTGAAATATTCCGGAATTTCACACATGCATGATGTGGAGTAGACCCACCCGCCTTTTTCGTCCTTTTCTGCCGGGGTCCCTAGATTCTTTGTCACCTCAGCTTCAGTTGAGCCGAGTTTCAATGCATGCCAATTGCCGAATCCATCCTTTGGGTTGAAATAATCTGTTTCTGCCGTTTTTAATTCTGCTTTGGTCAACCTCCCGGTGCCGACAGAGATGGTGAGCTCTCCGACAATTCGATCGGTGAACGAAACCGTATGAAGCGTTGCAGTGTGTGCCTTGTCGACAAAAACTCTACCGCCAGTGTCGCCTTCACTTTTCCTGAAAATGCCTTTTCCGAGGATGCGGACCTGTTGTGGATCAGTTGTTATTCCTAAAGTGACTCCTGCAAAATGAAGGGGCCAGCATACTTTTTCAGTCGCTGCTGCGGGAGAGGCGAAGGGAAGTAGAATCGCTGCGATGACGGTAATGATCTTTTCCATTTACTCTTTCTGCCTCCCAATATTTGTTATTGAACGGTTAGAAAAACTACCTATATTGGGAACTGTACACCTATATAGGTAACAAGAACCGGTTTCCTATATAAGTTACTTCCGGATTAAAAAGAGTGATAATCTTTTCTACTTGGGCAGGGGTACTATTCCTTCAAAACTCTCCTCCAGCTCGGTATCTCGGATCGAACTGAAGGGAACACGCGCTACCTTTTCAATGGGATCCCAACTGCGCCCACAGCCTTCTGTTTGGCGCGGAGAACCTTTTCGGGGTACGCTACACACAAGGCGACAATGTCCCTGCCCCCATGCTGAGTGGGGAAGGGGCAGCGCCTCTAGTCGACGGCCTAGTGGCGGACAGCAGATTAGCACGCGCTGTTAGAGCTAATCAATGGAAAATTTTTGTCTTTTGGAGCGGACGAATATCGAATTCTTACAATATGAGAGGGCTGAACCTGGAAGCGTCCACAAAGAAGGGGCGGCCAGTGCTGGCCGCCCCTTCTTTTCAAATCTGCCGATAGCGGCTACTTATTCGACAGGTAGCGGCTCTTCACGTTGTACGCCACCATCCACTCTGCCATCGAGCGCTTGGGGAGCACCTTCAAAAGCTCGGCGCTGATGGCGTCGGCGTCTCCCGATTTCCTCGCCAGTTCAGTTGCCTTCTTGTCGAAGAGCAGGATGTATTCCTTCATCTCCCTCAAATCCTTCTTCCCGGAAAGGGGGCCGTGACCCGGGACGACCTTCTCGACGTCCATGGCCAGTAACCGGTCGATGGTCTGGATCCAGCCGTTGAAGTCGCCGTCGGCCAGGAAGGGGTGGAAATCGGTGAAGAGGATATCCCCTGCGAAGAGGATCTTCCTGGCCGGGAGATAGACCACCAGACTGCCGGCGGTGTGGGAGGGGGCGGTGCGGATCAGGCGCACTTCCTCGCCCCCCAGGTCAAGGAGCATCTGGTCGCTGAAGGCGAGGGTCGGTACGGCGATCTCGGTCCCCGCCATGTCCTCGGGCTTCAGGCCGTAGTCGGCGGCTCTCTGCAAAAGCCCCGCGCCGTTTGCGGCGAGGTAGTTGCGGTCCGCCTCGTGGGAGATGACGGTTGCACCGAGCTTCGCGAAGACGCAGTTCCCCAGCGCGTGGTCCAGGTGGGTGTGGGTGTTCACCACGTATCTGATCGGCTTGTCGGTCACCTTGCGGATGTCGGCCAGAAAGCGCTCTCCCTCTTTGGCGGATATCAGGGTGTCGACCACCAGCACGCCATCCTTGCCGATCACGATGCCGGCGTTGGCGGCGAAACTGTGGGCGGGTGAGGCGTCCGTGGCGCCGACGTAGGAGTAGACGTTGTCGGCCAGTTTGGTGAGTTCCGCGCAGGCGGCCTGGACCATCAGCAGGGTGAAAACCAGGGCGAGCGCAGCCAGTACGGCGGTTCTTCTCATCATGTTCTCCTTTTCAAAAGGTGATGGTTTCTGCAGCGCCGCGTCCGAACAGCTCGATATCGGGGAGGTTCAGGAATACTTCGGCGACCGTCTTGTGCGAGGTCAGCGCCCGGACCACCATGGGGAGCGGCTCCGGCCAGATCTCCGGCAGGTCCGCCTCGAGGCGGTGGTTGAGCTGGAAGGCGAGCTGCTCCTTGGGCGGTGCGAACTGCGCGTACACATCCTGCTTGTTGCCGCGGGGGTCGATGCGGTACCAGCCGTGATCCGGCAGCCAGACCGCGTTCAGGCCGTGCAGGCAGTAAGGCGGACCGCCGCTCCCAAGCGACAGCCGCTGGTAGCAAAGGCCCGCTGGGATCTGGTTCGCGCGCAGGAGGGCGGCCAAGAGGTGGCTTTTGGCGTAGCAGTAGCCGGTGCCGTGTTGCAGCACGTCCGAGGCGCGGCAGGTCACCGGCTCCATCTTGAAATCCCAACTGTGCTTGATCTCGTCACGCACGTACTCGAAACAGCGCCTGGCCACCTCGGTCTTGTTCTGCGCGCCTGCCGACAATTGCCTTGCCTTCTCAAGCACAGCCGGGTGCTGCCAGTCGATGTATTCCGTTGCCTCAAGGTACTGTTTCATCTTTTTCCTTTCCGGATCAGATCCTCGTGATTTGCTAAGCCTCCGTTTTCCGACTCAACATACTATCACGGTACAGATAAGAGAAAAGCCCTGCCATCATGAAAGTGACTACGCCCGTGCTGACAAATCCGGTGGTGAAGCTGCTCCTCTTTATGACCATGCCCATGGTGGCTGAACTCAGCATCATGCCCAGGTAGATGCAGCTGTTGTAGAGCCCCAGCCCCAGACCGCGCTGTTTCGGGGGCATCACGAGCACCACCAGCGAGCTGAGCGCGGTGAAGCATATCCCCATGCCTCCCCCGAGGAGGCAGGCGCAGGCGATGAGCGTGACCATTCCCCGGGCGAGGCCGGTGGCGCCCACGGCCAGGGCGCAGACCGCGAGACCTACGCCGGCCATGAGTCCCCGGTCCACCCGGTCGCTCAGATGGCCGAACGGGATGCGCAGCACGACGTTCATCAGGGCCTGTGCGGCGAAGACGATGCCGATCTGCCCGACGTTGAGCCCCAGGGCGCGGGCGTGCAGGGGGAGAAAGGAGATGAACATCCCGAAACCGAAACATCCCCCCAGGGTACCGATGAGCGCGGCCATGAGCCGCCGGTTCGAGAGAATGCCTGTGGGGAGCTGCTCGGCAGGGTCGTCGGCGTGCCCCTGTTCCCCCCTGCCGGGGAGGAAGCAGAGAACAGCCAGAAGCGCCAGGATGATCAGCCCGCCCGAGACGAAGAAGACCTCCCTCATCCCGAGGACGCGGCCGAACCAGCCGCCGCCGGCCGGCCCGATGGTCATGGCAAGGTAGACCGCGGTGGTGTACCAGCTGTAGGCGCGCCCGACGTGGGAGTGCGGCACCGCCCTGGCCACCGAGGCCATCATGGTGGGGGTGAAGGCGGAGAGCCCCATGCCGAAGACGAGGTAGACGGCGGCAAGGAGCAGTGCGCTGTTGCTGAAAGGTATCAGGAGGGAGGCGCAGCTCATGAGGCAAAGGCCGGTGATGAGGATCGGCCGGATGCCGAGACGGTCCGAGAGGAGGCCGGCAGGAACGGCCAGCACCCCGGCGGAGAGCATGAACGCCGCGTTGATGAGGCCGATCTGGGTGGTGCTGGCGCCGATGCTGCTGGCCAGAAGCGGCAGCACCGGGATGCGCATGTAGGCTCCCAGAAAGCAGATGAAACCGATGACGCAGCAGGCGAGGACCTGGATGGTCTGGCGGTGGTTCGGGCTGCCGTATTCCCTGGCTAGGTCGTTGATATCGTTGTCAGTGTCGTTCATGGTCCGGCCAAGCTAGCGGCAACGACCACCGCTGTCAACATGAAATCTCCGGCGCAAATCGGCCGCCGCGCTAGAGGTCGATATCCTCGATCCTTCGGAAGAGTCGGCCGCCGCTCTCCTCGATGAAGTAAAGGAGCTGCAGGTTGAGCGGCACCCCGGGAAAATCGCCGCACTCCCTGAAGTCGGTGCGCAGGCCGTAGCACCTCTTTCCGATCCCGGCGCCGTAGCCGACCTCCGCCACCGTGCCGCTGTCAGGCTCGGTGCCGTCCAGCACCGCCAGCACCAGGTCGCACCCTATAATCCCCTGCGCGTTCACGGCACCGGTGAACCTGGCCGCTTCCTTGATGGCCCTTGCCCGCTCGGGCCCTTCCTCGGTGGACATGGCCTCCTCGATCCGTAGCGCCACCTCCTCCTGCTCCCACGGGTCGAAGATGCTGCAGCCAAGGCCTTGCAGCCGCTCCTTGATCCGCTCGCGGTACGGGTTGTTCTCACGGCTGAAGCCCAGGGGGGAGGCGAGATACACCTTCAATTCTTTCTCTGCCATAGCGGTCTCCGTCCACGGCGCTGTCGTTTGACGCTTGCCGCCGTGAGCTGAATGTGGTGAAAAGGCAGTGATAAATATAGGTTGAGACCGGCGCGATGTAAATGAAAAACGGCCCCCGGTGCGGTACCGGGAGCCGTTTCGCTGTTATCGGAGTTTGCCGACTTACTGCGGGGAGAGCCCCACCTGGATGCTTCCCCTCTCCAGGCTCACCAGGAAGGCGACCTTCTTGTACTGCACCTTGCACTCCTTGGGGGAGGGAACCCGCGCCCAGGCGGTTTCATCCCGGAGCAGGGCGCGCAGTTCCTCGCTCTCCGTCTTCACCGAGAAGGCCGGAGCCGCATCGTTGTCGTAGCTGGCGAAGATCTGTACCTTGGCGCCGTTCAAGTGCTCCCGTTCGGCAGAGGACAGCTTCCCCTCAAGCACCTCGCGCATCGCCATACCTGCCACCTGAAGGTAGCGGCGGGTGTTGTACATCATCTCCTGCGCGTGCCAGGCTCCGGCGAAGGCGCGGCTGATTTCCGGGGCCACTTGCGCCTGTTGCGGCTCTGCCGGCACCTCGCTCGGCTCACCAGGTGCCGCCTGCGCCACCTCCTGCTCTGAAGCGGTCGGGTCGGACTGCGCCACTTCCTGCTCTGAAACGGCCGGCTCGGGTTGCGCCGGTTCGTGCCCGGTCAGCTCCCGGGGGGGCTCGGCCTGCGGCGCCGGGGAGATCGGCTGCGCCAGGGAGGCGTCGATGCCGGCCAGCTCCACGTAGAAGATCGGCGGCCTCGGAACCGGCTTGGTTCCGCTGTAGTGCCAGATGGCCGACCCGATAACCAGGTGCAGGATTGCCGACAGTATGAACGGTGAAGGTTTCATGATCGCACCCGCGACGGTGCCCTTCCCCCGGAGGAGGAAGGGCGTTGATAAGGAGTTAGTTGGCGTTGGGCTGCAGCATCAGCTTGATGATGGCCTTTTTCTCGCCGGCGCTGGCAGAGGTGCCGCCCGCCTTGGTGGCGACGATCTTGCTCTCGATGCTGGCCAGGCGGGTCATGAAGTCGGAGGCCGCTTGCATCCGCTGCTCCTGGGTCGGCTGGTTGTTGTTATCCCAGATGGAGTTTCTGGCCATGTCCACGATGTTCACGTCCTGCTGCATGGCGAGGTAGGCGTTGAAGGCCGTGGACGGCGTCTCGAAAGTGCTGCGCTGCGAGGTCCAGGTGCCGCCGTTGCCGGTGCAGCTTTGCTGATCCCAGTATTGGGGGGTGGAACAGCTCCCCATCCACTGCTGCATCATGGTGGGGATGGCCGTGGTGTCCCTGGTGTAGCTGATGCTGCCGCCACCCTGGATCAGGTTAAGCATCCAGCTCACCATGACCACCTGCTGGATCGGCCAGTTCACCTGGGTCTGCGGCCCGATGTAGTTGGTGCCGAAGTCCGGGGGAAGCTGTATGCCGGGGAAGGCGCCGATGATCACCGCCTTGAGCGAGTTGATTTCGGCGTCGCTCGCTGCTATGGCGTTTTGGAAGGTAGTCCAGGCGTTCTGGAAGATGCTGTTGATCGCGCTCTGGATGGCCGAGGCATCGGTTCCCGGATGGGCCGCCAGGTAAGCCGCGGGATCCCGGAAGAAGTCGCCGTACTGGGCGTCTACGGCGGCGGTCGATGCCGCCATGGCCTGGGCTGCCGCTATGAAGGTGGAAACCTGCGCGCCGCTTGCCTGCAGCGTGTTGAGGGCGTTGGTGTAGTCGGTGACCATCTTCACCATGCCGATCTTGCGGTTGAAGGCGGACATGGACTGGTCGATGGAGGACATCAGGTTGGCCGACAGCCCCTCTGGTCCGCCGAAAAGCCCGGTAGTGTCGGCTGCGGCGCCGGCAGCCTCGTGCGCGTTGGTGATGTGATCGAGTTCCACGTCCGCGCAGGCCGCAGCGTTCATGAAGACGTCGGCCATGAGTCCCCCTGCCTTCTGGGTCTCGCTGGTTTCCGTGGCGGTGCTGCTGCTTTGCACGGCGGTGTAGTATCCCTTGGTGAAGTCGCGCAGGGTGGACTTGCTGCTGTCGGGGTTGTAGATGAGGCAGCTCTTCAGGGCGGCCAGCTTCGCCTGGGAGACCCCGTTGGCCAGCATGTACCCCTCGAACCCGCTATTGCCTACGATGGCGGTCTGTCCCAGGGTGGCCAGCTTCAGGACGTCGCCCGCCTGGAGGTCCGGGGAGCGCAGCAGCACCAGGAGGTAGGCGGCGAGGATCGGGTCGTCGGTGCCGGCAAGCTCCGCCGCCTTCAGGAAGGTGGTGGCCTGGACGGTGGCCAGGTCGTTGATGCCGAGCTGGTTCACGTCGCCGTCCGGAGGCGCGGGGGCAACGCCCTGGCGTACCACGGTGCCGGAGGCGTCCTTGATGGTGAAGGCGATGAAGTTCACTTCCGCGTTGGTGGGGAGGGTGGTCAGGGTGAAGGTGAGTTTTCCGTCGGCGTCGGTCAGCGCAGGTACCGTTTCAATCGTCGCCAGCGTTCCGTTGCTTTGCAGCTTGCTGGAAGTGATGGTGTAGTTGCTGTTGGCAGTGAGGGCGAAAGAGGTGCCGGCCCCGAAGGTGAGCAGGGTGGCGGCGGCGAGTATGGATCTGGAAATTCTTTTCATGTCGGACTCTCCTTTTTCGGGTTTGGTTACTTCGCGCTTCCCTGGATGGTGCCGCTGGAGCCGCCCCCCGGGTTCTGCGGCGTGTTGGTGCCGCCGCCTCCGCCACACCCCGCCAAACCAAGAGCCAGAACCGCCACCGTCGCCAGTGCCAATGCCATCGATTTCCTCATAGTGCACCTCCCTGTTGTTTTCGTTCGTCTGTCAGAAATAATGGTGTGAGAGCAGAAAAATAAGCATGACGTCGGGAGAGCAGGTTGCGTGCCATTTGTAACTGTTTGAAAGATGAGATGTCTTGGGTGGCGGGGTGCGTGATTGTCTGTGCAGCGGCTGAACAGGGAGTTCAAGAATAGGAACAGCGGGAGTAGCGTGGATGTCTTGAAATAGAAATGAGGGGGGAGGTTGTGCGGCAGGTTCTGCTCAAGGGATCCAGTTGATGGTCTGCGCGTTGAAGTCTATGGTGTATTTCAGGCCGGCCAGAAAGCTCATGCCCAGGAGCCCGTCGCCAAACTCCGAACTGCGCTGCCGCACGACGATAGCCTCCTGGTTGGACCGCTTTACCGGCCCCACCTCCATCTGGCTCAGGATCACCCGGCGTGCGTTCATCACCCGGCCGCCGACCACGCCGATCTTCACGTTGGTGGATTCCTGCAGTTGCAGCCGCTCCGCCAGCGCGGGGGAAATGACGGACGATGTCGCCCCCGTATCAAGCAGCAGCAGGGCGTTGGTTTCCACCGAGCCGTTGGAAAGCTTTACCGGAACGAAAACCTGCCGGCCGGTGATCACCACCCGGGTCGTCAGCGCCTTGGCCCGCGCCTCCCGGGCAGCCAGCCTCTCTTCCGCCAAGCGCCGCTGCCGCGAATGCTCCTGCTCTTCCCTTTCCTGCTCTTGAGCCGCCGCCCGCCTCTCTCGGTCCCTTTGCTGCATCTGGGCCCGCTCTTCCGGGGCAAGGTCGTCGTACTCTTCCTTACGCACCTGCTTTTTCTTGCGGTACTCCTTGGGGATCCTGGAGATGTCTTCGACAAAGTGCACGGTGCCGTTTCTGTCCTCATAGGAGTAGTATTCGGCGCCGGCGCTCGATGCGAGGAAAACCGTGGCCGTGGTAAGCGCAAGGAGCGTCGCCACGTATTTCATCTATTTCTGCCCCTTGCCCTTGTTCAAAAGATGCTGGCGCGCCTTGTACGGATCCAACCCGGGCTCGCCCAACTCCTTTTTCTCTTCGTTGATAAGTTTGGTAAGTCCCTTCTGTTTCCCCAAATTCTCCAACGGGTCAGGAAGTGTCGGCATGTTCCTCAGTCTCTCATCCTTGGTCGAAAGCCTCGGCAGCTCCACGATACCGGCGCCGCGGAGCTTTATCTTGTACTTTCCGCTCAGCACCGGGTCGTGCCAGGGCGACAAATCACGCTCCGCCGGCGTTTTCCCGGTGAAGTGCTTTTTGAGAGGGAGCTGGACGGTCGCGTAGCCCGGCTTGTAGATCAGGAAGTTGGGCCTGTCCTGCCGCGTGAAGGGCTGCGGGAGGATGGTAGTGTAGGAGCGGATGTGGAACCTCCCCTCCTTGTCCGTCATGGCTTCCCTGATGTTGATCACGTTCAAGGACTGGCCTGATCCGGCCCCCATCGATCTTGTCGTGTAGACGGCAACGACAATGGCCCCTTCTATGGGCCGCTTCGTTTCCACGTCCAATATGCGGCCGTCGAAGGGAGGCTCGTAAAAGACAGGCCAGACCGCTTCGGAAGCCGTGGACAAGAGGCATATCAAGGTAAAGGCAGCAACTGTAATCTTGGCGAGGTGCATTTTCGCGTCCCAATCCTTCGAACTAAAAGAAGATAACGTAAGCGAGCCAGCCTGCAGCAAGGACCACGGGGGGCAGCAACACATCCGGAACGAGGTCCTTCCAGTCCCGAGACGCAGAGGCGAACTCCCTGCGCTGCCTGGCAAAAAACGCCAGCAAAACGGCTGTAACCCAGAACAGGAAAAAGAGCATCACGCTGAGGCCGACGATGCTGTTCCAGAAAGCGAACCGCTCCAGGTCCCCGACTGCGGACTTGTCCATCGCCCGCTCCGCCTGCCAGGCAGCCACCAGGGAGACCGCGGCGAAGAGCAGTTCGGCGGCGGACAGAACCGGTTTCCAGCGGCGCAGCGTCGTCATCTGGCTACCATGCGGCACAACTGCGCCGCCAGGATGCCGAGCCAGGTGCCCACGATGTTGCCTAGGATCGCCAGCAAAAGGCCCACCGAGGCAAGGCCCGGATGATACACCTCGGCGACCACCGGCGCGGATGCGACACCCCCCACGTTCGCCTGGCTCGCCGCTGCCACCAGGAACATGGGGGCCTTCAGGATGCGGGCGCCGATCAAAAGGAAAACGGCGTGGACGGCCACGATCAGGAGCCCGGCGCCGATGAGCACCAGCGCGGACCCGATGCTGGCAACCGATGCCTTGGCGCCGATGGCGGTCAGCACAAAATAGAGCAGGTCGTACCCGGTTCGGGAGGCGCCGGCGCGCTCCAGGTTGCGCAGCGGTGAGAAGGAGAGCAGGATCCCGAACAGGGTGACGATCATGATGGTCCAGGTGTAGCCGGTGATCACGTCCTGGATCTGCGGCATCCGGCGGGCGATCAGATGCGCTGCGCCCCCTCCGGCGCAGGCGACGCCGAGACAGATGGCGATCCCGGAAAAGGTCCTGCGGCTGCCGCTGGTCGCCAGGTGCTTTACGACCTGCTCGCCCAGGTGGTCGAGAATGGCGCGCTCCGAGCGGTTCCACCGGTCGAAGGCGGGCTGCAGGCCGACGATGGCGATCATGAACCCCATCCAGAGGTACGGCACCACGGTGTCGACGATGACCATCGGCGCGAAGACCGCGTCGGGGACCGAAAGCGCCTCCTTCACGGCGATCATGTTGGCGCTGCCGCCGGTCCAGGACCCGGAAAGGGCGCCGAAGCCGGACCAGAACTGCGCACCGATCACCGGCTGAAACAGGACGAAGGAAAGGACCGCACCGGCGATGATGCCGGCGGCGCCGATGAAAAACATCGCCAGCGCGGTCGGCCCGAGGCGCAGGATCGCCTTCAGGTCCACCGGCAACAGCAAAAGCACCAGGCTTGCCGGCAATAGCCAGGTGGTGATCAGACTGTAGACCGGACTCTTGGTGGCGATGATGCCGAAGGTCGCGGCCAGCATGGGGAGGAAATAGATCCAGAACACCGCGGGAAGCAGGTCGAAGTAGCGCGCCGTCCTCTCATGGCGTGACAGCGAGAGGACCAGGGCCTCGATCGACAGAAGGACCGCGACGATGAGGACGGGGTGGCTGATCATGGAAATCCGGGCTCGACGCCGATGCCGGGACCCGCGCCCTTCAGGTCGAACCTGCCGCTGTCGTCGAGGTACGGGGAGTGGGCCATCTCCCCCTTGAGGAAGAAGGTGGTGTCAAGGTCGATGAAGTCGAAGCACCCCAAGCCTGCGGCAAAATGTGCCGAGGCCGTGATGGCCAGCGCGCTCTCCATCATCGCACCCAGCATGAGCCTTTTCCCGTTGGCGGCGGCCAGGCGGGCGATCTCCGCGCCTTCCAGGATGCCGCTCTTCATGAACTTGATGTTGATGGCGCTGACGGCGTTGCTTTCGATGGCGCGCCGGGCGGCGGAGAGCGAGCCGACGCTTTCGTCGGCGCAGACCAGCGTGCCGCTTCCCTCGAGCGCCGCCGTGATCGCGGTCAGGCCTTCCCAGTCCTGCTTCGGCACCGGCTGCTCCAGAAGAACCGGCCGCGCCCCCTTGGCATCGAGCCGGTCCAGAAACGCCAGCATCCGGTCGGCGCTGAACCCCATGTTGGCGTCGAGGATCAACTCGCTGCCGGGGGCCGTCTCCCGTACCGCCAGGATGCGCTGCAAGTCCAGTTCCTCGTCCTTGCCTATCTTGATCTTGAAGGCGTTGAAGCCGCGCTGCGCAAACTGGCGCGCCGTTGCCCGGGCCTCCTCGACCGATCCGATCACGACGGTGATGTCGGTGGCAAAGGAGAATAGCGGCTTATGCGCCGCGACCGGGGTGAACAGCTGATAGAACGGGATCCCCTGGACGCGCGCGGAAAGATCCAGCAGGGCCATCTCCAGGGCTGCCAGGCCGGCATGGTTGTCGGCGAAGGCCGGGGCGAATTCCCGGCAGACCGCCACCGCGTCGTTGATCCTGCGTCCGCGCAGGGCGGATGCCGCGCTTTGCAGGTTTTCCAGGGTGTCGGCTACGGTTTCGCCGGTTATGTGTGTGGCAACGGCGGCCTCGCCGTAGCCGCAGACGTCGTCGTTGGTGCAAAGCCGGAGAAACACGTTTTCCAGTTCGTCGTGCTGGCCCGTGGCGATTCTGAACGGCGTGACCAGTGGCGCCCGGATAATGGAAGCCACAGCATCATCAATCACAAAAGACACTTTCTCCATAGCAATGTTCCTCCGGGGAATCGCTTCCCTTTATCGAAGCTCAAGTGTGCGGAACATAAAAAGTCGGCTACTGGTGCAGCGCCTCCGACATCTTACTGGACTACTGCACTATCTTCAAGAGCCTGGGATGTTCTTCCTTCATGGCGCGGAAGATAAGAGCCACCATGTCGACGATGACTTCGCTAGAGAAGTTGTCATGGAAGGGGACCACGATCTGGATGGAGAGCGCGTTCCCGGTTTCCACATACTTCACCATGGTGTATTCGGCGTTCAGCGTGTTGATCATCTCCAGAACGGCCGGTTTCTTCTCAGCCGGAAATGCGAAGTACTTGTAGCAGATGAGCGTAACATACCTGTCGCTGTCGTTGAAGAGCGCCATGAGAGAAACCGGCCCCACTTCTTCAAGATTGTCCCGGATCACGTACATCGTGTTGTCCTCGTGGGTGTTCTTCTCGAGGGAGATCTCCTGGCTCTTCAGGTATTCCTCAAACGCCAAGGCGTTCTGTGCCATGTTTTCCTCCTGTGACTGCGGCAATTCGCTTAATGGCGGGAATATATGTGAATATTTATGTGATGTAAATTAAAAAAGGAATAGACAGAGGGGAGGAAACAGTAGGGGGGCGCAGGACGGCGAGGTCATCGGTCGTTCGTCGCGGTATACGGCGGCTGCCTCCGCTATTCTGACAGAAGGGGGCGTTGCGCGATTCGATCGTACTGGTATTATTGGCTGGTTCCTAAATGCAAAACGGGATGCAGGAAGGGAGGCTCTATGTTGGGACGATTACTGGCAAGCGAAGATACGGTAAGCCTCACCGTGCTCAGAATTTTCCTCGGGCTGGTCATCTTCCCGCACGGTGCCCAGAAGGTGTTCGGGTGGTTCGGCGGCCACGGCTTCTCCGGCACGATGGACATGTTCACCAACGTGATGGGGATACCCTACATCTTCGCGCTGGCGGCGATCCTGGCCGAGTTCTTCGGTCCGCTTCTCCTCGCTGCGGGATTGTTGACCCGGCTGGCGGCTCTAGTCGTCGGAACCGACATCGCCGTTGCGGCGATGCTGGTGCACCTGCCCCACGGCTTCTTCATGAACTGGGGCGGCAAACAAGCCGGTGAAGGATTCGAGTACCACATCCTGGTGGTCGGCATGTCGCTCGCGCTTGTCATCGCCGGCGGCGGCAAGTGGTCCCTGGACAGGCTGATCTCACGGCATAGCTGACGCCGGGTCCGCTCACTTCAGGAAACCGTATTCAGCTTTGTAGAAGTCAATCACCGTCTGCACGGTTTCGCTCGGCTTGCCTTTCGTGACAGCGTAAATCGGGCTCGATATGGAGATGGTGTCGACGGTACGGGTGGCAGGAGTGGACATCTCTATGGATACGACTCCGATGCCTCCCGGTAACTGCCCGACCATGTCGGAGATGTCACGATAGGTCGTAGCAAGATGCGCTTTTGCAGTTACCGGCTCTCCGTCCAGCGCTATGCGGGTGAACTGGATGTTTTGTCCCTCTGTCTGCCTGCCCCAGATGACGCCGACGGGGAGGTCCCTGCCCCCCACCTCCTTCCAGTTGGTGATTTTCCCGGTGAAGACACCTTTTAACTGCTCCTTTGACAGGCTGCGCACCTCACCGGCCCTGTTGGCGATAACGGCGAGGCAGTTTTCTCCTATCTGTGTCTGCACCAGATCGGATCTGTCGATCGCCACACCCTGCTTTTCGGCGCCGGCAATGATATCATCCAGCGGGTGGGCAGCTGCAGCGATGTCGACCCTGCCCGCGTTCAGGGCGATAAGCCCTTTGACTGCAGAAGACTGGACTATGGACAAGGAATCCCCGTGCAGCTTCTCGTATCTGTTCTTTATGGGAAGAAACACCGAAGTGATCGCAGTGCCGCCTCCCTCGATCTTGATCTCACCGGCGAAAGCCAACTGGCACAACCCGATGCTCAACGCGACTGCTGCCGCAATTCCCTTCATCACGCCCCCGATACAAATCTCATTAGCCGGGGAATATAGGGCAACGTTTACACGATGTAAAATAAAAAAAACTCCGCCCCCTTTACCTGGTCAGTTTCGCTGCGGCAGTTTCCCCCGCACCCCTTTGTCGTCTATGACCATCTCCAAACCGGAGATTTCTCCGGTGCCGGGGAGCTGAAGCGCCTCTTCCTGAACGCTCCCGCCATACCAGGTGACCTGGCCGTGGCGCTCGACTCTGAGCTGGTACATGCCGCCGGGCACCGGTGTATGGAACTCGCCGGAGCACTCGCAAATCCTCTCGTCGGTGACCGCAACGCCTGTCAGGGCGTCTATCGCCGTCAGCCACGCCTGCCCGATATTCTTCCCCTCCGGGTTCATCAGCTTGCCGGAGAATTCCCCCCGGGCCGGCGCCAAGGCGGCGGAGAGCGGCGCAACAGCGGCGTCCTTTATCGCCAGGCGGGCCGCGTTCCTGCGATCGCTCCCTCCATACCATCCGGACACATGCCCCTTGTGGCTGAAGAGTACGCGGTAGCTGCCGGGGGCGAGGGAGGAGACCGTGAAGTTGCCGCGCAGATCGGTACGGGTGTCGGCGAACGGCTCGTCGTCGTTGCCGCCGTAGACCTCGATCTTCGCGTTGGCAAGAGGAGAGCCGCCGGTATCGGTCACCGTTCCGGTGAGGGAGACCCCGGGCTGGAGCGCCGCGTCGACGCCGGCGACGGTAGAGGTGCCAGCAACCTCAACCCGCGCCGATTCTTCACGGCGGAACTTTCCCTTGTGCCACTGCACCGGGTACTTCGAATCGCTCTTCTCGAAACGGATGGCGTAGCTTCCCTCCGGCAGACCGCCTATATTGTATTCACCGGAGATACCGGAGTATGCGCTCCCCACCTCGTCCCAAGTGGCAGGGTCGTACGCCGCGACACTCACCATCGACAGCGCCGCTCCGGCCGGGTCCGTCACTTTCCCCGAAACCGCACCCCCCTGGCTCAGCACCAGATTGACGTTCTCCGTGGTCCCTGGCGCGGTGACCATGACCGGCTGCGGCAGTTTTGCCTCCACGTATCCCAGGTCGGTGCCGTCCGCCTCGAGCCGGTAGGAACCCGACTTCAGCCCCTGGATCTGGTACTTCCCGCCTTCTCCTGAAGTCGTCGATTCACCCCTGTCGCCGGTCGCGGCGTCTCTGGCCGTTACCGTCACCCTGGCTATGCCGGCCCCGGTGCGATCCTTCACCGTACCGGATATGGAAGCGCCGCGGTCAAGGACGATTTCCAGGGGCTGCACCCCCTCCTTCTTCGAAACGCTCACAGCCGCCGCCTCGGCCCGGGTGGCGGCTTTCCCGGCCCACTGCGTCAGGTAGCCGGGGGCCCGTACTTCCACCACGTATTCCCCTTCTCCCAGCGCGGCGGAGAAACCGCCGTCGGGCTGGGTCGATGCGAACTCAGGGATACCGTCCACCTCCTTGGCGGGGTAAATCGACACCGTGGCCTGTTGGACCGGTTCGCCGGAAGTGTTGGAGACCTTTCCGGTCAACAGTACGCCTTCCTGGAGAACCTGGTTCACTCCGAAAACCGTCTGCGACGCCGTTACCTCGACAGCCTTGGCGTCTTCTTTCCTGGCGGCATCGCGGTAGTAAAGGGGGAGATGATCGCTGGAGGTGGCGCGAAATGAAAGGTGATACGACGCCGAATCAAGTCCGGGAATGCTGTACGAGCCGGTCTCGTCGGTAACGGCGCTCCCTCCGCGAGCCTTCCGCTCCAGCGGTTCCGCGATGACGATGACCTCGGCAATGGCCTTGCCGTTTTGATCGGTCACCATCCCGGAAATCCCGCCCGACTGCCGCATCACCCCCTTGATCCCGGAGATCGCTCCGGGTGCGGTCACCGCTATGATGGCGGCTTCTTCGGGGTTGGTCTTCCCGTCATGCCACTGCAGCAGGTATTTCTGTTCACGGTCTCCGAATGCGATCCGGTACTTGCCGGTGGCCAGCCCCTCCAGTGCGAATTTACCCCCCGCATCGCTTCGCGCGTAGGCGGGCAGAGCGGTCCTCTCGGTCGGATACGCGACTACGTACACTCCGGCAAGCGGTTTCGCCCGGTCGTCGGTTATGCTCCCCGAGATACTCCCACCCTTCGAGAGCACGCCGTTGACGCCGCTGACGGTCTTCCCCTTGGCAGCTTCCACCATGGTGGGTTCCACGGCGGACTTGCCGTGGAGCCTGGTCACGTAACCCTTCTTGGCGAAGACGACGAGGCATTTGCCCGGGTAGATGCGGACCGAGAAGGATCCTTTCTCATCGGTGCGACCGTCGCTGATAGAGCCGCCATCCTCCTCCCCGATGCCGCCGGTCTGGAGCACCGTAACCCAGGCACCGGACAGCGGCGCTCCATCGGCGCCGGTAACGGTCCCGGATATCACCGACCCGGCTTCGGAGAGCTTGGCGTCGATTCCCTGCACCTTCTCGCCGCTCACCCTTACATCGGCCGCGTCATCCTTTATCTGCTTCCCCCCGTGCCACGACGATTCGAGATCGTTCCCGCTGAAGCGGAGCCGGTAGCAGCCGTCGGCCATCCCTTTCATGAGGTACTCGCCGTTTTTATCCGTGGCTGCAGAGCCGGAGGGGGTCTCGTCGGAGCAGGCGAAGGCCTCCGCTGCGGCCCCGGCTATCGGATTCCCGGAATCGTCCGTCACCCTCCCTGCGATGGCGCCGGGAGGTTTAACGGCAGCAGCCGGTTCTGCGGCGGGGAGGGCAGGCGCCGCGGTTGCGATCTGGACACATGTAAAGAGCACTGCAACCGCAAATTTCAGCAACTTTGTCATCGTTCCTCCGGGTCAAGGGGCGAATAACATTCGCCTCAGGTAGTTACGAGATGCCGATGCAGCCTTGCCCCTCCACCGGAGGGGGAGGATGAGGGAGGGGGAATGAGCTGGCTTGGATATTTACCCGGGTTTTGTTCCCGGCTGGGGGATAATACGGTTTTTATGAATGAAATTCAATAGTAATTGTAAAACTTGCCCCCGCCGTCCGGAGAATGCCACGAAAGACATGGGGCTGGGGGGTAAAAAAACCGCCGCGGCATTTGACTTCATAAGTTAATGCTGTTTAATATGTTGCAGTTTAGAATTTAGAGCAATCAAACCCAACAACGGAGGTAACCATGACAGTTCCAAAGCACGACATCACGCGGCTCGCCGGGCTATCGGACGGCGATCTCATCCAGGAAGCGCGCAGCTTTGCCGAAACGATAAGGGGGCATCGCGCTTTCCAGAACCTGCAGGAGCAGGTCCCTGGGGCCGATAGGTTTGACACGCTGTCAGGAATTCTGGGGACAACATCGGATGCAGCCAAGTATGGCGACAAACTCAAAGGAGTAGATAGAGACAATATTCGCGAAGAGATTCTCAGGTCGTTTACCTTCGCCTGCCAGCACGCCGTGATGATGGCCACGTACCTCAACGACCCCTCATTGCTGAATATCGGCTTTGAGATGCAGCAGCGGAGCTACGGCAAATCGTCGACCACCAGCCTCCCGGGCCAGCCAAACAAAGTAAAACTGAAAGGCGGGCCCAAAGGGTCTGGGTTCGTGTTCGTTACAGTAAACAAGATCGCCGGGATGGGAAGCGTCGAGGTCCAGTACACGGAAAACCCGAACGATGAATCCTCCTGGGTTAGCGCCGAAAGATCCTATAAGTGCAAGATCCAGCTGAAACTGGACCTGGTAAAACGGTACTACATCAGAGTCAGGTACCACAACAGCGCCGGCTATGGCCCTTGGTCCGCGGTCGTCGACATAGTGCTAGGTTAACCCGCTTTTGCGAGTGCGGCTGCGGAACG
>Ga0209317_1001480_pt1 | contig 20375 bp, 15 predicted proteins | sample RifGroB2_FD_183994 | JGI IMG/M metagenome (GOLD analysis project Ga0209317, IMG submission 183994) | Soil microbial communities from Rifle, Colorado, USA - Groundwater B2 (SPAdes) (version 2) | ecosystem: Environmental > Terrestrial > Soil > Unclassified | place: Rifle, Colorado | collected... | reverse complement strand
TAACCACTTCATCCACGCCTGCCGCAGAAACATCGACATGACCTACATCATCATGAACAACAACATCTACGGGATGACCGGTGGACAGTTCTCCCCCTGCACGCCGACCGGCGCCAAGGCATCCACCACCGTCTACGGCAACCCCGACCCGGCATTCGACGTGGCGAAGCTCGCCATCGGCGCCGGCGCCACCTTCGTGGCCCGCGGCACCGCCTACCATGCAACGCAGATCGACAAGCTGATCGTCGAGGCCGTGCAGCACAAGGGCTTCTCCGTCGTGGAGATCCTGGACGACTGCCCGACCACCTACGGTCGCCGCAACAAGTACAAGTCGGTCATCGAGATGATGAACCGCTTGAAGGATGTCGCTGTCCCGGTCAAGGCCGCCGAGAAGATGACTGCCGAGCAGCTGCAAGGCAAGATCCTCACCGGAGTCCTGTACAAGGAAGACAGGGGCACCCATTACACCGCCGAATACGCAAAGGTCATAGAGCGCGCCAGCAAGTAATTCATAAAGGAGAAGATCAGATGTCTCAAAGATACGAAATCAGATTTTCCGGGGCTGGCGGGCAGGGACTCATCCTTGCAGGCGTCATCATGGCGGAAGCCGCCTCGATCTATGACGGCAAGCAGGCCGTGCAGTCCCAGAGCTACGGCCCTGAGGCGAGGGGGGGGGCTTCCAAGTCGGAAGTCATCATCTCCGACAGCGCCATCGACTACCCGAAGGCGACCGTCGTCGACGCGCTGCTTGCGCTGACCCAGGAAGCCGCCGACAAGTACTCCCACGACCTGAAGGAAGGCGGAGTGCTGCTCATCGATTCCGACCTGGTCACCAGGATTCCCAAAGGGAACTTCAAGACCGTCGCCTTCCCGATCATCAACACGGCGAAGAACGAAGTCGGTCGCGAGATCGTGGCGAACATCGTGGCGCTGGGCGCCATGGTGGCGCTGACCAAGGTCGTCACCAAGGAAGGGGCCGAGAAGGCAGTTCTGGCCCGCGTTCCCGAGGCGTTCATGGAACTGAACAAGAAGGCGTTCCAGATGGGCTACGACAAGGCCACCGCAGCGCAGGCCTAGTCGAGGTTCGGATCGACAGCAGTACCAAGGGCCCGGCGGGATTCTCTCGCCGGGCCTTTCTGCGCTTAAAGGGAAAATCCGGCCGGCGCCGGTCCTCCAAAACCCCTCCCCTTCGGGGGGAGGGGAGGGGGGACGGGGGTAACGAGGATCCTGCCTGGATTATTGTGATTTCCCCCATGATCGGTTATAAGGAAGGTGGCTTTCTTTCCCCGCGGCCCTTCAAAGGAGCTTCCATGTCACTGGAACTTTGCCAAATGGCGCTCAGACAGACCCTCGACCTCATCGGCCTCACCGATCAGACCCTGCAGGGGCTCTCGCGCAGGAAGTTCAGCAGCGAGGAACTGTACCACGAAGTCCTCGGCAAGCTCCTGGGGGGAAACGGGCGGCGCGGGCCGGCGGGCATACTGATAGCCACCGAGGGACCGAACTGCTCCTGCTGCAGCGGCAGGGTCTTTCACCTAAGGCACGAGCAGCTGCTCGAGAGGTCGGAGGTGATCTCCATCGATCCCGGCTCCAGCTACGCCATGAGCCTGGTGCAGCTGGAGGGGGGGAGTGAAGCCGTCGCGGTCAACTGGATGGACATCTGCGGCTCCCTGGACGAGTTCCAGGGTTTTTTCCACCCGCAGGTGGTCAAGGCGATGGAAGAACCCATCCTGAACTTCGTCAGCAGCAGGATCAGCGTCGATTGCCCGGGTGTCATCGTCGCCTTCAACTACCCGGGACGCGCCACCGAGTATGACGCGGACGTGCTCCGAAGCGCCGCCGTCGTTATCAGCTCGCTCTTGGCCGTCTCCAACGGCATGCGTGAGACGGAGCGGGCCTTCAGCTACACCATCGAGGCGCTGGCAAGGGCCTGCGAGGCGGCCGAACAGGACACCGGCAATCACATCGTCCGTGTGAACCGCTATGCGGGAGCGCTTGCAGCCAACATGGGATACAACCTCGCCTTCGTCAACGACATGACCATCTCGGCACAGATGCACGACGTCGGCAAGATCCGGATCCCGACCGCGATCCTGCTGAAAGAGGGGCCGCTCACCGTCAAGGAGATGCAGCTCATGCGTCAGCATCCCGCTTTCGGAGCCGCGATCCTGGGTGACTCGCCGAGGCTCAAGGTGGCCCGGGAGATCGCCCTGTCGCACCACGAGAACTGGGACGGCACCGGCTATCCCAAGAGGCTGAAAGGGGAGAGGATACCGGTATCGGGGCGTATCGTGAAGGTGGCCGACGTCTACGACGCGCTGCGCTCGAAGCGGAGCTACAAGCCGCCGATGAGCCATGAGGAGGCGATGCACGTCTTTCGGGAGGGGGATGACAGGATAAATCCGGGGGGGCATTTCGATCCGGCCGTGCTCGCCGCCTTCTTCAAGATCGACCACATGTTCGACATGATCTACGACAGCTCGGTCCCCAAGATCGGGTTCAAAAGGGGCAGAAACGGCAAGGCGAAACCGTAAGGGGGGACCCGAAGGTCCTCAGGCACCCCTGCTTTTGCCGAGTTCCTGGACCCGGCGCTGCATGATGAGTTGCTGGCACTGCTCCGGTGCAAGCTGGGGATCCTTGAATAGCGCCGGGTCGATGCCGAGTTGCGCCGCGTTCAGCGAGGCCACCCTCAAGGTCTCCTGCCAACCGGGCATGGCCCCCCCGCAGTCCGCCGCCACAACCAGCGGCAAAAACGCATCGATCCCCCCCTTCACGGCCTCCAGGGCCAGCTTGATCCTGGTCGAATCCCTCAGCTCTTCCCACCGGTTTGCCGTCTGGTGCAGCTTGTTGGTCGCCTGCAGTGCGCGCTGCAGCGCAACCGGCAGCCGAAGCCTCTTGCAGAAAGCCTGCGCGGCCCGCGCCCCCTCGGCATCGTGCCCGTGATGCTTCGGGTATTGCCCTTCTGGGGTAGAAAGCTTGCCGAGGTCGTGGAACAGGGCGCAGAAGCGGGCCTTGACGTTGCTGCTCTCAAGCGCCATCCGCTCCAGGGTCTGCATGGAGTGGCTGAAGAGGTCCCCCTCCGGATGGTGCTCCAGCGGGCCTGCCGGCACCTGCGGCATCCGGAAGAGCTCGGGGAGATAGTTGCGGCCGACGCCCAACTGCAGCATCCGGCGAAAGAAGCGGCCGGGGTCGCTTTTGGCGAGCGCCTTCAGCATCTCCTGCGAGAAACGCTCGACCGGCACCGGGCCGAACTCCCCGCTCCAGTCGTGCGCCGAGATGGCTGTTTGCGCCGCCGGGTCCAGGCGCCATCCTTCGCTTTCGAAGCGCAGGGCGCGGAAGATACGGACCGGATCGTCCGAGAGGCTCGTGGCGCTGCAGGTCCTGAGGATCCGGTGCTCCAGATCCTGCCGGCCGCCCAGGGGGTCCAGGAGCACGCCGTCGAAGGTCATCGCCATCGCGTTGATGGTGAAGTCCCGGCGTTCCAGGTCCCCGGGGAGCTCGTCAGGCGAGGCGAGCCGGGTCACCTCGACCTTGCCGAATTGCCTGTCGAAGAAAAAGTAGATGTTGGGCGTGCTTTTCGACTCGACCAGCCGAAAGCCCAGCGGGGTGAGTTCAGACGGGGCGACGGCCGCGGCGAGATCGACATCCTGGCACGCGACCCCCAAAAGGATGTCGCGCACCATGCCGCCCACCAGGAAGATCCGGGAGTGCAGCGGCTCGGGAAAAAGTCTCTTCAGACTGAGGATGAGATGATCCACGAGAACCCCATGAAGTGGCACCGGACGGACGCGGGAAAAGCGATCCTGAAGACCCCGCCCAAACTTACGCCTCGCGCCTCTCCAGCAACACCACGTCCTCGACATGGATGGTCTGCGGGAACATGTCCACCGGGTGCACCTCAAGGGTGTGGTAGCCCAGGCGCGACAGGATGTCCAGATCGCGGGAAAGCGTCTCGGGCGAGCAGGAGACGTAAATGATGCGGGGCGGCTTGATGGCCGCAACGCTATGCAGCACCTTCTCGTCGCACCCCTTTCTCGGCGGGTTGAGGACGATCAGCTCCGCGCCCCCCTCCGCACCGATTTCGTCGATGAGGTGCACGGCATCCCCCGCCTCGAACCGGCAGTTGCCCGCCCGGTTCAGCGCGGCGTTCTCCGTGGCGTCGGCGACCGCCGCTTCGACGAACTCGATACCGACAACCTCCCTTGCCTGGTCGGCGAGGAACAGCGAGATCCCGCCGATGCCGCAGTAGACGTCGATGACCCGCTCGGTCCCCTTCAGCGCCGCGAGCTCGCGCACCTTCTCATAGATGATCCGGGCGGCGCCGCCGTTCACCTGGAAGAAGGAGTGCGGCGACAGGTTGAAGCTCTTGCTGCCGACATGAGCGCGCAGCGTCTGGGCCTTCGTTATGGCACGATCCTTATGGCCGAAGATCACGTTGCCGGACGAGTTGTTGATGTTCTGCGCCACGACCGCCACTTCCGGGACCGCCTGCTGGATGAACTTCGCCAGGTGGTGCATCTCGTTGTAACCCTCTTCCGTGGTGACGAAGACCACCATGACCCGGTCGCTCGGCTCGGCCACGCGCACCACGAGGTAGCGCAAAAGGCCCATCTCGCTCTTCGGGTTGTAGATCTGGACCTTTCCCTTCCTGATGCCGGCCTTGGCCGCCTTGACCACCTTGTTGATGAGCGGGTGGTGCAGCGAGCAGTTGTCGATCTCCATCACGTCGTGGCTGTTGCGCCGGTAGATGCCGATCACCGGGTCCGAAAATTTCCCGGCGACCACGAGCTTTGCCGTATTGCGGTAGTTGAGCTCGCTTGGCGAGGCGATGGTGTCGAAGATCCGGGCGTCGGCCAGGGACGGGTACTTGCGCAACTCCCTAGTCACCAGGCTCTTCTTCCAGGCGAGCTGGGCCGGGTAGCGCATCTGCATCAGGCCGCAGCCGTCGCAAACCCTGCCCAGACCGCAGGCGGGGGAGGGTTGCCGGTCCGGCGACGCCTTGACGCATCTCAGCGTGTTGGCGAACGCCTCCCTGCGACCGACGTAGGTCACCCGGGCCACCAGCACTTCTCCCGGCAGCCCGCCTGCCACCAGCACGCGGTTCCCCTCGTGCATGGCGAGGCCGTAACCCTCGTTGTTGGTCGAAGCGACGTTAAGTTCCAGCGTCTGGCCGCTGCGCAGCGACGGCCTGTGCTCCTCGCTGCCGGTTCGGTCCGGTCTCGACCCCGCGTTGCGGCCGGCGGGGGCGTGTCCCGGTCTTGCCGCGGATCCCGGCTCGCCGCCTCTCCCCTGTTCCGGCCTTTGGTGCTGTTTGCGATCGCCGGCAGCCGGTGCCGCCTTGGCCGCAGCTGCGCGCCGGGTCTCTTTCGGCTGTTCAGATCTCAAGCCCTGCTTGCGGAGCGTTCCGGCCGGTTTGCCGGCTGGCTGCGCCGCTTCGGGCCCTGATGCGACGGGCGTCTCGCCCTTGGCGGCTTTGCCTGCGGCCGGTGCGGGCTGCTGCGCCTTGCGGGCGGGCCGCGTCACCTCGGTTTTGGCGGGTTCCGCCTCCCAGAACGGTTTGAACTCCGAGTTTCTGCCGGACTTCGCGCCCTGTCTGGGTGCTTGGCCTTCGGAGGATCGCCCGGCTCTATCTCTTTTCGGTGCATCACTTTTATTTTTCATCCCTCATACTTAAATGTAAATGGGAATGATGTCAACCGCGGAATTGGCAAAGGTTGCACGCTTGCACAGCCCGTCGACCGGGATAGACTATAGCCTTGGCAAATCTTCATGTTGAGCCGGCCGTGGACAGTATCTCTGTCATCGGTAACTCGCGTGCAGTTAAAGCCAGATGATCTTGAGTAACAGTCAGTTCTTTATTCCGGATCCGTGCCGGGACTCTGCAGGAGGAAGTGACCAAGGTGCCGATGAACCTTGATTTTCGGCATCGATTTAGCTACTATGTCCCGCTATGAGAAAATTGACCAAGCAGATCATGATAGGGGCTGTGGCGATCGGCGGGGGAGCCCCCTGCGCGGTTCAGTCCATGTGCTCCACCGACACCAGGGATGTCGCCGCCACCCTGGCCCAGATCGGGCGTCTTGCCGCCGCCGGCTGCGAGATCGTGCGCTGCGCCGTGCCGGACCTGGATGCGGCCCTCTGCCTTGCCGCCATCAAATCGGGCAGTTCCCTGCCGCTCATCGCCGACATCCATTTCGATTACAAGCTCGCGCTCACCGCCCTGGAATCCGGCGTGGACGGGCTGCGCCTCAACCCCGGCAACATCGGCGAGCGCTGGAAGGTCGCCGAGGTGGTCAAGGCCGCGTCCGAGCGCAGGATCCCGATCCGGATCGGCGTGAACGGCGGGTCGCTGGAGAAGGAACTGCTGATCAAGTACGGCCACCCCACGCCCGAGGCGATGGTGGAGTCCGCGCTCGGTCACGTGCGGATACTGGAGGATCTCGGCTACGACCAGATCAAGATTTCCATCAAGGTTTCCGACGTGGTCCGGACGCTGGAAGCCTACCGTCTGCTCTCCGACGCCGTCGACTATCCGCTGCACATCGGCGTCACGGAGGCGGGCACCATCTTCTCGGGGACCATCAAGTCATCCGTGGGTCTCGGTATCCTGCTGCACCAGGGGATCGGCGACACCATGCGCGTCTCCCTGACCGGGGACCCGGTCGACGAAGTGCGCGTCGCCTACGACATCCTGAAGTCGCTGGGACTCAGGAAGCGGGGGATCAACTTCGTCTCCTGTCCCACCTGCGGCCGCTGCCAGATCGATCTGATACCCGTTGCCGAGGAGGTCGAGCGCCGTCTCGCCCATCTCGACAGCAACATCACCGTGGCGGTCATGGGATGCGCCGTGAACGGCCCCGGCGAGGCGCGCGAGGCCGACTTCGGCATAGCCGGCGGCAGGGGCGAGGGGCTCCTGTTCAAAAACGGCGAGATAGTCAGGAAAGTCGACGCGGCCGAACTTGCCGATGCCCTGGTGGAAGAGGTGCTGGGCGCCGCAAAAAAGTAGATCCGCCGATGCGGCGTCAGGGGAAGTCCAAACACTCAAGGCGTTTAGCCGCAAAAAAGCACAAAAGACGCAAAAAGATTCTAGTCTAATCTAGAACTACTGGCCGAAACGGTGAACACCAGAAACCCGGTTTTTTTGTCTATGACTCGTATTATTTGTGTCTTTTGCGCTTTTTTGTGGCCAAATATAGCCTGATTGGTTTTACCCAAAGCATTGTGCTGTTGCTTTTTTTTGTGCCTTTTGTGCCTTTTTGTGGCAAAGAATTCTTGGTTTAAATTGCTGATTTTTCCGGAAATACACTAGAAAGAACTTACGAGGTCGAACCGTTATGCGCTATTCCCAGTACTTTATCCCTACCGTCAAGGAGACTCCCTCCGATGCGGAGGTCATCTCCCACCAGCTGATGCTGCGCGCCGGCATGATCAGAAAACTCGCCGCCGGCATCTACAACTATCTGCCGCTGGGGCTGCGCTCCATCCGCAAGGTGGAGGCGATCGTCCGGGAGGAGATGAACAAGGCGGGCGCCATCGAGATGCTGATGCCCGCGGTGCAGCCGGCAGAGCTCTGGAAGGAGTCCGGCCGCTGGGAATTCTACGGCAAGGAGCTGTTGCGCTTCAACGACAGGAAGGACGCCGAGTTCTGCATGGGACCGACCCACGAGGAGGTGGTGACCGACCTGATCCGCAAGGAGGTCAGGAGCTACCGTCAGCTGCCGATCAACCTGTACCAGATCCAGGGCAAATTCCGCGACGAGATCCGCCCCCGCTTCGGCCTGATGCGCGGCCGCGAGTTCATCATGAAGGACGCCTACTCCTTCGACGTGAACGAGGCCGGTGCCGACGTCTCCTACGCCAAGATGTACAAGGCGTACCGCAGGATCTTCGAGCGCTGCGGGCTGAAGTTCCGCGCCGTCGAGGCCGACACCGGGAGCATCGGCGGCAGCTTCTCGCACGAGTTCATGGTGCTGGCCGATTCCGGCGAGGACGCCATCGTCTCCTGCTCCGCCTGCGAGTACGCGGCGAACATGGAAAAGGCCGAGACCCGCAAGGGAGCTGCCGCCGAGCACGCCGACCCGCGCCCGCTGGAGCGGGTGACGACGCCCGGACAAAAGAGCGTCGAGGAGGTCGCCAACTTCCTGGGCCTGAACAGCGCCCAGGTCGTCAAGACCCTGGTGCTTCTCGCCGACAACGAGCCCGTCGTGGCGCTCTTGCGCGGCGACTACGACCTGAACGAGATCAAGCTGAAAAACCACCTGGGCTGCACCGAGATCGAGATGGCCGGCGACGACGTGGTGCTCAAGGTGACCGGCGCACCGACCGGTTACGCGGGCCCCGTGGGCCTTCGGGAAAAGGTGAAGGTCGTCGCCGACCTCTCCATCGAGGGGATGCACAACTTCGTAACCGGCGCCAACGCGGCGGACACCCACCTGAAGAACGTGAACCTGAAGCGCGACTTCGACGTCACCGGATTCGTCGACATCAGAAACGTCGTGATCGGCGATGCCTGCCCGCGCTGCGAGGACGGCAAGCTGGAGATCTGGCGCGGCATCGAAGTCGGCCACGTCTTCAAGCTCGGCACCAAGTATTCCAAGGCCCTGAAGGCGACCTTTCTGGACGCAGACGGCAAAGAGCAGATCATCTTCATGGGGTGCTACGGCATCGGGATCGGCCGCACCGTCGCCGCCTGCATCGAGCAGAACCACGACGACAACGGCATCATCTTCCCGATTCCCATCGCACCGTTCCAGTGCATCGTCTCCGCCCTGAGCGCCAAGGACGACGCGGTCAGGGACGCCGCCGAGGCGATCTACCAGCAGCTGCTGGAGGCCGGCATAGAAGTACTCATCGACGACCGCGACGAGCGCCCCGGCTTCAAGTTCAAGGACGCCGACCTGATCGGCATCCCGCTTCGCATAGTAGTCGGTGGCAAGCACTTAGCCGACGGGCGCGTCGAGCTGAAAGAGAGAAGAAGCGGCGTGGTGGAGCTTTTGACCATAGAAGAAGCCATCGCCAAAGTGAAGGTCACAGTCAAGGAAGCCCTGCAGGCGTAAATCTTTGAGCTGATAGAAGCAGATAAGATCAAAGGCTTTGAACGCGGATGCCCATCTGATTGAACGGATCGAAACGGATTTGAAAAGGCTTTAGGTTTACCCCCAAAGTCTCTGATTCTAATCCGCCTTAATTCGCTCAATCAGAAGTGTATCCGCGCCTGCGCGCTGAAGCGCTACTGCGCGCAAGCGCGTTCCATGCCGTGCTTATGACTTATTGTTTTTAATCCAGAGGGAATACATATGACCAGAGAAGAAGCAATCAAGAAGATCATCTTCGCCATGGATGTGAAGGAATTCAGCGACGTCCAGCTCTGGGCGGAGCTCCTTTCGCCGCACGTCGGCATGTTCAAAGTCGGCAAGCAGCTCTACACCGCCTGCGGTCCCGCAGCGGTCCGCATGATCCAGAAATGCGGCGGCGAGGTCTTCCTCGATCTGAAATACCACGACATCCCGAACACCGTAGCCATGGCGACGCTTGAGGCCGCGAACCTCGGCGTGAAACTGTGCGACCTGCACGCCATGGGCGGCTTAGAGATGATGAATAAGACCATGGAGACCTTGGACAAGAACTTCAGCGGCAGCAGCGAGCGTCCCCGCGTGCTCGCCATCACCGTGCTCACCTCCTCCAACGAGGAGACCCTGCGCGGCATCGGCATCGACATCCCCGTGCCCGAGATGGTGGTGAAGCTTGCCAGGCTGGCGCAAAAGGCCGGCGTCGACGGCGTCGTCGCCTCCCCGCAGGAAGTCGGGCTGATCCGCGAGGCGTGCGGCAAAGACTTCCTGGTGGTAACCCCGGGAGTGCGTCCCTCATTTGCATCCACAGACGACCAGAAGCGGATCATGACCCCCGCCGACGCAGTCAAGGCGGGCGCCGACTACCTGGTGATAGGACGTCCCATCGCCGCCGCCGAAAACCCGGCCAGCGCCGCCGAAGCCATCGTAGACGAGATCGTAGCCTGCTAGATCGACGCCGGCTACCTAGCGTCCCTCCAGTCCTGCATCCCCTCGCCCTCCGGGAGAGGGGCAGGGGTGAGGGCGTTGCCATCTCTGAGATATCCCGTTATCCTGGCATAGAACATCATCAGGAGCTTCATCCAATAAGGTAGAGCAAGCCACCTATGCGGTTGCAAGCTCCGTAGTTTTTAAAGGAAGAGCATGCTAGCAAAAGAAGAGATCATCTACGGCCTCAACCCCGTCATGGAAGCGCTGCGCGGCTCCCGCCAGGTTCACGAGCTGTTCATAGCCGGCTCCAGCTCGGACAAGCGGGTGGAGAAGCTGTTGAAGCTCGCCGCCGAGCGCAAGGTGCCGGTCAGGCAGCGCGAGAAAGCCGACCTGATGCGCCTTTGCGGCACCGATCATCACCAGGGCGTGGCGCTCAAGGTCGAGCCGTTTCCCTACGCCGACCTGAGCGACGTCCTCGCCGGGCTGAAAGGTGCCGGCGACGGCCTCATCCTCGTGCTCGACAGCGTGCAGGACCCGCACAACCTGGGCGCGCTGATCCGCTCCGCCGCCTGCGCCGGAGCCCATGCCGTCGTGATCCCGAAGGACCGCGCCGCAGGAGTCACCGCCGCGGCCGAAAAGGCGTCGGCCGGAGCTGCCGGGACCATTCCCGTGGCGCAGGTGACCAACATATCCCAGGCGCTCGGGGAGCTGAAGAAAGCCGGTTTCTGGATCTTCGGAGCCGACGGTTCCGCCAGGCGCAACCTCTACCAGCAGGATCTGACCGGGCCGGTGGCGCTCGTGATCGGCGGGGAAGGGGAGGGGATCAGGCCGCTGGTACGCAAAGGGTGCGACGAAGTGGTCAGCATCCCGCTGCAGGGGGGCGTAAACTCGCTGAACGCATCGGTAGCCGGCGGCATATTCCTCTTCGAGGTAGTGCGTCAGAGGCTGTGTGGGAAAAAAGGCTGAAACAGAGAATATTTCTGTTGACCCCGGAACGAAGTTCCGGTATATATCTAAGTCTACTCGATGACGCGGGGTGGAGCAGTCTGGTAGCTCGTCGGGCTCATAACCCGAAGGTCACAGGTTCAAATCCTGTCCCCGCAACCAAAACATTATAAGGCACTTGGCTTTTTCAGCTGAGTGCCTTTTTTGTTGGTAGATAACCCAAAACTCCCCAACTCACCCCTCTCAAATATTCAGTTCATTATCCATTCAAGTCAGCAAGGCAGTTAGGGGGGACTGGCTCCGCAGGTGCCGGTCCCCTTTTGCCTCTGTGAACTGTTCTCGGCCCCCCGTCCAAGCACATTAAACGCCTGCCCCCTTCGAATTCTAAAACGTTGCATTCGGCCTGAGCTTCTCCATGGCAATTGACCACGTGCGGCAATCACCTGTGAGAGGCATTTCCAATACATATTAAAACTTGTCACATTAAAATAATCCTGTATTCTGCGGCAATGGCGCGAATTTCAAGAGTAGTAGTACCCGGATATCCCCATCATTTGACTCAAAGGGGCGTTCGTTCACTGGACATCTTCGACCACGACGATGATCGTCGTGAGTACCTCCGCTTGCTTGAAACCCACGCAAAGGCAGCTTCACATAACTTCTAACTTCACATAGCACGTCCATTTTATTGCGGTACCCAAAGAGGAATCTTCGTTGGCAAAGGCGTTTGGAGAAGCACATAGGTTATATACCCGAATGAAAAACTTTCGCCAGGGCGTGCGTGGCTACCTTTTCCAGGGACGTTTTGGTTCCTGCGTTCTTGATGAACAGCATCTTATTGCAGCAGCGCGCTATGTGGAACGAAACCCGGTACGAGCGAAGATTGTCAAGCAGGCGTGGGATTATGAGTGGTCAAGTGCGCGCTTCCATGTTGGTGAGAGTACATCGGATACGCTTGTAACAGATAGAACTTTACTGGGCTTGGTGAGAAATTGGAAAGGCAGGCGACGATGACGAAGCGAACAAGATACTTCGGGCAGGAGTGAAAACGGGCCGACCACTCGGGAACAAGAGTTTCCTGCAACGAATAGAAGCCATCACTGGGCGTGAACTTGGGAAAAGGACGCCGGGGAGACCGGTAAATTCACAGAAATAGGTATTGTGTCCCAGGAATTTCCCGGAATTTCACGGGCCAGCTGATGCGGGATGTACGGCTGCAAGCTTTCCGGCGAGCGGGACGGTGAACGAGAAAACCGCACCTCCCCCCAATCCGTTTTCGGCCCAGATCTTCCCACCCATTCTTTCCACGATCTCGCGTGAGATCGCCAGCCCCAGCCCGGTGCCGAGGGAGTGGACCTTCTTGGTGTCCCGCACCTGACGAAAACGCTCGAAAATCTGCTCCAACCGGTCTGGCGGAATGCCGGGGCCCTCGTCCGCCACGCTGATCAGGGCAAAGCCCTCCTGCTGCCTCGCGCCGAGCCGGATGGTGCCTGCTGCGGGTGAGACCTTCAGCGCGTTGAAAAGGAGGTTGTTCAGTACCTGGTGCAGCCAATCCGGATCGGCATAAACCGGTGCCAGTCCGGGCTCGATCCTGCTGACCCGGCGGATTTCCTTTTCGGTGAAGAGCGGCTGGATGGAGCCGATTGCCCTGGAAAAAACCGGCTCCAGTTCCAGCGGCTCGGGAAACAGCTCCAACTGCCCGGCTTCGATCTTGGAGCGATCCAACAAGGCGTTGATCATACGGGTGAGCCGCTCCGCCTCGCTATGGATGATGCCCACGAATTTCTTGCGCTTTTCCGCATCGTCCACCTCGTAGCGCAACAGAATCTCGGAGTAGGAGCGGATCGAGGTGAGCGGGGTGCGCAGCTCGTGGCTCACCGTGGAGAGGAAATCGCTTTTGAGGCGGTCGAGCTCCAGGAGCTTGGCGTTGGCCTTTTCCAGCTCGGAGGTACGCTGGGCCACCTTTTGGCTGTACGCCTGGACTTCGGCATACAGCTGGGCATTTACCGACGCCATGGCCAGGTGGTTTGCCAGCGCCGCGAACAGCTCGACAAACTCATCGGTGAAGTGCATCGGGCCACGGGAGGTATAGGCGGTGAGCACCCCGACCACCCTCCCCTCGTAGATCATCGGCGCATGGATGAACGCGGTGATCGGCACGGCCTTGATCAGTTCGGAAAAAAGCAGCGGTTTGTCGATATCGCGGGTATCCCCCATGACGACCGGTCGGGCATCCAGGAAACAGCTGCCGAAGTAGGTCTGCCGTGAGGGGACCATCGAGGAGGCCTTGACGAATTCCTCGCTGAGTCCCACGTGGCTGCGAATCCGCAACACGCCATCCTGATCCAGGAGCCGGACCCCCAGGTGTTCGAACCCGAACTCCCGCTTGATCAGCAGGAGCACCTCCTGCAAAAGGGTGCCGATGTCCAAACTCCTGGAAAGGGCGTGCGCGGCTTCATGGAGGACCATCAACTCACGCAGCCGCCGCTCCAGAGCCTCCCGACTCTGCACCAGCGTCTGGGAAACGCCGCCGAAGACGTCCAGAATCTCCACCGCCTGTTCACGGGGCCAGGCAAGCGCGTTGTTTATGATCATGAGTGCCGACTGCGTCCCCAGGGCACTGGCCAGGCAGCGCTCGGTAGCTTCCAGGAGCAGCTGGGGGGAGGCCCGCTCGGGGAGAGCCCCCAGCACCTCCTGGGCCATTCGGGCACCCACAAAGCGCGTCAGGAGTGCTTCCAGTTCGGCCTTGGTGGCCCACGCCGCCGGCAGTTCGGCGCGCCGGACCCCGTCCGCTGGGTGCGAGGTCAGCAGGCTGAAGCCGAAGTAGGCCCCCGCGTTGAACACCAGGCTCCAGATCAGGGCGTGCGTCCAGGGGTCGAACCCCTGCAGGCCGAAGAGCGCTCTGGGCCGCAGCAGCGCTATCCCCCAGGGGCCTTGGCTCAGAAACGATGCGCTCATCCACCCCGAATCGACGAAGCTTGGGAGCAGCAAGGTGTAGATCCAGACGCCGAACCCGGCGCCAAGCCCGGCGAGGGCTCCGGTTCTGGTCCTGTTTTTCCAGCAGAAGCCGAAAAGAACCGCCGGGACAAACTGGATCATGGCCGAGAAGGACAAAAGTCCTGTGGCGACCAAAGTGTGCGACTCGCCGATGGAGCGTTTGAAGATGTATCCCAGGAGCACCACGCCAAATATTACGGCCCGCTTGGCATACAAAAGATGAACGGAGACGTCGCGACGCGCCAGTTTCCGGGAGATCGGGAAAAGTCCAGCCAGAAACGCCGCACCGGAGTGATGCAGGATCATCGACGACAAGGCGACCGCCGCGACTATGACCATACTGGTGGCGGCGGAAAAACCGCCCAGAAAGGCGAGAAATGCCAGACCGGTATGGCCCCGCGTCAAAGGGAGCGATATCAGGTAGAAATCCGGGACCAGACCGCCCCCGTACAGGCGTCCGACCAGCGCCACCGGGAGTACCAGCACATTTATCAGCAACAGGTAGGCGGGAAAGGCCCAGCAGGCTGTGCGCAGGTGACGCAGCTGTACATTCTCGACGACCAGCATATGAAATTGGCGCGGCAGCAGGATTACGGCCGAAGCGGAGAGGATACTCAAGGTGGCCCAGGTCGGCAGCGGCACCTCCGAACCCGCCCCGAGCAGGAACAGCCGCGCCAGGTCGGGGGCGGCAAGGGCCTTGGCAAAAATGCTCGGCAGCCCGCCACCGATGCCGCAGGTGATGTACAGCCCCAGCACCAGGAAGGCCCCCAGCATGACAGCGCACTGGAAGACCACCGCCGCGACCATCCCTTCGTGCCGCTCCGAGCTGACCACGCTCCTGGCCCCGAAAAGTCCCGCGAAGATCGACAGGGCAAGGGCCGCCCAGAAGGAGGCATCGCCGAGTATCCCCGAGGCTGCGCTTCTTCCGGTAAGCAGGTCGAAGGTGTACCCGACCGCCTTGAGCTGGAGCCCGATGTACGGGGTAATCCCGATCACCATCATGGTGGTGGCCAGCGCCCCCAGAGCCCACCCCTTGCCGTAAAGGACCTCGAGAAGGTGCGGCAGGCTGGTGACCCCTTCCGCCCTGCAGAAGGAGACCAGTCGTTTGAGCAGGGACGGTCCCAGCAGGAAGATGAGGGTGGGCCCCAGGTAGATCGGCAGAAAGCCGAGCCCGGTGGATGCGGCCTGCCCCACGCTGCCGTAAAAGGTCCAGGAGGTACAGTAGACGGCCAGGGAAACGCTGTAGACCCACGGGTTGTCGACCAGGCTGTGGCCGCTCTCCCTCGCCTTATCCGTGGCATAGGCGATGGCGAACAAGACCAGCAGATACCCTATGCCGAGGAGGGTGACCCAGAAGGTTTCATTCACGGTCAGTCACCCTGCTCAGTATCCAGCCGACCAGTACCAGCGCTCCCCATACCGTGAACAGGTAGAGGGGGAGGATCGGGATGCCCAGGAAGCTGGCCGGACGGTTAAAGGCCCCGAGCAGGGGCGAGTACAGGGCCGCTATTCCGACGACGAACAGGGCCGCGAGTCTGCGTGAAATCAGATCCATCCCAAGGTACCTCCCAATAGCCCCGGTCCCGAACGAAAGCTTCCGGATGGAGACCGGCCTAGAATCTGGATGACTGCCAGCGCAGCAGCAATTGCCGGTCGCAGAAGCCTTTGGCCTCGGCCAGGGTTATTACTCCGCGTCCCGCCAGCAAGGATTGGAGAGCCAAAAATATCTCGGCGGTCGCCTGGGCGTCGCCCATGGAGCTGTGCCGGCCTTCGATGACGATCCCCAGGCGCTTGGCGATGGCGTCCAGGGTATGCCCTTCGATGTCGTTGTGAAGGGCGTAAGATAGGAACAGGGTATCGAGTATCGGATTGTCCATCCGGGGGAGTCCCGCCTCGGCTGCGGCCAGGTCCAGACACCTCTTGTCGAATGCCGCGTTGTGGGCCACCAGGATCGAATCCCCCACGAATTCGACGAATTTCGGGTAAACCTGGTTCATGGAGGGGGAAGTTGCCACCATATGATCCTCGATGTGATGAACCTTGCTGGATTCGGGAGGGATGGGCCGGCCCGGGTTGACAAAGGTATGGAAGGTTTCGGCGCTCACAATGCGCCCGCGCCGGATCCTGACCCCGGAGATGCTGATGACCCGGTCTCCCTGGGAAAGCCTCAACCCGGTGGTCTCGGTGTCGAACACCACATACTCGAGCTCTGTCAGACTGGCCCGTAACTGGTCCTCCCTCTCTATACTCGGCCGGGGCAGGAACAGGTCAAAATCGTAATAGCTCGGTTCTCCCTCGATCGCGCCGTCGACACTGCGCCCCTCGTCGACAGTGTTTGCCTGCAACAGGGCCAGGCTCACCTCCAGCAAGCCGCCCGTTGACCTGGTCCAGAGTTCGCCGCGATTCCTGCGCACCGCCTCACCCAGGAGCAGACGCTCCTCATCGGCAGGGGACAGTTCCAGGGATTCCAGTTCGGAAAGGTCGCCGACCAGGGGAACCTGGACCGTAAAGGTGGTGACCACGGCGCCGTCCTCCCTCCGCAGCCGTGCGCCGATGGGGAGTTTCCCGGGGTTCTTCAGTTCCAGCCACTGCAGGACGCAGCGCAAGGACGCCACCCAGGTGAACGGCTCAACCAGCACCGTTGGGACCGGGGAGCCATCGCTTTCCATGACAACCGGGATGCCGGGAACCAAACGCACCGATTCCTGCAGCATTTCCCCGGGATGGGAGGAAATGGCCGGCCACCGTGAGGTTTGGGCCGCGGCGCCGGCTTCCTCCACGGCCGTCACCCGATCGCTCAGGCGCATCATCTCCTCGCTAACCGCTGCGAGAAACGCCTGCCGTTTCTCCGCCGGCATCTCCCGGTGCCGCTGCAGCGCATCGACCAACGAGCGCGAGGTTGCCACCGGACCCCGCAGCAGCAGGGGCATCTCCCGCAAGGTTTTCTCCAGCCGTTTTTCCACGGCGCCGGGTGCACTCAGATCGCGAAACACCAGCAGGAATCCGGCCCGCTCTGCTCCCGGCCCGGAGACAGCCGACATGGAACCTTTCAGGAGCTGCCCGTTTGGAAGCGGGAACACCACCTCTTCCACGGTTTCCAACCCCTCCCCCCACCTGAGGCGCAGCCTTTGCAAATGATAATCGAGCCGGTCCCGCGGGAAAAAGCGTGCCAGAGGCGCCCCTATCCCGGAACTGTAGCCGCGCTCCAGAATAATGCGGGCGCGAGGGTTCATCAAAATGATCTCGGACCGGTCGTTGGCCACAACCACGCCGTCGGCCATGGTGCGAAAAACGGTAGACAAACGGTTTCGTTCCTCCTGAATGGCAAGGGTGGCTTCCTGTATCCGCTCTGCGAGCTCGCAGTGAGCCTGGGCCAGGTTCTCCGCCATCAGGTTGATTTCATGCGCCAACTCTTCAAGTTCGTCTCCGGTGTCGAGTACGATCCGGTGTTCCTGGTTGATGCGGGAAATAATCTCGGCGCCGCGGCGCAGTCCCAAGATGGGTTGCAGGAATCGATGGGCCGTGCGCCATGCCAGTGCGCAGGCCAGCATGCCGCTGGCGACCAAAATGACGGCAACCTGACTGAGCACCGAGTCGAGATATTCATAGATCCGGGACGCCGACTGGAGCCGCTCAATTTCGGCGACATCGATGCGAACCACCAGGAACAGGGCGACCAGCTCGATTACCAGGGGTAACAGCGCCAACCCCAGGAGGGAAACTACCAGGTTCAGTCGCAGGCTTTTTTTCCTGCGGGTCTTGGTCGGCTCCCGATCAGCCGTCATGGCGCGAGCAGCGTTCGGATCTTCTCAAGCAGATCTTCTGCGCTGAATGGCTTGGTAACGTATTCGTCCGCACCCACCTCGAGCCCCTTTTTCCTTTCCAAGGTCTGTCCCTTGGCAGTAAGCATGACAACCTTCGTGCCGCCGGTCTCGTCACGTTCCCGGAGCATGCGGCACACCTGGTAGCCGTCCTTCAGGGGCATGTTTATATCCAGCAGGATCAGATCCGGATGCACGCGTCCGGCCACCTCCAAGGCTTCCTCTCCGTCCCGCGCGGTGTGGACTTCATACCCTTCCATCTCCAGGATGAACTCTATGGACATGAGGATATTGGGCTCATCGTCCACCGCAAGAATCTTTTTCTTCACCATAGTCACACTCCCCTGGTCTTGACCGATCGGTCCTCCGGCAATCGGATCATATCTCATACGTGGTGCTAAATAAACTAATTATCGGGCGACGCGATTTTTCAGGTGCCAGTGATTGTACTGGAGCAGTCCGGGGGCCAGGCAAGGAGGGGGGTTCAGGCTAGGAGCAGTCCGGGAGCAGTCCGGGAGCAGTCCGGGGGCCAGGCTGGAGTTTCGGAATGACCCCGGCACCTGACCTTTCTTCACACAAAGCCCCACCTCGTAGCCACCCGCCTTTTATGCGACAGCTGAGAGCTGAATAGACCTAACCAAAAGCTGCTGCTATACTTTTAAGTTCTTTAAGATGCTTTGGAGTTTTAGGTTCTACAATGTCTTCGTATATTTTAAGAATAATACCTTTAACTACATCAGTATTGTTATGGAGTCCAGTTTTTTCTACGACATAACTCAGTTCTCTTTCGGTTCTCTGGGTTATTTTAAGTGATAACATTTTTGTCGAGGGTGCTATCGCAAGGTCACTAGATAATAATTCTTTCAATTTAGAGCCGGAGATGACGCCAGCGTTGATTTTATGGACATAATATAACAATAGCGGTTTTGATAAAACATCGCCCATTTCATAGTCTATTTTAGACGCAGCCAAACTCAATATGTCGATAAAATGAGCTGGAACTCTATACTCTGCAGATCTTTTTGTTTCATTATAAGTTGACTTGATTTTAGGAGTACATTGACTCGGAATGGCGGCGACACTATCACATTTATCACAAACCCCTGCCAATATATTTTTAACAACACCACTATTATCGCTGAAAGGGACATCCCGTAAACGATAAGTGGTTTGAGTCAATCCACAGGTTTGGCAAACAGCCTTTCCTTTATCACCATCTTTAACTATTTTCATACAATCTCCTATATGTGCACACTTATAAACATTGCTGAAGGCTCAACGAAATAAAATTTAACATACCATGTTACACCTTTATCCTTTGGCTTAAATATGTGCACCATGACCGATCGATCGTCGTGATGAGGACTTTTTTCGTATTCAGTACCAGCAAGTTGATTTCAGTACGGCAAGTTCACTGAAGTAGTCTTGACTGGTCACCCAAATGGTTGTACACCAAACTGTACACCAAAATTTGGCAAACATGGTAAGTATGGTTGACATGGGAAGCGAAATTGTGGTACATAAGTACTCAATATAACTGTAAGTTGCTAAATTTATTGGAGCCGGGCAAAGTGGGGGCAAAGCCCTCATAACCCGAAGGTCACAGGTTCAAATCCTGTCCCCGCAACCAAAACAATACAGCCAGTTAGCCCACAAAGCTAACTGGCTTTTTTGTTAGTCAGACGCAGATGCTGACGCAGGTAGAAGCATGCTCCCCGTCTATTTCCCAAACCCCCACTTGACAACAACTTAACATTTAGTTACAAATACATTATGTATCAGTTAACTTATTTGAAGCGGGCGGAAAGAGCGCTCCTTGCCATGCCGCGTGCCACTGCCATCTTGATCCGGGGCAAGTTGCGGAATATGGCGACTGATCCTCTGGCACCCAACAATAATGTGAAAAAACTTCAAGGACGGGAGGGGTATCGTCTTCGCGTTGGAGACTGGCGAATCATATACGAAATACGCGACGAGCAACTGATCGTCCTGGTGCTTGACATCGGCCCGCGGGGAGGAATCTATCGATGAAACTGCAAATAATCAAGAGGGACGGCAAACCGGAATATGCCGTGATCCCCTATCAGGAATACCGGCGTCTGATGGCAGATGCCGAAATGCTGGCCGACGTCAGGGATTTTGATGCGGCCCGAAAAGCCCTGGTCTCCGGTGACGAGGAGACGATACCGGCGGAGGTGGTTGATCGTTTGCTGGATGGCGACCATCCGATGCGTGTCTGGCGGGAATACCGCGGCCTCTCCGCCGCTGACTTGGCGAAAGCCTGCGGAGTGACTGCCGCCGCCATATCCCAGATCGAATCTGGAAAACGAAAATCTTCCGTGATGCTCCTGCAAAAAATTGCTCGTAACCTCAAGGTCGATCTAGATGCGTTGATCGCCGCCGAGGAGGAATCGTCGGCTCCACCGGTCATCTCGCTGGATTCACAATAACACACCCAAAATTTCCTAATAATGGTCTTGGTGTCTTGGGGGGACATTCTATAGTCAACCTGTCAAGCAAAAACATAGTTCTTTCAAAATTAAATAGTTAACCATCTCAGTAACGTCGCGGGCGCACGTATCCCTTGGTCTTTCAGAAATGGCGAGTCTCTCAC
>Ga0209317_1001479_pt1 | contig 20376 bp, 16 predicted proteins | sample RifGroB2_FD_183994 | JGI IMG/M metagenome (GOLD analysis project Ga0209317, IMG submission 183994) | Soil microbial communities from Rifle, Colorado, USA - Groundwater B2 (SPAdes) (version 2) | ecosystem: Environmental > Terrestrial > Soil > Unclassified | place: Rifle, Colorado | collected... | reverse complement strand
TTTGGAAATGTTCCAGAACCTGGCCGAGTTGACCGCAATGGTGCAGACCCACGAGGTAGAGACGAGAAGGCTGGACGACATCGAAGGAATCGGCTGCGTCGACTTCATCAAGATGGATGTGCAGGGGAGCGAGTTGAACGTGTTCAAGGGCGCTTCCAAGGCGCTGGAAACGGCGCTGGCAATACAGGTCGAAGTGGAGTTTGTCGAGCTGTACCAGGGTCAGCCCATGTTCAGCGATGTCGACAAGTACCTGCGCGGCAAGGGGTACCAGTTCCACACCTTCCTCGGGTTCGGCAAGCGCTGCTTCAAACCCGTGGTGGTAAACGACAACGTAAACGACGGCCTGAACCAGTACCTTTGGAGCGACGCGGTATACGTGAAAGACTGGATGCGGCTGGAACATCTTTCCACGGTGCAGTTGAAGAAGTACGCGGTACTGCTGCACGACCTGTTCAGGTCCGCCGACCTCTGCCACCTGCTGCTCTCCCGGATTGACGGCAGGGATGGGACCGACCTCGCCGGCCGGTATCTGCACATGTGCAGCGGCGGGAGCTGAACCCGGCCCGGTTCGGGGTCAGTCGAGGCAGCTCGGGGATCGACACTCCGACCGCCGACCCGCCTTCTCAAAAACGCCTAAGTGCGCGCACCGACCTCACCCCTTTCGGCCGGCATGGCAGCGGCCAAATCCCCCAGCACCGGCACGCCACCGATGAGACCATAAGCAGCCCCGCATGGGCAGGGTCGCCAGTGTCACGGCAACCCGCCCCTCCCTCTTCAATATTTTGACACCACGTGCCGGCGATTCGTCAACATGTGGCTTTCCGGTCCTTTATGTTCCGCGCCCGAGGGGTGGCACACTCGTTGCAAAACTTCAGCAACGCCCCCCCTCCCGAAGGCTCCGGGGGGACGACGGGTCAAAATTTTGTCACCACGGGTACCCATGAAAAGCACGAGAGGAAAAATACTTGTTACCGGCGCCGATGGCTTCATCGGCTCCCACCTCACCGAGGCGCTGGTGCGGCTGGGTTACGAGGTCCGCCCCTTTGTTTTTTACAACTCCTTCAACTCCTGGGGATGGCTCGACCAGGCCCCTGAGGAGATTCGGAGGGAGCTCAACGTTTTTGCCGGCGACATCCGCGACCCGCACGGCGTCAGGACCGCCATGAAGGGGTGCGGCGCCGTCTTGCACCTGGCCGCGCTGATCGGGATACCCTACTCCTACCACTCCCCCGACACCTACGTCGACACCAACATCAGGGGAACGCTGAACATCGTGCAGGCCGCGCGGGAAGAGGGGGTGGAGAAGGTGATCCACACCTCGACCAGCGAGGTCTACGGCACGGCACGCTTCGTTCCCATCACCGAGGAGCACCCGCTCCAGGGGCAGTCCCCCTACTCCGCTTCGAAGATCGGCGCGGACCAGATCGCACTTTCCTTTTACAGCTCCTTCGGCACGCCGGTCTCCGTCGTGCGCCCCTTCAACACCTACGGCCCCCGGCAGTCGGCGCGGGCGGTGATCCCGACCATCATCACCCAGATCGCCTCGGGGAAGCAGGAGATCAGGCTCGGCTCGCTGCATCCCACCCGTGACTTCAACTTCGTCTCCGACACGGTGGGCGGCTTCATCGCCGCGCTGGAATCGGACGCGGGAACCGGCGAGGTGGTGAATATCGGAAGCAACTTCGAGATATCCATCGGCGACACGGTCGCCATGATCGCGGAGCTGATGCAATCTGAGATCGAGATCGTCTCGGACGACGTGAGGATCAGGCCGGAGCTGAGCGAGGTAAATCGGCTCTGGGCCGACAACTCCAAGGCGGAACGCCTTTTCGACTGGAAACCGGCCTATGCCGGGAAGGCCGGGCTGAACCGGGGGCTTGCCGAGACCATCGACTGGTTTCAGGACCCCGCCAATCTGGAGCGGTACAAGCTTCACTACAACATCTAGGAGAACTGTATGCGGGCGGTAATTCTTGCAGGCGGAAAAGGAACACGGTTGCGCCCCTACACCGTAGTACTTCCGAAACCTTTGATGCCCATCGGCGAATTCTCCATCCTGGAGGTGATTGTCCGACAGCTGGTGCACGACGGCTTCACACACATAACCATGGCGGTCAACCACCAGGCGAAGATCATACAGGCCATCTTCGGTAACGGCGAGCAGTGGGGCGTCAAAATCGACTACTCCCTGGAGACCAACCCGCTCAGCACGATGGGGCCGCTCAGGCTCATCCAAGACCTGCCGGAAAATTTCCTGGTGATGAACGGCGACATCCTGACGGACCTGAATTTCCGCGAGTTTTATCAGCATCACGTCAGCAAGGGGAACAATTTCACCATCGCCACCTTCCGGCGGGTGCTGAAATCGGAATATGGCGTACTGCGGATCGATGCTGCGGACAAACTTCGTGCCTTTGAAGAGAAGCCCCAGTACGATCTTGACGTGAGCATGGGGATCTATGCCGTCAACCGCGAGGTGATGCGCTGTATCCTGGCGGACACGCCTTACGGCTTCGACCACCTGATGCTCGACCTGCTCTCCCAGGGCACCCCCGCCTCGATAAAGCGGCACTGCGGATACTGGCTGGATATCGGGCGTCCGGATGACTACATGCTCGCCATCGAGGAATTCGAGAAGTCCCCTTCCAACTTTTTAAGAGGCTGACAAGGTATGTGGCAAGTTCCTTTGTTTGATCTGAACTACGACGCGCGAGAAGAAGACGCAGTGCTTGAGGTGATCAGGTCGCGCTGGCTCACCAGCGGCCCCCAGACGGCGCGTTTCGAACAACTCTTCAGCGATTACCTGGGGGGCGGCGTACGGTCCCTGGCCGTAACCAACTGCACCGCGGCGCTGCACCTCGCGCTCTTGGCCTGCGGCGTCGGGGCGGGGGACGAGGTCATCATCTCCGGCCTTTCCTTCGTGGCCTGCCTGAATGTGGTCTCCCTCATCGGAGCCGTCCCCGTTCTCGCCGACTGCAAGTCCCGAGACGACTGGAACGTGTCACCGGACGAGATCGCCCGCAAGATCACCCCCCGCACCAAGGCGCTTTTGATCGTCCATTTCGCCGGCTACCCCTGCGACATGGAGGAGATCATGCAGATCGCCTCCGCAAACAACCTGCGCGTCATCGAGGACGTCGCCCACGCCGTGGGCGCCGACTACAGGGGAAAGAAGTGCGGCACCATGGGGGATATCGGCTGTTTCAGCTTTTTTTCCAACAAGAACCTCTCCACCGGCGAAGGCGGCATGCTGGTCACCAAAGACGGTGCTCTCCATGATTGCCTGAAGCTGCTCCGCTCCCATGGCATGACCTCTATGACCATCGAGCGGCACGACCAGAAGGCAATCTCCTACGACGTGGTGAGACCCGGGTTGAACTACCGCTTCGACGAGATCAGGGCAGCGCTCGGGATTCAGCAGCTCTTCAAGCTCGACGCCAGCAACCTGCTGCGAAAGGCCCATGTCGAGCGCTACCATGCCCTGCTGGGAGAGGCGCAGGGGGTGCAACTCCCCTGGCGTGATCCCTTGTGCGACAGGACTTCCTCCTACCACATTTTCCCCATCCTCCTGCCAAAGGGCCACGGCCGGCTGGCGCTGGTCGAATCGATGCGGCGCGACGGCGTCCAGACCAGCATGCACTACCCGGCGTACCAGTCCTTCACCTGCTATGCGCAGCTCGGCCAGCGCGTCCCGACGGCGGACGAAATCTCCAGCAGGGTGTTGACGCTGCCGCTCTACGCCACCATGGGCTCCCAGGCGATCGACACCGTCTGCGACTCCCTGCTGCGGGGGCTTGAGTCATGCTGACGCAGCAGAACCTCCGGTACAGCCTCGACATCGCCCCGCTCCCCTGGGATTCAGGAATTTTCGGTTTTGGCTGCGCGGCCTTGGTCCTGACGGGTCAACAGGCCTCAGGAACTGCCGGTGCCCCTGCGAGGGAGTTAATCCCCCTGCTTCTGAACGCCAAAAAAAGGGGGATCAGGTTCGTTACCGCCAAGATCCCCGCCGAAGAGACTTCCCTGGTGGCGGCATGCCTCAGCCAGGGGGGGAAACTGGTCGATTCCGAGCTGACCTTCACCAAAATGGCGCCTACCTCTCCTCCCGAGCCCCCCGCAATGGACCGGTTCCATCTCGTCAAGGCCACCAACTACTGGGACGACTCGCTGTACCAACTCGCCGAGACGGTCAACAAGAGCCGTTTTTTCACCGACAGCGAGATCCCGGCGCAAACCGCGCTCGAGCTCTGGAGGCAATCGATTCGCAACAGCTGCACGGGGCGCGCAGACTACTCTGTCTTCGCCTTCAGCGGCGACCATCCCGCGGGCCTGATCAACGTCTTCGAAAGGGACGGGGTCTCGGATATCTTTCTGCTCGCCGTCATGCCCGAATTTCAGGGGCAAGGCCTGGGGCAGGCCATGATCTCCTTTTACCAGCACGCCCTGGACCGGGAGATCACTACCCAGGTGGTAGAGACGCAGCTGACCAACTACGCCGCCCAGAAGCTGTATGCCAACATGGGGTACCGGACCACCGCCGCAAAACACGTCGTTCATTTTTGGCTATAGAGGTCAGCTTTGGAAAAAAACATACCGATCAACAAAGGCAACTACTCCCTGGACACCTGCGAACGGGAGGAACTTTTTAACCGCAACCGCGCCTTCGGCGTCGAGGATGCCTACGCCGAGAACCGCGCTCAGTGGGAAGAGCTCCCGCGCCAGTGCCAGGTCGCCGATTATCCACTGCTCGTTGACCTGGAACTGTCATCGCTTTGCAATCTCAACTGCCCCTTCTGCTACACGCTCGCCGACGGCTTCAAGGAGAAGGTCAGGGCCACCCTGATGGATTTCGGTCTGTTCAAGAAGGTCGTGGACGAGATCAGCGGCAAGGTGTTTGGCATCCGGCTGAGCCTGCGCGGCGAGCCCACCATTCATCCCGACTTCATTGAGGCGGTACGCTACGCAAAGTCGAAGGGGGTGCAGGAGGTTTCCACCTTGACTAACGGCAGCAACCTCACCAGCGAGTTTTTCACCCGGGCCATGGAGGCCGGCATCGACTGGATCACCGTCTCCTTTGACGGCCTCGATGTGGAGTACGAGAAGAACCGCCGCCCGCTCAAGTTCGAGGAGATGTACCAAAGGCTTGCCGAGATCTCCCGGATCAAGAAATGCGCAGGCAGGGTGAAGCCGGTGATCAAGATCCAATCGGTATGGCCCGCCATCGAGAGGAACCCGGCCGAGTTCTACGAGAAGATGGCGCTGGTAAGCGATCTGGTCGCCTTCAACCCGATCATAGATTACTCCGCCCAGGCTGCCGCACAAAAGATCCCTTACGAGAAGGACTTCATCTGTCCCCAGCTCTACCAGCGCCTCGTGGTGGGGGCGGACGGGCGCGTGCTGCTCTGCGCCAATGACGAGCAGAGCGAGCACATCATCGGCGACGCCCGTACCCAGACCATTCATGATATCTGGCACGGGAAGCCGATGAACGAGGTGCGCCAGATGCACCGGCAGCAGGACGGCTTCCTGCAAATGCCACTTTGCTGCAAATGCTACCTGCCACGCTGCACACGGGAGCATGCGGTCCAGGTAAGCGGCAGAACCGTGGTGGTCCGAAATTACAGGTGAAGGAGCATCAATGTTTCAAAAGCTCGAGCGCTGCTACATCATCGCGGAAATCGGTGGCAACTTCACCCGGTATCAAGAAGCGGCGGCCCTGATCGCTGCGGCAAAGGAGAGCGGGGTCGACTGCGTCAAGCTGCAGACCTTCCGGGCCGAAACCATCGTCACGGCTTCCGCGACCTTCGACATGGAGAGCACGGGGAAGATATCGCAGCGCGACTATTTCCGCCGCTACGAGATCTCCCGCGAACTGCACGAGCAGGTGGTGGCGTGCATCGAGGCGGCGGGGCTCGACTGGTTTTCCACCCCCTCCCACGAAAGCGATCTCTCCCTGCTCCTGGAGCTCGGCATGCGGGCGATCAAGATCGGCGCGGACGACGCCAACAACCTCCCCTTTCTCGCCAACTGCGCCGGCACCGGGCTGCCGATCGTCCTTTCCACCGGGATGTGCACCCTCGCGGAGGTACGCGAGGCGGTGGACACCATCCTTTGCTGCGGAAACCGCCACGTCGTCATCCTTCATACAGTTTCCGGCTATCCGACCTACCCGCAGCAGGTAAATCTCGCCGTCCTGGAAAGCTACCGGCGGGAGTTCCCGGGGATGTACATCGGCTTTTCCGATCATACGCTGACCCCGCTCGCCTGCATCGCCGCGGCTACCCTCGGGGCAAATGTGGTCGAGCGTCATTTCACCCTGGACAAGAAGGCGGAGGGGCCCGATCACATCATTTCCGCCACCCCCGAGGAGATGCGCTTCATCGTCGAGAGCATCAGGGAGATTGAGACCATGAAGGGGCACGGGGTAAAGCTGCCCACCGGCCCCGAAGTCCTGAACCGGAGCAATAACCGGAAGAGTCTGCACGCCGCGCGCGCCATCGCACGGGGCGAGGCGCTCACCGCAGAGAACGTCCGCATCTGCCGTCCGGGTCACGGCATCGCTCCCAAATACCTCGAAACGGTCCAGGGAAAGCTGGCCGCTCGCGACATCGCCGCCGACTCGCTGCTTTGCTGGGGGGATTTCCATTGATAGGCGTGATAATCCAGGCACGGATGGGTTCGAATCGTCTGCCTGGCAAAATCCTCATGCGCATCGGGGAGAAACGGCTTCTGGAGCATATCCTTTACCGGTTGTCGTTTCTGGAGCATGCAGCGAGTATCGTTGTGGCAACAACGGTAAATCCTCTGGATGACCCGGTGGAGGAATTCTGCCACCGGAGCCAGGTCACCTGCTTTCGCGGCAGCGAGGAGAACGTTTTGCAGCGCTATTGCCTCGCGGCCCAGGCCGGCGGATTCAGCCACGTCGTCAGGCTGACCGGGGATAACCCCTTCGTCGATATCGCCGAACTGGACCGGCTCATCGATTTGCACCTCTGCGCCAATGCCGACTACTCCAGCTGCGTCGAGTGCCTTCCCGTGGGAGTCGGGGCAGAGATATTCACTTTTGCGGCACTGCAGGACTCCCTGGAACACGCCTCAGCTCCCCACCACTTCGAACATGTCAACGAGTACCTCCTAGAGAACAAAGAACAGTTCCGCATTGCCTGCCTCGAAATTCCAGCCGCGAAGAGATCTTCGGCAAGACTCACCGTCGACACCGAAACCGATTATCGCCGGGCCTGCTTCATCGCAACCCATGCCGTGACAGACCCCATTTGCTGCGTCGAGGCCATCCAACTGGCCGAGCGCTTCGAATTCCCATGATTTGCCTCTGTGTCGAAGGATCCCACCAAAAAGGGATGGGGCACGTTTTCCGTGCCCTGAACCTCGCCTCCGCGCTCCGCTTGCTTGGAGCGGACTGCCTCTTCGCCGTCAACGATGATGAGAAATCCCTGGAGATCGTCAGATCTGCTGGGATCCCCTGGGAGGTTGCAGATCTGCGCGACAGGGAAGCGGGGTGGGAATCCGACCTGATTAGGCGCAGGGGCGTGCGCGTCTGGGTCAACGACCGCCTCGACACAAGCGAACTCCACGCGGCACGCATCAAGGAGCTCCACATAGGGCTCGCCACCTTCGACGACCTGGGGAGCGGAGCGGGCTGTGCGGATTTGCACATAGCGGCACTACCGGCCGTGTTCCAGCACCATCAACTGGCAGGGCGCAGGGTACTGGCCGGGACCGACTACCTGATCCTCAATCCTGAAATCAGGCAGTACCGTCGGGAGCGGGACCGTATCGAAAAGATAGTGGTCACCCTGGGGGGCAGCGACACCTACGGCATGACAGTTGCAATCGTCAAGTTGCTTCAGGGGTGCGGGGCTGCCCTGACCGTAGTCCTGGGGCCAAATTTCCGACACAGGCGGGAGCTCGACGCCGCAGCCGGTCATGGTTTTGTCATCAAGGAGGCAGTCCCATCACTGATCAGGGAACTGGCAGGGCATGACTTGGCGGTGACCGGGGGGGGAATCACCCCCTTCGAGGCAAGCGCTCTCGGGCTGCCATGCATCGTGGTGGCCAGCGAGTTGCACGAGATCGCCAATGCCGAATATCTGGAGCAGTTGGGATGCTCGGTGTTCGCCGGCCATCATGAGCAGCTGCGGCGGGGAAAATTCACCCTGGACCTGGATATCGCCGCCATGAGCAGACGCTGCCTTGCCAGCATCCCAACCTGCGGCGCCCAAAAAATAGCCTTCGAGATCAAGGACCTATGGCAAAGACAGTAGTAATCCATCAGCCGGATTTCATGCCGTATTTAGGTTTTTTTGAACGGCTGCTGCACTGCGATCTTTTTGTGGTGCTCGATCACGTTCAATACATAAAGGGGGGTTGGCAAAACAGGGACAAGATCAAGACACCAGAGGGCGTTAAGTGGCTGACGATACCTTTGCAAATCAAGGGCAATACCTTTTCTCCCTACAACAGAGTTCTTGTCAGTCAAAATATTGATTGGAAGACGCAACACCTGGATGTTCTCAAGCGGTGCTACAAGGATGCACCACATTTTCATGAGATCTACCCAAAATTAGCGGAGGCTTATTCAAGGCCCTGTGACTTGATGATTGATTTCAACGTCGGGTTACTGGGGATACTTATGGAACTATTCGATGTTCACCCCCAGATGGTGATTTCATCAGAGTTGGATCCGCAAGGGAAAAGCAACGAAATGCTGGTGGACCTTTTAAAAAAAGTGGGCGCTGAAACTTATTTATCAGGCGTGGGGGCAAAGGACTATTTCGATGAAGGAGCGTTCTTGCAAGCCGGCCTCGAAGTCAGATGGCAGGATTTCGTGCACCCGGTATACCCTCAGCTTTACGGAGATTTTGTCCCTTACTTAAGCTGCATCGATCTGCTTTTCAACTGCGGCGTTTGTGCTTCGCGCTCGACTTTGAAGTCTGCCGGCAATAACTCCGCATTCCCCTAGATGCTAAAGGAAGGCCCCATGTTCGAAACCTACAGTTACTTTAAACAGCACAACGACAACAAGGAAATTGAGGATTACAAGAAGTTTTACCGGGAATTCTCGAACAAGAGGGAGTTTGGCGGCGATTTCAGCCATCTCGACCATCTGGTAAAAAACAGATTCATGGATATCTGGGGGCACGTCCTGAACGTAGTGCTGCGAAGACAGCCGGCATCTATTCTCGATATCGGCTGTGGACTTGGCATCAACCTACCCTTGGCGAACGTCTTTAAACATGTCGATTTTCACGGACTGGACTACGCAGAGAACGCGTTGTTGAAGGCACGTGAGCTTTATCCCGATGTCAAGTTTCATGTCGGCGATGCGTTTAACATGGACTTTACAGACGGCGCTTTCGAAACGTGCCTCCTATCGGGGGTATTGATCCTCTACAAAAAAGAGTCGGATCAGAAGAATCTCCTTAAGGAGGTCAAGAGAGTCATGGCAGACGATGGTGTGCTGATACTCATCGTCTGGAACGACGCTTTCCTATTAAAATGGTCCATCCTGGCGTCGAGATTTCTCGGGAAAATGCTGGGACAAAACCTCCCGACCGATTTCATGGGTGTGCATTTCAAAAACAAAGAGATAAAGAGCATCGTGGAAAAATCCGGGCTCAAAATTGATCAAGTCTACGACACCGGCCACCTGTACGGAGTCCTTGAGAGCGTCCGATACTTAAACATGTCGAAATACAATCGGAAATTCGGTGCTGCGGAGAGCGAGTCGAAAACGGTAAAGAGTCAAAACGTACTCGAGGACCTTACCAGGCAGGCCGGCGGCTTGAGCTGTCTGACCAGGCTCTTTTACCAGATGGCCAGATGCTGCCCGTCACTTTTCAGCATGTACAAAATCTGTGTCTGCACCAAACAAAGAGCCGGTGCATCTTCTGAGACCAACAGCGACCATAGGAGGTCCCAATGAATATCCTGGCCATCGGTGCGCATTTTGACGACATAGAGCTTGGCTGTGGAGGTGCGCTGGCAAAGCATGTTGCCAATGGCGATGCGGTTTTCGCCTATGTAGCCACTCTTTCGGGTTTCATGAACCAGGACAACGAGGTGATTCGCAGCAATGAAACCGCTTTGCGCGAAGGGATCAGGGCGATGGAGATCCTGGGGGTCGAGCTTATCCGCGGCTCGTTCAACACTCTTGAGGTGGAATTCACCGATGAACTCAACGTCGACATATTGCATATTGTCAAGCAGAAGAACATCCAGAAGGTCTACACCCACTGGATGGGAGACGTTCACCATGACCACCAGGCTGTGGCCCGGGCTTCACTTCATTCCTGCCGGCACGTACCACGTCTTTTGATGTATCGAAGCAACTGGTACCATTCCAATGTCGATTTCAAGGGCAACTTTTACGTGGACATCTCACAAACCCTCGACAAGAAAATGGAGGCGGTCAGGGCCCATGAATCAGAAATGGACAGGACGCATCGCAAGTGGATCGAGTTCTTCACCAACGAGGCGGCGAATGCCGGCCAGCGCATCGGCACGAAATTTGCTGAGATCTACGAAGTCGTCAAATGGCTGGAATAATTAACCGGAGAGAGGTCAGCAATGCTTCCTGAGCTGGTACGTCAGCATATCCTTGAGCGGAACACAACACTCCACAATCGTCATGCCGGAGAGCGTTGTTTCATCATCGCTACAGGCCCTTCAATTAAAGATCAGGACTTAAGACCGCTTAGAAACGAACTCTGCATCTCCCTCAGCAATTTCTTCGTGCATCCCGATTACGGGTACATCAAACCGCAGTACCACTGTATGGCTGCTTACTGCAATTCCTGCTCCGAAGAGGGCTGGGACACATGGATGCAGTCGCTGGACATGACAATTCAGCAGCACAATCCGGAAACGACTCTTCTCTTCCCGCTTAATGACGTAAAACGCAACTTCAGAACTGAAACTTTTGTCCAACAGCAATCCTATTATGCCGATCTTTCCACCTCCGAGCAGGAACTGGCGCTGCAAGGCATCGACCTGACCAGGCCGATCGTCGCCCCCCAGTCAGTGCCCATCATGGCCATACAGATAGCTCTGTATATGGGGGTGAAGGAAATTTACCTTCTTGGCTGCGATCACGACTGGATCCTGTCCATGTATGAGAGCAGGCATTTCTATCAGGAAGAGGAGCACGCGACAAGCCGCTATTGTAATAAAAACACGGAATGGGAAAACGTTGACATAGAGGAGCAGTGCCGGTCATACGTTGCATTGTGGCAGCAATACAAACTGTTGCGGCATCTTGCCGATCAGATGGGAGCAAAGATCTATAACGCCACCAAAGGGGGGCTGCTTGACGTCTTCCCCCGTGTTTCGCTTGCTGAAGTCTGCTCGGCAGCTCCCCCGAACACCGCTCCACCGGTGCGTCCGGAGGGAGCCTACGGCTTCTTCGGCGATTTCGACAGCTGGTCGGCAGCTGAGCGGCAGTGCGAAGGATATGACGCACCGCAGATTCTGGAAAAGGTGTGTGCTTCAACTCTGAAGGTCAAACATGGCGAGGCGGTGTACGAACGGGACTCGGTGCTCTTCGACCAGGTCCCGCTGCCCTGGATCGAGCCGCTCTTGACCTGGCTGCCGCGCATCGCCGCCGGTTACGACAACCGGCTGAACATCCTGGATTTCGGCGGCTCGCTGGGAAGCACCTATTTTGCCCTGAAACCGTTCCTTGGAAACCTGTCCGACTTGAAATGGGGGGTAGTGGAACAAGCAAACTTCGTGGAGTGCGGCAACCGGCTCATCGCCGACGACTCCTTGCGATTCTACACCTCCATCAACCAGTGCATCCGGGAGCGCCAGCCGCAGGTCGTCCTTCTTTCCGCCTCACTGGAGTACCTGGAACGCCCCTACGACCTCATCTCCGCCATCATCGAACATGGCCCGGATTACATCATCTTCGACAGGACCCCCATCATTGCCGGCGACCGCGACCGCCTGACCGCCCAGTTCGTCCCCCCCCAGATCTACCAGGCCTCGTATCCGGCGTGGTTTTTCTCGCAGGAGAAGTTCCTGAACGCTTTCAGCGGAAGTTACGAGATCATCGGGGATTTTCAGGGGCAGGATATAGTCAACATACCGTCGGAGTTCAAAGGGTTCGTGTTCAGGAAAATCTCGGCAGCGGCAAAGACCGACCCGTCCTGGAACCCCGCGGAGCGGGCACAGTACGAAGAAGCCGGCAAGGTGATCCGCCAAATGGACACCGCCGCAAACAAACAGCAGTTTTTGCAGCAGGGATGCCCCAGCCAACAGGATATCGAGGCCTTGAAGGCGCGCCGCGAGGTGAACCGCTACCTGCTTGACACAGCGCTCCAGCGGCAGCTTTCCACAGTGATGAACAAGCCGATCCACGCGATCTTCGAGATGTCCAGCGCCTGCAACCTCAACTGCACCCTTTGCAACACCGGGGCGCTGAAACGGCACTTTCCCAACGTGAAACGCGGCTTCATGACCTTTGAGACCTTCAAGGCCGGACTGGACAAGCTGCTGCCGGAGGTCGAGTCGATACTGCTCTACAACTGGGGAGAACCGCTGCTGAACAAGAGCGCCTTCGATTGCGTCCTTTACGCCACTAAGCATTATGTCGGGACCCAGATGAGCACCAACATGATGCTCTACACGGAGGAAATCGGCGGGCAGATGATAAAAAGCGGCCTGCAGAGCCTCATCGTTTCCTGTGACGGCCTCGATCAGGCCACCTACGAGTCGTACCGCAGCGGCGGCGACCTGCAAAAGGTAATCGCGGGTGTGGAGAACCTGGTCGCGCTCAAGAAAAGGCTGAACTCCTCCCTGCCACTGATCCAGATGCAATTCATCGTGTTCAGGCAGAACGAGAACCAGATGCAGGAGTTTAAATCCTTCTGGAAGGCCAAGGGGGTTGACTCCGTCAACTTCATCAACATGTCCTACATGTCGAGCCATGGCCGGGAGCTGGCGGAAAAGCTGGATTTCAGGCCGGTCAATCCCGCCTTCCAGCCGCATCACCCCTACGGGACGGTGAAAAACTGCGGCGATTTCTACTCCCAGGTAACGGTCGACTGGAACGGCGACTGGCACACCTGCTGCTTCCCTTCGGGGATGCCCGAATACAGGATCGGGAACATCGTCGAGGACGATTTCTGGTCCACCTGGAACAGCGAGAAGTACCAGTACTGCAGGAGCCTGGTAAGAGATCAGAAATCCGGCCCCGGGTATTGCGAAACCATGTGCCACGACTGTACGGGGATCTTCCCCCGAAGCGACACCAAGCGCTACTGGAGCCACGACAAGGCACCCGGCGCTGAACCGGTTACCGACCTGGCGCACCTGATTTCCTCCTTGCCGCCCGACTGCTCGATACTCGAGACAGGCTTCAGCCAGGGGCTCGGTTATCGGTATCTGAAGAGCGCTTCGGCAGGCCCGCTCAAGTACACCGGCACCGAGCACGATGAAACCGGCCTCGCCGGCGCTCGGCAACAGTTTCCGGATGCGAGCTTCTTCTCCAGTGCCACCAACCTTTTCTTTAAAGACGGCGCTTTCGACATGGTGATATGCAGCGACTCGGATTCGCGCAGCTATTCTCCTGCATATGTCGACGAAATCGTGCGGGTGGCCTCAAAAACCCTGCTGATGGCCAAATCCCCCCGTTGCGTTACCCCCGACGTACCGCTCGAGGATCTATTGCGAGCCAGAGGTTTCCGCCGGGCGGCCGAATACGGCTTCAACTCGCGCAGCTATCGGATGTACTCCAGGTAACTCAATTTTACCCTCCAAAGAGGTCACGCTATGTTTTGGGACGACATATTACTGGTAACGGAACAGATACAAAAGTACGGCTTGAGGGGGCAGTTTGTCGACATCGGCGGCATGGCGCAACCGTGCATTGCCGACTACGACCTGACCATTGCAACAGGTGACCAGGCTGCGTGTTACGTGGCGCTCACCCAGCGCCCCTTCGACCATGTCGACCCGGGGTACCTTATCATCAACCCGGACAAGGGTGATCCTATGATGGAGGACCTCCCCTACACCTTCCAGGACCGGGTGCAAACGGCAGCCTGTCTCAACGTAATAGAGCACGTGGAAAACCCCTTCCGCGCCTTTGCCGCTTTATACCAGATCATGCAGGCCGATTCTCTTCTGATAGTGGAGACGGTATTCGCCTACCCGTATCACCCCTCTCCCGGAGATTACTGGCGCTTCACCCCGGATTGTCTGCTCAACCTGGCCAAGGGAAGCGGTTTCACCGTTCTCGAATGCGACTGGCGCTTACGCATCCCGGCCAGCAAAGGGATAATTTATCCGGGGACCTCGGAGCCACATGAGATAGTTTCGGTCTATTGCACGCTCACCAAAGGCTCGTTTACTCCGCGCCCGGGCAGCTCCTTCACGCTCCCTCTGCGCGTTTCGAGAAATGCGCAGGCAAACAGTATCATAGGAGGCCAGCACAATGAACGGCGCTAAAGTTCTAATCACCGGAGGTCTGGGGTTCATAGGGTCCAACCTCGCCATCCGACTGGTCGAGTTAGGGGCCAAGGTAACCTTGGTCGACAGCCTGATCCCGGAATATGGCGGCAATTTCTGGAACATCGAACCGATCAAGGGGAAGGTAACCGTCAACATCTCCGATGTTCGCGACGAGCATGCCATGAAGTACCTGGTGCAGGGGCAGGATTATCTGTTCAACCTGGCGGGCCAGACCAGCCATGTGGACTCGATGAACAACCCATACCCGGACCTGGAGATCAATGCCCGCGCCCAGCTCTCAATCCTGGAGGCATGCCGCCGTCACAATCCGGGGATCAAAGTGGTCTTCGCCAGCACGCGCCAGATGTACGGGGCGCCCCAGTACCTCCCGGTCGACGAGCGCCACCCGCTCTCGCCGGTGGACGTGAACGGCATCAACAAGATGGCCGGCGAGTGGTACCACCTGGTCTACAACAACGTCTACGGCATCAGGAGTTCGGTGCTGAGGCTCACCAACACCTACGGCCCCCGGATGCGGGTCAAGGACGCCCGGCAGACCTTCCTGGGCATCTGGCTCCGGCTCCTTCTGGAGGGAAAGGCCCTGCAGGTCTTCGGCGACGGGAAGCAGGTGCGGGACTTCTCCTACGTGGACGACGTGGTGGAGGCGATGCTCCTGTGCGCGGCCTCCGAGGACGCCAACGGCGAGATCTTCAACCTTGGCGCCGAGGACCCGATCAACCTGAAGGACACTGCGGAGCTGTTGATCCGGGTCACCGGAGAGGGGGAGTACCGCATCGTCCCCTTCCCGGCCGACCGCAAGGCGATCGACATCGGCGACTACTACGGGGACTACAGGAAACTCCGCTCCAAGCTCGGCTGGAAGCCGGCCGTGCCGCTGGAAGAGGGGCTCAAGAAGACGATGGCCTACTACCGGGAGCACGCGGGTCACTACTGGGAGGCGGAACATGGGGCATGACATGATCGCGGTCGCCAATCCGCAGGCTCAGTTCCTGGCGCACGAGGCGGAGATCCGGGGGGCGCTGGACCGGGTGCTCAGCAAGGGGTGGTACATCCTAGGCGAGGAGGTGCGCCGTTTCGAGGAGGAGTTCGCAAGCTTCCTGGGCGCCCCCCATGCCGTCGGCGTCGCCAGCGGCACGGACGCCATCGCGCTGGCGCTGCTCTCCGCCGGGGTGCGTCCCGGAGACGAGGTAATCACCGTCTCTCACTCGGCCGTCGCCACCGCCGCTGCCGTGGAGCAGATCGGTGCGGTGCCGGTTTTTGCGGACATCGACCCGGTCACCCGCTGCATCGATCCGGAGCTGATCCCGCAGCTGGTCTCGACACGCACCAAGGCGCTGCTGCCGGTCCACGCCTACGGCCAGCCGGCACCGATGCCCAGGATCATGGAGCTTGCGGCGCGGCACGGGCTGAAGGTGGTCGAGGACTGCGCGCAGGCGCACGGGGCGGAGATAGACGGCAAAAAAGTGGGCAGCTTCGGCAACGCCGCCGCCTTCAGCTTCTACCCCACCAAGAATCTGGGGGCCATCGGCGACGGCGGGGCGGTCGCCACGGGCGACCCCGAACTGGCGGCGGATCTGCGCGCCCGGCGCGAGTACGGCTGGAAAGACCGCTACATAAGCGCCTTCCCGGGACTGAACTCCCGCCTTGACGAGCTGCAGGCCGCCATCCTGCGCGTCAAGCTGCCGAGCCTCTTGCGGGACAACGCCAGAAGAAGGGATATTGCCAAACGCTACGACCAGGCGCTGCAGGGTACCGCCATCACCGCCCCCGCCGGCGTCCCCGGCACCCTGCACGCCATGCACCTGTACGTATTGGAGTGCGCGAACCGGGACCGGCTGCAAGAGCACCTGAAGGCCCGCGGCGTCGGCTCGGCCAGGCATTACCCGGCGCCGATCCACCTGCAGCCTGCCTACCTGGGGAGGATCCGCGGCGGGGAAAACCTTCCGGTGACAGAGGCGCTCTACGGGCGCATCGTCTCGCTCCCGATGTACCCCGAGCTCGAGGAGCGCGCGGTGGAGCAGGTGGTGCGGGCCCTCTCTTCCTACGCCGCCACGCTCTAAGAAAAAGGAAGGCGCATGCACCGCTACTACTGCAGCTATTTCGACCGCAACTACCTCCTGAAGGCGATCGCCCTGATCACCTCGCTGAACCGGCACTGCAGCAACGCGTTCACCCTCTACGCCGTCTGCCTGGACGAAACCACCAGCACCGTCCTGGAGGGGCTCGCCCTGCCGAACGTGGTGACCGTCCCGCTGCACCGGGTGGAGGAGAACGACGACGCCCTGCTGGCGGCCAAGGGGAACCGCTCCGTCGTCGAGTATTACTGGACCCTTACCCCCAGCATCCTGCTCTGGCTCCTGGAGCGGCACCCCGAGGTCGGGCAGCTCACCTACCTGGACGCGGACCTCTATTTCTACGGCGACAGCGAGCCGATCTTCGAGGAGATGGGGGAGGATTCCATCCTGATCCACGAGCACCGCTTCCCGGAGCATATGAAGCACCTGGAGATCTACGGCAAGTACAACGTGGGGCTGCTCAGCTTCAGAAGGAACGCCGACGGGCTCGAGGCGCTCAACTGGTGGCGGGAGCGCTGCAACGAGTGGTGCTACTGCCAGATCGACAACGGCCGCTACGGAGACCAGCTCTACCTGGACGACTGGACGGAGCGCTTCAAGAAGGTGCACGTGCTGGAGCACATCGGCGCCGGCGTCGCCCCTTGGAACCACATCCAATACCGCTTCCGCACCGAACCCGACGGCGAGGTGCGCCTGGACGACCGCCAGGTGATCTTTTACCACTTCCACTCGTTCGACTTCGTCCGTCCGGGGCTCGTGGTCCCGGCCAAGTTCGTGATCTACCCCCTGCGCGAGGATATCATCACCAACTGCGTGATGCCCTACATCGAGGAACTCTGCCGCGCCACGGTGTCGGTGCGGGAAATTATCCCCGACTTCTCCTTTGGCCTTATGAACGACGAACTGCTGAGCGCCGACCACACCCTGATCGCCAGGAAGGAGTTCGGCGAGGAACTGAGCCGCCTCGGCTTGACACACCCCAAGATCGAACTCTCATCCGGCTGGGAATGCCACTGTTCCAGCCAGATGAACCCTCCCGCCGCGCCCTATGAGGCGCCGGCCCCTGCGGTGCTGCTGCAGACGTCCGCGCCGAGGGTCACCCTGGTCATCCCCTCCTACAACTACGGCCGCTACCTCGAGGCCTGCCTCGACTCCATACTCTCCCAGCACTGCCCAAACCTCGAACTGATCGTGATGGACGGGGGGAGCACCGACCACACGGTGGAGATTCTGAAGAGGTACGACAGGCATATCACCTACTGGCAAAGCGGCCCGGACGCAGGGCAGTACAGCGCCGTCGAGGAGGGGCTGCGGCGCTCCACCGGCGAGATCATGGGGTGGCTGAACGCCGACGACATGTTCCACCCCGGCGCCTTCGACAACGTCTCCCGGATCTTCGCCCGCTGCCCCCAGGTGGAGTGGCTGATGGGGAGGCCCAACAGCTTCGACGAAGCGGGGCAGCAGAAGCACGTGCTGAGCTTTCTCCCCATGAATTCCCGCAAAAAGTACCTGGCGGATGAGGAACTGATCCAGCAGGAGGGGGTCTTCTGGCGGCGCGGCCTGTGGGAGAGAAGCGGGGCCTATATCGAAAAGTCGCTGCCGCTCGCGGCGGACCTGGAACTTTGGGCCCGCTTCTTCAGAAGCGCCCGGCTTTATTCGGTGAACACCATGATTGCCGGCTTCCGGGATCACCCGCTGCAGAAGTCCAAGGACAAGGCTGGCTATACGGCGGAGGCGAACCGTGTGCTGGCCCGCGAGCGGGAGCTGTTCGCCAAGGAGCAAAGGCCTTTCAGCCCGCCGGCGCCGCTGCCCATCCTGCTGGACGGCGACGAGGTGAGGCTGTGACCCAGGAGGGGAGCAGGACCTACCTGGTCTCCGCAATCGTCTCCACCTACAACGCGGAACGCTTCCTGCGCGGCAAGCTGGAGGACCTGGAGGCGCAGAGCATCGCGCGGGAGCTGGAGATCATCGTCATCGACTCCGCCTCGCCGCAGAACGAGCAGGCCATCGTCGAGGAGTTCCAGGGGCGCCACGACAACATCCGCTACCTGAGGACCGAAAAGCGCGAGACGGTGTACCAGGCCTGGAACCGCGGCATCCGGATGGCCACCGGCGAGTTCGTCACCAACGCCAACACGGACGACCGGCTGCGCCACGACGCCCTGGAGACCCTGGTGCGAAGCCTCCGGGAGCACCCGGACTGCGTCCTCGCCTACCCTGACATGCGCATCACCAATCAGGAGAACGGCACTTTCGAGAGGCACGAGTCGTTCGGCTTCAGGGACTGGCCGGAGTTCGACCGCCTCTCCCTTTTGGAGCTCTGCTGCGTCGGCCCCTTCCCGCTCTGGAGAAGGTCGCTGCACGACGAGATCGGCTACTTCGACGAGCGTTTCAGGAGTGCCGCCGACTACGAGTTCTGGCTGCGCGCGGCGCTTCACCACAGCTTCGTCCACGTCTCCCAGTTCCTGGGCCTTTACTGGCTCTCCCCCGAGACCATATCCCGCAAGGGAGACCTCCCCACCCTGGAATACCTGCAGGTCCAGAAGGAATACCGCCCGAGATACGCCCCGCTCACCCCTCCCCCGACGGAGCTCTCACCCGATGAGTGGAACGCCTTCAGCATCCTCTCCGCCCGCCTCGAGGACGGGGACCCGGCGGTCCTCCCGGAGCTCGAGCGTTTCAGCGAGCTCCACCCGCGCGCCCCCCGCCCCCACCAGCAGCTGGCCGAGATCTACTACAGGAAAGGGGAGATCGGCTACGCCAAGAAGCATTTCGAGAAGGCGGCCATCCTCGACCCCGGCTCAACCTTGCAGCGCGACCGCCTGACTGCCTTCATGAGGAGCGAGCTGTACCAGGCGCTGCAGCACCAGACGGCCAGCGCCTGCGCTGAGCCGCGGGACCTGGAGACGCAGCTTTGCGCCGGGATGATCCTCATCCTCCTGGAGCGCCACGAGGCGGCCCGCGCCCACTACCTGCGCGCCCTGGAGATAGACCCCGATAGCGCCCTCGCCCGCGAGAACCTCGCCTTCCTGGAGGGGCTAAGCGGGGGCGAAGCGGCCGGTTACTACCGCTTCCGCCGACCCGAGGTGCAAAGGGTCGTGAGCCGCCGCGCCCGCATGGTGCTGGACATCGGATGCGGCGCCGGGGAACTCGCCCTGGCCGTCAAGAGGCGCCAGGGGGCGGAGGTATGGGGGGTGGAACCGAGCGCCGAGGCGGCGGGCGCCGCAGCCATGGTGCTCGACCGCGTGCTGGCGCTCCCGGTCGAGAAGGCGCTCACCGAGCTCCCAGAGCGGCGCTTCGACAGCATCATCCTGGCCGACGTCCTGGAGCACCTGGTCGACCCGGAAGGGGTGCTCGACGGGCTCAAGGGGAAGCTCGCCGGAGGGGGGGAGGTGATCGTCACCCTCCCGAACGTCGCGCACTGGAGCGTCGTGCAGGGGCTCTTGCAGGGGTCCTGGGAATACGAGGAGGCCGGGATCCTGGACTGGACCCACCTGAGGTTCTTCACGAAAAGGAGCGCACTCGCCCTCTTCGAGCGTGCGGGGTACGCCGTCACCTGCGTCACACCGATCGCGCTCAAAGGCGACGCCGGGATGCCGCAGGCGCTTTTACGGGCGCTGGAGAGCGCCGGCGTGGCGAGCCCCACCCTTGAGGAGGAGAGCGCCGCCTACCAGTACCTGTTCCGCCTGGTCCCGAAGGGGGGGGAGCTCACCTCCATCGTCATCCTCACCTGGAACGAGCTCGACTGCACCAGGGAGTGCCTGGAGAGCATAGAGAGGAACACCCCGGAGCCGCACGAGGTGATCCTGGT
>Ga0209317_1001473_pt1 | contig 20451 bp, 16 predicted proteins | sample RifGroB2_FD_183994 | JGI IMG/M metagenome (GOLD analysis project Ga0209317, IMG submission 183994) | Soil microbial communities from Rifle, Colorado, USA - Groundwater B2 (SPAdes) (version 2) | ecosystem: Environmental > Terrestrial > Soil > Unclassified | place: Rifle, Colorado | collected... | reverse complement strand
CCCCCTCCCTGTCCCTACCCCTCCGGGGGAGGGGACACTACGGACGGTGGTTGCTGGATATGCCACTTCTCCTAGAGGTTGCCCTTGAGCCCGATGGCTTCCGCCGCGGTCTGCATCCCTTCGATGGTGTCGCCGATTAACTCATTCAGTTCGACTCCCAGCATCTCGGCTCCCTTCTCTATGATTGAGCGGTCCGCGCCTGCGGCAAAGGCCTTGTCTTTCCATTTCTTGGTGACGCTCTTTACCGGGAGGTCGAGGATGCTCTTGGAGGGACGCACCAGTGCGGACGCAGCGACCAGCCCCGTCAGTTCGTCGATGGTGTAGAGGGTCTTCTCCAGTTTCGTGGTCGGCTCGACATCGCTGCAGATCCCCCAGCCGTGAGAGACCACGGCGCGGATGTAGTCATCCGGCCACCCGGCGGTTTTCAGGATCTCCGGCGCCTTATGGCAGTGCTCTTCAGGATAGCGCTCGTAATCGATGTCATGGGCCAGTCCGATCACCCCCCACATCCCCTCGTCTTCACCGTACTTGCGCGCCATGTGGCGCATCACCGCTTCCACCGCGAGGGAGTGCCTTCTCATCTGGTCGCTGGGCAGGTACTCCTTGATCAGTTCCCAGGTCGCTTCCCTGGTCGGTTTGCCATTCATAAACGTGCCTCCCTCGTCGTTGAATTTTTTCTGCGGATGGTAGTTAAGAACGCTAGGAATGTCAACCACCTAAGCCTTCGGCTCCAGCCGCGCTATCCTCGGTTCGTGACCCTTCTTGTAGACCATCAGCGTCCTTTTGAAGCTGATCACGATGTCGCCGTTTTGGGTGAAGCCGGTGGTCTTCACGGTCACGATGCCGAGGTTCGGGCGGGACTTCGATTCCCTCTTGGATAGAACCTCGGACTGGGAGTAGAGAGTGTCCCCCTCGAAGAGCGGGTTGGGCAGCGTCACCTCGTCCCACCCCAGGTTGGCGAAGACGTTCTGCGAGATGTCGGTGACGCTCTGTCCGGTGACGATGGCCAGGGTGAGAGTGGAATCTACCAGCGGCTTGCCGAACTCGGTCTGGGCCGCGTAGTGCTGGTCGAAATGGATCGGCGCGGTGTTCTGGGTCAGCAGGGTGAACCAGATGTTGTCCGTTTTGGTGATGGTGCGCCCCAGAGGGTGGGGATAGACGTCGCCTACTTCAAAATCCTCAAAGAACCTGCCGCGCCAACCTTCCTTGATTGCCATTTCGACCTCCGGTTTCTTTTAGTAGGAGCGGCATCGGCCGTCCGATGAAGCGGGTAAAAATGAGTCGTCAGCGATCCGCGGTTTGTGACCTGACATAGAGCACCAGGCCGACCAGGGAAAGCGCGATGCCGGCGGTTCCCGCTGCGCCCGGCCAGGCGCCGCCGAGAAACAGGATCTCGCCCAGGAGGGAGAAGATCACCTCGGTGGACTGGGTGGCGTCGACGGCGGACAATTCAAAAGGTGTCTTCGCCAGGTGACGCGCCTTATAGAAGAGGGTCGTGGCAATGACCCCGGAGAAGACGGCAACCACGGCGGTGTTGATCAGTTGTCCACCGGAAGGCGCCGGCGGCTGCACCCAGAGCATCAGTACGACCCAAAACGGAATCGAGCCGAGCACCATGATCAGTACCCGCGCGACGCTGTCGTCGAGAACCGCCTCGGTTGCTGCCGGGATCCTGGCGATCTTGCCGTGACGGGCTTCCCAGATGAGCTGGTTCCCCAGCGGGTAGGCAAAGGCCGCCACCAGGACCGGAACTATCCCGAGCATCGTTTCCCGCAGCGATGCCGCAGCGGCCTGTTCGCAGGTGACCAGGACGATGCCGATGAAAATGAGGACGGTGAAGATGATACCACGCATCGGTACCCGTTTGCCGAACAGCAGCAGCACAAGTGGTGTGGCGAGGATGGTGGCCTGCCAGGTGGTCGCCACGACCCAGCCTGGGGCGAAGGAAGAGCTGAAGGTGAGCAGGCAATAGAACACGCCGAACCCGATGCTGCCGGCTGCCGTCCAGAAGCAGTAGTTACTCCTGAAGGCTGAGAAGACCCCCTTGAGCAGGCGCGACTTGCCAGCGAGGACCAGCCAGAGGCTCAGCATGAAGAGCATATAGAAATAGCGCAGGCTTGCGGTCCAGATCCAGTGCCCGCCCTGCAGGCTCATGGCGCGGTTCAGGACAAAGGTGCTGCTGAAGAAAAGGGCAGAGCATATGCCGAGAAGGACTAGACGTGTCATTGCTACCTGCGTTCGGAGAGGTGGGGATACCGCCAGGGCTAGATCTCTGTAGCTGAAATCGCTTAACAGGTAAAGCGAAAAGCGCCCGGTCACCGTTGGACGGCATCACTGTTTACGATCCCGGCTGCACCTCCAAATGGCACGCCGACTCGCGGCGGAAAGTGCTGCAAACACAGGGTTGTCCGGGATTCATGAGAGGCCCATTCTGCGTTGACAATAGTTGTCTATAGTGATACTTTCCGACACGTTCAACGCTTTATACCTTAAGCCCGGAAAGGTTCACCACGTGCATTTTTATAAGATTTTCCGTGCCTCATTCTCGAAAATTATTGCCGTCTCTCTTCTAGTTGCGCTTCTTCTTCCCGCGCCTGCCTTTTCTCTCGATTCAGAAGATTCTCAGATCTTTATTTCCGGGTTCAACGCCTACCAGAAAAAAGATTACAAATCCGCGATTGAGAGCATGTCCGGCCTGCTCAAGAAGTACCCCGACACTCCGTTGAAGGACATGGCGATCTTCTGGCTGGCCAGAGCCAACTACAAGGTCGGCAACAATCAGGAAGCCGGGAAGTACATGGCGCAGTTCCTCCGGGATTACCCGGAGAGCCCATTGCGTGCAACGGTCGAGGATGGCCTGCTCCAACTGGCGGAGAGCCACCAGAAGGGAGCACCGATTCCGGCCGCACCGAAGGCCGCTGCCCAGCCTGCCGTAGATAAGGCTGCTGCCGATAAGGCTGCTGCCGATAAGGCTGCTGCCGATAAGGCTGCTGCCGAGAGGGCCGCTGCCGAGAAAGCCGTTGCCGAGAGGGCTGCTGCCGAGAGGGCTGCTGCCGAGAAGGCCGCTGCCGAGAAGGCCGCTGCCGAGAAGGCCGCTGCCGAGAAAGCCGCTGCCGAGAAGGCCGCTGCCGAGAAAGCCGCTGCCGAGAAGGCTGCTGCCGAGAAAGCCGCTGCCGAGAAAGCCGCTGCCGAGAAAGCCGCTGCCGAGAAAGCCGCTGCCGAGAGGGCTGCTGCCGAGAGGGCTGCTGCCGAGAAGGCTGCTGCCGAGAAGGCTGCTGCCGAGAAGGCTGCTGCCGAGAAAGCCGCTGCGGAGAAAGCCGCTGCGGAGAAAGCCGCTGCGGAGAAAGCCGCTGCGGAGAAAGCCGCTGCCGCGGAGAAGGCAAGCAGGCAGAAAACAGTCCAGGCTAAGAAGAAGCAGGGGAGTGAGAAGGGAAAATCGGCGGCTTTGCGGAAAAAAGCCATTGCAGGCTACAAGGATGTTGTCGACCGCTATCCCGGCACTCCCGCCGCATCGAGCGCCTCGGCAAAGCTGCTGCAGATGGGGATCGAGTACCCGGAGGTGAAAAGGTCGGGCTCGGCTGCCGCTTCGCAGGGAGAAGTCACCCAGGTTTTCAACATCGAAGTGGCGCAGTACGCCGACCTCGACGTCCAACTGGGTGCTGCCGCTGAAACCCTGGAGGCGGGCAAGCGCTTCGTCATTCCGATGGACATCGTCAATACCGGTAACGGCAGCGACAGCTTCTATCTGGAGTCCGGCTTCCCGCCGGAGTACGGCTTCCACTTCGCCGCTGCCGGCACCCCGGATACCGCCATCAACAGTACCCCGGCCCTTGCCGTCGGTGAGAAATTCAGGGCGGTTGCGGTAGGTACCATTCCGCGTGGCAACATTGACGGCCAGAAGAACAGCTATCCCGTCAAGGTTGTTTCCTCCTTCGACAGGGAGGCCTCCCAGACCAGGGAGATCGTGCTGGTGACCTCGGCGCCGCTGCTCAGGGCCGTGGTGAAGAGCGACAAGACGAAACTGCTGCCGGGGGAGAAGGTTTCCTACCGGATCTCCCTGCTCAACATCGGTAGTGCCGCGGCTCGCGGCGTCACCTTGAGGCTCAACTACCCGCCCCAGTACGAACCGGTCGGCTATCCGGCAGGGTTCAAACAGGAGGCGCAGGCCGCCCTGGTGCTGGACGGCATGCGGCTGAAGTCGGGCGATAGCCAGGATTACAATGTGACGTTCCAGCTCAAGGATGAGGCGCTGGCAGACCAGGAGTTGTTCGTCAGGGCAGATATCCTCAACAGCGATCTGGACAAGAAAGAGTCGTTCGTCTCCGCCACCAGCGTGGTGCAGCGGGTAAGCGGCGTCACGGCCAGGACCAGCGCTGGCAAAATGGTTGTGATCCCGGGGCAGGCGGTCGCTATTCCGCTGATCGTCACCAACACCGGCAACGTTCGCGAAGTATTCTCCATCAAAGCCAGCGTGCCGGCCAGCGCCAGCTACAACTTCTTCGAGGACGTGAACCGGGATGGGAAACGGCAGAACAGCGAGCCCATCATCAACCACGTCGGCCCACTCTCTCCCAAGGAAGAGGCTTACGTAGTGCTCGAGATCGAGACCCCCACCAACGCGGCCGATGGCGCCGCTGCTTCCGCCTCGGTACGCTTCGAGCCGGAAAACGCCGCCGATCGTTCCGCCGCCGTTCATCTGCAGTTGGCGTACTCGCGCCCGATCCTGGAGCTGAGCCTCGCTGCCAGGGGGGGGAAGCTGAAGCCGGGTGAGGTCTCCTCGCTGGAACTGAACTGCGTCAACCGCGGCTCCAGCCTTGCGAAGCAGGTAACCCTGCAGAGCGTCCTCCCGGCGCAGCTAGAGTTGGTGGCGGCAGATCCCTCCTTCAGCAAGTTAGACAACGGGGTGTACGTCTGGCGCTTCGACGAGCTAGGCGCCGGCGAGAAGCGCAGCATCAAGGTAACCTATCGGGTGAAGCCGGGCATAGCCGTCGGCACCAGCGTGCAGATGAAGAACTCGCTGAACTACCAGGATCTCCTCGGGAACAGGTACTAGGATGGCAAAGCGCACCTTCGTTGCCTTTGGCAGCCTCATTCTGCTTAACTTCGGCGCGAGCGCCGGCCACGCGGAAGAGATGCTGCTCTACACGCCGAAGCCGGCGACCAGTGAGCAGGCGCCGGCCTCCCCCAAGGAGGGTGTCCTGGTCCGGACGGTCACGGTGCAGCGGGGCGATACGCTGGGGAGGATTTCCAGAAAACACATCGGCGTCGCGGGCTACTTTCCGCAGATGCTCGTATTCAACAGCATCAAGAACCCTGACCTGATCCATCCCGGTGACAGGCTTCTGGTTCCGGTGCGTCCGGAAAGGACCGCAAAGACCAAAAAAAGCCACGCTTCCGGCCGCCACCCTTCCGTCCACCGCCATCCGGCTGCCCCGAAGCAGGCGAAGAAGGCCGCCGCGGCCGCCCCCGTCGCGCCGCAGGCCGTTAAGGCGGGCGAACTGGAGCTGTTCCAGAGGGCTCAGCGCTCTTACCTGGAGCACGACTACCGCGAGGCGTTGGCCGGGTTCAACAGCTTTTTACACAAATTTCCTCACTCCACATTCGCTGCGGATGCCTCCCTGTACCGCGCGGACTGTTTCCTGCACTTGTCCGGGGAGTAAAGTAGCCGCCCTCTTCCACCCGTCTCCAGACTCACACGCACTCGCAACCTCCGCGGGAGACACCTGCTCCGAAGCACGCTGCTCCGGAACAGACCCTGCCGCTAGAGTTGCGGCTTCGGCGAGACGGGGTAAATTGTCGTGTGATATGTAACTATGAGTTTTTTTGAATAGGAGGTTTTCGTAATGCAAGAAGAAATGGCATTCCGGGTAGCTGCAGGTGCCGGCCAGGTTTTGGGGGTGTGCGAGAGGGCAGAGTACGCCTGCGCCGAGATCTACCACTACTTCGCCAATCTTTTCAAGGACGAGCGGGAGATCTTCTACATCTGGCTGAAGAGCGCGCTGGAGCGGGAAAACCGTGCCAGGCTTTTCGCGCTGGTGGGGAAGCTGGCGCTGGACGACGTCATCGAGGCGGTGCAGCTGGAGGTGGCGGAGGCGGAAGAGATCCTCTCGAAGGTGCGCGCCCAGCTCGAAAAGGTAAAAGAAGAGCCCCCCGAGGTTCGGGAGGCCCTTCAGCTTGCCATGGATCTTGAACGCACGCTGGACCGGATCATGATGGAAAAGGTGGTGCAGTTCACCGAATCCTACCAGAAGTGGTTCCTGGCCATTATCAACAGTGACCAGATGGAACTGCTGCAGAACGCCTATAAGCAGCTCGGCCGGGACTAGGATCGACTAGCCCGGCGCCTGCCCCTGCCTCGCGGCTATCGGATTTCCTGGCGGTAGCCGTTCAATTTTGCCAACTCCTGCACCAGCGGCTCGACCTTGCGATCCGTAATGAAGATCCTGCCCCCGCTGGCGTCGTTGATCATGACGCCCGGCATGCGCACCCCGTACCCCTTCTCCCAAAGCGACCACAGTTCCTGCTCTCCATAGCGCCCGGCGACGTCCAGACGGTTGAGGAGCTTGTCCGAAAGGCTTTGCAGGTCGTCATGCTCCTGCACGGTGATCACCTGGTATCCCTTGGCTTCCAGCAGGCTGGCCAGCGATTCGCCGAGCGGGTCGCCCTGGAAGCGCGCCAGCACGTAGCGGTTGCCGTTCTTCTCGAAGTAGCGGTACACCGGAATCTCCAGCCGTACCCCGTTGTTCTCACCTGCGTAGAGGTCGATGCTCTTGTCGGCCTGGAACCGGATGCCCAGCGCATCAAGTAGCGCGTCCGCGATGTTCCTGGGGTCCTTTCCCGGGATCTGGTACAGCACGCTGTGGTCCGGCCTCCCGGTAATGATGGGGGCGGTTGACGGGGTCTCCACCACTTTGAAGCCGTGGGTGGCGAGGAGCCGGACCAGCGCCTGCGGCATGGCGGGGCGCTTGCCGGTGACCTTGAGCAGGGTGATGTCCTGGCGCAGCAGGCTGTCCTGGTTCTTCTCGATCTTGAAGTCAGCCTGGACGGTCACTTTGGAGTCTGTACCGAAGTCGACCAGGAAATCTTCCTCGAAGGAGTAGAAATGCGCTGCGCTCAGGAGGGCGCGATAGAAGGCGCGCGGGTTGTCCGGGCGCTCGGAAATTATGCTCAATTGCGGGTTCTTCTCCTGGAGCAGCGACTTCACCAGCGGCGGCAGCGACCCGTTTGCGTCAACCAGGATGGCGCCGCCGTCCTGCGCAGTAAGGACCGGGTACTTTTCGGGGTCGAGCGAGAGGGAGAAGGCGCCGGAGAGGTAGTCGAGCTGCGTCTTGCTGGAGGGCGCGTTGGGGATCAGTCGCGGCCAGATGTTGGAAGCATCCTGCACCGCCTTGGCGCCGGCTGCGGGAGCCGGTTGGGCCCCAGTCGGCGACGTCGGGGCCTTGAAGAACATCATGGGCCCGCCCTTATCCTGCGCGGCAGCGACCTTGCCATGCAAAATAGCGGCGACCTTGGCGGCGCGGCGGCTTCTCGACTTAGCGACGCGCTGCTGCGGGTCGATGGGGATCAGCAGCGTGGTCCCCACCTGCAACCTGCGGATGTCCGAGAGGTGGTTCGCGGCCTTGACCCTTTGGGCGACGACCTCGGCCCGGTCGCCGGAGAGCCCGTACTCCCGCACCAGCACCTTGTACAGGAAATCGCCGCGCTTGACCTTGTAGGTCACCGTTCCCGCAGCCTTCGGAGCGGCGGTTACGGCTCCTGCAGCCTTGGGAGCCGCTGGTTTCGCTTTGGGCGCCGGCATCGGATATTTCCTGGCCAAGGCGGCAGGTTCAATCTCGAATTTCTTGTCGATGCAGTAAGAGGTCAACGGGAAGGCGCCGAGGAACATGAGGGCAAAGCCGAGGTGCTTTTTGTCGAGATGGACCAGCATGAAAACTCCCTGAAAGATATTGGCGGCTGCGTAACGCAGGGGCGGTAAACGGTTTACGACACTACAAGGATTCGGAAGAGCAATCAAGCTAAAGCTGTTCGACTTTACGCGGCTTACTTGCTGGCGGGTTGCAGCACGAAGCCGATGATGCGGTGGTCGTTGCCGCTTCGGTAGATCGCCACCTCGGCGCCGTCATTCGCTCTCCTGGTCTCTATACTGACGCCGTTCTCTTTCTTCACCATCCCGGCTGCCGGAAGGTCTGAACCTGTTGCTTCCTTGAACGAGGTCTGCACCAGGCTCTGGCTGATTTCGGCATCCCCCTCGCCGATAACTTGTATGGCCTTGACGATCCCCTTCTCGCGGAAGAGCCTGAACTCCATTTTGTCACCCGGGTAGCGCTCCCATCCGGGGTGCGCCGCGGCATAGGCCGAGTCGGCGGGCACCTTCGGGATGAACCCCGGCAAGCCTTGGGCGGCTTTCGCTGTTGCCTCAGCTGCAGGTTTAGTAGCAGGTGCGACGGGGGCAACGGGGGCGACGGCAGCAGGTCTGGCAGGAACCGCCGCCGGCGGGACCAGGGGCGTCTGAGGCGCGAGCTCCGGCCCGGAAGGGGGAGTCCGCTGCCAGAACAGTGCGCCCAGGGCGAGGACGAGGACGGCGGAGATGGCCAGATAGCGACCGAAGCGGCCTGAGCCGCGCACGGTGGTCTCCTCGGCGGCCGTTTCCTCATCTGCTTCCGGCTGGCCGCACAACTGGGGCGGTTTCCGGTAGATCTGCTCGGGGCTTGGATACAGAGACCGGGGTGCCCCCTTGCTGGTAGCGTCGCTGGCCGTCATGGTGCCAACTTTCTTCGCACGACCGGTCTGTTCCTCCACGGGAGGCGGGGAAACAGGCGGCACCTCCTCTTCGGGGGGCTCTGCCACGGGAGACGGCTCGGGTTCCGGGACGAAAAAGATGATCTCGTCCAGCGCTTCGGCCGCGTCTGGTTGGCTGCTCCGCGCTCCCGCCGCTGTCAAGGGGGGGGCTTCATCGTCCTCGGGAACGGTACCGTCGAAAATCAAGCGGCTTTCGGAGTGGTCCGGTTGCCATGGCGGCGCGAGATGCGGGTCGAAGTCCGCATCGTCGAACGCAGGAATATTGAAGTCGGTGGGGTCTTCCAGCATGAACAGGTCGGAAAGGTCGGAGGGGGGCGCTGGTTGCGCTACGGAGGGCGCTTGGCCGTTAAGCAGCAGCATAACCTCGCAGGTCAGTTCCGGGGTGGGGAGGGTAAGGCGGACGGACCAGTCAAAGCATGCCGGCGTCCCGGGTGGCGACTCTTCATCGGAGAGCAGGACCAGTTGCAGGGATTGGTTGGCGACCAGAGCCTTTGTCCGGGTGGCGATCTCCTCGCAGGAGACTCCGTCCAGGCTGCTCTGGATGAACACGTACCCGGGATTCTCCTTGGGCAGCCTCCGGATGGCGCTGGGAAGGTCGGTCTCGAAAGTAAGGCTCTTCGGAGACTGGATACGCAGGCTCTCGATGAGATCGAGTGCGCGTTCATCACTGGCTATGAAAAATATCTCGGCCATGTGTACCCGCTTTTTGCATCGAAGTCGGAAGATCGAGTCAGCTGTGGTTCAAATAGGAAAAACATTCATACTGGTTATCGGGAAATGAAGCAAGTTTTTAATATAAAAAAGGCCAAAGTCAAATTATTTTTGGCCAACCGCTCCGAAGGTTCGCCCTGGTCAGTATTCACAATGACCTGAGGCCGGCCGGTAAAAGTCAATGGCGTTTCGGCAGAGAACTTTTCGGGCCAGATCCGGACCGAGGGCGTCGAGCACGAGCCGGAGGTCCTCGTCCCGGTAGGGGCGAGGGGCACGTGTGGAGGGGAGGTCGGTGCCGAACATGAGTGCGTCGGGGTTGGCGCTGCAGATCTCCCGCAGGGCGCTCGCAACATCGAAGTCCACCCGCCCGAAGCCGGTGGCCTTGACCCGCACGCCGCGCTCCACCAGCGACAGGAGCGCTGGAAAGCCCTCTTTGGAAAGCCCGAGGTGGTCGATGCTGACCGCCGGCAGCCCGATGAGGGTGGAACTCAGATCGGGCAATTCCCGGGAATCCACGTAGAGCTCCACGTGCCACCCCGCCAGTTCGTAGACCCGGCGCGCCATCCGGTCCAGATGCTCAACCTTTTCGGAACCACCGCGCTTGATATTGAAGCGCACCGCCCGCACCCCGATCCCGTTCAGCCGCAGCAGCTCATCGTCGCTGACGCTTGCCGGAAGCTGGGTGACACCCACGAAACGCGGGCCCAGGGTAGCGAGGGCGTCTTCCAGATAGGACTGGTCCAGGGCCTGGAAGGAGCCGGATACGATGGCCCCTCCGGCGAGGTTGATGTGACGGGTGCGCTCGAGGTAGTCACCGCAGGTGAAATCGCCCGGCAGAAATCCCTGGTTTTCCACCAGAGGAAAACGGCGGTCGATGATATGGAAGTGGCTGTCGAAGACGGGGAGGGTGGCCGCGAGGTCAAGGGGCGATTGATCCATGTCGTACCTCCTTGGGGCGCGCTTCAGTGGCGCCGGGTCACATCCTGGTTGGGGCCGATCTGAAGACTCGCCTTGGCTATGAAGATTTCGCGCAGGAAGCAGAACAGCCCGGCCACCATGAGGATCATGCCCAGGGTGAAGAGCAGCGCGACCGGGAGCGAGATGTCGTAGCGCAGGTAGTCGCCTATGAAGAGCATGGCGATGACGGTGCAGACCAGTACGGCGGTGGAGGTGCACAGGAAGATGGCGTGGCCTATCAGGTCGGCGCGGCGCTTGAGGATGGCGAGGGCGGTGTGCAACTTGGCAATGGCCTCGGGCTGGGCGTTTTCCAACTTCACCTCATGGAAGCGCGCGCGGTCTATGACCCGGGCCAGCCGGTTGGTCATGACGCTCAGCAGGGTCCCGATCGCCGTGAGCAGGAAAACGGGGGCTACCGAGAGCTGGATGACGTGGGCCATGGTGCCTACGGTTTGAAAATCGCGCAGCATGCCTCTTTCTCCTTGTGGATCCTCTTCAGATCTCGAATCTTTCTTCCAATTCCATCTTGAACCGATCCATGTCTATCCCCTTCAGCCGGATCAGGTCCTTCATCACGGGATCGAGCATGGTGCTTGCCGTGTTGAGCGACGCCCTCTTGGACCGGATCTCCTTGAGAGCCTTTTCGCGCCCCTCGTGGGTCAGCAAGAGGTCTGAGCGCTCGTTGTAGAAACGGTGGATCAGGAAGTTCCTGGCCTTGAGCGCCTTCCTGAGCGCATGCACTGACTCATCGGTGAAGCCGACCTTCAGCTTGATTTCCTCCATGAGGCGCCCCATAGTCTGCGCGCCCAGCGTTTCCATCGAGCCGCGGAATTCCTGCTCCGTCAGGTCGCCGTCGCTTAAATCGATCAGCAGGGTGACTATGAAGGAGATGTAAAGCTCGATCCTCTGGCAGTCCTGGACTGCTGCTCCCATCTCCAGATAGATGGGGTTAAGCGGCGTGGTGTCGATTCTGATCCCCTGCATGGCAGTCACCTTCCGGGTGTGATCCGGCCGGAAGCGTCCGGCTCATGAATGAATAGCATAATTCTTGAGCGCCATAAACAGGTAAATGAACCGCCGCGGCCTGCAGCGCCGGCAGGAAGGGGCAAACGATCGTTCGCCAACAATTTCACCGCTGCAGTCTCGTTCCCGCCCCCGGAGGGGGAGGGCCAGGGAGGGGGCGTCCTTTTTATACAAGGGGCGAAATGGTTGGAAATTTTGTGGTGCGTGCAGCCCGGCCGTATACGTTTGCCGTGTTTCAGGCGCCACGTTCCAGGGGACGGCAGGGGGGCGAGTAACCAGCTGAATTAGTGACGTATTTCATGTGGCATGCCGGGGCGGCGTCCTCATGTGGAAGCCACTGCCGGAGGAAAAGAGGGTGGCCGGTTTTGCCAGGACCCTACAATGCCGCGTGGTCACTGTACTTTTTTATAGTGCGAGAGAAAAAAACTCTGCTATAATCACTCGGTTTTCATTAATCTTGCCGGCCCCGATCTTTTATTGGGGATGCATATAGGAAGAAATCGGCCGGCCCTTGCCGGCGTGACAACAAACTGGGCGCGAGTGGTGCCGACGCCGAAGCGCGAGCGGCGCCCGCAGCCCCTAAAGGAAAGGGAACAACGAATTTATGTCAAAGAAGATGCTGATTAATGCGCTCCACGCTGAAGAGGCGCGAGTGGCGATCGTCGAGGACGGGCGCCTGGTAGACCTGGATGTCGAGATCGCCGGCAACGAGCAGACGCGCGGCAACATTTACAAGGGGGTAGTGGTCCGCGTGGAGCAGGGGCTGCAGGCCGCCTTCGTGGACATCGGCCTGAAGAAGCTGGGCTTCCTGCAGATGGGGGAGCTGCATCCGGAGAACTGGAAATGGCGTGACGACATCCCGGAGGACCAGCGCCACCGCCGTCCCCGCATCCAGGAGGTGCTGAGAAGGGGGCAGGAGCTGATCGTCCAGGTGGAGAAGGGGGAGCGCGACAACAAGGGATCCGCCCTCACCACCTACGCTTCACTGCCGGGGCGCTACATGGTGCTGATGCCTGGCAGCGACTCCGCCGGCATCTCCCGCAAGGTGGAGAGCGAGGGTGAGCGCAAGAAGCTCAAGGAAATCATCGCCGAGATGACCATCCCCGAGGGGTACGGTTACATCATCCGCACCGAGGCGATGGGGCGCACCCGCGATGAGCTGCAGAAGGACCTGGACAACCTGATCGCCCTGTACGAGGGGATCCGGGAGAAGGGGCTGGCCATGAAGGGGGCCGGCATGATCTACCAGGAGTCCGCGCTCATCATCAGGACCATCCGCGATTACTTCTCCGCCGACATCGACGAGGTGCTGGTCGACAGCAAGGATGTCTTCAAGGACGTGCGCGACGCCCTGAAGGAGATAGATCCCGCCTTTGAGAAACTGGTCAAGATGCACCAGGAGAAGCGCCCCATCTTTTCCCGCTACCAGCTCGAGGAGCAGATCGACCTCATCTACGAGAAGAAGGTGCCGCTCAAGTCCGGCGGGTCCATCTTCATCGAGCCCACCGAGGCGCTGGTTTCCATCGACGTCAACTCCGGCAAGTCCACCGGCGAGAAGGGGGTCGAGGACACCGCTTTCAAGACCAACCTGGAGGCTGCCGAGGAGGCGGCGCGCCAGCTCAGGCTGCGCGACCTGGGCGGCCTCATCGTCATCGACTTCATCGACATGCGCGACAGAAAGCACAACTCCGAGGTGGAGAAGACCCTGAAGTCGGCTCTCAAGGCGGACAAGGCGCGTGTGAACGTATCGCGCATCTCCGAGTTCGGGCTTTTGGAGATGTCCCGGCAGCGCATCCGCCAGACCCTGAACCAGGCGAGCACCCTGGAGTGCCCGCACTGCGACGGCAGGGGGAAGGTGAAATCGGTCGAGGCGATGGCTCTTTCCTTCCTGAGGAAGGTCCACGCGGCCGCCGCCAAGGGGACCATCGGCGAGGTGGTGGGAAGCCTGCCGCTCGAGGTGGCTTACTACCTTTTGAACCGCAAGCGTCACGAGCTCTCCCAGATCGAGAACGACTATGACATCGAGGTCACGGTGAAGGGTAAGCCTTCCTACCTCTTGAATCAGATGGAGCTCGAGCTGATCAAGCGTGAGAAGCTCCCGCAGGAGGAACTGCCCCAAGAGAAGGCGCAGCATGGGCGTCCGGCGAAGGAAGAGGCTGCCGTCGCCGAGCCCGCTGCCGCCGAAGGGCGCAAGAAAAAGAAGAAAGGGAAGAAGGTCCCGGAGCCGGAGGCCGCGCCACATGCCGCGCCCCATGCCGCGCCCCATGCCGAGGCCGCGCATGCCGAGGCGGTGCCTGTCGCCCTGGTCGAGGAACCGACCGGCGCAGAGTACGTGGTGACGCTGGAGTCGGAGACGGAAGAGCACAAGAAGAAGCGTCGGCGCAAGCGCAAGCGCGGCAAGGGTGGCGCCGCTGAGGCGGCTGCCGAGCAGGCCGCCGCACCTGCCGAGGCGATGGTCGAGCTCCCTGGCGGAGCCCCGGCCGAGCTTCCCGAGCCGGGCTCCGTGGTGGAGCAGCCGGCGGCGCAGGGCGCAGAGCACGGAGCCCACGAGCCGGCTGAAGAGGGGAAAAAGAAACGCCGCCGCAAGAGACGGCGCGGCAAGGGGGGGCACGACGGGCATCCGGCAGCCGAGCTGAAGCCGGGCGAGGCAGCCCAGCCTGAAGCCGCTGTACCCGTTGCTGCCGTACCGGTCGAGGCTGTGCCGGTAAGTGAGGTCGCGGCTGCAAACGAAGCCGGCGCCGAGAAGAAGCCCGCCAGAAAGAGAAGGAGCCGCGGCAAGGGAGCCGCAGCGGAAACCGCTCCTGAAGCGGTCGCAGTGAGCGTTGCAGCTTCGGCAGTTCCGGCGGAGCCGTCGGCAGCCGCCTCGCATCGGTCACCCGCAACCGAGCCCGTAGCGGCCGAGGCCGCCAAACCGGCCAAGAAGGCCCGCCCCGCTCGCAAGCCGAAGTCCGCCGCTGCCGTCGAGTCTGCCGCACCGGCAACTCCCGCTGCCGCGCCGGTCACCGAGCCAACTGCGCCTGTCGAGAAAGCCGCCAAGCCCAAAAGGGGCAAGAGCGCCAAGGCCGAGGCACCCGGGGTAGCGGTAGCTGTCCCCGCCGAGGCCGCAGTAGCCGAAAAACCGGCCGAGAAGCCCAAGGCTGCCAAGGCGCCCAAAGCCGCCAAGGAACCGAAAGAGCCCAAGGAGCCGAAAGAGCCGAAGGAGCCGAAAGAGCCTAAGGAACCGAAAGAGCCTAAGGCAGCCAAGGAGCCCAAACCGGCGAAGGAGCCCAAAGCCCCCAAAGCGGCCAGCGCCGCTGAAGCCGGTCCGGCTGAAGCCGCTGCAGGCAAGGCGAAAGCGCCGGCCAAGCGGGCCAAGAAGGTGGCAGAGCCTGGCGCCGCTGCCGAGGAGAAGCCCAAGAAGCCGCGGGCGCCGCGTAAGAAAAAAGAAGAGACAGCTGCCTGATCGCCGGGGGGGACTCAATGAGGACACTCCTTGCAGCGGTCGTCGTCGCCCTTTGCTGCGCCCTGCCTGCGGCAGCGCAGGCGCTGGAAGAGCTGACGCCGTACTTTTCCACCCAGTACTTCACCTGGACGGAACGTTCCCACGGCAGAAGGCTTTTGAAGGAGGAAGGACCTCTCTTCTCCGCGGGCATCCTGCTCGGTGCCGTCCCCTCCTCCTCCCTTGCCATCAGAGGGAGGGGGGAAGTCTTCGGTGGAGAGGTCGGCTACCGGGGCGAGACGCAGGCGCCGGAATCGATCCCGGTGCACACGCGGGTTTTCTACCTTGGCACCAAAACCGAACTGGACCTCGGGTACCGGCTGCAGGCCCAGGCGGTACGCCTTGAGCCGTTCGGAGGCATCGGCCACCGGTGGTGGCTAAGAGACCTGTACGACACCAACACTGCGGACGGCACGCGGGTCTCCGGCTATACCGAGACCTGGCATATGGGCTACGGCCGTGTGGGAGCCCGCGCTCAAATCTTTCTCGGAGCGGCCAGGATCGTCGCCGAAGGGGGCGCCAAGTACCCCTTCTATACCGGCAACACCGTCGACTTTGCCGGCAGCGGCGAGACCACGTTCCACCCCAAGGGGAGGTGGAGCGGTTTCGCCGAGACCGGGATCACGTACCGCAATTTCAACATGGTCCTGCTCTACGAAGGTTTCCGTTTCGCCCAGTCCGACGCTGAGGCGGTGCAAGGCACAAATTATTTCCAGCCCGACTCCTCCTCCGACATCTTCGGCATGAGGCTCGGCTGGTCCTTCTAGATCACCGATACTACCGGTTTCTCCATGGAGCAGTTGTTTTACATAGCGCTTTTAGGCGCCCTTGGCTGTCTGAGCCGCTATTTTATTTCCGGCTTCGTGTACCGGGTCTGCGGCTCCGCCTTCCCCTATGGCACACTCGCGGTCAACATCATCGGCGCCTTCCTGATCGGACTCATCATGGAGTTCTCCATCAGGAGCGCCCTCATTCCGCCCACCCTGCGCTTCGCCATCACCATCGGCTTCCTCGGTGGGCTCACCACGTTTTCAACCTTCAGCCTGGAAACCTTTCGCCTGATCGAGGAGGGAGCCCTGCTCCTTGCCTTTGCCAACATCATGCTGAGCGTCGTGTCCTGCCTTGCCTGCACCTGGCTTGGCATCGTTGTGGCGCGTTCGCTGTAGCTTGAAGTCTTACTGCGCCCGCTGTCCGGCGCACATACCACCCCACAGGAGCGAGCTATGAAGGACAGGGATATGAGCTTGGAGAGTGACAGAAGAAATATGCTCGGAGAGCAGCTGCTGCTCAGGATTTTCATTGGAGAGCGGGACAAGCACAAGCACATCCCGCTCTACGAGGCGCTGGTGGAACTGTTCCGGACCAAAGGTTTTGCCGGCGCCACGGTGCTGCGCGGCGTGGCCGGTTTCGGGGCGCACAGCATGTACCACACCGACCGTCTGCTGCGCCTCTCCACCGACCTCCCCATGGTCATCGAGGTGGTCGACGCGAGGGACCGCGTGGAGGCCATACTCCCCACCGTCGAGGAGATGATGGACGGCGGCATGATCACCCTGGAGAAGGTCCAGGTCTGGCGCTACGCCAAGAAACGCACGGCTTGAAAGGCACCCTCCGTCTGCTACACTCTCCACTGTTCATGAAAAGGAGCAGATAGATGGGTATATTGAATAACCTAAGCCCTCAATGGATCGAGAGCCAGTACGAGCTGTGGAAGCGGGAGCCGGAGCAGCTTTCCGAGGCTTGGCGCGCATTCTTCACCGGCTTCGACCTGGGGGCTGCACGCCCTGCACCCGGCCCGGCGCTCCTGCCGGGGTCCGATGAGGCGCTGAAGCAGTCCGCGGTCCAGTCGCTCATTTACCGTTACCGGGACATCGGCCACCTGCTGGCCTGTACCGATCCCCTTTCCCCCTGCCTGATCGAACACCCCTTGCTCTCCCTGCCGGCCTTCGGGCTGGAGCCGACCGACCTCGACAAGACCTTCCATACCAGACGTTTCATGAGGAGAAGTGCAACGCTGAAGGAGATCCTGCAGGTGCTGCGCAGCACCTACTGCGGTTCGGTCGGTGTCGAGTTCATGCATCTGCAGGACCCGGAGGAGCGCCAGTGGCTCATCGACCGGATGGAGCCGGGCGGCAACCGCGGTCTCTTCACGCCTGAAAAGCGGCTCCTGCTGCTGAAGAAGCTGAAGGAGGCGGCCCTTTTCGAGCGCGAACTGCACAAGAAGTTCCCGGGCCAGACCAGGTTTTCGCTTGAGGGGGGGGATGTCCTGATCCCGCTTCTGGACGCCGCCGTAGCCAAGGCCGCCTCGCTTGGGGTCACCGACGTCGTGTTCGGGATGCCGCACCGCGGGCGCCTGAACGTTCTGTGCAACCTCTTCGGCATGCCCTACGAGAACATGTTCGCCGAGTTCGCCGACAACGTGGAATACGGTGTGGTAGGCGAAGGGGATGTGAAGTACCACAAAGGGTTCTCGGTGGACCTCCCGGTCGCCGGGGGGGGGAGCGTGCACCTCACCCTCACCTCCAACCCGAGCCACCTGGAGGCGATCGACCCGGTTGTGGAGGGTAAATGCCGGGCGCGCCAGGACCGGATCGGAACCGAGGGAGAGACAAGGGTGCTGCCGCTTCTGATCCACGGCGACGCCGCCTTCTCCGGCCAGGGGGTGGTTGCCGAGACACTGAACCTCTCCCAGCTGGCCGGCTACCGCACCGGCGGAACGCTGCACATCGTGCTCAACAACCAGATCGGTTTCACCACCAGCGCAGCCGATGCCCGTTCCAGCCACTACGCCACCGATGCAGCGAAGATGGTGCAGGCGCCGGTGTTCCACGTCTACGGCGACGACCCAGAGGCGGTGGTGCACGTCACCGAACTGGCGGTGAGCTACCGCGATCGCTATCGCAAGGACGTGGTGGTCGAGGTGATCTGCTACCGCAGGCACGGGCACAACGAAGGGGACGAGCCATACTTCACCCAGCCGCTCATGTACCAGCAGATCAAGCTCCGCCCGCAGCTGCACTCCCTGTACGAGATGGAGCTTTTGGCAGAGGGGGTAGCCGAGGAGGAGCTGAAGGGTATCGAGAACGAGGTGGTGCAGCGCCTGACCCAGGCAGGGGAGCGCGCCGCGGCCCCGGCCGAGTCGGCCTTTCTGGCGCGCTGGAGCGGCATGAAGCCCGGTGTCTCAAAGGTAGCTGTGCCGACCGCGGTGGCCTCCGCCACGCTCCTGGAGCTCTCGGAGCAACTGGCCCGTGTCCCGGAAGGGTTCAACCCGCACCCGAAGGTGGCCGCAGTGCTCCAGAAGCGCCGCGACGCGGTGATCAAGGGGGGACCACTGGACTGGGGTAACGTGGAGACGCTGGCCTACGCCACGCTCCTTTCCGGCGGCCTTTCGGTCCGGCTTTCCGGGCAAGACGTCCGGCGCGGTACCTTCAGTCACCGCCATGCCGCCCTCTTCGATCAGGTCACCGGCGACACCTACCTGCCGCTTTGCAGCGTGCTGGACAAGGGGGCGCGTTTCTGCGCCTTTGACAGCATGCTGGCCGAGTTCTCCGTGCTCGGCTTCGAGTACGGCTATTCTCTCGAAGCACCCGAGGCGCTCACCATCTGGGAGGCCCAGTACGGCGACTTCGCCAACGGGGCCCAGGTGATCATCGACCAGTTCCTGGTGAGCGGCGAGGCGAAGTGGGAGCGCTCCAGCGGCTTGGTGCTCATGCTGCCTCACGGCTACGAGGGGCAGGGGGCGGAACATTCCAGCGCCCGCATCGAACGCTTCCTGGAGCTCGCCGCGGCGGGGAACATACAGGTGGTCTACCCGACGACTCCGGCCCAGCTCTTCCACGTGTTGCGCCGGCAGATGCTGCAGCCCTTCAGAAAGCCGCTGATCCTTTTCACCCCGAAGAGTCTGCTGCGGCACCCCGACTGCGTCTCGAGGTTGGAGGAACTGGGCTCCGGGAGTTTCCGGGAGGTGATCGCCGAGCCGGCCGTGGGCGAAGCGATGCGCCAGGTGCTGATCTGCAGCGGCAAGATCTACTACGATCTTCTAGGGCGAATCAGGAAGGACCAGTTGCAGGGGCATGCCCTGGTCAGGATCGAGCAGCTCTACCCCCTCCCGACAGAGCAGTTGCGGGACGAGTTGCAGCGTTACCCGTCCGGTACCCGTTTCGCCTGGGTTCAGGAGGAGCCGCGCAATATGGGGGCATGGCGCTTCATACACGAGCCTCTCAGCGAGCTTTTGGGGACGGTTCCCAGGTACATCGGGCGTCCCGACGCCGCGGCGCCAGCCTCCGGCTCGCACCGTCTGGACCGGGTGGAGCAGGAGCGCATCATCGACGAGGCGTTCAAAATCTAGATCCGTTCAAGGTTCAACGTTCGGCAGTTCAAAGCTGTTTAGGCCGTTATGGGAGAAGCAAATGGATATCAAGGTGCCGGCGGTTGGAGAGTCAGTCTATGAGGCGGTTATCGCCAGGTGGCTCAAGAAGACGGGCGACGTCGTGGCCAAGGACGAGCCGCTTTGCGAGGTCGAGACGGACAAGGTAACCCTGGAGGTGACCTCGGAGGCCGACGGCGTGCTCAGCATCATCGCCGGCGAGGGTGAGACGGTGAAGATCGGCGCCGTGATCGGCACCATCGACGCGCGTGGCCCGGAGGCGGCGGCCAAGGAAACCGCTGCAGCCAAGCCTGCGGCCAAAACCCAGGAGAAGAGCGCTGAGAAGGCTGCTGAGAAGAGCTCGGAGAAGGCCGCGGAGAAGGCCGCGGAGAAGCCGGGCCCGGCTCCTCCCATGTCGCCGTCGGGACGCAAACTGGCGCGCGAGCTGGGTGTGGAGCCCGGGACGGTGCAGGGAAGCGGACGCGGTGGCCGCGCCACCAATGAAGACGTCTTGAAGGCACAGGCGGCACAACCCGAACGGGCCGCGGGCACGGAGCCCGCTACAGAAGCCGGGGCGGCACCGGTCCGTCCGGAGGCGCCGGGTGAGCCCGCTGAACCTGCCGCAGCGCCGGCTGCGGGGCCGAAACCTCCCCCCCGGGCTCCTGAAGAGGCTGGGGAGCGCATCGTGCGCAAGCCGATGTCGCAGATCAGGAAGCGCATCGCCGAGCGCCTGGTCTCGGTGCGGCAGAACACGGCCATGCTCACCACCTTCAACGAGGCGGACATGAGCGAGGTACTCCAGCTGCGCAAGAAACACGGAGAGCACTTCCAAAAGCGCCACGACGTGAAGCTCGGCTTCATGTCGCTCTTCGTACGCGCCTGCTGCGCCGCTTTGCAGGAATTCCCCGAGGTCAATGCGAGCATCGAGGGAGACGACATCGTCTACCACAACTTCTGCGACATCGGGGTCGCGGTCGGGAGCGAGCGCGGACTGGTGGTGCCGGTGCTGAGGGGAGCCGAGAACATGACCCTCGCCCAGATCGAGCTCGCCATCGGGGAGTTCGCCGAGAAGGTGCGCAACAACCGGATCGCCCTTTCCGACCTGGAGGGAGGGACC
>Ga0209317_1001469_pt1 | contig 20539 bp, 16 predicted proteins | sample RifGroB2_FD_183994 | JGI IMG/M metagenome (GOLD analysis project Ga0209317, IMG submission 183994) | Soil microbial communities from Rifle, Colorado, USA - Groundwater B2 (SPAdes) (version 2) | ecosystem: Environmental > Terrestrial > Soil > Unclassified | place: Rifle, Colorado | collected... | reverse complement strand
AAGGGTATCGCGGCGCCGGAAGTGGACAACCTCCTGTCGCTGGTCCGGGAAGAGGGGGAGGTGGCACTCCCTTCCATCGTGCTCCGCCCGCACTTCCCGACCTTCGGCGCGGAACTCTCCGATGATGACCGCGAAGAGCTCGCGCACCTGGCCCAGGTGTTGAGCCGCTTCAATATCGGACGGATCGAGGTGACGGGGCACACCGACCGCGTCCGCATCGCCCCCCGCAGCCGCAAGCTCTACGCCGACAACACTGCGCTCTCCTTCGCCAGGGCCAAAAGCGTCGGGCGCTACCTGGCCGCCGCACTCCGTCTCCCCCCCGAAACCCTTTACCTGAGCGGAAAGGGGGAGCGGGAACCGGTGGCCGGCAACAGGACCGAGGCAGGCAGGAGCCGGAACCGCAGGGTCGAGGTGAAGGTCTCGCTGTCAAAGAGCGTCGAGAGCTCCCGGATCACCCTGGTGAAGGACAGGAGCGGAGTGAAGAAACAGGCATCGGGCGCGCCCAGGAAAGCCCCGGTGGTCGCAGCAGCGATACCGCAGGGAGAGGGAGCGCTGCAACCTTCCCCGCAAGCCGGATCGCCCGGGCAGATGCTCATGCTCTCAGCGGCCGCCGCCCCGCCTGCCGACGGCAAGGAGGGGGAGCTGCAGGAGCCTGTCGCTGCAAAGGCCCAGGCGGCAGCAAAAAACGGGGGCGGTGCGGAAAGCGGGGGAACCTCCCCGCCGGAGGGAGCACCCGATACGGCGGCGGCCTCACCCCCCGGCAAGCCGCAGGAGCGCGTTGAGCTCTACTGTGCCTCGGATGACGGCGTGGTGCACCACCGCGTCAAGGTGGTCGGTGTCAAGGAGCCGCTGCTGAAGGTGAGCGTTACCCTCGCCACGCCGAAAAACTTCCTCTACATGAACGGCACCTCGCGCCTGTCGGGCTCCGGGACGGCAGACCCGGAGAGCACGGATTCCGGCTTGATCTACCACTTCGGCAATCTCTCCGGACAGGAGAGGTTCGACCTCCGCCTGCAGTCGCTTCTGGATGCCGAGGTGCAGGACGAGTCGACGCAAAGCAGCGTTACGGTCGTCATTTCCGATGCGGACGGCAACCCTGTGAAGAGCTATACCGCGGCAGCCGGACTTTCCGACGGCATGGAGGAGATCGACAGGCCGGAGCTCCCCCCCCCGCCTTCCCCGCAACCGGCGGCTGGCGGCAAGGAGGATGCGAGCGACAGTTCCGACTTCGAAGAGAAGGTCATCGCTAAGGGAAGCGTCGCCGTTGCGGGCAGCGCTGCCGGGCTGCGGGTAACCGAGAAGGAAGGGATTCTCTCCCCTGCCGACGGCACCATCCTCGCCTCACAGATCAACGCGGTCCAGGTCGTGCTCAACTCCTCCCTGACCCCGGTGCTCACCATCGACGGCCAGGTGATCCCCGACGAGAAGATCGGCTTCAAGATGAAGGACCGGGAGAGCGAGAAAACCCTCTACACCTACATCGGCATCGATTTCGGGAGCGCCGGCGAGCGCCTCTTGCAGTTGAGGGGGATGGACGGCTTCGGAGTCGCACGTCTCGAGCAGGACGCCAGGGTGACCCGCACCGGCGAGATCACCTCGATCAGGCTGGTTGCCGCGGAAGGGAACGTTGCCGACGGCAGGACCCCGGTGAAGGTGCGGATCCAGCTTGTCGACGAGAGCGGCAAGCCGGTGCCGGCCAACGCCGAGCTGGCCCTGAAGGGGGGCGAGCTGCGCCCCTACGTGGAGCCGGGGACACAGGCGGCCATGAACGCCGGGAACGGCACGGTTTCCGTGGATGCCCAGGGATGGATCAAGTTCCAGCCGGTGACCGCCAGCGGGCTCTACCATGTCCAGCTCGCCTACAACAAGGCGACCATCGACATCGAGAGCTACGTCAAGCCAAAGATGCGCAACTGGATCCTGGTCGGCCTTGCCGAGGGGACCCTCGGCTACAACACCGCCTCCGGCCACATGCAGAACCTGAAGGAAAAAACAGGGGAAGATCACCTCTACGACGACGAGCGCCTCGCCTTCTACGCCAAGGGGAGCATCAAGGGGGAGTGGCTTCTCACCATGTCCTACGACAGCGACAAGGAGAGCACCGGCGTCTCGGGCAACGCGCTTTTCCAGGACATCGATCCCAACGCCTTCTACACCCTCTACGGCGATGCCACCGCCCAGGGGCATGACGCGGCAAGCCGCAAGAAGCTGTTCCTCAAGGTGGAGCGCGACCAGTTCAACGCCATGTTCGGCGACTTCGACACCGGCCTGTCCGTCACCGAGCTCTCCCGCTACAGCCGGAGGCTCAACGGGGCGAAGGCCGAGTACCGCTCCAACAGGTACGAGATCACCGCCTTCGGCAGCGAAACCGGCCAGTCCTTCGTGAAGGACGAGATACGCGGCGACGGCACCTCCGGGCTCTACCGCCTCAGCAGGAAAGGCATCGTGGCCAACTCGGAGAAGATCAGCATCGAGTCGCGCGACCGTTTCCACAGCGAGCAGGTGACGGACAGCCGTCCCATGACCCGCTTCATCGACTACAGCATCGATTACGAGGCGGGGACCATCTTCTTCAAGGCGCCGGTGTCGAGCAGGGACGACGGTCTCGACCCGGTCTACATCGTGGCGGATTACGAGGTTGCCGATGCCGGGAGCGATGCGGTCAGCTACGGCGGGCGCGCCGGCACGAAATTCATGGAGGGCGCCCTGAAGGTCGGGGGGAGCTATCTCCACGAGGGGCATGTCAACGGGGACAGCAACCTCTACGGCGCCGACGCAACCCTGGCCCTTGGGGAGGGGACCAAGGTCCGGGCCGAGGTAGCCGGCTCGGAGAACAACACCCCCCTGGCGCCTAGCAGGGGGAGCGCCTATCTTGCAGAGGTGACCCACGTCGCCCCGGCAGGCGAGGCCAGGGCATACCTCCGCGAGCAGCAAGACGGGTTCGGCCTGGGACAGCAGAGGGGGAGCGAGGCGGGGACCCGCAAGACGGGCGCCGAGGGAACCTACCGCGTCAACGGCCAACTGGCGCTGAACGGCGAGGCGTACCGGCAGTACAACCTGGCAGGCGGCACGGTGCGCGACTTCATCGACGGCCAGGTGAGCTACGGCACCAAGGAGTACGGCAGCCGGGCCGGCCTGCGCTACGCCAACGACACCCTCTCCGACGGGAGCAGCGCGACCTCCGTCCTCGGCACGGCCGGCGGCAGCTTGAAGCTGATGGACCGGCGCCTGGTGCTCAGAGCGGACCACGAGCAGGCGTTGTTCAAAAAGAACAGCAACATCGACTACCCCACCCGGACCATCCTCGGCGCCGATTACCAGGCGACCCGCAAGGTGCTCCTCTTCGCCCAGGAGGAGCTCACCTTCGGCGAGGCCGCCGACAGCAACACCACCCGCATCGGCGTCAAGGCGACCCCCTGGAGCGGCGGCACCGTTTCCTCATCGCTGGCAAACGACATGAAGGAAAACGGCGAGAGGACCTTCGCCAATGTGGGGCTGGCGCAGAGGTGGCAGCTGAACAGCTTCTGGGCCGTCGACGGAGGCTTCGATCACAGCCGGACCATCCGGAAGAAGGCGGGGTACCGGTTCGACGCGGACGTCCCCTTTGCCTCCGGCGGGGAGGATTTCAGCGCCGTCTCACTGGGCGCGAACTACCAGGAGAAAAAGCTCCTCTGGTCCAACAGGGTGGAATACAGAAACGGCGAGACCGAGAACAAATGGGGGCTCATCACCGGGGTGGCCAACGAGCAGGGTCTTTACTGGGGGTGGACCGGAAGGCTCCGCTTCCTGAGCAGCCGCACGGTGGGGGGGAACAGCAGGACCGACGCCGACCTGCGGCTGGGGCTCGCCTACCGTCCCCCGGTCAGCCGCTGGATCGTTTTGGACCGTCTCGACCTGGTGCTGGAAGACGAGAAGGGCGCCGGCGCCTCATCCCGCGGCAAGAGGATCATCAACAACCTGAACGCGAATTACCGCCCCGGCAAGAGGCTCCAGCTGTCGCTGCAGTACGGCGCGAAATACGTCCTGGAGCAGTTCGACGGGGTGGAGTACAGCGGCTTCACCGACCTGATCGGCATCGAAGGGCGCTACGACCTGAACGAGATATGGGACGTCGGGGTGCGCGCGTCGCTTCTGCACAGCTGGGAGTCGCGCCAGTTGGGCTACAGCCTCGGGCCGTCCGTGGGCTGCAATGTGATGGAGAACGCCTGGCTTAGCCTCGGCTACAACCTGGTTGGCTTCCGCGACAGGGACTTCTCCGCGGCCAACTACAGCAGCCAGGGACCGTTCGTGCAATTCCGCGTCAAATTCGACCAGGATTCCGTGAAGGACGGGCTGGCCGTGCTGAACCAGTAGGAGATTCGATGCACAAAGGCAACAACATGAATTGCAACCGTGAAAATTCCGGCCGCCGCCGCGGCTCGACTGCACCCCTGCTCGCCGTCTACCTCTGCGCGCTCGCCTGCCTGGCGGGAGCGCCCTCCCCGTCCCTGGCATCCAGCACCAGCGCCATGAAGGACCTGACCTGCGTGGGATACCGTACCGGCAACACCACCTGCTCAGCCGGGGAATTCACCGTGTCCCCGGTATTCAGCGCGGCGCCCGGGACCCCACCGTTTTGCATCGCCGGAGGCGAGTTCCACTTCAAGGTGGACCTCGGGCTGTCGGGGACCAACACCGACCGCCAGGACATAGGTTTCTTCGTAGGTCAGCAGGGGAACGACCCCAGGGCGACCACGCCGGGCAACATCTGCTCGGTCGCCACTTTCCCCAAGACCCCTTCCCCGTGGGAGGACAACGACGGCGACGCCTGCGGCGACTTCAACGGCGGGGGGAGCTTGACCACCACCATCGACGAGATCAAGGTGCTCTGCGCGGGTGACAGCGCCGGTGCCTTGCAGATCCCGTACGTGCTCACCTACGCGCAAAACGACGGGATTGCCTGCACCGGGCCTGCCGACGTGGTGAACGGTGCGCCGTCCAAATGCAACGCGGGGGTCTCTTCGGTTTCAGGCACCGTTTCAGTCTTCGCTGGAGCGTATGTAGACGTGACCAAGCAGACGGCACCGGAGGGGGGCAGCGATTCCTTCAGTTTTACGGCCACCGGACCCGCCGGCTCCAAGGTCATCGTGCTGACCGGCGCCACCCTGACCGTAGACTCTGCCCGAGGGGGCACCTACACCCCGGCGACCATCGCCGCCGCGAGCAACAGCACGACCTTCACGCTTCGGGACGGCGAGACCGCGCGGGTCTACATCAACGCCCTCGGCACCAGCCAGACCCTGACCATCACCGAGGCGACGGCCGGCGCCGACTGGGAGAGTACGGCCGCCATCAGCTGTGCCCCGGTCGTCGGGACCCCTCTTATGGCCCTCGATACCGGCAGCCGCAGCCTAGCCGCAGCGCTCAACTCGTCCGACTCGGCCGCCGCCTGCACCATAACGAACATGAAGCGACCGCGCATCATGCTGCAAAAGGAAGTGGCCTCCAGGATAGATAGCGGCGACCAGTTCAGAGTCAGCGCCGCCGGGGGGGGGACCGTGACCGGCACCGCCTCGGCGGCGACCTCTGGCGCGGACACTGTGGTCGGCACCAGTTTTTACAGCTCACCCGGCGCCCTGCTGACCCTCAGCGACGTCAAGATCGCCGGGCCTACCTCCGCGGCAGACTACGGGGCAAGCCTGACCTGCAGCAACGCCTTTACCGGAACCGGCGCCACACCCCCTGCAAGCCTCCCGAGCCGCGTCTCCGGCTCAGTCTACTCCTTCACGCCGGCAGCGGGGGACGACCTCACCTGCACCTTCACCAACACCCCGCGCCCGACGCTCGGCAAGGCATTCGACCCGCCGAACATAGCCATAGGGGAAAGCAGCAGCCTGGATTTTCATGTCGGCAACCACCAGAGCATGCCAGCGCAACAAGAGCTGGCCTTCACCGACACCTTGCCGCCGGGGGTCACCGTCACCGCGGTCAGCGGCGTCCAAGGTCCCGGTTGCAGCGGGACGACATCGTTCACCGGCTCCACGGTGACGCTTTTAGGCGGCGCCATGAACGAAGGAACCCTGAGCTGCAGCTTCACCGCCACCGTGCGAGGCGATGCGGCAGGATGGTATCAAAACGACGGCACCAGGTTCAGTGGACAGGGGGGCGGGATCGACACGAGCAGCGCGCGTGACGCGCTGAAGGTCTTTGCCCCCCCTACCGCCGCCAAGAGCTTCGCAGCCGCCGCGATAGCAGTCGGTTATCCCGTAACTGTGACCCTTACCCTCGCCAACCCCGCGGAGAACGTGGCCCCCCTCTCGGGGATCAGCGTAGTGGACGATTTTCCCGCCGCGATGGTTTTGCGCAATACCAGCTTCACCTTCGCACCGGCCGCCTGCGGCAGCGTAACCAGGAGTTCCGGCGCCGCCTCGGCTGCCGGCGACAGCGGGCTGCTCTTCTCGGTGCCGTCCCTTGACCCCGGGGCAAGCTGCCAAGTCTCGTTCAACGTCAGCAGCTCGATGACAGGAGACTTCACCAACACGACCGCGCCGCCTGCCGCGACCGGGCCGGCCCTTTTTACCGGCTCGAGCGCCAGCGCGACCCTGAACGTGTACCCTCTACCGCTGATCTCCATCCTCAAATCAGCAGACAGGGCCAACGCCGACCCGGGTCAAACCGTTCTCTACACAGTCGAGGTTGTAAACACCGGGGCGGGCGGAGGGACCAACATCATCCTCACCGACGAATTGAGCCCCTACGCCTCCCTGTTCCTCGGCGCCGGCGCGCCATTCACCTTCGTCGACAGTGCGCCGGCGTCGGGGCTCTCACTGGGCACGCCGCAATACTCCAACAACAACGGCGCCACCTGGGTCTACACCCCGGTCACCGGCGGGGGCGGAGCGCCCGCAGGTTATGACGGCGCGGTAACCGGCTGGCGCATACCGATGACCGGCACCATCGGTCCAGGCGGCAGCTTTACCCTTAACTACCGTATCAAGGTGAAATAGGCGTCATCACCGTGGAAGCTGCGGCCTGGAGCTTCAGCAGTCACAGATGGCAGGTCAGGAGGTGCTGCGGAAAAAAAATCGCTGCAGTCAGTCATACTGCTTGACAAGCCAACAACAAAATTGATATATCTTTCCATCTGATTGACCCGTCAGAGTTTCAACTTCGGAATGTAGCGCAGCCTGGTAGCGCACCTGCTTCGGGAGCAGGGGGCCGGAGGTTCGAATCCTCTCATTCCGACCAAAAAAATCAAGGCCTTTGGCTCACGCCAAGGGCCTTTTTTGTTTCCGCTCCGGTCCGCTTCCGGTCCACGAAAAAGATTCCTTTCCTCGCCTAGCCTCTCTCGAATCAGCCCCCCTGATGCCACCTCGGCTGCTCAAACTCCAGCACCGCAACCACTTTCCCCTACGCGGCTCCGTCTTCCTCCACTCTCCGGTTCCTCCGGTCCTTTTCCGGGACCGGCCTCCCGTCTCCGCCCAGATGGTGCTTGTGCTTCCTGCACCACCTCCTCACCCTCCGTGGGGCGAGCAGTTCACCGACGGCGGTGATCACCTGTGCCGCAGGGGCTAGGGTGAATTGCTCAGCAAGACGTTTGCCGGAAGGAGAACTGTTCAGCAACGAGGAAAAAGAAACCCCCCTGCCTCGGCGAGAGGCAGGGGGAAGTCAGATAGCAACGTGAGAGGGCTGCGCGGCCTACTTTTTCCTGTAGGCGCCGGAGATGGTGACGCCGGAAGCACAGACATGCCCGTCTTTTGCCTTCAGGATTAGCTTCCCTTTCGATATTTTTACCGTGACAGGCTCATCATTGATTTTGCCAGACAGCACATTCGGTGCGGTTTCAGGAAGAGTACCGCTAACTTCGCACGAGTGATCCTCGTGGCTGGCGATGGCCATTATGTCGTAGCTGTTCCCGCTGGCTTTGGTGATTGTAACGTCACCGCTCTTGTTGGTGTAGTTTCCTACAGGGAAGGCAAATGCGGTTGTCGCACCGACAGCCGTCATGGCGATTGCAACTGCAACAATCGTTTTTTTCATGTCGTCTCCTTTTTCGTTTGTATTTTGCCTGCTATAGCAAGCTCATTGCCAGGCGCTCCAAGACAGCTTCTCTTGGAAGCCGCCTGCCCCCTGTGTTCATGGGAGTGTGAATCGGCATGCAATAATGATTCACCTACGGGCGAGGACAGTAGATTATTGAGCGCCACTACACAAAGATTTGAATGCCGCTGCATTCACCGGGTTAGAGGTGATGTCCAGTTCCGTCATCCCGTCTTTAGCAAGCACCTTGCCCTTGGCATTGTACGCAGTGGACTCCATAGAGTGAAGTGACTGTTCCCCCTCCAGACAGGCCGCCTTCAGAACCATTTTGACACTAGCAGCCCCGTTGTACTTGCTCGGGTTGGAAAACTTCCACATGGCCTTCATAGAGACCTCGGTTCCGTCGCCACTAGTGATTTTTGTCGAAGGATCAATCAAGTACTTATTCCCGTCGCTGGAACTGTAGTACGGCTTCCAGCCTGCAGCATTAGCTGCAGTTGTCACGCTCAAAATTATCGCCATTATCGCAACCTTCTTCATACTTTCCTCCATACCTTGCCTCGTCAGATGGTCTGCCTCACCTTGTAAGAATCAATCAAAACCATTCGGCGACTTTGGAAGCCGCCTGCCGCCTGTGTTCAGGGGAGATGCATGTTGCGACCGTCACGAGTGCCCCAGCTAGGACAGCTACATCATCCGTGAACCCGACAACGGGAATGATGTCGGGAATCGCGTCGATGGGGGAGATGAAGTACCCTAAAGCCCCTACGATTACCGTCTTGGCCCACATAGGGGTCGCGGGGTCCTGCAACACGTAATACAGAACCAAGGCCTTCTCGACGACCTCCTTTCCGGCTTTCTTGCCGAAGTTCACAATCTTTTCCCAGAAACTGCTAGCGTTGTAGCTCATTGAATAATCTGCACCCATCTTGTTCCCTCCTTGATTGAGTTACCTGCAATTAATTACTATCGGCAAAGACTCTCCGACCTAAAGCGAAAAATTGAATTCCATCTGCGACTTTCATCATAGAATCACATTAGCAGTTCGGGCACTCTATCCAATTATGTGATTATGTCAAGATTTTAGAACTCTCCCTTCCTTCAAAACACGCCACTTTAAGCAGATGATTCGGCTTTTGGAGGCGGCATGAAAACAACAAAGGAACTGCTTGGAGCTCGTATCAAAGAACTCCGCAAACGTAAGGGCCTAACCCAAGAGCAACTCGCCGAGAAGGTTGACTTGGCTACGAGGTACATCAGCTTGATTGAGGTAGGCCGCAGTTCGCCCTCCTTGGAGACGATCGAGAAAATCGCCAACGCTTTTGAAGTTGAGTTGAAAGACCTCTTCGACTTCCTGCACCTCGACCCGGAAAGGGTCTCGCCGGAGGATTTTGAGAAATCCCTTGGCGACATCGACGACAACAGCCGCCGCCTCCTGTACAGGATCGCCCGGCTTATGGCGAGATAGACCTGCTTTTCTTTTGCCCGAGAAGGTTGCCTTCCTCCTCATCTCCTTGGACAGCAAAGTATCTCCCCGTGCCCAGTCCGGGGCACGGGGAAAAGGTACTCAAGCTGCTTGATCCAGCATCGTCGCGACGCCAGCCGTGGCCTTTTTGAGTCCGTCGTCGGAAAGGTGGGCGTATCGCTGGGTCATCTCGATGTTCTTGTGCCCTAGCAGCTTCTGCACGTCGAAGAGACTCGCACCGCCTCTGACCGCCATGCTCGCGAAGGTGTGGCGTAGGTCGTGGATGCGGAAGTTCTCGACCCCTGCACCTTGGCAGGCTTTGTCGAAGGGGTTCCGCAGGTCGAACAGGTGCCCCTTCTTGGTCCCTTGACGAGAGGGAAAGACATACTCGCTCGCTGCCGTCCGCGCCTCCTTCCCTCTGTTCCTGTGCAGTTCCTCGACGACCTCCTTTGCCCTAGCGTTCAGGTGCACCATCCGTGACCGTCCGTTCTTGGTATCCAGCAAGGCGATGCAATCCTCGTCCAGGCGGACCTCGTTCCACTTGAGCGACGTAATCTCGCTCCTCCGGCAGCCTGTGAACAGCAGCAAACGTATCGCCGCCACCGAAAGCCCGTCGTCCTCCTCGTCCAGAGCCGACAGGAAGCGGGGGAGTTCATCCTTGCTCAGGTAGCGCTCCCGTTGGGGCGGCTCCTTGAACTTTTCCTGGTTGGTTGTCGGGTTCTTCTCCAGGAGTTCCCACTTGACGGCAAGGTTCAGCATCCGCTTGAGCGTCGAGAGCAGATGGTTCGCCGTCGTGGCGCTCGTCCTCGCCTTCTCCTTGGAGCACAGCAAAGCCACGTCCCGCGAGGTGATGCCGGAGAGCCGCTGCTTGCCGAAAGCAGGGTTCAGCAGCTTTTCCACCTTCCAAACGTCGTCGTCCCACGTCTTTTTGTGCATCTTGGCGTGCGGCAGGTAGTGCTGCGTGGCGAACTCGGCGAAGGTCAACTCGGCCTTGGCCTTCGCCCTCTCCCCTGCCGGGTCTTTGTCCCTAGCCAGGAGTGCCTTGTTCTCGGCGACCCTCTGCCGCGCCTCTTGGAGCGACACGGCCGGAAATTCCCCAAGGGTCATGCACTTTTTCCGCCCGATGTGGCGATACCTGTGCTGGAAGAAACGACGGCCGTTCTTGCTCACCCGCAGGTGCAGGCCGGTGCATTCGGCATCTGCGTACTCCTTTTCTCGGGATGCACTCGCGGGGTCGTGGGCGGGGATGGCCTCAATGCCCTTCTTCGTGAAGGGGAACTTCGTGCTCTGCTGTCCTCTGTTCATCATTGCGTCTCGTCTCCTTTTTTCGGGAAGGTTGTGGGGCAGTCGCCGCCCCACAGAGCCAAGTCCCCCTCGTTTTCGTCGTCAGCGGGGCACCCAGGTTGAGTGCATGCGCTTTGGTAGCAGGTGCGCTACGAGCTCTGTCCATCGCCCAACAATAGATTGTTCGTTGCGGCGCTGGTTGTCCGGTCCAGGTCCGGTACGGAACGCGGAATTCGAGTCATTTTCGGAGACCGTTTCGCGCCCCAGGCCCGCTCGCCAGAAGTTCCTCCCCCTCCACGTCCAGCACAACTAGCAGCCGGTCGTCCACCCATTCCTCTTCGGGAACCACCAGCAGGTACCTCCCCGTGGGGGCCAAGAGCGCCACGAAAATCCGCCTTCTGTCCTCGACGACGTACCGGACGTACTCGAACGGAGCCTGGTAGTGGTCGTCAAGGTACGTCAGCAGCCCGTACCTTCCGACCATGCGGAAGTCCCGACGAACGTCATCCCCCCGCTCCAGCACAAGGACCGTCACCTCGTTCTCGCGAAGCTCCTTGGCGCGCCGGAGAGCAATCTCCGGCACCCGCCCCCTCAGCGCCTCCTCTTCCTCTTTCCCCGTGAGTGAAATCATGGCCGGTTCCCTCCTTCCGTCTCGTCTTCCTGCACGGCAGGGCAACAGCAAGCCGCGACGGCTAGTTTTCGTCGGAAGTCGTCGCCGATCCACGGCTCGTTCGGGACGAAGAAGCACGAGCCGCCCGCGTCATTGGTGGCCTGGAAAACCACGAAAACCTCGCCGTCCTCCGAGAGCTCGACGTACTCGTAGCACCTCGCCTCCAGGTCGGTCAGGTCGACCGGACCTACATCCTCCCAGAGCACGACCGCCTTCGGGTCGTCGCCTTCCTCAAGAAGATGGAAGTTCCCTCCGCAGTCGGCAACGACGTCAAAGACGACGTCGGACCCGAGGTTGGCGTGGGCGAGGCGAATCGTGTTCTCCATTGCACGCTTGGACGAAGAGTCCGCCAACTCGTGCACTTCGTTCTCGTTGCTCAGGCTCTTCATGCCGCGTTCCTCCTCCTGCAGGGCTACCGTGGCTCACGTCGTTTCTCCTTCTTTTCGCGAGCATCCCGCACGACCTTGTACACTGAGTACGAAATCTCAATGACCTCACCTATCACCATCCACGGCACAACAGGCAAAACTGCCCTCCTGACTCCCTGAATTCCCACCCTCTTGATCAGTGTCCTCAGCACATTCCCCTCCCATTCGTCGTTTGGAATTTGTCACTGCTTCTTCCAGCATTGGCGTCAATGCCGGGTGCGGTGACCAAGGGATTAATGTCTTCTTGATCCGCCAAGTTGGTGCGGCAAGGTTCATCCTGTGTTTCGTTCGGAAGGTTTGTGCGGGATGTCACGTAGGCGGGGGGCAGGCGTGTCGTATGTCGAACGACTTGGGAGGGCACGCGGAAATCGGCTGCAACTCTCCTTGCTTGCTTGGCGGCTCGCGCCTGCGGGAAGGGAGGGCCTGCAACTCCGGCCTTCGCATGCCCGGCGAGCACCGCAGGACGACAGCGGCGTACCTTTGCGGTGCAAGGCCCTCAGAGGGTCGTGACACACGCCTTCACTTGCACGTGAGGCAAAGGCCTCGTTGATGCGTAGGTCCTTCGAGAGGAGCCCGAGAGTGCGCGACAGAGGGCGACAGAGATAGGGGGTGGGGCGCACAGGCTACGGCCTAGGCAGCGCGGGAGGTTTCGGCGGGTTTGCCAGATGCGTCGTTGACTCCCCACCCCCTTTAGGGGGGTGGGGTATGTGAGAACACGGGGCTTGTCGTAGCCCGCTGTGCTCTGGAGAGCTGTTGCCCCCCAGGCGGGGGGGCAAGCTTGGGGAGAGAAAGAGCTAGCTCGGAATCCGGGGCTCTTCGCCGGGTCGAGGGCGACGACGGCCCTGTGGGACGCTCCTGAGCGCCCTTCAGGGGCCACCTTGCTCCTAGGCCACGTGCTCACCATAAGCGGCTGAGAGGTGCCCCAGAACTCGCGGAAGGGGAAGCGAAAGAGGGGGTATTGGCGGCAGGGTGACGGCAGGGCGCGGCGAGGTCCCTACGGGCTGTTCCAGTTGGCGTTTGCAGCGTCGGCTTTTCCGCGCCCCCCACCCCCCGTAGGGGGGGTGGGGATTGGGGGAGTGGGAACGTAGTCACCGCGACGACGGCCTTCCGGCCCGTCACCGCTTGCCGTGGGGATGCCGTCAACACTGAGACCATTGATGGTTGGCTTGCTGAGTCAGATGCGGGAGAGTGTCGAAAGCGAGGGGTATGCGGGCGTCTCGGTACCACCCCACCCCCCCTACGGGGGGTGGGGTGCCATGCAGGGGGCCTGACAGCAGCCCACTCTCTGCCCCCGGTGCACGTCGGGGTGTGAGGCGAGCGCTCGCCCGAGCCGAGGCCCGCAAAAGCCACTGAGAGGCTGCAGGAGCCTCCTTGCGGGGCCTCCTTGCCCGTGGGCCACAAACTCCGCAAAGACCTCCGTCAGGAGCCCGAGAACGCGCCTGAGATGCAGGACCAAGTGAGGGGTGACTGGCAAGGTGGGAGCCGGGCCAATTTTCTGATCACTGCCCTTTTCTGAGTCGGAGGCCACGGTACCACCAACCGGAGGACTCTTTGTGACTTCTGTACCCCTTCCCGCGAAGAAGCTCCCCGAAGCGGGGACCGGTGACTGTCTCGCCGAACCACGAGGAAAAATTCTCCAAGAGGTCAGATGACTTTTCCGAAAAGCTTTCTCCAACCTCGCATCGGGCCGCAATCCACTTTTCGAGCTGCTCCGCTAGGCCAGTAGTTGCAGCGACGCTCTGGTCCGGTGGAGCCCCTTCTTCCTGCTGCACGTGCACTGAGACAAGCGCAAGCAGCCAGTCCGGCAACTGTACCATGGCGACGTGGGGAGTCTCCCAACGGTACTGGTGCCCAGCGACGCTGGAAGGGGCCACAACAACGTGGCCCCCTTCGCCACAGAAGCTGAGGCCGGGCTTGAACTCCTTCATGCTCCCTATTCGCTTCGGCGGAGCCAAGAAGAACAGCTGTAGTCCCCTTGACGGGGTTTTTGCACGGAGGGTCTCAAGGTGTCCATGATTCTTCTCCAAGTCGTCGAGTGTTGCAGCGCCTTGGGCATCAACCTCCAGCACAACAAGCCGAGATTGGTGACCGGTCTGTACGCCTATGTTGGCGACAGGGTTCTTCTTCCACCACTGGGAAATCGCTATCCGATCTCTGGTGGCGGACGAGGATCCTTCCTTCGGAAACAGCGGGGTTTCGCCATCAGGCTTGACGGGGAAAACGAACAGGCCTTTCGCCGCGAGGCGTAGTGCAACGGTTCCAAGATGCGACAGTTCCGATGCTTGCGGCGGTTGCTGAGCCTCTGTCACCGCCTTTGGGCCTTTTCCCTTCCCCGGCTGTTTCGAAGCCTTTGCCGCCTTCGGACGAGCCTGAGCCCCCAAAGGTCCTTTCGGGTGGGTCGAAAGCATTGCTAGGAGCCAAGGCGGAAGCTCTGGCAGTTCCGGCGAGAAATCTTTGCCAACCTTCCATTGCAGCCTGTCCCCTTCTTGCATCGAGGGGGGTACGGGAACGCCATCATCTTCCCCGATGTACTTGACGCCGGGGAAAAGCAGCTGGGAGGGGAAGTGTTCCTGCGGTGCCCTGAAACAGTGGACGTGAATCGAGCCGCTGCTGGAAAACTTCGGCAGAGGTAGTTGGCCGTGCTTCTTTTCCAACTCGGCCAGGAATACATAGTTTTTGATCATGAGCGCGACGATCCCGCCCTCACCGCCAGTTTCGACGCCCAACTTGACGACCGGGGCTTCTTTCGGGGCCTCGCGCTGGTGGTTCTTTCTCCGCGAGGAGATGGGCTCTGTCCTTTCAGCTACCTTCGCTGGCTTCCAACCCAGCGCACGGTATGCCCGTGCGGCCTCGGGCAGTGTGGCTTCGTTGATCGCTTCGAAGTGACCTGCCGTGACTAGATCGATGATGCCGAAGGTGCTTCCTCCCGCGATGATTTCGTGGAGCCATTCCGGGAGGGGGGCTAGTACGGTGTGTCGTGTACCCCACGACGAGTGAGACGGGACAAAGAAGCGGCCTTCCCCCAGAAAGTCCAGGCCGGGTGCGACCTGCTCCCGGCTCTGGAGGGCCTCCGCAGTGGCCTTGAAGAGCAGAAACTTCGAACCGTTCCCCAAAGTCTCAATTGCTCCATACCGTGCCTGCAGTACCTTGAGCGTTTTCTGTCCAAGCTCCGACGTGCACTCCAACGCCACGACCCCCGACCGTCGCCCCGTGGCGATTCCAACCGCTATGCCCAGTTCGTCAGCCCACTCCAAGACCGTGGCAACGTCTCTGGACGCAGCGCCGACGCCCTCGGCCAAGTCGACCTCGCCTGTGTGGGTGTCGACCGGTACGAATGTCCAGTCGCCTTTGTCTAGGTACGCAAGTGCAGCTGTCGTGGGGTGAACATCTTTGAGGTCCGAAAAGTCGTAGTGCCCCGAGAACGAAGGCTCCGCCTGCTCAATCCCGCTGTCTTTGCCGTTCTTGTCCGTCATGTGAGACCTCCCTTTTCCTCGACCGCTCTAGCGCGTCGTGCAGCTTACCCTATTCGCCTTCTGGTGTCGAGGGTGAGTGAGCACGGGAACCTACTAGCACGCAGTTGCAGGAAAGGAAGAGTGGTCTTCTGTTGCGGGGCAATCGGTACCCCAAACCCAAAAATAGGCTACTCCGGTCCTTCTCCGGTCTGTTTTGTTCGCGGTCGCTTTGTAGCCTGCGGCCGGGCGGTCGAGTTTTTCCGTTGGTCTTTGCCACGCACCTCGCCCGCATGGCGTTTCTCCTTGGGCCACCTAGGGTTACGACAAAACGCCCCCTCTTTTCGCCTGCACCCCCCCGGCACTGTCTTCGCCGAGTCTGCTGAAAATATTGGGAACTTCGCTTTTTCAAAGAGGGGGCCGGGCCGTAGTGCACTTGGTTCGGGAGCAGGGGGTCGGAGGTTCGAATCCTCTCATTCCGACCAAAAAAATCAAGGCCTTTGGCTCACGCCAAGGGCCTTTTTTTCTGCCGCTCCGGTCCGATTCCGGTCCACGAAAAAGATTCCTTTCCTCGCCTAGCCTCTCTCGACTCACACCCCGGACGCCGCCTCGACTGCTCAAACTCCAAGCCTGCAACCACTTTTGCCCACGCGGCTCCGTCTCCCTCCTCCCTCCGGTTCCTCCGGTCCTTTTCCGGTACCGAGCCTACGCCCCGAGGTTGGCACTCCTACTTCTTCAGCCAGTACTCAGCACTAGTCAGCGCCTTCCTCACCGCTTCCTCTTGACCGTGAGACGCCCCGTTTTGCTTAGCGAACACCACTGCTTTTTCCAGGACGGTCCGAATTCCAGCCTTATCTGACTTTTCCGGCAATGGCCACGAGTTCGACTTTCCGTGAAGGAAGCCAACGTACAGAACCTGGCCCCTTACTTCTGCACTCATCTTCTTCGTCGCGAAATGTTGACGGCTCCGTTTTTGAACAGTTGCACCCAAACTCATAGTAACCTCCCGTTTTCGATGTGTCAGCTTCTCAAAAAATTAGCTCCTGCCAGCTGCCTCGGCTCTCGCATTCCCCTCCTGCGTCAATGCCCACACGCCTCTTGGAGTCTCGGAAACAGGCTTGAGGAGACCCTGCTCCCGCATCGTTCGGACTTCCCACTCCGCACTCTTTTGCCAGCGGCTCGAATTCCCGGAGGGGATATCGGTCTTGTCAAACTCAGACAGACTATCCGCCAACAATTTCTCCACCTCATTCAACACCCGCATTCGGTCTCCTTTGCCGCCCAATTTTCTCAACACCACCAGAAGTGGCTTCCTGAAAGCCGATTGTGGGGTTTTCTGGCCGTGCACCTGAGGCACCTTGGTCTGTCGCGCCGTGGGCATTTTCTCCTCCTGGTTTGGCGGCGCACTGTCCAGCTCCGCAACGCGACGTAGCACAGAGTTTGGCGTGTCCTCGAAAGGTCGGGCCAATTTCTTCAGCCACTCGTAAACATCATCGTCAATCCTAATTGTCGGCATCGCTCCTCCTATATACTAGTTGTGACACTTGTTGCTAGCATAGACTGTGTCACAAGCATGTCAAGCAAAAAAATTTCCCTGCCCCTTGTTCAGGGGCAGGGTGGGATTTTCACGCGGCTTGCTCCAAGATGAAGGCCACGCCAGCAGTGGCCTTCTTGAGCCCGTCGTCGGAGAGGTGGGCGTACCGCTGGGTCATGCTTATGTCCTTGTGGCCGAGCAATTTCTGTACGTCGAACAGGCTCGCCCCGCTCATCACCGCAATGCTGGCGAAAGTGTGCCGCAGATCGTGGAGGCGGAAGTTCTCGACTCCCGCCTCCGTGCACGCCCTGTTGAAGGGGTTTCGCAGGTCGAACAAGTGGGGCTTCTCCGCTCCTTGTCGCGACGGGAAGACGTAGTCGCTGTCGCGGGTGCGGGCCGCCGATTCCCGCCTCTCCGTGAGTTCTTCCAGAACCTCCTTCGCTCTGCCGTTCAGGTGCACCGTCCGCGAGCCTCCATTCTTGGTGTCCGGCAGGAAGATCCGTTCCTCGTCCATCCTGACTTGGTCCCACTTGAGCGACACTACTTCGCTCCTGCGGCATCCCGTGAACAACAGGAGGCGTAGGGCCGCGACGGAAAGACGATCCTCGTTTTCTTCCAGCGCCTTCAAGAACCGGGGCAACTCCTCTTTCGTCAGGTAGCGCTCCCGGCTGGGCGGCTCCTTGAACTTCTCCTGTCCGCTCGCCGGGTTCTTCTCCAACAGTTCCCACTTGACCGCCAGGTTCAGCATCCTCCTCAAAGTGGTCAGTACGTGGTTTGCTGTGGTCGCACTCGTCCTCGTCTTCTCCTTGCTGTGCAGCAGGGCCACGTCTCGCGGCGTGATGGCCGAAAGCCGCTGCCGTCCGAGCGCCGGGTTCAGCAGCTTCTCGATCTTCCAAACGTCGTCATCCCATGTCTTCTTGTGCTGCTTCGCGTGCGGCAGGTAGTACTGCTCAGCGAACTCGGCGAAGGTGAGGTCGTTCCGCGCCTTCTCCTTCTCGCCTGCCGGGTCCTTGTCCCTTGCCAGAAGCGTCTTGTTCTCCGCCACCCGCTGCCGGGCCTCCTGCAGGGACACAGCCGGGAACTCGCCAAGGTTCATGCACCTCTTGCGTCCGAAGAAACGGTAGCGGTGTTGGAAGAAGCGCCGTCCATTCTTGCTCACCCGCAGGTGCAAGCCGGTGCACTCGGCGTCAGCGTACTCCGCCTCGCGGGAGGGGCTGGCCGGGTCGTGGGCGGAAAGCGCCTCGATTGCCCTCTTCGTGAAAGGGAACTTCTTGCTGTGCTGCGGTCTGTACTGGATCAACTCTCTCCTCCTTGCCCGGAGCGGGGAAGGTGGTCCTGCACCTCCGCGCCCCGTGGGTGTTTTTGCTGGTCACATCTGGCCCAAAACGAAGTGCGTGTCCTTATGAAGCAGGCGCACTACTCCCTCAGCCCATCGCCCAACAATGAATTGTTCGTTGCGGCGCGGGTTGTCCGGTCCCGGTCCGGTCCCGAGGGGAGATTTGGTGTCGTTTCCGGGGGGCATTACGTCTCGACCGACCCTGCCGCCTGGATCTCCTCCCCCTCCACGTCCAGGACGATCAGCAGTCGGTCATCAACCCAGCTCTCTTCCGGGACAACCAGAAGGTATCGGCCCGAAGGTGCCAGAAGTGCCTCGAACAACCTTCTCCCTCCCTCGACGACGTACCGGACATACTCGAACGGAGCCTGGTAGTGGTCGTCGAGGTACGTCAGCAGACCGTGCCTTCCGGCCATGCGGAAGTCCCGGCGGACATCGTCCCCTTCCTCCATCACCACCACGGCGACGCTTTCCGCCTGGAGCTGTTTGGCGCGGCGGAGGGCGAGTTCCGGCACCCGCGCCGACAGGGATTCGTCTCTTTCGTCTCCAACCAGCACAATCATGCGTCCCCCCTTCCCGTGTCGTCCGGGGTGACCGGACGACCGGCGGCCAGCGCAAGGAGTGCCTGTCGGAAGCCCTCATCAACCCACGGCTCGTCCGGGACAAAGAAGCTGTCGCCTCCGGCGTCGTTCGTGACGTGGAACAACTCGAAGACCTTGCCGTCTGCCGATAGCTCGACGTACTCGTAGCACCTCGTCTCGAAGTCGGTCACATCGACCGTTGCCGTCCCGCCGACGTCGAGCGCTCTCGGGTCGTCCCCTTCCTCAAGGGCGAAGAACCGCCCTCCGCAATCGGCCACAGCGTCGAAGGCGATGCCCATTCCGACGTTGGCGTGAGCGGTCCGAATCCGGTCCTCCATCGCACGCTTGCACGAGGGCAGAAGGGGACGCCCTTAGGGCAGAAGTGGCAGAAGGGGACGCCCTTGAAATTGTGCGTTGCTATTCCTCTTGGGCATGGCAATCTGTTCCCATGCCCAGACAAGCTCGCATAGATGCACCCGGTGCCCTCCATCACATCATCTGCCGAGGGATAGAGCGTAGAAACATCTTCCGCGATGATACTGACCGCGACAACTTCGTCTTGCGTCTCCGCAAACTTCTACTCTGCACCTCCACACGCTGTTTTGCATGGGCTCTAATCCCCAACCACTTCCACTTGCTGCTGGAAACCGGGGCAGTCCCCATTGCTACCGTTATGCGTCGGTTACTGACCGGCTACACCGTGACATTCAATCTCCGACATCATCGATGCGGCCACCTGTTCCAGAACCGGTACAAGTCGATCTTGTGCCAGAAGGAGTCTTATCTGCTGGAACTGGTACGGTACATTCACCTGAATCCCCTCCGTTCACATCTCGTGAGGTCTCTCTCCGAGTTGGGTTGTTTCAGGCATTGTGGCCATTATGCACTACTGTCCCCGGCTCAAAACAATTGGCAGGAAACAACTGAGGTACTTCTCAGGTTCAGTGAGGACACCACTGAGGCAAGGTCACGATACTCGTCCTTTATTCGGGATGGGATTGAAACCGGAAGAAAGCCGGACCTTACAGGAGGAGGTTTGGTTCGTAGTGTCGGCGGATGGGATGCCCTCAGGGCAGCGCTGCACGCCGGAGAGTTTCTGAAAAGTGACGAGAGGATTCTCGGGGACAGCGAATTTGTGGAGGCGGTCCTTTCTAACGCTGAGGAGCAAGTTGATAAGAAAACCTATTACAAAGCCAACGGTATCGATCTTGAGACAGCAGCACGGCGAGCTGCTGCCCTAGTACAGGTTCCAGTTGATGAGATCTGGCAGCACAAGAAACGGCCATTGAGCGTTATGGCACGGAGCCTGTTTTGCTACTGGGGCACACATCATTTGGAAATACCGGCGACAACCATTGCAAAGCGGTTGGGTTTAACTCCGTCGGCAGTATGCCGCGCCGCTGAACGCGGTGAACGGTTGGCCGCAGAAAACCAATGGAACCTGACATAAACGGACCAATGCTCAATTTCAAGGGCGTCCCCTCAAGCACTCAAGCACACTCTGGCTGAGCACCCCTCTCCGCCAAGAACCCAGCCCTCGTAGTGGAGTTAACGACAGTAGCCCTTGGCAAACCGCCAAGGGCTACTGTCCCCGCTCCGTTTCTTCCTCCTGTCCTTGCAGAACTTCTTTCCGCCATTTGAAACTCTCGTTCCGCAGGTCGCCACCCGGGCGCCTGTCGCTACCTTGCCAGTCGCCCTTCTTCGTACATCGCGGCGATGATTTCGGGATCATAATCGGGACCGAATTCCTGTAGGGTTCTGCAAACCTCCCGG
>Ga0209317_1001468_pt1 | contig 20539 bp, 16 predicted proteins | sample RifGroB2_FD_183994 | JGI IMG/M metagenome (GOLD analysis project Ga0209317, IMG submission 183994) | Soil microbial communities from Rifle, Colorado, USA - Groundwater B2 (SPAdes) (version 2) | ecosystem: Environmental > Terrestrial > Soil > Unclassified | place: Rifle, Colorado | collected... | reverse complement strand
CCGGGAGAGGGTGGCCGAAGGCCGGGTGAGGGGCTTTTGCAGTGTTAAAGCAATTCTGCAAAGACCTAACCGGACAATGCTGGGATTTGATTTGATAAAGGCCTGCGTCTGCTAACTTTACAACAGATCCTGCGAATTGCAGAGATTGTCATCGAAAAGAAGACGGTGGAGTGGGGCTAGGGGAGGGTCTGTCAGGCGGGTGCAATCCTGACAACCGGCGTGTATACTACATGCACTATTGGAACAGGGACGCCGTTGCATGTCTCAGCCGCCGCGCACACTGTCTCTGATCAAGGAGCCGGAGAATGGGCTTTTGCCGTCAACCTCTGAACTGGAAGCGATGACCTGCCCTGAGACAATTCCTGGCGGGGAAAAGGGGTGCGGTTGTCACCCGGGTCGATGAAGGGGAAAGATAATGTTTAAAAATACAAGTGATATCAAGGCCCAGCTGGAACTGAGTAATCAGAAACTGCAGGCTTGCCTTTCACGCTTCCAATCAATCACGACCAACAGTCCGCACGGTATCCTGATTGTGGATATGACTAGAAAGGTCCTTTTCGCCAACCTCGTCGCAGCAACCATCTTCGGCTGCAAGGCACAAGAACTCCTGGGAAAACAGGTCGACTTTCTCATCCAGCCGGGCCAAATTACCGAGCTGAAGTTGGCGTCCCGTGACGGTAAAACCGTTTCGGTGGAGGTGTGGGCTATTGAAATGGAATGGAATGCAGATAAGGCCCACTTCATCGCCCTGAACGACATCACCGACCGCAAAAAAAAAGAACAAGAATTGCGCAAGCTGTACCGCGCCGTGCTGCAAAGCCCTAGCATCGTCATGATTACCGATGCCGTCGGCAACATTGAATTCGTCAACCCGAAATTCACCGAGGTGACCGGCTACACCGTCGCCGAAGTTGCCGGGAAAAATCCACGGATTCTGAAGTCCGGAAAGACGCCGCCGGAAGTTCACAAGGAGCTGTGGGAGACCATTTGCGCCGGCAGGGAGTGGCGAGGAGAAATGGTCAACAGGAAGAAGAACGGTGAAGTCTACTGGGAATCCGCCGCCATTTCCCCGATCTTGGACATCGAAGGGAAGATCAGCAACTTCATAGCGGTTACGGAGGACATCACCGCTCACAAACGGGCGGAGGAAGCGCTCCGGGAATCGGAGAACAAGTTCTCCAAGGCCTTCCAGGCCGCTCCGGAACTCTTCACCATCAGCAGCCTGGCGGAAGGAAGGTATATCGAGGTCAACGAGGCGTTTGAACGGACCTTGCAGTACAGCCGCGATGAGGTTGTCGGGCATACCGCGCGTGAATTCGGCATCTGGGTAAACCCTGACCATCGGGACCAGGTGGTCCGGATGCTCCGGGAGCAAAGGAGGGTCAGGGACTTTGAAACAAGCTTCAGAAGCAAGGCGGGCACGGTCATCGTTGGCTTGTTATCTGCGGAGATCATAGAAATAAAGGGGGAAGAGTGCCTTGTTGCCATCACAAAAGACATAACCGCGCGAAAGCTGTCGGAGGAGGCGCTGCGTTTCAGCGAAGCGCGCTACCGTGCACTGTTTCGCGACAACCCGATCATGATCGTCACCCTTGATACGGAATTGACGTTGCTCGCGGTAAATCCGACCTGTGCAAGTCAACTTGGCTACACGATAAGCGAACTGGAAGGACGGTCGGTACTGAAGCTGTTCCATGAAGACGATCACCTTGCCGTGACCGAGCAGTTGCTGACCTGTCTGCAGGACCCCGGCCAAGTGCATCGCTGGCAGTTCCGAAAGGTCCGCAAAGACGGCAGCCTGATCTGGGTGGAGGAAATAGCGCAGGGCGTGTATGACCTGAATGGCAGCCTCAACATCCTGGTCTGTTGTCAGGATGTCACAGAGCGCAAGCGGGCGGAAGAAGCGCTGCAGGAGAGCGAAGAACGCTTTCGCGCCACCTTCAATCAGGCTGCGGTCGGCATCGGCCATGTCGGTCCGGATGGCCGCGTGCTGCTGGTCAACCAGAAGTACTGCGATATCGTAGGCTACTCGGAAGAAGAGTTGAAAGCCCGGAAGGTTCAGGAAATAACCCATCCCGATGATCTGGAAACCAGCATGATTCATTTCCAGCACATGCTGGAGGGGACACTCGGGAGCTATTCGCTGGAAAAACGCTATATCCGCAAGGATGGCTCGACCGTCTGGGTGGATCTGACCGTTTCGACGGTTGTCGACGCAGGCGGCAAATTGAAATTTGCCGTCGGTGTAGTGGCGGATATCACCGCGCGCAAGCAGGCGGAGGAGAAGATAAGGATTCTCAATGCTGAACTCGCGGCGCGGGCTGCTGAACTGGAACTTGCCAACCAGGAACTGGATGCTTTCAATTACACGTCTGCCCATGACCTGCGTCAGCCGCTAAATACTATCAACGGCTACTGCCAGGAAATCAAGGAGCGCTGTGGTGACCAACTTGACGAACAGTGCCTGAGGTATCTCGATGAGACCTATAACGGCACCTTGCGCATGAACCGGCTGATTGAAGCCCTGCTCAATTTCTCCCGCGTGGCCCGCATCGAACCGCACCGGGAAACTGTCGATCTCTTTTCCATGGCAAATGAGATAGCCATGGAGCTGAAGCTGGCCGATCCGGAACGCCGTGTCACGCTGCGGGTCGCTGACGGGATACGCGTCGATGGCGATGCTACCCTGCTACGTGTGGTACTGGACAACCTAATCGGAAACGCATGGAAGTACACCAGCAAGCAGGAGGAAGGGGTCATCGAGTTAGGTATGACCGAGATTGACGGCAAACCGGCCTTTTTCGTCCGGGACAACGGGATCGGATTCGACATGTCGGACGCCGACAAGCTCTTTCTCCCTTTCCATCGCCTCTCTGGTGCTGAAATATGCCGTGGTTTCGGCATTGGCCTGGCCACGGTGGAGCGGATCATTCGGCGTCATGGCGGCAGGGTGTGGGCAGAGGGAGAACCGGGCAATGGTGCTTGCTTCTACTTCACCTTGCCCGCGGACAAAGTTGCAGCCTGAGGCCGCGTCGTGTTGTCAGAGGAGTTTGCATGAAAATCTTGATTGCGGAAGATGAACCGCAATTCCGGGATTTGCTGAAAGAGATTCTGGAAAAGTGGGGATATGAGGTGGTCGTTGCTCGGGACGGCAACGAGGCATGGCAGGTTCTGCAATCTGAGGATGCGCCCAGGCTTGTTATTCTTGACTGGATGATGCCGGGTTTGAAAGGGATAGAGATATGCCGTAAGGTCAGAGAAGGGTCGCAAGATCCCTATGTCTACATCATCCTCCTGACCGCACAGAAGCAAGACGATGATCTTGTCGTAGGGATGGATGCAGGAGCGGATGACTATATCATCAAGCCGTTCAAAAGCAATGAGTTAAGAGTGCGTCTGCGCGCCGGGAGACGCATCATCGAACTGCAGAACGAACTGTTGGCTGCGCGGGAAGTCCTTCGGCACAAAGCCAGTCACGATTCCCTCACCGGTCTGTGGAATCATGAGGAGATCATCGGTATCCTTGGACAGGAACTGGCCAGGGCAAAGCGGGAAGGGAAATGTGTCAGCATTATCATGGCTGACCTCGACCGTTTCAAGGTGATCAATGACACCTATGGCCATATGGCGGGCGATGTCGTACTTCGTTCGACTGCCCTCAAGATGCACTCCACGATGCGTCATTACGATTACATCGGGCGCTATGGCGGCGAGGAGTTTCTGGTTATTCTCCCCGAGTGCTGCCGAGAGTGCGCTGCCGCTTTCGCCGAAAGGCTCCGGCTCCGTGTATGCACAGACTTGGTGGATACCCCGGAAGGGATGATACCGGTCACTATAAGTCTCGGAGTGGCGGCAAGCGCGACAGAGCAGCAGATGCCGGATGCGGAATCCCTGGTAAAGGCCGCAGACGCAGCCCTCTACCAGGCAAAGGAGCACGGCCGCAACCGTGTAGAGATTGCTTCGGTCACTGTAATGCCGGAAGGGGGGTAGTCGGTTAGAGCCACCTGCCTGTCCCCCCGCCAGGGACTGCGGCCAAAAGTCCCCCCTACCCTTGCGGGAGGGGGACAGGGGGTGGGGGAGGGTGCCACAGCGCAAAACCGCAGGCAACTAAGATCATGGCAACTTCCCCCCCACCCTGACCCTCCCCCGCAAGGGGGGAGGGGACGCTAGGGAGGCTTTTGCCAGATTAGTTCACGTTTAGTGGCGCTAACGACTACCCCTTTCATGGAACTGAAGCGGCGCCTGAAAACTACCTCCGCCGGATGATCTACGCAGACAGTGGAGTTGTCATTCTTTCTGTTTCTGCCCAAAAACATTTGCGCAACAAAGGGGAGCTTATGGCGATGCAGGCTGTGGTGTTTCAGTACCTGACCGGCTTGAAAAGGGCCATGTTTCGCAATGCCAGATTGAAGGGAAGTTGGGACGGCAATGGCCGGTATTCAGATAACTGGAGTGAAGTTCCCATGGTGCAAACCACCGGTGAGGACGGATGCCCCATGTTCACGGCTTCAGTCTCGCTTGATCTCGCCGACCAAGGCAGGACTTTCAAGTGGGCCGTTACACTGGACGGTCGGCAAGGTAGCAACGTCCACGGCATACCCACGGAGCTTAACGACGTCAATTCTTCCGACCGCTACCGACAGTTCACGTTGAACGGCGGAGGCCCCCAGACGGAGCGGTACTATTTGACTTACAGCCGCCGCCTGGGAGCCAACAAGCATTTTGCGGCAGCGGGTGCGACACCGGGAATTCGCTTCGGCGTGTGGGCTCCAAATGCCAAAAAGGTGGAAGTGGTCTTCGGAGACCCCGCTAAAGGTTACATCGCCGATGACGGGACGGGAATCCATCCGGCGCTCCCGGTGACGCCTCTGCAAAAAGAGGCCGACGGGGTGTGGGAGGGAGGGCCGCAAGGCGCTTTCGATGATTTCAAGAGCCTCCCCTACATGTACCGTATCGTGAACGCCCAAGATCAGACGGTTTATCGCACGGACATCTTCTCCAGGAGCCAGATAGGGAAGGGGCACAGCAATCCCAAAACCGACCCGAATTGGACGGGCACGCCCGAAACATTGGATGGCACTGTCGGTTGCAGTGTGGTCATCGACCCGGAGCTGGTGCGGCGCGCCTTCCAATCCGCAGCTCCGGGGACGCCGCCGGATCTCATCCCCGCGGAGGAGTTCTGGGCGACTGAGTTCACTGCGGGGCTGCCGGTTCCTTCCCGCCTCGAAGACATGATCATCTACGAACTGCACATCGGCTCGCTCGGCTACGGGAAGCCGGGTCCCGGCGACTTGGGTGATGCCATGGCGTTCTTGGATCATCTCGTCGATCTTGGTGTGAACGCAGTGGAGCTGCTTCCGCTGGGGGAGTTCAACGGAACGGTCCACTGGGGATACGGCACTTCCCACCATCTCTGCATCGAATCGAGTGCGGGGGGGCGGGACAAGTACCGGCATTTCGTGCGGGAGTGCCACCGGAGGGGCATAGCGGTCATCCAGGACGTGGTCTACAACCACTATGCTCAGGACGCGGAGCGGGCCGAGTGGGAGTACGACTCCACCTCTGCCGAGCAAAACATCTACCTCTGGTATGAAGGGACTCCTCCTCACGGTGGCTATCTGGGCAACGGTTCCTCCGGGAGCGCGCCCCGTTACTGGGAAGAGACTGTGCGTCAGCAGTTCATCACGTCAGCGGCCTTCCTGGTCGAGGAGATGCACATCGACGGGCTGCGGGTCGATCTGACGCAGGCGATTCATCGGGACAACAAGCTGGGCGACCTGGTGATTTCCAGCGCCAACATCTTCGGCCAGAAGATGCTCCGCGAGTGGAGCCGCACCTTGCATATGATCCGGCCCAGCGCCATGCTGATCGCCGAGGAGCACGAATGGGAGGGGGTGATTAAGCCGCCGGCGCAGGGGGGGCTGGGCTTCGATGCCCGGTGGGACGTGGCTTTCTACCACAACCTGATCGGCGACTCCGACATGGCAGGGGGGAAGGCGCGTCTGCTCAAAGTGGCAGGGAGCGGCGGCCAGGAGGCGCTCCAAATGGACTGGTTTTCCGGCGCCCTTTACGCCAGCCAGTACAGCAGGATTGTCTTCGACGAGTCGCACGACGAGTGCGGCAACGCAAAAGGCACGGCACGCACCATGGTGGTGGCGGTGAACTACGCCCCCATCTTCGGCGCCACGCGCATCGCAGCGGAGGCGCGTTGCCGGCTCTGCTTCGGTCTTTCCGTCCTCTCGGCAGGCACCCCGATGTTCTTCATGGGGGCGGAGATCGGGGCGCAGAAACACTACACCTACGACAATTTCATAAACAACAGGGAAGACATCCTCGGTGAGCGGGTGGGAAACGGCAAGTCGCTCTTCAAGTTCTACCAGGACCTCATCACCCTCAGTCTCAGGATAGCTTGCATAAGGACCAGGAACATCGACATCCTGCATCAGTCCAACAGCAATCGCGTGATAGCCTTCAAGCGCTGGAGCGGCGATCAGCAGGTCATCATCGTGGCAAGCTTCAACAACGCCCCGTTTGCCAACGGCTATGTCGTGCGAAAAGACCTTGTGGGGATTCCCGATGCCGGGTGGAAGGAGATCTTCAACAGCGATGCCGCCACCTATGGCGGCCAGAATGTGGGTAACTACGGCGCGGTTGTTTTCTCCAGCCAGGGATCGATCAACGTGGTCGTTCCGGCCAGCGGCTTCGTCATCCTCGTGAAGCAGTGACCCCATGCTCCGAGGCGGCTTCTGGTTTTCAAAGTCCCTGCCATACAAACCAGGCACCCACAAGGACGACGACCGAGCCGCCGCCACGCTTGGCCCAAAGGGAGAAGTTGACTACGTGTCTGCCGATTCCGATTTCTCTTGACACTACTTCGACCGGAGAAGACTCCGGTGGCAATAACCGTGCTACAGCTCGTTGTTTGAATGCTTTTGAGCTACCTAGCCATTAATCACCTCTCAGCCCCTTATATTACAAAGCTATCGAGGCGGCAACTATTCTGACACGAGGGGGGGTACCCTATTCTGTCACTCCAAATGGTGCTCATTGCACATGATTAACCATAGGGCACGTTATGAATAAAAGGTATATCGACAAAAATTTAGTTTGTATTTTTATAGCTGCCGTTTGTTTAATGTATCCACAGTTAAAAAGCAACTCATATTTCTCTACAAATTATTCAGATGCATGTGCTTATACAAGTTGGGCATTACAATTTATTGAAGCTTTACGAGAAGGAATTGCATATCCAAGATGGATGCCACTTAACTTCTGGGGATATGGCAGCCCTACATTCTTAACATATCCTCCATTTGCTTTTTACCTAATCGCATTATTGAACGTATTTTATGATTCTGTAATTGTGGCAATGAACATTGCAAAATTTCTTGCTGTATTTACAGGCGGGATCGGTGTATATCTTTTTATTTCAGAATTTTATTGCAAAAGATGTGCTCTGTATGGGGCTATATTTTACATTTTATTCCCACACACTGTACTTCAGTTATATGTCTTCGGAGCGTTTGCAGCCACTATTTCTTATTTGTGGTTTCCATATGTGTTGTTGTATTTATATAGATACACCCAGACAAAGAAGCTTAAATCCATAGTTCAAGCATCATTTTGTTACGCCTTGTTGATTGCCACTCATTTGGTATATGCATACCTTTTCACTATGGTCATGATTTTATTCGTTTTATTTATATCAATTATAAGCAGTGACCGAGACAGGTTGTTCTCCATACCTTATGTGCTAGTAGGTGGGTGGGCGTTAAGTTCCTACTATTTGCTGCCAGTCTTATTTGAAAGGTCGCACTTACAAATTCACAATTTCATAAATAATGGCTTTCAGTATTTCAATCATTTTGTTTATCCTCATGCTAACAGCGGGTCTGGATGGGATTCTTTATTTGCTTTGTTGATTAACCAATCAGTTGTATTATCTTTACTTGTAATGCTAATTGCACTGCTTCATTTAAAGTATAATTATCTTTTTGTTAAAGATCTGCAGGTAATAAATGCATGTTTTCTTATAATTGCTATACTGTCCTTATTTTTTGTTTTCGGTTTTTCTAGTTTTGTGTGGGAATCATTGCCCTTTTTTAAATTTATACAGTTTCCAACTCGGTGGCTAAGTATTTCTACGTTTGCAGTGTCTTTTCTGTCTGCAACAATTTTTGTAATGTTGGAAAATGAGGTAAAGTCACATCTGAAGATAAATGTGTATGTGTTAACAGTGCTATTGTTATTTATATTTTTTGATATTAATATTATTAAAAAAGCCCATTTTTTCACAGAGGCTGATCTTTTACCTGCTAAACCAGTTAATTGGACGTTTGAACATTTACCGTCAAAAGTTCAAGTCGAATCAATTGCAAATTATCCTGATATATCGCAGGTTTCGGTCAATGGCGATGCCAAGGCAGAGTTGATTAGCTGGAAGTCGGCAGAAAGGCTGATCCGTATTACGGCTAAAGAAGAAGTAGTTATACGGCTGAGGTTATTCAACTTTATAGGTTGGACTGCGCTTGTTGACGATAAGGTCAGCAATATATTCAGTGAAGATAAGACCGGAGCTATATTGCTTGAGCTACCCAAAGGTGATCATCTAGTAAGATTTTGTTATAAAGATACTTCTGTCAGGTATTGTGGCAAGTTGATTTCCTTAGTATCTATAACTGTAGGCCTTGCATATTTAATTTTTGAGAAATTTCGATTTAAGATTAAGGCGACCTGATTGTGGCTATCGGCTGGATTTTAACTAACACCTCTTCTCCCGTTTAAGGCTGACGTACGTGCTTGTGATATTGCCTAGTGCAGTCAGGCTCCACACCACGGACACGGAAGGCCGACATCTTCGCAGGTGCCGGCCTTTTTGTCTGGACCTATAACCGATACAAAGCCGGTTTTCAAAGTCCCTGCCATACAAACCAGGCACCCACAAGGACGACGACCGAGCCGCCGCCACGCTTGGCCCAAAGGGAGAAGTTGACCACTCCCTTTGCCTTGACGAACGCTTCGATGAACCCGGTAAAGGTGCCGGCAGCCAGCATGAGGAGACAATGGCCGATGGCGTAGGTGAAGAGGAGGGCCACGCCGTAGAGAACCTGCCCCTTGGTTGCCACCAGGGTGAGGAGCACGACCAGGGCCGGGGTGGCGCACGGCGAGGAGACCACGCCGAAGAAGAGCCCCAGCAGGAAGGCCCCGACCACCCCTCCTCGCTTCGGCTTGAAGTCCCGCCTGATGGGAAGCCGTATCTCGTACAGTCCCATCATCTGTCCCCCCATCACCAGTGCCACCACCCCTGCGGCTACATACCACGATCCCCCCAGGGTCCCGAACATGGTTCCCAGCAGGCCCGCCGCAGCGCCGAACGCGGTAAAGGTCAGTGAGAGGCCGACGATGAAGGCCAGCGAGTAGCGGAACGCCTTCCAGCGGTTCCCCTCCGAGTAACCGCCGACGAATCCCACCACCAGCGGGATGGTGGCAAGGACGCATGGGGATGCGGAGGAGATGACGCCCGCCAGGAACACCGCGCCGAAGGCGAGCAGCGGGTACGCTGCGATCAACTGCTCGATGTTTTCCAGGAAACTCACTTGAGTCCCGCCGCCTTCAGGTCCCTGACGATCTCCGCCTTTTCCATGGCGCCGATGTGGCGCTTGATCTCTTTTCCCCGTGCGTCGAAGAAGATCTGGGTAGGGATCATCTGGATACGGAAGCGGTCTGCCGCAGCCTGGTTCTCATGCACGTCTATGAAGAGCACCGAGGCCTTCCCCCGGTACTCCGAGGAGAGCGATTCCAGGATGGGCGCCATCTGTTTGCAGGGGATGCAGGTGCGGGCGCCGAGGTCTATGACCGTCGGCTTGCCTGAGGCAAGGGCCTTGCTGATGGCGGTATCGCTTGCTGAAGGGAGTTCAGCATGGGCAATTCCAGTGAGGAGCAGGGTGGCGGCGCAGGCTGACAGTAGCTTTTTCATTGATTTCCTTTCGTAGGGGGTTTTTACAGCATGGCCATGATTTCGATGGTGGAAACGACTTTGCCGGAGAACTTCACCTGCCCGTCAATCACGAGGGCCGGCGTGCTCATCACACCGTACTTCATTATGGAAGGGATATCCTCGACCTTCACCACTTCAGCGTCCTTGCCGGACTCTTCCACAGCCTTCTTCACGTTTTCATACAGGGTCTTGCACTTGGCACAGCCGGTGCCGAGAACTTCGATCTTCATCGTCTTATCTCCTTTGGTGGTGGGGTTACCCGGCCTGGATGTCCGGGGTGAATTGCGGGCGAAAGCCCCGCTGCGCCTGGCAACGGGGCTCCGTTCATCTACCGTCGCCACCCTGCCCAGACGGGATAGCCGTTGTCGTCGCGCAGTTTCAGGATGTCGTTCCCCTTTTTGACCTCAGCGGCTATGATGGCAGGTTTCCCCTGGAAGGTTACCCGCGATCCCTTCACCTCGACCGCGTTATATAAAAGATCAGGTGATGGTCAACCCATTGAAGTTACAGGTTTAAGGGCTGTCATACCAGTCTTGTTAATTCTATTCATACCTGTTATTGGATAAAAAATTTCCTAACAACAGGAGGGCAGAATGGACGAGCTGACAGCTAGACTGGATCTGTTTCGGCAAATGAAGACATCAATCCGTGGCTCCGAGAATTTTTTGGTCGTCGGGATGGATGTTGCCAAAAGCAATCATCATGCATTCTTTGGCACTCCAAATGGAAGAACGCTTCGTAAGGACCTAGCCTTCGACAACAGCATTGCGAGCTTCGACAAAGTACGCGCTCTTGCCACCGAGCTTTGCAGACAACATGGCTTGATTGATGTCGTCTACGGCTTGGAACCAACGGCTTCCTATCATAAGCCGTTGGCCGAGTATCTCATCAGCCAGAACGAGCACGTCGTTTACGTCTCCAACGTCGCCGTAGCCAAGAACCGCGCCCTCCTGGATGGCCGCTGGGACAAGAACGACAAGAAAGATGCCGCCAACGTTGCAGATCTCGTCGGCCAAGGTCGATGCCTTTTCTATGACCTACCCGATGACAATCTCAGGGAACTGAAAAGCCTGATAGCCTTCCGTTCCAAACAGAAGAGGGAGGAGCACGCTCTGCGGATGCGTCTGAGAAACAACCTCTTGGCCCAGTACTTTCCGGAGATGGACAAGTACCACCCTGGTCGTGGTCAACAGGATGATGTGATTTTGTCGGTCGCGCAATACTGCCTGGATCCCCGAGAAATCGCCAGCATGGAGTTTGATGCCTTCCTGAAAATCGTCTCCACCAGGAAGATGAGGATAGAACAGGAAAGGCGGCTGCGCCAGCTTTGGGAGGCGGCCAAAGTTTCAGCCGGCTGCAGGGCTCATGACGCTGCCAAATGGGAGGCTCAAAGCCTAGTGATCAAACTTAAGACGGCCAGGGAATTGATTAAGGAGAACGAGCGGCGGATCCAACTCCTTGCACGGCAATTCCCGGAACATGACAGCCTCATGTCCATTCCCGGTTTCGGTCCTGTTATTTCGGCCATGGTTCTTGCCGCGATTGGTAATCCGTTCCGGTTTCAGAACCGAAAGCAGGTACTGCGTTTGGCAGGCCTCGATCTTAGCGCCGAGCGTAGCGGCAAGACCAGCGATAGTGCGAAACCGGTCATTTCGAAGCAGGGAAAGGCAGCGTTGCGTTACGCCCTGGTACAGGCGGCTACAGTCGCCGCCGCCCTGAATGCCGATATTCGGAGTTACTTTAGCCGCTTACTAAAAGGCCGCGAGTTCGAACGCGGCATCAACCTTAAGATGAAAGTGAAGCTGGCCTCAAAGCTCCTCATCGTGGCGTGGACGCTGATGAAAACCAAGGAGCAATTCAAATCTTCCTGCTTCAAAGTGTAAAGACCTTTACACGAAGCAGGTGGTCGGCGAGATGAGCCCTTTCAACAGCGTTGAGGCGAAAGACCTCGAGGGGGACAATACCGGGCCTCTCACTGAATCTTGAAGCTTGGATAAGGAATGATCGACGACCCCGTTCCGCTGGTCGGGCGGGGTATGTCGGATACTTGTAACGATAAAGCTCATGGTTCGCCGTAGTGAGAGAACTCGCCATTTCAGGAACAACGGGAGACGTGCGTCTTTAACTTCGATCAGAACCTAACTGTCTAATTTTTAAAGAGCAATTTTTTAGTTTGACAGGTTGAATATAGAATGTCCCCCCCTCCCCTCTAACAACAGCGTCTTAGTCATCATCTATTTACTTATGCAACTTCGTCAATATTTGAGTTTTGCAACGAGCGCTGCTCCCCCCTGCTCTAAACCGCAGGCTGCTAAGCTTCTTAAAAAACGGACGGCTTAAACGACAAAGGCTCCAGCCGGTATGTTCTCGATCCTGTCCTTTGCGTCTTTGCGGCTTTGCGTGAGAATCAGGTTTCTGCAGTTATCCCCTGCATCCCTGTTAAACGCCTTTGTTCACGCTCGTTCGCTACGCTCACTAAAGACGCAAAGGCGCAAAGAAAACCCTGACTGCGATTAACTGGGATGAAAGGGATGAACGGGATAAAGGCTGGACAGAAAGATTTTGGATTAACCCCAAAGCCTCAGCCTGTTCGCAATCCTGTCCTCGGCGTCTTTGCGGCTTTGCGTGAGAATCAGGGGGCTTGTGGATCAGGTGCATCTTCCTGGCTCGCGCCGGTGGATCACATCTCCCCCGTGCCTGCCTTAACCTGAGCGCCGGCCTCACGCCAGCTCTGGGCCAGCTTTTCGATGCTCTTACTGCTTTCCGTGGCGATACCTTCCTGGAACAGCGTCACTCGGTAACCCCGATTAAGGGCGCCACGAGCAGTGGCGTTCACACAATATGCTCCGTCTAGCCCCGTTAGTAGTAATTGGTCCACGCGGTTTTCCCTGAGGTGAGCGTCGAGCTCAAGGTTTGAAAAGGCGTCTGACCTGCTCTTCGTGAAGGTCATGGCACCGGGTACTCTGATGAGACGGCTGTCCATCTCCGTCCCGGGGGAATCCGGGGCGTTCAGCCCGCCTGTGAAGACCGATACTATCGGATTGTCGATTACATTTTTGATGTAGATGACAACTGTTCCCTTTGCTTGGGCCTGTGCAAGCAAGGCGTTGGAGACTCTGACGATCCGGTCGCCGTCACGGAAACGCTTCTTGGCCTGCGGTCCCGTGTAGTCTTCCTGGATATCGATGATGAGGAGAGCTGCACGCGGAGCTGCATACTTCCCGATTCGCGGTCCCTTTGTGGGGCGCATACCCCAAAGGATCGGAGCAGACACCAAAAATACCAGCAGAAGGCTGGAAGCAGCCGTCCAGCAGATAATCTTTTTCAAGCGCTTCATTACCCTGTTCCCCTCTCGTTCCATTTCTCTTTTTTGGCCAACGATTAAGAGTTTATGCGGCCCGCAGCGGCAGCATAAACCGACGTTGAACGAAACCAGCTCCGGCACCGCCGCCTGTCCGGAGTTTTTATGGCTCCCGACGCTCCAACCGTAGCATTTCGTTTCCGCCACGTTGGAACTCGTAGGGGACCTTTTCTATTTCCAGAAGATAACCGTCTGTGGCGAGTTCTGAGAGTACGGCATCGAGATGCCGGGATCGGGTGGAGTCCAACTCGACGATGGGAAACACCCTCACTTCACCCGCCATCCGACAAAGTTCTCGAAGGGACTGAATGTGAAACGCACTGTCGAAGTGCTCACTGTAAAGGAACAGGAAATGCGAGCAGAGTGCGAGATCGAATGCCCCATCGGGGAAAGGCAACTGTGGCAATTCCGCGCTCAGGTACCTTTCCTGACCTAGCCCCTTTTCAAAGTCCGACAGGAAATCGCGCATGGCTCTCATGCGCACCTCCCCCAGTTCTTCCACAGAGCGTATTTGCATCCAGACATACGCGTCCGCATTCCGCCGCAACTGCTCCAGCACCGTCTGGCTGGTCTCTTCAATGCGACACGAAATTTCCTCGGTGCCGAACCGGTAGAGCGGGTCGGCAGACACGACCGAACCACCACGTCCGGTAAGTGTCACATTGAAACTTGCCGGTCCGTCACTGCAGCCAAGGATACGTTTCCTGAGGTCAGCCCCGTTGAGCGCGAACATGGCGACGTACTCCTCAAACGACCGTCCCCACGGGACTACTTGCTCAAGACTAAACCCCATCGACATCCACTCCCTTGCAGTTTCAAGCGTTGTTCAGAGATGGCTTCACAATATGAAAGCCCTCAGCCTCATAACATATCGGAAGGCTGAGGGCAAGCAGGAGAAGGCTTGCTGATTCGGAGCTGCCGGTTGCTGGCGCGGCGGATGGGCGCGTTGCCTGATACAAGAAAAAAAAGAGGAGAAGCATTCTGGATTGGCAATTGTCAAAAGGAGGGTAAAGTGGTAGCTGTCCACTCACTAAAACCAATTCACACAAGAGAGGTTACTCATTTATGGATACCTCCGACTACCAGGAAATTCGGGAACTGTTTGACCATTACATCCGGATGTATTCGAACCGTGACGATCTGCTCACCACCTATTTCAGCGAAGACTTCTCCGGCATTACCGGTAGCGGCGATTACCTTGTCAAAGACCGGGAGACCTGGATCGCGGTTACCCGCCAGGATTTCGCCCAGGTAAAAGATCCTATTAACATCGAACTGAAAGACCTGGCCATCCAGATGCTGGCCGATACGATCGCAGTGACCAGCAGCACCTTTATTATCCGTTTACCCATCGAAGAACAGATCCTGTCGAAAAAGATAGCTCGCCTTGTTCTTATTTTCCGCAAGGAAGGTGCGGGGTGGAAAATCTCCCACAGCAGCATTTCGGTCTCTTTCGGGGTGGCCGACGAGGGGGAGATCTATCCGCTTAAGGATCTGGAGGACCGCAACCGGCACCTGGAAGAACTGGTTGCCGAGAGGACCGGCCAACTTTCCGAGGCGAACTGTAAACTGAAACAGGCAAACGAGAGCCTGGCCAAGGAGATCGAAGGGCACAAGAAGTCCGAAATAGCCAATGCGAGACTGTTGTTGCGCCAACGGGCAATTCTGGACAATCTGCCGATGATGGCGTGGCTCAAGGATACCGAAAGCCGCCTGGAGATGATCAACGAACCGTATGCCAGGGCATGCGGCCGTACCATCGAGGAATGCATCGGCAAGACGGATATGGAGTTGTTCCCCCGGGAAATGGCCCAGGAATTCCTCGCCGACGATCGCGCGGTATGTGTTTCCGGCAGAAAACGGCATTTTGAAGAGCAGATAGCAACCCAGGACGGAATAAGATGGCATTCCACCAGCAAGACGCCTCTCTTTGATGAACTGGGGCGGATCGTCGGCACCACGGGTATCGCCCGGGATATCACCGAACGAAAACAGGCGGAGAAAGCGCTGGTCGAGAGTGAGGAACGTTTCCGCTCGCTCATGGAGAATATCCCGAATGTGGCGGTCCAGGGGTATGCGCTTGACGGTACAGTGCTATTCTGGAACCGGGCTTCGGAGATTCTGTACGGTTACTCGGCGCAAGAGGCGTTGGGCGCAAATCTTTTGGAACTCATAATCCCGGATGAACTGAAGGACGGAGTCAGGGAAGCCGTCGGCTGGATGCAAGAAAGCGGCACGCCGATCCCGGCCGGCGAGTTGCTCCTCATGCGCAAAGACGGCTCGCGGGTGCCGGTCTTTTCCAGCCCCGCACTGCTAAGTCCCGTGGGGCGCCCGCCGGAATTTTTCTGCGTCGATGTTGATTTGACCAAACGTAAAAAGGCCGAGGATCAGCTCTCCTACGCCATCTCGTTGACCAACGCCTCCCTCGAATCTACTGCCGACGGCATCCTGGTCGTGAACCGAAACGGCAAGATCGCACGATGGAACCGGAAATTCATCGAACTTTGGCACGTGCCGGAAGAACTGCTGGTCACCGACGTCAAAGACCCCGTGCTCGCCTACCTCACTTCCCAGATGGCCCACCCTGACGAGTTCCTGGCCAAAGTTACAGAACTCTATGAACACCCGGAGGCTTCCAGCCAGGACCTGCTCACGCTTGCCGACGGGCGCCTTTTTGACCGCTACAGCCAGCCATTGGAAATCGGCAAAGAGATCGTGGGGCGTTTCTGGTCCTTCCGGGATGTTACGGGGCACAAAAGGCACCAGCAGGAGCAGCTGAAAATAGAGAAGCTGGAGTCACTGGGCCTCCTCGCCGGCGGCATTGCCCACGATTTCAACAACATCCTGACAGGTGTCATGGGTAACATATCCTTTGCGCAGATGCTCCTGGACCCCTACCACAAATCGTTCAAACCGCTGGCGGAGGCGGAAAAGGCATCGCTGCGGGCCACTGAACTCGCCCGTCAGCTGCTGACCTTTGCCCGTGGCGGCGAACCGGTCAGGAAGATAATTTCACTGCAGGAGGTCGTCAACGAGTCGGTCGAACTCGTGCTGAGTGGATCGAATGTAAAGGGGATCATCGATATACCAGACGCGACCCATGCGATAGATGCGGACGAAGGTCAACTGAGTCAGGTCTTGCATAACATCGTCATCAACGCAGCGCAGGCCATGCCGGGCGGCGGGACGTTGACCGTCACAGCACGAAATGAGACGCTTGCCGAAACCAATGACATGTCTCTCAATCCCGGAAGCTACGTCCGACTGACCATCGCCGACCAGGGATGCGGCATGCCGGAAGCCGTGATGACAAAGATATTCGACCCGTACTTCACCACCAAATCGGCTGGCAACGGACTGGGGCTGGCTTCGGCATACTCCATCGTAACCAGACACGGCGGGCATATCGGCGTTGACTCTGTTCTGGACAGAGGGACTGTCTTTACCATCCACCTGCCATCCATTGGAGAGACCTATTCGGCCTATACTACCGAATCCGCTGCAGAGAGCGCCGGCGAGCAGCATGGCGGCGGCTCGATTCTGGTCATGGACGACGAGGCCATGATCCGGGACTTCACATCCGCGATGCTTCAGGAACTGGGTTACCAGGTAACGACCTGTACCGGCGGCGCGGAGGCCATCACCCTGTACCAACGTGCCCTGCGATCAGGAAGTCCTTTTGCGGCGGTGATCATGGATTTGACCATACCGGGGGGGATAGGTGGCAAGGAAGCGGCGCAACAAGTTCTTGCCATGGATGCCAAGGCCAAACTGATCGTATCGAGCGGATATTCCAACGACCCCATCGTGTCGGATTACTCGGCCTATGGCTTTAGTGCGGCAGTTGCAAAACCCTACAGAATTCATGATCTGGGACAGATACTGATCTCGCTGCTGAGTCGCCAGTGACAAAGGCTCCAGCCGGTATTGTGCCCGGCTGGAGCCTTTGATGATTGCAAGCTGCAGGTCCTTCGCTTTTTTGCCACCTATTTTCATCCCACTTTCTTAAAGCCGCAGTCCCCTGGCAGATACTCCAGCAATGCGCCGGCGGCTATGTCGAAGTACCAGCCGTGCAGCGACAGCTTCCCGGCCTTGATCCGCTCGTCGATGAACGGGAAGGAGTTCAGGTTCTCCAGCGAAAGCAGGATCGCTGCCTGCTCCGCCGCCCTCTGCTGCAACTGAGGCTCCTTCCCGGGAAGCTCCGCCAGCACCTTGTCCCGGGCCGAGACGGCGATCGACATCCAGTTAGAGATGAAGACGTTGCCGTCTAAGCCGCAGTTCCAGGCCATGAGCGCCTTGATCCCGCCGCACTGGGAATGCCCCAGCACGACTATGTGCTCGACTTCCAGGTGGCAGACGGCGAATTCCAGCGCCGCGCTGACGCCATGCTGGCCGCCGTCGTCCTGGAAGGGAGGGACCAGGTTGGCCACGTTGCGAACCGTGAAGATGTCGCCCGGCGCGCAGTTGGTCAGGATGGCCGGATCGACGCGGGAGTCGGAGCAGCCGATGATCATGGTCTTCGGGTTCTGCCCGTGCTTGAGCGACTCGAAGTGCGGGTTCTCCGGGCCGAAGTAATCCTTCCGGAAGCTGCGGAACCCGGTAATGAAGCGCTCGATATCCTTCATGTACCCTCCCTAGGCGCTGCGCCGTTAACCCTGGAGCTTTGCCAGCGCCTCGTCCGCGGTCAGGTCGTAGCGCTCGCGCTCGCGCCTGGCCGCCTGCTCCAGTGCCCGGTCGATCTCAGGGTACTTCAGGGCCAGGATCCTGGCCGCGAGCATGGCCGCGTTGCGTGCCCCGTCGATGGCCACGGTGGCAACCGGGACTCCCGGCGGCATCTGCACCGTGGAGAGCAGGCTGTCCAGACCGGTCAGCGGACCGTTGCCCAGTGGCAGGCCGATGACCGGCAACCGGGTATGGCCGGCAATGACGCCGGCCAGGTGGGCGGCGACACCGGCACATCCGATCAGAACCTGAACCCCCTCGCGATGGGCGCGCTCGAGGTAGTCCAGAACCTTGTCGGGGGTGCGGTGGGCGGAGGCTACCACGATCTCGCTGGCGATGCCCAGTTCGGTCAAGGTGTCGCGCACCTTGATCACGGTCGGGAGGTCGTTGGGGCTGCCGGTCAGAATGCCAACCAGGGTGGTCGCGGCGGCGGTGGTCGGTGAAGTGCAACTGCAGTCTGTCATTCTCTTCTCCTGTATGTATTTCCCAGTCTCCGGTTTATCTATTTAATGATTACGAACTCGACGCGCCTGTTCTTGGCCCAGACAGCCTCACCGGCACCGGACTCCGCCGGCTTGTCTTCGCCGTAGCTCACCACCTCTAACCGCTCCTCGGGGATGCCCAGGGAGTTCAGGTAGCGCTTGACCGCGACCGCCCTTTGTTCAGCCAGCGCCAGGTTGTATTCGTCCGATCCCCGCTCGTCGGTGTGCCCCTCCAGGCTGATCCTGGCGCCGTTGGCTCCGAGGAGTCCGGCATTGTGGCTCACGGTCTCCCGTGCCGGCGCGGTCAGGAGGTAGGCGTCGAAATCGAAGTAGACGGTATCGAGGCCGCTGCCGTTCAGTTCGTTGCCCGCTCCAGGTCCCTTAGCCCGATCGCCTGGCTGGAGCGAGGCGTCCGAGATCGGCGCTTCGGACACGGTTTCCGTGGTCATGGCGGAGTCAGGCGACGAGGCCTTTGTTGATTTCAGGCCGGCAGAGGCGGCTCCGGCGGTCTCCGACCCGATCGGTGCCGGGGCGGTATACTGGGTTTTCGCCGCGCAGCCGGTGAGGCTGAAGGCGGCAACGAGTGCGGTTACAGCGAGAAAAGTACGTATAGTCATGTGATTTCCCTTTCTTAAATGTAGTCTGTGTTTGGGCGTACCATGGCCCGGCTCCTGTGGCAGCTAGCGAGACGCTGCAAAGGGAGAGAGGCGCTGCGGGGCGCGGATAGAGAGGCGGCCCTGTGCCGCTCGAGCCTGAAAAATGATGCTTGCTTTGGTGCGACGCGAGGCTAGGGGTTAGGCGTGGTCAGGAGGCACATCTATCTCCAGGAACACCTGCGGTGGAGCCAGAAACGGCTCGTGGGGCAGCAACCGGGAGACATTGGGGCTGTAGGCATGTACGAGGTAATCCGGCGCGAGGAAGGCCGAGTAGTCTATGAATGATTGCTTGGGGGGCTTGTAGTCGCCGTCGGAGGGGGCTTCTAGGCTGTCACCGGAGGTAATGGAGCCGACGGTGTCGCTCTGCTCGGCCAGGGAGGTCTGCAGCGCTGAGAAATGGAAGCCGGGCAGGATGAGGCTGTGGGTGACCGTGTGCATGGTAAGCACACACAGCAGCAAGGTGGCGTAAATGGTTTTGGATCGGATCATCTAGGTCGGCCCGCCCGTACTTTGGCGTCTCATTATTACCACGAGGGCTCAACGAGGTCAATACTGTTTACCCCCCGGCTCCTGACCCTCCCCTAACGCTCAAGACTAACCCCATCTATCCATTCCCTCGCAGTTTCAAGCGTTGCTCAGAGATGGCTTCACAATATGAACGCCCTCAGCCTCATAACATATCGGGAGGCTGAGGGCGAGCGGGAGAAGGCTTGCTGATTCGGAACTGCCGGTGCTGACGCGGTGGCGAATCTAGGCTATGGCTTTGCCCAGGGATTCGGCCTTCGCCAATCCATCCGTTTTCAGGATATCGTCTTTGTCGTGGAGGCCGGGAACGACGAGAATGCCGCTCTCCTTCCAGCCGAGAAACCCGGCGATGAGCTGATAGGACTTCTTGATGCCTTCGAACTTCCGCTCCTCCTTGTCTCCGCCGCAGACCAAAAGCATGCACTCCTTTATCTTCAAAGGTCTCTTCCCGATGAAGAACGAGTAGAACTTGTCGATGGCCGCTTTCAGCTGAGCAGGAAATGAGAACCAGTACAGCGGGGTTGCCAGGACCAGGACATCCGCCTGTTCCACGAGCGGTGCCAGTTCGTTGAAGTCGTCCGGGGTCGAACAGGCGGTCCCCTTGCTGAAGCAGGTCTTGCAGTCTATGCACCCTTTTATTTGTTTATCTGCGGTTGCGAATCTGACCACCGTATGTCCCGCCTGCTGCGCGCCGGCGATGAATGCGTCGGCCAGTTTGTCGGTGTTCCCCCCTTTCCTGGGGCTCCCGGTCAACACAAGGATGTTCTTCGGCATCTGTAATTCCCTCCTCTGCTAG
>Ga0209317_1001466_pt1 | contig 20581 bp, 12 predicted proteins | sample RifGroB2_FD_183994 | JGI IMG/M metagenome (GOLD analysis project Ga0209317, IMG submission 183994) | Soil microbial communities from Rifle, Colorado, USA - Groundwater B2 (SPAdes) (version 2) | ecosystem: Environmental > Terrestrial > Soil > Unclassified | place: Rifle, Colorado | collected... | reverse complement strand
TAGCTACATCGAGCGGTTTTACAACCGCAAGAGGATTCATTCCTCGTTGGGGTATAGGACTCCTTACGAGGTCGACCAACTCAAACTTGTAGCTTAACTGACTGTCCATTATTTCGGGGCAAATCCATTCTTAACCTCAACCTCAACCTCAACCTCAACCTCAACCTTAACCTTAACCTTAACCTTAACCTCAACCTCAACCTTAACCTTAACCTTAACCTTAACCTTAACCTCAACCTCAACCTCAACCTCAACCTCAACCTCAACCTCAACCTCAACCTCAACCTCAACCTTAACCTTAACCTTAACCTTAACCTCAACCTCAACCTCAACCTCAACCTCAACCTCAACCTCAACCTCAACCTCAACCTCAACCTCAACCTTAACCTCAACCTTAACCTTAACCTCAACCTTAACCTCAACCTTAACCTTAACCTTAACCTTAACCTCAACCTTAACCTCAACCTTAACCTCAACCTTAACCTCAACCTTAACCTCAACCTTAACCTGCTTCACCGGAGGTTGGCCATTCCTACCATCGACGTTTCGCATACCCGCAACATCGGCATCATCTCCCACATAGACGCGGGAAAGACCACCGTCACCGAGCGCATCCTCTTTTACTCCGGCGAGACGCACAAGATGGGCGAGGTGCACGACGGACAGGCGGTCATGGACTGGATGCCGCAGGAGCAGGAGCGCGGCATCACCATAACGGCCAGCGCCACCTCCTGCCGCTGGGGCGATTACCGGCTAAACCTGATCGACACCCCCGGCCACATCGACTTCACCATCGAGGTAGAGCGGAGCGTGCGGGTGCTGGACGGCGCGGTGGCGATCTTCAGCGCGGTGGAGGGGGTGCAACCCCAAAGCGAACTGGTCTGGCGTCAGGCCGACCGCTACCGTGTTCCCAGGGTCTGCCTGATAAACAAGATGGACCGCATGGGGGCGGACTACCAGCAGGTCCTGACCCAGATGACCGAGCGCCTTGGCGCAAGGCCGGTGCTTTTGCAGCTGCCGATCGGGGCGGAAGCGGGATTTGCAGGGGTGATCGATCTCCTGGCGGAGGAGGCGCTCTCGTTTGCCGAGCACGATCTGGGAAGGACGGTGCTCAGGGGGCCGGTCCCGCCAGAAGCCGCTGAACTGGTGCAGCAGGCGCGCCTGCAACTGACCGAGGTCGCGGCCGATTTCGACGACCGGGTCATGGCGGAGTTCCTGGAAGGGAGGAAGGTGGAGGCGCCGCTCTTGCAGGAGGCCCTGCGGCGGGGGACTGTCGACTGCCAGATCTTTCCGGTGCTGTTCGGCTCGGCACTGCGCAACAAGGGGGTGCAGCCGGTCCTGGACGCCATCTGTCTCTACCTCCCCTCTCCCCTGGAGTTGCCTGCGCTGGTCGGGCGCCACCCGGTGACCGGGGAGGCGCAGAGTCTTACCTGCGACGCCGACCTCCCTCTTGCTGCGCTCGCCTTCAAAGTCATGGCGGAGGAGGGGCGGCGGCTCACCTATCTTCGCATCTACAGCGGAAAGGTGAAGACGGGGGTGTCCCTCCTGAACGCGAGCCGCGGCTCCCACGAAAAGATCAGGCACCTGTTCCACATGCACGCCCACCGCAGGGAGGAGGTCGCCGAAGCGGTGGCGGGGGACATCGTAGCCGTTGCCGGCTGCCAGTCGACGCTTACCGGCGATACCCTGTGCGACCCGCTCCACCCGCTATTGCTGGAAGGGGTGAGCGTGCCGGAGCCGGTGGTGTCGCTGGCCGTCGAGGCGAAGGGGGGCGAGGACCGGGCGCATCTTTTGAGTACCCTGGAGTACTTCCAGTGGGAGGACCCGACCTTCCGGGTGCACGAGGACCAGGAAACCGGGCAGACTATCCTGACCGGGATGGGGGAGCTGCACCTGGAGATCGTCGTGGACCGCCTGCGCCGGGAGTACGGCATCCAGGTGAAGACGGGGCGCCCTCGCGTGGTGTACCGGGAAGCCCTGCGGCACAAGGTGGAGCGGCGCGAGCTGTACCAGGCACTTGGCGAGCGGCGGTCGGAATCGGCGGAACTTTTGCTGCGTCTTTCGCCCCTGCCGCGTGGAAGCGGCGTGCGGATCGCCTTGCCTCCCCCCGCTCCGCCGGTCACCGAGGAGCTGCTGGCGGCCGTGGAGCAGAACATCAGGCAGGGGTGCCTCGGCGGCTGCCGGACCGGCTACGCGCTGACGGACCTGGAGGTCAAGGTGCTGGAGGTCCCGGTGGAACCGGGAGTGCCGGCACCCACGGAGCAGGCGCTCAGGGGAGCGGCCCAGCGGGGCCTGGTCCTTGCTGCACGGGAAGGGGAGCCGTATCTGCTCGAACCGATCATGAAGCTGGAACTGGAGACCCCGACGGAGCACCTGGGAAAGGTGCTGGGAGGGCTGCAGCAAAAGAGGGGCAGGGTGGAAGGGCTGGACCGGCGCGGCGATAGGGAAGTGGTGCGGGCTACCGTGCCGCTGGCGGAGATGTTCGGCTACATGACGGAGCTGCGCAGTGCGACAAAGGGGAGGGGGAGCTACACCATGGAGTTCCAGGGGTTCGACGAGGCTCCTCCCCAGGTGCAGGAACAGTTCGGACTGTCACAGGGGTAAAGGCGCCTCATCTCCACCCACCCCTGCCCTCTCTCCTCGTCCGCCTACCGAAATGTTTATTACACACGTTGCATGCGGGCATGGACTTCACCTGGCCGCCCGCGGCAAGGCTCCGTGCCATCCATCTTCTTTCCTTCCCGCAGCCTTGGGGGTGGCTTGCACCCGGGTGCTGTGGCAAAGCCCATTGTCGTTTTTTTACCGGGGTCACCTGCCAATGTTTTGGTAGTTGTCCGTCAGGTTGCACCCCTTTGACCTGCACTCCGTTGATAAAACGGCGCGTTAGGAGTTGGTCGGGACTTTGCAGTACGGCTGTACAGATATTGCACAAAAGGAGCCCGCCTTGCTTGCAGCCTTTCCACCTACACCGATCAAAAGTGAGAACTACTCCAGGAATCCGCTTCCGCCCCACACTGCTGCCACCGTGACACCGAGGTACGACCTGAGGGTATCCGTCCTGCCCAGGCACGTACGGCTACTGATCGGTGAGGAGTTATTTCACGAACATGACGCACCGCCGGTTTAGCGCGCCCGGCTGCCGATGGGCAGTCGCGCCGTGCGGACCGTGTCTGTTTTTGCTGTGGCGGGAAGGGGCATCCTGTGCCATTATTCTCCCTGTCCGTCCGGTCACCGAGGAATTACCGGCCATCGCCGTTGTCTTGCCGGCACCAAGCGGGCCGGCCCGCCACCGGACAAGGAGTCCAGCAAATGTCGGCACCCATCAAGATCGGCGTGAGTTCCTGCCTGCTCGGCGAGAGAGTCCGCTATGACGGCGGGCACAAACATGACCATTACATAACCGACACCCTTGGCAGGTTCTTCGAGTTCGTGCCGGTCTGCCCGGAGGTCGGCTGCGGCTTGCCGGTGCCGCGGGAGGCGATGCGGCTCGAGGGGGACCCGGCCGCGCCGAGGCTGGTAACCAACAAGACCCGCGTGGACAAGACGGAGCAGATGCTGAGCTTTTGTCGCGCGAAGGTGGAGGAACTGGCAAGAGAAGACCTCTGCGGCTTCATATTCAAGAAGGGTTCGCCCAGCTCGGGGCTCTTCCGGGTCAAGGTGTACCAGGACGGGATGCCGACCAAAAGCGGCAGCGGCCTTTTTGCGGCGGCCGTGGCGAAGCGGTTCCCGCACCTGCCGCTGGAAGAGGAGGGGAGGCTTTGCGACCCCGCGCTCAGGGAGAACTTCATCGAACGGGTGTTCAGCTATCGGCGCTGGAAGGACTTTCTGGCCGTGGAGCCGGACCTGGGGGGACTGGTGCAGTTTCACACCCAGCAAAAGCTCCTTATCATGTCGCACAGCGTGCAGCACTACCGGGAGATGGGTGCTCTCGTCGCGCGTGGGAGGGAGCTTCCCTGGAGCGAACTGGTGCAGCGCTACCAGGAACTCTTCATGAAGGCGCTGGAGCTGCACGCAACCCTGAAGAAGCAGACCAACGTGCTGATGCACATCATGGGGTATTTCAAGAAGGAGCTGAGCGCCGAGGAAAAGCAGGAACTGCTCGAGGTGATCGGGCAGTACCACGACGGCATGCTCCCCCTGGTCGTGCCGATGACCCTCCTGAAGCACTATGTCAGCAAGTACCGCGAGCCATATCTGCAAAAGCAGTTCTACCTTTGCCCCCACCCGGCCGAACTCATGCTCCGAAACCACGCCTGACGGGTATCCCACCAGGCCGTCGCCCGCATCACCTGTTCTTGTCTGCAGTTCGCCTGCTGCATAAATTTCCTGTCTATAAACGGATTGATCGGTTATATTTTCCACGGCGCCCACCGGGGGGGCTCCCCCTGCGTGAAGGCAGGGATGACGACGAACTCTCCGCCAGGCAGCGTCGTGGTAACGGCCGGGCCATCTAAAGCAAAAGGACGACTTATGGAAGCGACACGCGAGATCTACTGGAACGTCGGGCCTGGGGCCGTGTGGCTCATGTACCTTTTCGCCATCCTCGCCTTGGGGATCTGTGCCTGGGGTTTTTGGTCCCGGTTGCCGGTCTACCGGCAGGGTAAACCGCTCAACCGGCTCGATCGGCTCCCTGAGCGGATCCGGCTCCTGGTGAAGGGGATGCTCAGCCAATGGAAGGTGCTCCGGGTGCCGGACCCGGGCTCGCTGCACGCCCTGTTCTTCTGGGGCTTCGGCCTCCTGTTCATCGGCACGCTCCTGATCATGCTGCAGGTGGACTTCACCGCGCCCTTGTTCGACCTCGTGTTCCTCAGGGGGACCTTTTACAAGATCTATTCTGTGGTGCTGGACGCTGCGGGCATCGTGGCGCTGTTCATGCTGGGGGGGCTCCTGGTGCGCCGCTTCTTCGTGAAGCCCCCGGGGCTCCCGACCATAGGGGACGACTACCTGGCGCACGCGCTTTTGTTCGCCATCCTTTTGACCGGCTTCGCTACCGAAGGGTTGCGCATGGCGGCCACCGAGGTGGGGGTGAACCCGGAGCTTGCGCGCCTGTCACCCGGCGGGCTTCTTTTCGCCCGCCCTTTCCAGGGGTGGAACCTGGCAGAGCTCTCGCTGGCCCACAAGGTGCTCTGGTGGGTGCACTTTTCCCTCTCCATGGGTTTCATAGCCGCCATACCTTTCACCAAGCTGCGCCACATCTTCACCACCTCGGCCAACTACCTCTTCACCGATCTCAGGCCCAAGGGGAGCATCGAGACCATCAACCTCGAGGACGAAAGCGCGGAGCAGTTCGGCGCGGCAAAGGTGCAGGACCTCGCCTGGAAGGACATCTACGACGCCGACGCCTGCACCGTCTGCAAGCGCTGCCAGGACCGCTGCCCGGCCTGGGCCACCGAAAAGCCGCTCTCCCCCATGAAGGTGGTGCTGCAGATAGGCGAGCTGTCGCGGGATAATCCCGGGGCCGACCTCTGCCGTAGCGTCACGGAGGAGGTTCTCTGGGACTGCACCACCTGCCGGGCCTGTCAGGAGATCTGCCCGGCCGACATCGAGCACGTCAACAAGATCATCGAGATGCGCAGGAACCTCGCCCTCATGGAAGGGAAGTTTCCCGGCGACGAGGTACGCAGCGCCATCGGGAACCTGGAGGTGAACGGCAACCCCTTCGGGCTGGCCTATGCGGAGCGCGCCGCCTGGACAGCCGGGCTCGACGTCGCCGTGATGGAGAGCGGCGCGGAGGTCGACGTGCTTTACTTCGTCGGCTGCTACGCCTCTTTCGACCGCAGGAACCAGGAGGTCGCCAGGGCCTTCGTGAAGATCTGCAATGCGGCAGGCATCAGGGTCGGCATTCTGGGCAAGGAGGAGAAGTGCTGCGGCGAGCCTCCCCGGAAGCTGGGGAACGAGTACCTGTACCAGACCCTGGCGCTGGAAAACATCGAAAAGATGAAGGGGTACGGCGTGCAGCGGGTGGTCACCACCTGCCCTCACTGCTTCAACACCCTTGCCAGGGACTACCGCGATTTCGGGTTCGACGTCCCGGTGCAGCACTACACCACCTACCTGTACCAGCTCATGGAGCAGGGGAGACTGAAGCTGCAGCCGGAGGTTTTCGACTGCACCTACCACGACTCCTGCTACATCGGGCGCTACATGGACATCTTCGAGGAGCCGCGCGAGATGCTGAGGAGGTCCGGCGGGTTGATCACCGAGATGACCACGAGCCGGAAGGAGGGTTTCTGCTGCGGGGGAGGGGGCGGGCGCATCCTCGCCGAGGAGAGGGTGGGGAGCCGGATCAACGTCGCCCGGATCCACATGGCGAGCGAGACACAGGCGCCGCTTCTGGTCTCCAACTGCCCCTTCTGCCTGACCATGTTCGAGGACGGCGTCAAGACCGGAGGGGTCGAGGGGAGGCTTGCGGTAAGGGACCTGGCGGAGATAGTCGCGGAGCGCCTGGGTGAGGCGGCCGCGCCGGCCGGGGCTTCTAATGAGCTTCATTGACTTGTCCCGGCGCATGCTATATTGTCGTACTTCGTCACGCAAAGCCGCAAAGGCGCAAGGTTCAGCCCCAAAGCCCGACCTCTTGGCGCCTTGGCGTCTTGGCGTGAGCCGAGAGATTTTGCATCTGCCCCACAAGGATTGAATAGTGTTTGAAAGCGCCTTCATCGGCACTGTAAATCCGGTCCCCGCAACGAACCCTTCCCGGCCCGGCGGTCCGAGGCCGCCGGCACTGGTCATCTCTCTCCTGGCGGTTCTGATCTTCGGGCTCCTCGCCTGTCAGGTCCGTGCCGAATTCCTCCCCGACACCGGCAACTACGACCCCGCCTCCCGCATCGTGGTGGGGGGCGACCGCTCGTACCCCCCTTACGAATTCATCGACAAGGACGGCAACCCCGCAGGGTACAACGTCGATCTGACCAGGGCCATCGCCGAGGTCATGGGGATGACGGTGGAATTCCGTTTCGGCAGCTGGTCCGACATGCGGGCGGGGCTGCAGCAGGGGAGGATCGACATCCTGCAGGGACTCTCCTACTCGGCAGAGCGCTCCCGCACGGTGGACTTCTCGCCGCCGCACACCATCGTGCACCACGCCATATTCGCCCGCAAGGAATCCAGGCCGGTCGAAAACCTGGAGGAACTCAAGGGGAAGAAGGTGATCGTGTTCCGGGACGGGATCATGCACGAGCGCCTGAAACGCCTCGGTTTCGGCCAAGACCTCGTGCTCACCCCGACCCCTGCCGAGGCCCTGCGCCTGCTCGCTTCCGGGGAACACGACTACGCGGTGGTCGCCATGCTTCCCGGCATGTACCTGATCCGGGAGCTGCGCCTTAGCAACCTGGTGCCGGTTGCCCGGGCGGTGGTGAGCGAGCAGTACTGCTACGGCGTGGCCAGCGGGAACCGGGAGCTCCTGGCCCGCTTCAACGAGGGGCTCGCCATCGTGATCAAGACGGGGCAGTACGCCCAGATCTACAACAAGTGGCTCGGGGTGCACGAGCCTCCCCGGGTGAACAAGGAGCTGGCCATCAGGTACGGCGCCATGGTGCTGGTCCCCCTGCTGCTCATCCTGGCGGTCACGGTGCTCTGGTCCAAGACCCTGCAAAAGAGGGTGGCGGAGCGGACCACGGCACTGGCGCAGGAGGTCGTGGAGCGCAACAAGGCGCTTGAGGAGTTGCGGCGCCACCAGGACAAGCTGATCCAGGCGGACAAGATGACCTCCCTGGGCACCCTGGTCTCCGGCGTGGCCCACGAGATCAACAACCCCAACGGCCTGCTGCTGCTCGACATCCCCATCCTGAAGCGGGTGCACGACGACGCTGAGGAGATCCTGGAGGGGCACTTCAAAGAGCACGGCGACTTCATGCTCGGCGGGGTCCCCTATTCGGAGATGCGCGAAGAGATCCCGCGCATCCTCGATGAGATGCAGGACGGTGCGCAGCGCATCAAGAGGATCGTGAACGAGCTGAAGGACTTCGCCAGGCGCGACGACACGGCACAGAAGCAGCTCATCGACGTGGAGGACGCGGCCAGGAGGGCCCTTCGCCTGGTGGATCCCACCATCCGCTCCACCACCAGGCACTTCCAGGCGCTCTACGCCGGCAACCTGCCCGGGGTGGTGGGGAACGGGCAGCGCATCGAGCAGGTCATCGTGAACCTGGTGCTGAACGCCTGCGAGGCGCTCCCTGACCCGGACCGCAAGGTGTCGCTTGCCACCTGCTACCATGAGGAGAGCGACATGGTTCAAGTCGAGGTCAGGGACGAAGGGGTGGGGATCGCAGAGGAGCATCTCCCCTACCTGGCGGACCCGTTCTTTACCACCAGGAGGGAGACCGGAGGCACCGGCCTCGGGCTCTCCGTTTCCGCGGGGATCGTCAAGGATCACGGCGGCACCCTGGTTTTCGCATCGTCACCCGGGGAGGGGACCGCGGTCACCCTTTCCCTTCCCGCTGCTTCAAGGAGGTCATGAGATGAAGGCAACTCCCTATCCCGGTTTCGGCATCCTGCTGGTCGACGACGAGCAGGCGTGGCTCAAGTCGTTCTCGCTGACGCTGAAAAGCCGTGCCGGGATCAACAACATCGTCATGTGCCAGGACAGCCGCGAGGTGATGGGGCTGCTGGATCGGGGGGGAATCGGTCTGGTCCTGCTCGATCTCACCATGCCGCACCTCTCCGGCGAGACCCTGTTGCAGCAGATCGCGGAGACCCACCCGGAGATCATGACCATCATCGTGAGCGGCATGAACCAGCTTGAGACCGCGGTGCGCTGCATGAAGCTGGGCGCCTTCGACTACATAGTGAAGACAGACGAGGAGGACAGGCTGGTAGGGGGGGCGCTCAGGGCCATCAGGATGCTGGAGCTGCATCAGGAATTCCGCGCCATGTCCGACCGCATGATCTCGCGGGAGTTGAAGCACCCCGAGGCGTTCGCGGAGATCGTGACCAGCGACCGGGGGATGCACGACCTGTTCAACTACGTGGAGGCTGTTTCCCCGAGCCACCAGCCGCTGCTCATCACCGGCGAGAGCGGGGTGGGGAAGGAGCTGATCGCACGGGCGGTGCACGCGCTCTCGGACTGCACCGGCCCCCTGGTCGCCGTCAACGTGGCGGGGCTCGACGACACGGTCTTCGCCGACACCCTTTTCGGCCATGTGCGAGGCGCTTACACCGGAGCGGACCAGGCACGCCCCGGGATGATAGAGCAGGCAGGGAACGGGACGCTCTTTCTGGACGAGATCGGCGACCTGAGCGTCGCGTCCCAGGTGAAGCTTTTACGCCTGCTGCAGGAGGGGGAATACTTTCCGCTGGGGAGCGACCGCCCCAAGCGCATGAACGCGCGCATCGTGGTGGCGACGCACTGCAACCTGGCTGCCAAGGAGGCTGCCGGCAGTTTTCGCCGCGACCTGTACTACCGGCTCTGCACCCACCGCATTCACATCCCGCCCCTTAGGGAGCGCACCGGTGACATCGCGCTGCTGCTCGACTACTTCCTGGGACAGGCCGCCAAGAGCCTGGGAAAAAAGAAGCCCACCCCGCCCAAGGAGCTGGCCCAGGTCCTGGCCACCTACAGCTTCCCCGGCAACGTGAGGGAGCTGCGCGGCATGGTGTTCAACGCGGTCAGCCTGCACAAGGAACGCATCCTTTCCATGGACAGCTTCCTGAAGGCGATCGGCCAGTCCCGCGCGGAGCAGGCGCTGCCGGAGCAGCAAAACCCCTTCAGCTCCTTCGAACGGCTCCCCACATTCGCAGAGGCGGCCGAGCTGCTGGTTGAGGAGGCGATTTCCAGGGCGCAGGGGGTCCAGGCCATCGCCGCACGGCTCCTCGGCATCTCGCCGCCCGCGCTGAACAAGCGCCTCAAGATGTCCCGGAAGTAACCGTATACCCTGTCTATGCGCGGTCCCCGCTGCGAAGGCCGCTCCTTCGCGCCGGCCGTCCCTCCCTTCGCGCTCCCCCCGATCACCCGCAAAATCAGCCACATCCCCCAATGGGCTTAATAAAGGTTAAGCGCTTAACTACGGTTAAGCCCCTTATCTTCCCGTAATGCCGATGTTTTCCGGTGCGGCCGCGAAAGGGGTTTCCTTTGGTTAACCCCTTTGCCTGCGGCGAATTGTCCTAAAACAGTATTTTCCATCGCGATAACGGAGGGTTGCAAACGTAAACAAAATATTGGTACTCGTCTTGCTGATATGGGGTGTCAAACGAGGTTCGCTCTTGCAGCAATTGCTATATAGCCCCCCAGGTAAAAGGAGAGTCCATGAAGGCGAAGAAGTTTTACCAGCATCTGTACTTCCAGGTTTTGTGCGCGATTTCCATCGGCGTAGCGCTCGGTTACTACCTGCCGGAAACCGGCACCGCCATGAAGCCGCTAGGCGACGGCTTCATCAAGATGATCAAGATGATTATCACCCCGGTAATCTTCTGCACCGTCGTGACCGGCATCGCCGGCATGGAGGATATGAAGAAGGTAGGGAGGGTCGGCGGCAAGGCGCTCCTGTACTTCGAGGTGGTCTCCACCTTGGCGCTCGCGATCGGACTGCTGGTGATCACCGTCATCCAGCCCGGGGTCGGCATGAACGCCGACGTAACCAAGCTCGACACCAAGGGGATCGCTACCTACACGGCATCCGCCGCCAAGTCCCACAGCTTCGCCGACTTCCTGCTGGGGGTCATCCCCAACTCCGTGGTGGACGCCTTCGCGAAGGGGGACATACTCCAGGTGCTGTTCTTCGCCATCCTGTTCGGTCTGGCGCTGGCCGCCCTGGGCGAGCGCGGCAAGCCGATCTACAAACTGGTGGATGACGTCTCGCATGCCCTCTTCGGCGTGGTCGGCATCATCATGAAGTTCGCCCCCGTCGGCGCTTTCGGCGCCATGGCATTCACCATCGGCAAGTTCGGCCTGGGCTCCCTGACCAAGCTCGGCATGCTGATGGGGAGCTTCTACCTTACCTGCCTGCTCTTCATCTTCGTGGTGCTCGGCACCATCTGCAGGATCTGCGGCTTCAGCATCCTGAAGTTCATCGCCTACATAAAGGAGGAGCTCCTGATCGTGCTCGGCACCTCCTCCTCCGAAACGGTGCTCCCCCGCATGATGGCGAAGCTGGAGAACCTCGGCTGCACCAAGTCGGTGGTGGGGATGGTCATTCCCACCGGCTACTCCTTCAACCTGGACGGGACCTCCATCTACCTCACCATGGCCGCGATCTTCGTGGCGCAGGCCACCAACACTCCGCTGGACCTCACCCAGACGCTCACCATCCTGGGGGTGCTGATGCTCACCTCGAAGGGGGCGGCCGGCGTCACCGGCAGCGGCTTCGTCACCCTCGCCGCCACCTTCGCCGCCATCCCCACCATCCCTGTTGCCGGACTGGCGCTCATCCTCGGCATCGACCGCTTCATGTCGGAGGCGCGCGCCCTGACCAACTTGGTGGGCAACGGCGTCGCCACGGTGGTGGTCTCCCGGTGGGAGAACGAGCTGGATATGAACCGGATGGCGCAGGTGCTGAACAACGAGACGGACGAGGATGCCGAGGAACCGGAGATGCTGCTGCTCGATCCGGAGCCGGATTTTGAAGAGGCGTAGAGAGGGATTCACGGACAGGAGAACCATCGGATGAGCAAGAAGATGTGCGCGCTCGAGTACCACTCCGGCGGCAGAAAAGGGAAGATCGAAGTCGTCTCCACCAAGCCGTGCCAGACCGCGGCAGACCTGTCGCTCGCCTACTCTCCGGGAGTCGCGGAGCCCTGCCTGGCCATCCGGCAGAACCCGGACGACGCCTACAAGTACACCTCCAAGGGAAACCTGGTCGCGGTAGTCTCCAACGGCACGGCGGTGCTGGGGCTTGGGAACCTGGGGGCCCTGGCCGGCAAGCCGGTCATGGAGGGGAAAGGGGTCCTTTTCAAGCGCTTCGCCGACATCGACGTCTTCGACATCGAACTCGACACGGAGAACCCGGACGAGATCATCAGGGCCTGCCAGCTCCTGGAGCCCACCTTCGGGGGGATCAACCTGGAGGACATCAAGGCCCCCGAGTGCTTCTATATCGAGGAAGAGCTCAAGAAGACCATGAAGATCCCGGTGTTCCACGACGACCAGCACGGGACCGCGATCATCTCATCGGCGGCGCTTTTGAACGCGCTGATGCTGGTGGGGAAGAAGATCGAGGACATCCGCATCGTCGTGAACGGCGCCGGCGCCTCCGCCAACTCCTGCGCCAAGCTCGCCATCGCCCTCGGGGTGAAGCCGAACAACATGATCATGTGCGACACCAAGGGGGTCATCTACAAGGGGCGCAAGGAGGGGATGAACCCCTACAAGGAACTCTTCGCCGCCGACACCCACTTCCGCACCCTTGAGGAGGCGGCCTGCGGCGCGGACGTCCTTTTCGGCCTCTCAGCGAAGGGCTCCTTCACCGCCGAGATGGTCCGCTCCATGGCGCCCAACCCGATCATCTTCGCCATGGCCAACCCGGACCCGGAGATCACGCCGGAGGAGGCGCACGCGGTGCGGGGCGACGTCATCATGGCGACCGGCCGCTCCGACTACCCGAACCAGGTGAACAACGTGCTCGGCTTCCCGTTCATCTTCCGCGGAGCCCTCGACGTGCGCGCCACCGCGATCAACGAGGAGATGAAGCTTGCCGCCGTCCACGCGCTGGCGAAGCTCGCCCGCGAAGAGGTGCCCGATTCGGTCAGCAAGGCCTACGGCAACGAGAAGTTCGCCTTCGGCCCCAACTACATCATCCCCAAGCCGTTCGACCCGCGCGTGCTGCTGCACGTGGCCCCGGCCATCGCCCGGGCCGCCATGGACTCGGGCGTGGCGCGCATGCCGATCATCGACATGGAGAAGTACGTCGAGCAGCTGGAGTCCACCCAGGGCAAGTCCAAGGAGATCATGCGCCAGATCATCAACAAGGCGAAGAGCGACCCCAAAAAGGTGGTCTTCTCCGAGGGAGAGGATGAGAAGATCATGCGTGCGGCCCAGGTGCTGGTGGAAGAGGGGATCGCCCATCCCATCCTGGTAGGCGACAGGAGGAAGATCGAGCAGAAGCTGGACGATCTGAACCTGGAGCTGGAGGTGGCGATCTTCGACCCCTCCGACTCCGAGCTGACCGAGGAGTACGCCCAGGAGTTGTACCGCCTGCGTCAGCGAAAGGGGCTCACCCTCTCCGACAGCCGTCGCATCATGTTGCGCAAGTCGCGCGCCCACTTCGGCACCATGATGGTGCACATGGGACAGGCCGACGCATACCTGGGGGGCATCGACACCAACTACCCGGACACCATCCGCCCGGCACTGGAGGTGCTCGGCAAGCAGGAAGGGCTCTCCAGCGTGCACGGCCTTTACATGATGGTGTTCAGGAAGGGTGTCTACTTCCTGGCCGACACCACCGTCACCATCGACCCGACCGCCGAGGAGCTGGCCGAAACTGCGATACTCGCCGCCGAAAAGGTGGCGATGCTGGACATCGAGCCCCGCGTCGCCATGCTCTCCTTCTCCAACTTCGGGTCGGTGGACCACCCGCAGGCGAGGAAGGTGAAGCGCGCCGTGGAGATCGTCAAGGAGCGCGCCCCCTACCTGATCGTGGAAGGCGAGATGCAGGCGGACACGGCGGTGGTCCCGGAGCTCCTGGAAGGCGTCACCTTCTCGAAGCTGAAGACCCCGGCGAACATCCTGATCTTCCCGGACTTGAACTCGGGCAACATCTGCTACAAGCTGCTGCGCCGCCTGGGCGGCGCCGAGGCGATCGGCCCCATCCTGATGGGGATGAACAAGCCGGTGCACGTGCTGCAGCGGGGTGACGACGTGAACGAAGTGGTCAACATGGCCGCCATCGCCGTGGTGGACGCGCAAAACCTCTAGCTTCCGGTTTCACCAGCGCCCCATGGTGCCATTGCCCCCATTCCTCCCTCCGGTGGAATGGGGGTTTTTTTATCTGCAAAACAGCAGGTGCAACCTGCTGCGTTTACGGCGTGTTTTATTTTGAACCCGCGGCCGTTTCCGCGGTTCGGCCTGTCCGCTTGCTGTATTACAATGTAACCAAAAGCCGTTGGCTGTTTTTCGGCTGCCGTTTTGACCCGGCCCGCCATATGCGCCATGAAAAAAATATCCCCCTAAGCGACGATTTTATAGCATTTATTTTTGAATTGTGTTATCTGTCTGTTGCCTTTGCCGCCGGGTGCGCTTGAGGGGTGGATTTGTCAGACCAATTTTTGTAGCGAATTATTATAAAACTGTTTGCTAAAACAGGTTATTGCTATTATGCTAATGAACGTCTTTTTGGGGGCCGTTTTTAGCCAAAATAAAACAAGGCGGCGTTAACGATGCGATGGTGGTTGACTGGCGGGTGCGATTGGGTTGCAGACGGTAGCGGGGCAACGGTCGCCAAAACCTGATCTTTAAAAGGAGGGAGTATGAACGTCCACGAGTACCAGGCAAAAGCAATCCTGCGCAAGTTCGGCGTGCCGGTTCCTGACGGCCATGTCTGCTACAACGGCGCCAGTGCCAGAGAATGGGCCAAGCGTCTCGGCGAGGGACCATGGGTGGTGAAGGCGCAGATCCACGCCGGAGGGCGCGGCAAGGGTGGAGGCGTCAAGCTGGCGCGCAGCTCGAGCGAAGTGCAGATGATCGCGCGCGATATGTTGGGCATGACCCTGCGCACGCACCAGACCGGGCCGGAAGGGAAGGTCGTGCACCGCGTCCTGGTTGAAAACGGCTGCAACATCGCGAACGAGCTTTACGTGAGCCTCCTCGTGGACCGGAACACCTCCCGGGTCACCGTCATGGCCTCCACCGAGGGTGGGATGGACATCGAAGAGGTGGCCGCGAGGACACCCGAGAAGATCTTCACCGAGGCGGTGGACCCGCTGGTGGGATTGACGCCGTTTCAGTGCCGCAAGATCGCGTTCAGCCTCGGGCTCAGGGGCAAGCTGACCGGCAAGGCGGTCAAGGTGCTCTCCGGCCTCTATACGACCTTCATCGCCTGCGACTGCTCCCTTCTCGAGGTGAACCCCCTGGTGGTGACCGCGGAGGGGGAGCTCCTCGCGCTCGACGCCAAGTTCGGCTTCGACGACAACGCGCTGTTCCGTCACCTGCAGATAGGGGACATGCGCGACTTCGACGAGGAGGACCCCAACGAGGTGGAGGCCTCCCAGCATGATCTCTCCTACATCTCGCTTACCGGCAACATCGGCTGCCTGGTGAACGGCGCAGGGCTCGCCATGGCGACCATGGACATCATCAAGCACTACGGCGGGGATCCTGCCAACTTCCTAGACGTCGGGGGGGGGGCGACCATCGAGCGCGTCACCGAGGCATTCAAGATCATCCTCTCCGACAAGAACGTGAAGGGGATCCTGGTCAACATCTTCGGAGGCATCATGAAGTGCGACGTCATCGCCACCGGCGTCATCGAGGCGGCCCGGCAGGTCGGCATCCAGGTGCCGCTCGTGGTCCGTCTGGAGGGTACCAATGTCGAGCTCGGCAAGCGGCTTTTGGCGGAAAGCGGCCTGAACATAGTGGCTGCCGACGGCATGGCCGACGGAGCGCAGAAAATCGTCCAGGCCGTTGCGGCCGCCGCCTAAGGAGGGTGACATGAGCATAATGATCAACAAGGAGACCAGGGTCATCACCCAGGGGATCACCGGCGCCACCGGCCTCTTCCACGCCCAGGGCGCGAGGGAGTACGGCACCCGGATGGTGGGGGGGGTGACCCCCGGCAAGGGGGGGAGCGTCGTCGACGGTTTCCCGGTTTACGACACGGTGGCCGATGCGGTGCGCGAGACCGGGGCCACCGCTTCCGTCATCTACGTCCCCCCCCCGTTCGCGGCCGATTCCATCATGGAGGCGGTAGACGCGGGGGTCGAGCTGGTCTGCTGCATCACCGAGGGGATCCCGGTCCTCGACATGGTGAAGGTGAAGCAGTACCTGGTGGGGAAGAAGACCCGGCTGGTGGGGCCTAACTGCCCCGGCGTCATCACCCCCGGCGAGTGCAAGATAGGGATCATGCCCGGCTACATCCACAAGCCCGGCAAGATAGGGGTGGTTTCCCGCTCCGGCACGCTCACCTATGAGGCGGTCTGGCAGCTCACCTGCATAGGGCTCGGGCAGTCCACCTGCGTCGGCATCGGCGGCGATCCGGTGAACGGCACGAGCCACATCGACTGCCTGCGCCTGTTCGAAGAGGACCCCGGGACCGAGGCGGTCATCATGATCGGGGAGATCGGCGGCAGCGCCGAGGAGGAGGCCGCCCGGTTCGTGAAGGAGCAGATGACCAAGCCGGTGGCCGCTTACATCGCGGGGGTGACGGCACCTCCCGGGAAGAGGATGGGGCACGCCGGCGCCATCATCTCCGGCGGGAAGGGGACGGCGACCGAGAAGGTCGCGGTATTGAGGGAATGCGGCATCAGCGTGGCGGACAGCCCGGCCGAGATGGCCGAGGCGCTGCTCAAGGTCTACAAACCGTAAAAAGCGCCACAGGGGATGTGGCAGCAACGAGGCAACCATGAGGAAGAACAAAGAGGAAGTGCGCTATCACGTTCTGTCCGTGCGGGTGAGCCGGGAAGAGCGCGAAACCATCGAAAAACTTTCCCGGCAGGCCAACATGAAGGTATCCGACCTGATGCGGGAGGCCCTTCAGGCCGTAGTCCCCTGGCACCTCTCGCCGGAGCAGATGATCCACAGGTAGGTGCTGCAAACGCTGAAGGAGACCGGCTGCCGGCCGCATCATCTTTTGTGTGCCGGGCCGCAAAGCCGGAACTTTGAAACGAGAACCGAACCGGAGTCGCCACCATCTTGAAAGAGGAGCTATTGCATGAGCAGAAGAATGGTAACCATCGACGGTAACACGGCTGCCGCCCATGTTGCCCACGCCACCAACGAAGTAATCGCCATCTACCCGATCACCCCTTCGTCGGTGATGGGGGAGATCTCCGACGCGAAAAGCGCCGTGGGCGAAAAGAACATCTGGGGGACCGTGCCCCTGGTCTCCGAGCTGCAGTCGGAAGGTGGCGCGGCCGGGGCCGTGCACGGCGCGCTGCAGGCGGGAGCGCTCACCACGACCTTTACGGCGAGCCAGGGGCTTTTGCTGATGATCCCCAACATGTACAAGATCGCGGGGGAGCTCACCTCCACCGTGTTCCACGTCTCTGCCCGCGCCCTGGCCACCCAGGCGCTCTCCATCTTCGGCGACCATTCCGACGTCATGTCCTGCCGTTCCACCGGCTGGGCCATGCTCTGTTCCAACAACGTGCAGGAGGTGATGGACTTCGCCCTGATCTCCCAGGCGGCGACCCTGCGCTCCCGCATCCCGTTCCTGCACTTCTTCGACGGTTTCCGTACCTCCCACGAGGTGCAGAAGGTCGAGGAGCTCACCTTCGACGACATGCGCTCCATGATCGACAACGACCTGGTCAACGCGCACCGTGCCCGCTGCCTCACCCCGGACCGCCCGGTCATGCGCGGCACCGCCCAGAACCCAGACGTCTACTTCCAGGGGCGCGAGACCATCAACAGGTTCTACCCTGCCTGCATCGAGATCGTCGAGCAGGAGATGGACAGGTTCGCGGCGATCACCGGCCGCAGGTACGGCCTGGCGGATTACGCGGGCGCTCCCGATGCCGAGCGGGTAATCGTCATCATGGGAAGCGGTGCCGACACCGTGCAGGATACCGTTGATACCCTGGTCGCCAAGGGGGAGAAGGTCGGCGTCCTGAAGCTCCACCTGTACCGCCCCTTCCCGCTCAAGGCGTTTTGCAACGCACTGCCGGCAAGCGTGAAGAAAATCGCGGTGCTGGACCGCACCAAGGAGCCGGGCGCCCTGGGCGAGCCGCTCTACCTCGACGTGCGCACCGCCGTGGGCGAGGGGATGGCCGCCGGGCTTTGCGGCTTCGTCGGCTACCCGGTCATCGTGGGAGGGCGCTACGGCCTGGGGTCCAAGGAGTTCACCCCGGCCATGGTGAAGGCGGTGTTCGACAACCTCTCCGCCTCCTCATCCAAGAGCAACTTCGTGGTGGGCATCAACGACGACGTCACCGGGTCGAGCCTTCCCTACGACACCTCCTTCAGGAACCAGATGGAGGGGACCTACGAGGCGATGTTCTTCGGCCTCGGCTCCGACGGCACCGTGGGCGCCAACAAGAACACCATCAAGATCATCGGCGAGTCGACCGACAACTTTGCCCAGGCCTACTTCGTCTACGATTCCAAGAAGGCAGGCACCATCACCACCTCGCACCTGCGCTTCGGGAAGAAGGCGATCAACGCCCCGTACCTGATCGACAACGCGGACTTCATCGCCTGCCACAACTTCACCTTCCTGGAGAAGTACGACATGCTCGGCAAGGCCAAGCCCGGCGGCACCTTCCTCCTCTGCTCTCCCTTCGAGCAGGGCGAGGTATGGGACAAGATGCCGGTCGAGGTACAGCAGCAGATCATCGACAAGAAGCTGAAGGTCTACACCATCAACGCCATCAAGTTGGCCGAGGAGCTAGGCCTTGGCGCCCGCATCAACGTCATCATGCAGACCGCCTTTTTCAAGATCTCCGGCATCATCGGGCTTGAAACGGCCATCGCAGAGATCAAGGGGGCGATCAAGAAGAGTTACGGCAAGGCCGGCGAGAAGGTGGTGGCGATGAACAACGCCGCCGTCGACCAGGCGCTTGCCAACATCCACGAGGTAGCCGTTCCTGCCGAGGCCACCTCCCCGCTCAGGAAGCCGGCAGTGGTTGGGGCGCACGCACCGAGGTTCGTCCAGGAAGTCACCGGCACCATCATCGCCGGTTTCGGGGACGACCTGCCGGTATCCGCCATGCCGATCGACGGCACCTTCCCGACGGCGACCTCGCAGTACGAGAAGAGGAACATCGCGGTGGAGATCCCGGTATGGGACGAGAAACTCTGCATCCAGTGCGCCATCTGCTCCTTCGTCTGCCCGCACGCAGCCATCCGCGTGAAGGCCTATCTCGAGAGCGAGCTGGCGAACGCCCCGGCCACCTTCAAAAGCGCCGACTCCAAGATGCCGGACGTGAAGGACATGAAGGTCACCTTCCAGGTGGCGCCCGAGGACTGCACCGGTTGCGGCGCCTGCGCCCACAACTGCCCGGCGAAGGACAAGGCGAATCCGGCCCACAAGGCCCTGGACATGCAGTTCCAGCCGCCGCTGCGCGCCTGCGAGGCGGCAAACTACGACTTCTTCCTGGCGCTTCCGGACATCGACCCCTCGCTGGTGAAGCTCGACACGCTGCGCGGCAGCCAGCTGGTAAGGCCGATCTTCGAGTACTCCGGCGCCTGCGCCGGTTGCGGCGAAACCCCTTACCTGAAGCTTCTGTCCCAGCTCTTCGGCGACCGCGCCATGATCGCCAACGCCACCGGCTGCACCTCGATCTACGGCGGCAACCTCCCCACCACCCCCTGGGCTCAGCGTGCGGACGGGCGCGGCCCGGCGTGGTCCAACTCGCTCTTCGAGGACAACGCCGAGTTCGGCTACGGCATGAGGCTTGCCGTGGACAAGTTCAGCGAGGCGGCTCGCGAGCTGCTGACCCAGCTCATGACCTGCGAAAGCGGCTGCTGCTCCTCGGCGGCTCCGCTGATGCAGGAGATCCTCGATTCCAGGCAGGCGGGCCAGGGGGAGATAGAGGCCCAGCGCGCAAGGGTTGCCAGGTTGAAGGAACTGCTCGGCTCCTGCAAGGAAGAGGCTGCCGTTCAGCTTCTCCCGCTGGCCGACTACCTGGTGAAGAAATCGGTCTGGTGCATCGGCGGCGACGGCTGGGCCTACGACATCGGCTACGGCGGCCTGGACCATGTCATCGCGTCGGGCAAGAACGTCAACATCCTGGTGCTCGACACCGAGGTCTACTCCAACACCGGCGGGCAGGCATCCAAATCCACCCCGATCGGCGCGGTGGCGCAGTTCGCCGCCGGCGGCAAGACCATGGCCAAGAAGGACCTGGGCATGATGGCCATGGCCTACGGACACGTCTATGTGGCCAACGTATCGCTTGCGAATCCGGGGCAGGTGGTCAAGGCGTTCATCGAGGCGGAAGCGCACGACGGTCCCTCCGTCATCATCGCCTACGCCCACTGCATCGCCCACGGCATCAACATGACCAGCGGCGTTGACGAGCAGAAGAAGGTGGTTTCCTCCGGGTACTGGCCGCTGTACCGTTACAACCCGGCACTGGCCGGCGAGGGCAAGAACCCGCTGCAGCTCGACAGCAAGGCCCCCACCACCAGCTTCGAGGATTTCGCCAACGGGGAGAACCGTTACAAGGTGCTCAGGAAGATCAACCCCGAGGCGGCCGACCAGTTGATGGAGAAGGCAAGCGCCTGGGCCGCCGACAGGTTCGAGTACTACCAGAAGCTCGCTGGACTCAGCTACGGTGGGGAGGACAAGTAGACGAAGCTGTTTATCGGGCAACACGCTGCCATGTGTGCTCCATTCAAAAGGCCGGGGGACGCCCCGGCCTTTTTGTATGTGCGCTCGGCAGGGCGCGTGGCGCGTAAGCGCCATCGAATCAACTGTGGTGGTTGATTCGTGACTTGGAGGTGCAAGTCCTCTATGGACCCTGATGGTGGGAACCATTAGCCGAACGGCAAGGG
>Ga0209317_1001465_pt1 | contig 20594 bp, 14 predicted proteins | sample RifGroB2_FD_183994 | JGI IMG/M metagenome (GOLD analysis project Ga0209317, IMG submission 183994) | Soil microbial communities from Rifle, Colorado, USA - Groundwater B2 (SPAdes) (version 2) | ecosystem: Environmental > Terrestrial > Soil > Unclassified | place: Rifle, Colorado | collected... | reverse complement strand
CTCCAGGTCCGCGACCGGAGAGGCGAGCACGGCGTCCACTATGGTGCGGATGGTGGCCTGTTCGTTATAGCATGGAATGATCACGGACAATTGCATTGAATACCGCCTCTCGATTCTATGGATTACCCGGTACAGCTCGCAAATCCCCTCGGTAGATCGCCTTCGGGATGTGGAGACCCCACGGTTCTCTGAGAAGCTCGTCTCGACGTACTCCCGCCCCTTGTCATGCTACTCCCACCTGGGCTCCGTCTATGATCGCCAGGATCTCTGCTGTCTTTTGCTCCATCAACGTCTGATCCCCCCTCGATTCCACGTTCAGACGCAATACTGGTTCGGTGTTGGAGGACCTCAGGTTGAAGCGCCATTGCCCGCAATCAAGGCTGATGCCGTCGGTGTGGTCAATGTCTCTAGCTTCTGCCCGGTAACGGTCTGCCACATGTCTAACCGTGTGGCTGGCGTCCTTGACGGTGCGGTTTATTTCTCCGCTGGCGGGATAAAGCTGCATCCGCTCGTCAAGAAGTTCTGATAGCGCTTTCCCGCTTGCGCACATCAACTCCAGCACGAGAAGCCAAGGGATCATTCCGCTGTCGCAATAGGAGAAGGCGCTGAAGTAGTGGTGGGCGCTCATCTCGCCTCCATACACGGCGTCCTCCGCCCTCATGCGCTCCTTGATGAAGGCATGCCCGGTCTTGCTCATCACGGCGGTGCCTCCATGCGTCTGCACCAGGTCAACGGTGTTCCAGGTGAGCCTCGGGTCATGGATTATCTTAGCTCCGGGGTGCTTCTTCAGGAAGGCTGCCGCCAGGAGACCGACTATGTAATATCCCTCTATGAAGCGGCCTTGTCCGTCGAAAAGGAAGCATCTGTCGAAATCCCCGTCCCACGCGATTCCCACGTCTGCATTGTGCTCTTTGATCGCCGTCATGGTCGCGGACCTGTTCTCGGGCAATAGAGGGTTCGGGATCCCGTTGGGAAATGTCCCGTCCGGCGTGTGGTGCACCTTGATGAAGGTGAACGGGAGGTGTGCTTCAATGAGGTCCAGCACGGGGCCGGCACAGCCGTTGCCGGCATTGACGACGACCCTGAGAGGGCGCAGGGCAGCTCTGTCTATGTATCCCAGCAGGTGCTCGATATATTCGCGCCGCACATCCAGTCTCGTAACGCTTGCCGTGCGGGAAAACGTTCTCCTCGACCATTCGCTTGATGTCATGCAACCCGGTGTCGCCGCTGATCGGCTTGGAGTTCTCACGGACCAGTTTCATTCCGTTATAGTTCATCGGGTTATGGCTTGCCGTCACCATGATGCCGCCATCCATGTGCTTGAAGAAGGTGGCGAAGTAAACCTCTTCCGTTCCGCAAAGACCGATGTCGAAGACTTCGACTCCGCTGTCGGTCAACCCTTTCGTTAAGGCACGACAGAGGGCGTCGCTGGAGAGCCTGATGTCGCGGCCGACGACGACATTTCGTGGTTTTATGCATGCCGCGTAGGCCCTGCCGATGCGGTATGCCACGTCTTCGTTAAGCTCTTCCGGAACCCTGCCGCGGATGTCGTACGCCTTGAAACATTCCATCGATTCAATCTCCCTCTATTTCGGATGGATGAAAACTATCGAAGCAGGCTTTTGGGGTAAAGACCTAATGCTTAACTTAAGGCTTCAGCTTGTAGTACAGATACCGCATCAGGTCTATGGCCCGCTGCTGGTAGCGCTCACGACTGGACTGCTCCTTCCCCATCATGATCTCCTCGAAGGCGGAGGAGTCGAAGAAAACCTCCAGCTCTTCCGCCAACTGCCGCGCTTCTGTGATGACGTGCCTCAGCTCGCTGGTGACATCCTGGTCTCCTGCCGTGAAGATGTTCTGATCGCCCCACTTGCCGCGCACCCTGGTTATCCCGGCCCGAAGTCCGTAGCTATGGGCCAGCCTGACGAAGGCGGGGATCTCGCGGTAATTCTCCTTCATGACCGTCATGTTGATCATGGTAAAGCTGAAATGATCTCTGGCGTTGCCAACCAATTCCAAGGTCTTCACCAGATCCAGCCATTTCCCGCCCCGGCGTATCTTCTCGTACGATTCCCGTGTCGCTGCATCGACGGAGATGTTGAGGTAGCCGAAATTTATATGCTTGATCCTCTCCCAGTATCTTGGCAACAGCAGCCCGTTGGTCAGAAGGTTTATCTTCAGATCGGGATACTGGGAAGGTGGAAGGTCCAATAACAGCTTCCGCGTATCGGGTCGGGCAAAGGGGTCTCCATTGCCGGTGAGGAACAGCTCGCGAAGGCTCGGGAGCAGCTCCGTGACCTGCTGCATGGTCCTGTCGATGAGAGCCGCGTCGTCCTTGTGATGTTCTCTGCCGCACATTATGCAGTTGAGGTTGCAGGTGGTTGAGTTGGCGAGATTCAGCAGGGTAGGGCCGGTTGTCAGGACGGTCTGCCTTGAGCGGACGGCAGTGAGGATTTCCTCGGTAATGACGTGGTTTGTGCTGTTTTTAAGTGGGATCCTGCAGTCGGTGAGCCGGTACGCCATGATGTGCGGGCAGCTGGGGCGGCAGATTTTGCTCCAGCGTCCCTCCAGCATCATTCGGCGCATATGCCGGAGGGGCTCATCGTTCCAGATCTCCTGAAGGCTTTTCTTCTTCGTGTTGCCGACCATCCCCTTGACCCAAGCGGGGCAGCAGACAGACACGTCTCCCCTGATATTCAGCTCCAGCGAATAGAAAGGACGCAGACAGATAATGGAGCCGAGCTGACAATTCATGGAGTTACTCTTTAAAAAGCGTTTGAGTGAGGTTCGGTCTGTATTTCGGAGCCTGTGAAAAACTGGTTTTATGCATTGGCCCGCTTTTCCCGCTCTGCCTGCTTCATGTCGGCATCGGTCATCATGTCGACCAATTCATCAAAGCTGGTTTTCTGTTCCCACCCAAGTTGCTTCCTCGCCTTACCCGGGTCGCCCAGCAACAGGTCCACCTCTGCGGGACGGAAATAGCGCGGGTCAATCTGGATCAAAGTCTTGCCTGTCTTAGCATCCACACCCTTTTCGTTCACCCCGCTTCCTTGCCACTCAAGCTGCATGTCCAGGCGCTGGAATACCTTCTCTGCAAAGGTGCGCACCATGTAGGTTTGGCCAGTTGCGATGACATAGTCGTCGGGCTGCTCTTGCTGCAGCATGAGCCACATGGCCTCTACGTAATCTCCGGCAAATCCCCAATCGCGCTTGGCATCTATGTTTCCCAGGTACAGGCGCTCTTGCAACCCGGCCTTTATACGGCCCGCGGCTCTCGTGATTTTGCGGGTCACGAAGGTTTCACCACGGCGAGGCGATTCATGATTAAAGAGGATCCCGTTGGAGGCGTGCATGCCGTAGCTTTCCCGGTAATTCATTGTGATGTAGAAGGCATAGGCCTTGGCGCATGCATAGGGCGAACGGGGATAAAACGGTGTGGTTTCTTTTTGGGGGGTTTCCACCACCTTGCCGTACAACTCAGACGACGAGGCCTGGTAAAATCTTGTTTTTAGGCCTGTTTCACGGATGCCTTCCAGAATACGTACGGCACCCAGACCGTCGACCTCGCCGGTATATTCCGGAACATCAAAGGACACCCTGACATGGCTTTGGGCGCCAAGATTGTAGATCTCGTCCGGTTGGATGTCACGCAGCAGCAGGTTTATCGAACTGGCGTCGTTCAGGTCACCGTAGTGCAGAAATAGGCGCACATCCTCTTCGTGGCGGTCACGATAGATATGATCAATACGGCCAGTATTGAAGGACGAGGAGCGGCGGATCATACCGTGAACCTCATATCCCTTGGCAAGTAGCAGTTCTGCCAGGTAGGACCCGTCTTGCCCGGTTATGCCGGTTATCAGTGCTTTTTTCATGTTGTCTCCTAATATTTCTTCGAATTGAAAAAAGATTTTATGCGCTCTGTCCCTAGACTATTCATCCGTGCCGATTCATCTCAATATTCGCGTTACTTGCGCAACATGAGCTGTAGGCTTGATTCATGACCTTCGCGGCCTTCGACCACGTATAGTGCTCCATAACAAGATCGCGTGCGTTTCGCGCCAAGCGGGCTCCTGTCTCCGGGCTTCGCATTATGCACAACGCCGCCGCTGAAAATTTCTCTGCTGAATCGGAAATTAAGATATCACGCCCATTTTCCACAGCGATCCCCTCACAACCCTTGGATGTCGAGACTACAGGGAGTCCGGCAGCCATCGCTTCCAGCACCTTGATGCGGGTCCCGGCCCCCTGCCTCAGTGACACGGCCAGGAGATCCGCCTCGTAAAACCACGGGAGCACTTCCGGCACGCTCTCGTGAATTTCCACGCCGGGCAACGCGGTAAGCTCCCCGAGTTTTGCGAGTTCTCTTCCCACCAGGAGCACGCGGGCTTCCGGCTCCTCCCGGCGGATCAGTGGGAAGACCTCACGCAGGAAATAGGTTGCGGCATCGAGGTTAGGGGTGTAGTCCATTCCGCCCAGAAAAAGGATGTTCTTCCCGCTTTTGCTCCTTGGGCCGAATGGGAAACGCTCCAGGTCCACGCCATTTGCGGCGGTGATCACCTTGGCACCGTTGCCGATGCAGGCGGCTATCTCCTCCCGCTCCTTGTCCGATACCGTAAAGCAGAGTGCGCAATTGCGCCAGGCGAGTTCCTCGACCGCCTGCAGCCTCCTTTTTTCAACCAGGTACAGGAACCTCCAGAAGGGACTGCCGGCAGAGCTGCCTATCTGCTGCACGTTCCTGTATTCGATGTTGTGGGCATCGAGCACAACCGGCGTGTCAGGGAAGAGGTCAGCGTACTGCCACATCATGCTGAACTCGATCTGCACCAGGTCGAACTTCTTCCTCTGATGAAGCTCCTTCAGCGATTTGCGCATACCGGCGCTACGGTAGCGGATGACGTTGTAAGGGGAACTACCGGCAAAAAAGGAGATCCGGTCCGGCCACAACCGTGCAGGGCGTTCAAAGGTGATCACCTCTGCGCAGATATCATGAAGAGGCCCCGGGACTGCACTCTCGCGATCGTCCACGATAGCAGCGAGAGTGACGGAGTGTGACCGGCTCAGGTTCTTGATGATGTTGAAGACGCGGATCTTGCCACCCTGGTCGAGAGGGTAGGGGAGGAAGGGGGAGATGATGAGGACGTTCATGAGCATCTCACCCTTCGTGCATCGAGGCGCGCACGCAGTGTAGGCAGAACGAGTTGTCGCCAGGTAGTTGGTGCGAAAAGGAGCAGGGAAAGTGTTGTATGCCACACGAAAGCAGCAACTTTGCCTTCTTGATAGCATCGAACTGCCTTGCTGACCTCTTTCAGGCTCGCCAAGCCGAGCTTCCCGCCGTAGAGCCAGTAGGAGGACAGATATCGCCAGTAGGAGAGGGACGAAGGAGAGCCCCAGTAACGTCTGCTTACTTCGAGAGAATGTTCCAAGAGTTCACCTTGCGTAATCTCAGTTGTCTTGGACGATTCATGGATACGGTAGGTTGCCCAGAGCTCGTTCACCTGATGGAACTGGAAACTGGAGCTGTAACGAAGAAAGAGGTCATAATCGAGCGCAAAGTACAGTGATTCGTCCAATCCCCCACATCGCTCATAGACGCTTCTATGGAAGAAGACGGCGGGTTGTGGAATCGTGTAATCCTTCCAAATCTCTACCATGCGACGGTGCGAGCTGAACTCGCTGGGATGCTCCCGGCCTGTTGGGTTTCCCTCCTCATCAATGTAGGCGCAACGCCCCAAAACAATTTGGATACCACGTTTCGGAGAGATTACCTTGGCGACGCTTTCGAATACGCCGGGATAGTAGGTGTCGTCGGAATTAAGCCAACCTAAAATGTCACCTGTTGCCGCGCGCAGACCCTTGTTTACCGCGTCTGCTTGACCATTATCATGTTCCTGGATAACGACCAGGTGCGGGTACCTTGACAGCACAGCGTTGGTATTATCGGTAGACCCACCATCAACAATGATGTGTTCGTAATTGGCATAGTTCTGGTTCTGAACGCTATTAATAGTCGCTTGTATATAGGAGCCTTGATTGAAAGATGGAGTTACAATCGAGACTTTTGGGCTTGTGCTAGGCATAAGGCTACTCTGCGGGGTGTTTCGCTGGTGGAGTCAGCTGGGTGATATACAGGAAATCTGTGTAAACTCCAAATACGCCGAAACCTTTTAAAGAATCAAACGTCACCTGATCATTTATCGTGTGGGCGTAGACTGTCACACCCTTCTCGTTTAGATCAAGCGCTAGCCCTGATTTTGCAGCCCCAATAGGCATGGTGATGGCGAAAGGTTTTTGTTCAGTAGCAAAAGTTACGACTTCAGAGGGAACAACGTTCATCCTGTACAGCGTTAAAATTATATCTTTGTATCCAAGATCACGAGCTTTGTAGTACTCACCATAATTGTAAACTTGGGGGATAACGTTTCCTGCACTCTTTGTATATGAAGCAATGCGGGTCAGAGCTAGAAGGTTATTTTCCTTGACGTCAGTTACGATGTAAGCATCGCCTTTTGAGTCAGCCCAATCCAGTACATCTTCCATTCCAAGTTGAACAAGACCATATTTGCTTTTTAAGGCAAAAAAATCATTTTTGGAAGGGACCGTGATATTTGTGGGAACTACAAACAGTGAGTGAAGGCTGACTTCCCAATCATGTATTGCAACAAGATGCTTGTCTGAAGTCCACGAAAAATCAATCTCAAAGACGCGATGTCCTTTCTTATAGTTTTCCTCCAAAGCTTCAAGGCTGTTAGTATAGGTCTTGCCCTTTACACCACCAGCTGCATGTGCGATCAGCAAGGGTGGAACGAGTGCCCCGTTGGCAGCATTCCCTGAGTGAGGGAGCACGATGATAAATAATATAAGTAGAACGACTTTTAAATGAAAAATCATGAAGTGCTGACCCTCGATCTACATTTTGTAGTTATTATAGAAGTCCTGTGATCTGATTAAAATACTCCGTCAGTTGACTTTTTGTAGCCAGATGCTTCCACCTGTGTTTTTCATGCACAGTGGCATCTTCAGCTGGAGCAAATGGTAGTGAGTATGTGCAAAATAGCTATTGAAAAAGGTAACTTTAAATGATGGGTTGTACTGTAAGAATGCGCGCAGTAGGTACGCTTCATTCCAAGCCCTTCCTTCATAAACCCATTCCTTTGGGTATTCAAAAGGATAAAAAATGTCGTGGAAGTGAATGATTACGCCTGCTGCTAATGAGGGAAGTATCTTAAATAACAAATGATTTACGTCGCTGCCAACTTTTGAGACATGGGTCGAATCGATGAACAGTATGTCACCTGCATCCAAGGCGGAAAAGATACTAATATCGACGTCCTGAAGATTAGATCCGACTACTGTTATCAGATCTCGATCCGTTGGTTTCAGTAGAGAAAAGAGCAGTTCAGTATACGGCTCAATAAATGTACAGTTAATGCCATTTGCAAAGAAAAGCTCATTAGTGTCAAGCGTGACGCACGATGAATAACCAGATCCTATCTCTATAATTCTTTTTGGTGCTGCCTGTCGTAGCATGCAATAGAGAATAATAGCGTCAGCATATGAGAAATTCGGATTTTCGAAAAAATACCGTAGGTTCCCTTTTACAGGGGTAAATGGCAGCTCGTCATAAAACTGTGTCAACTGATTGAAAAGATCAACCTGACCTTGTTCATTCAGATCTACTCCGGGTAAGGAGGCAGGAAAGGAGAAAATTTCGTCTTCCCTTTCACGAATTTCATCTATGGCGGGTATAGGCGAATAAAAATGACCCTGTGGCCGCCACTCTTTTAAAACGTTGGCATCCGCTCTTAAGAGCGATGCAATTTTATTCAGCAGGGTTTGGAACATTTGGGCCCCAGAAGTCCGGATGATTTGTATATGATATGATGGTGTAGACAATTATTCATGCGATACAGTCTCTTAATGCTGATTGGTCTCGTGTGAGGCCACTCCTGATTTAATTGCCTGTATTGTATCGAAATTAATAACAAGATCACTCTTTATTGTATCGGTAATGGCCAATTTATTATAGGGCTTTCCAAAAAAGAAACATTTCTCATCTTTAGATTTGCTGCCGTCGCAAAGTCCAGAAAGTTGATCCGTGTATCCTATGGCAAGTATCAAATCGTCTTTATGCTTTAACAATATCTTGGCAAACGCATCCGGTGCAACTCTTCTTTGATATGGCAATGAATTTATTACCTTTAGCTTTAGTTTATCGTCAAAGATGAAGATGGTAGATGCTATATGATTACTCAATCCTTCAGAGGAAAGGTCAAATTTTACTCCTGAAATCCAAACGTCGCGTTGATCATTAAAATTTATCCCCCTCTTGTCTATGACAACATCATCATCCCAAAGTGTATTCGCTATGGCTTTCAAATTTGCGGCCTGTGCCTGCCAATTATTCTCGCCAAATTTAGCTGGTAGATATCCTGGTCCAGAAGTAATTGATGACCCAAATCCCATCTGACCAAAAAGTTTATATCCAACTGCCTCTAATATAGTAGGAGCAATGTCAAAGTGGACCCCGGGGTTGGCGTTATTTCCACTTTTACCATTGGGGCTATTGATGAAAAAGGTGAGTCTGCGTGGTTGTTTCGATTTTGTGAGCAAAGATGTAGCCGTATTTCTCATTGCTAAATGATCGCTCACAACAATTATTTCTGTATTTTGTGAATACTTGGAACCTCTGATTTTATCGATGAAATTTGCTATTAATTTATCTGAGCAATGTACTGAATTGAGGCTGGAGTTATCTCCTGACCCATAAACTGAGCAGGATTTGGACAAAAAGCCACTTGGATGGTGAGTGTCCATGGTAAGTATTGTAAACATGAATGGTTTTTTGCTTCGACTTAAAATATGGAACTTTTTATAAGCCGCGTCTAGGACTGTATCATCAAAAGCGCCCCACTCATTGACGTAAGATTTATCAGGAAGTTCCTTGATAAGGCTATTTTTGTCAATCAAATTAGTGTAGCCGTGCGATCTTAAGAAGTTGGCTTTACCAGCAAAACGTTCATCTGCTCCGCCAATGAAGGTGAGACTATAACCGTCGGCTTTTAATAGGTCTCCTAGGCAAACTGCTTTAGGTAAAAATTTATCAAAGAGGCTTAAGTCGTTTCCGCCTACCTCATGTTGGACAGATAAAGGATATCCGCATTGAGATGCAACAATGCCCCCAATGGTCCATCCCGCCCCCACTCCTTGCTGTACATTAGAGAACACAACAGAGTTGTTTTTTATTTGCTTAAGCTTCGGTAGCAAATCTGGAAAGACATCTTCGTCGAAATATTGTGACTCTAGGCTTTCTGCATAAATCAAAACTAGGTTCGGCTTACGCGACTGTTTTTTGAAATTTATGGCCAGTGCTGTTCCATTTTTCTTGTCTTTATCTTCATTTGTGGTTTGAGCATTTGGAACCGTAGCCTTGTATGAGAAATTCGAAGGTGGTGTACCTGATGGCACCTGCTCAACATAGCCTAGTTCACCATTCACCTTAATAGTTGAGGAAACATTAATGCTTTGTGTGTAAGACAGTTCTTTAAAGCTTGAAAAATCTGCAAGCGCGGTGTTTGATGCTCGAATGCTTTCAATACAGGAAACAAGGGAAGAAAGTGGCGGCGAAATAATGACACCTGCTATTAGCGCCAATATAGAAATAACGTTGAGCCGTCGGCTAGTTTCAATCCTGGCCCGACTGAAAATGAATGCGGTTAAAATTATTGCACAAAAACATGCGAAAATTAATAGTAAAGGCCATATATGTTCACCGAAGCCCGAATATATTGAGCTGATATGGGTGTGGTACATAAATGCATCATTGAACCCTGTATTTTGGAAGTAGTAACTTGTAAGGAAAGCAATATCCAATAAAGAGTATATGGCTATGGTTGTCGCATAAAGTAGAATTATAAATTTAGTTTTACGTACCTTATGGAAAATGAAAATACTTCCACCAATAATTAACAAATTGGACAATAACCAGACATGTGGGGCTTCTGTAAGTATAATACCTGCTAAAGGAATAGTTGCAGACAGTAAAAGCCTAGCTAGCACGTTAAATTGTATGTAATCTGTAAAGAAGCTCTTGTCTGAGTTGACCGCAATTTTCATGAAACATCCTAATTATAAAACATGAAGGTGTGTACCCTTACAAATTATCCCTTTAAGAGGTACTTATGCTTTAATACAACCTTAGCTTTGAAGAAAGGATCAAAAATGTATTTGTCGTAGTAGTATTTGTAAACGTTGTAAGATTGACATGCCGAATTAAAAGCTGAAAGATGCTTGGCTGCTGTATCTCGTGTCGTAAACTTATCCGCTTGCGCAATTCCTCGTCGAACTAGGCTGACCCGCAGACTCTCATCATCCCATAGTTTGAGAATGGCATTTGCAATGTCCCCTGGATCATCTCCATCGAACAGTAGTGCCGCATTTCCTGCTACTTCAGGGATGCTGGTGGAATTTGAACAGGCAACTGGGCATCCCAAAGACATCGCCTCCAGTATTGGCATGCCGAAACCTTCAAAAAGGGATGGAAAACAAAGCATTGTGGCGGTTCTGTATAAGTGTTGTATGTTCTGGTCGGTTAGATATCCAAATACTCGTATTTGATCTTGCAACCCATACTCTGAAACCTTCTCCTTTAGTGGGTAGCCTTCGGAGGAGTCATGCCCAGTAAATATACAATCAACTATTAGGCCGGATTGCTTCAATAGGACTAGTGCCTTAAGCAGGTTGTCGTGGTTCTTATGCAGCCAACGGTTCGCTGGGTAAAACACGAACTTTTGCGGAAGGTCGAATTCTGGGGAGGTTAGGTCCAACTGGTCCATGTAGTTTTCATTCAGGCTATGATAAGCTACGCTGATTTTATCAGGAGCCACGCCGTGGTGCTTGACTATGGATTCCTTGGTGAAGTTTGAGATGGTAATGACCTGATCCGCTATATGTGTAGATGGATCGTAGTAAAACTCCCTATCGAACAAAACTTTTTTGGTGAAGAACTGGGGGTAATATTTTTCTTGTATATCATGGATCATTACCACACTTGGTACTTTGATTGGTCTAGGCCAAAGTGCGCCAAAAGGGCAAAAGTAAAGATCTATTTTGTCGAGATGACAGTTGGCTCCATCCTGCGACTCCAGGAGGATAGCCCCTTCTTTCCAACGGTCATTGCCCAGTTGTTCCAGTTCGCACAGGTTGTGTTGAAAATAGAAAAAAACGTAACTGTTGACATGGTCGTTGGATAACAGTTCGCGAAATAAACGATGAAAGTACTGCCTCATTCCACCAATATTTTCCTGCAGTAAAAAACAATTGACACCTATTCGCATCCCGTTATTCCTTTTCATCGGCTCAACTTGGTCTTTAGATGCTTGCTATACTGAACAACCCCATAACTGTAGGCAAGGTCTGAGGCTGTGAGCATTACGGCTTTTGATCTTTGATGGGTGCTCAGAAATGCTCGTTTAAATAACTGAGAAATCAAGTAAAATAAATTTTTAGAGTGCCATCTTATGTGTCCTTCGAGTTGATCCTGTGTATGAGAGCACTTGGCTTCTTCTATTGCTATAGTAGTTGCACCTTCCCGAAAACTTCTTCGTAAAAAAAATCCTATTGTTAATCTCGCGGCAGTAATGGGATGATAAACTACTGCTGAAGGCAGATACGTGAGAGGGAAACCTGCGGCTCTGGCCTTGATGCCCAGGAATGAATCTTCGCCACCTGTAACAAATGCGGTGTTAGATCCATTCTTAAGGCCAAGTCGTGTGTCGAAGCCGCCAATAGATTCCAGAAGGGCCTTTGAAGCCACAAGGTTTACACTGATTGGAAGACAGTTCTCGGGAAAAGGGACCGTTTCCTCGCCTGCATCGAAACTGGGCAGAAAAAAATCCTTTTCTTCGGGAAGCCAGTGCGGTCTAGGCGTCTGAAAAAGCGGTACGATACGACCACCTATCATCCCGATTTGGTAATGGTTTTTTTTTATTTCGTCAGCATATGAATGAAGCCAGTTCTTATCCACGAAAGCATCGTCATCAGTGAATGCTATATATTCACCTAATGCCTCGCGCCAACCTACGTTTCTTGAATCACTAGAGCACATAACATCGGAATGAATGTAGCGAACTCTACTGTTATTTGAGTATCTGCTTGTCACCAGTTGCTTAGTATCATCGTTGGCTGACTGGTCGACAATGATAATTTCATAATCTTCGTACTGCGTCCCGATAATGCTGTCGATAGCGGCGCCTATTGTCGATGGACGGTTACATGTTGGGATAACGACAGATATCAGCATGTATCAAGCTCCTAAATTGAACTAGGGTTTTTGAAATACCTTGCTTGGTATCTTATTTGCCGATACTTGTTGATACCAGCTTGAATCCAACGGGTCAGACGCGAAGACAGATTAGGTCCAATTATGCATTTGATCACGTAAAAGATGAACAACGGGTGCATCATGAGCCCGGGAAAGTCGTTTCGAATCTTATTGGCAATGGAAGCAGTTGCTTGTTTGTTCCCATTATTGTATGCGCCATTGATGGAGAGGAGGCATGACAAAGCGAACCCCCGCTTCGCTTGACTCTCTAAAACGTTCTTTTCTTCACCGGCAACATTTTGCCATCTATTGAAAATTATCCTTGAGCCTTCAGGAGCATTGCCGATATTGAAATCATCATATTTGGCGAGGTTGTAATAAAAAAGGGCTAGGAAAGGTTTCATTTTGTCCGCACCATTATATCTCCTGAAGATTTCGAGCATGTCGGGCCAAAAGACTGTAGGAGAAGATAATGATTTAGTACCGGTGATCATTCTGAATCTCCCGAGCTTTTTGGGTATGTGCACTAGACGCAGGTTGGAACTCCCAGCTCTAACCCAATATTCCACGTCCATGGCGTAATGAAAAGATTCGTCTATCATCCCGATCTTATCCAGTACGCTCCGCCTCCAGAATGTGGCCTGTTGCATTATGTAATTGGTAAAGTCATTCCACAAAAAATGAAACGACTTCATGAGGTTGTAGTCGTATTGACGCGAAAGCCACTCCCATTGCAAGGTGCCATTTTCATCTATAACATCTCCGTCACCATATAAAAAATCGTCACCAGGATGTGTAAGGAAATGACCCATAACCGTTGCAAATGCATTTTCAATGAAAGTGTCATCAGAGTTTATCCACGCTAAGACTTCACCTTCCGCAATCTTAAATCCTTTATTGATCGCATGGCTCTGTCCGTTATCCTTTTCGGAGAACCACCTAAAGTTAATTCCTAGACACGATGTCTTCCAATTTCCACTGTGCAACAATTCCTCATATTTTTTAAGTATGTCAACTGAGTTGTCACTTGAACCACCATCCATAACGATATAGTCAATATAAAAATCACCCTCTTGCGACAAAACGCTGCGGACTGTCTCCTCCAAGAAGTGGCCTTGGTTGTACGATGGTGTCACGATACTGAGTGTTATTTGCGGAACTGCCACATCCATCTCCCTCGTTCCTCCAGGGGCAACCCTGGGTGCACGTCATTTGAATTTATGAATCAAATCGTATATGAATCTTAAAGGAGCTGTACATTTCCAACTTAGACTCGTTTTTAGATTGTCAAGGGCATTAGCGGTACTCAAAAGTTGGACTTCAGTTTTTTGCTGATTACGTTTCATAATCGCAATCCGTTCAGCGTGATCCGCTTCGAGTGCTTCCAATTTTGTCGAGAATTCGACTTCTTGGCGCAATATAACCTCAAGCCTAGCAGCTCGATCAGCTTCGCATGCCTCCAATTTCTCACTAAATATCTGTTCTTGATTCTTAATTACGGCAAGTCGCATGGATCTATCTATTTCACATGATGCCAATTCTGTCTTTAATATCTTGAACTTTGTTTTCACGCTAGAAATAGAGTTATATATTTCTTTGCCTATTTTCACCTTGGCTGATTGCATATTTGCATCGAGTTTGTCTTCGACAACATTTTTGATAGCCTTTTTAACGTCATCCACGCTGACTAGCCTAACGCATGGGGCATCATCAAACAGGCAGACCCATCCGCACCCAAAGCATGGAAGCTCGGCGACGACTCCCACTGAACGGGACCCAACTGGTAAAAAACGAGGAAAGTGGCCGCCCCCAAAAATTCCGACGACCGGGATGCCTGTTGCTGCAGCAATATGCATAGTTCCTGTGTCGTTTCCAACATATAGTTGTGCAGTTTGTAAAAGACCTGCCAAGAGATGTAATTCTCCAGTTTCACCAAGCCAAGTGGAAGCCGCTATTTCCTCAGGAAGCATATCTGCAACTGATTCGACAACTTCTCGCTCGCTTACGTGTCCTACAATAAGGGGATGCAGGCCGTATTCTTGTTTCACCCAGCGAATAACACTAGCAAACCTTTCACCAGGCCACTGCTTGAGCGTGTTGTTTTGAATTCCAGCAACAGCGCAGATGAAATATGGAGAGGCCCCAATGCCAAGACGCAGCAATATCCCATTCGCTCTCTGCGCAGATTCAGTTGGTATCAGCAATCGCGGTAAAGGAAGGTTGTCCTGCGAAGGGAAGAGGTTTGCCCATAAAACCTGATATTTGTCTACTTCTAGACAGTTCTCTTCCACTGGAACAAATCTGTCGAAAAAACAATCTGGATTAAGGTTAAGCTTCTCTATAGTTTCAATTACCCAATGTTCCGGCTCCTTCGATTCACCAATTGCCACCTTATATGAAGCAGATAAATGTGCTGCTAATATCTCCTCGACCCAGGTACGATTGTAAGTGGTAAAAAGCACAAGATCCCAGGATTCCTGCGAGATCTGCTGGCAAAGCTCTTGGATTTCGGCTACGTCAGTCTCGTTGACGCCTCGGTAAGGGTGTGCTGGTGTCGTGCGCCATTTAATACCTTTAGGGAAGAGTGGTGCAAGTTCATCATATCCCTCCCGTACAAGCAGTGTTATCTCAACCTCTGCGGATTGCTGTGCTAGCTTTGAGACAAACCCTTCCAGGAGGACAATATCGCCGAATGTGTCAAAACGAGGTATAAGAATACGAATTTTACACGGTGCAGGTTTTTTTATACCCTCAGCATCTAGAAATGAGGAACATCTATATGCCCTTTCTTCAAGCCGTTTTCTTTGTGCAAGCAGGTGCTCTTTCCAAAAGCCTTGTCTTGTGATGGCATCTTTAACTTGGCTGTAAAGGGAGTCCGCGTCAACACAAGTCATAGTTCCTGCTGGAGGGACTGCTAGTTCGGCAAGTAGCGTGGCCATCTTTTGGCCCTTCTCAAAGCTAATGGGAACTGTTCCTGCCAGCACAGATTCAACTGTAAAATGATATCTTTGTGAAATTGTTGCGGTTAGTTTGGATAGAATGGATATCATCTGGTCGGGATGATAATATGAATTCGGGAGGAAGACAGATTTTTGTTTCATTGTGCTAATAATGCTCTGAGCGGCAGCGGAATCAAAATAGTCCCCACCTCTGGTCTCGTTGCAGATGAAAATAACCTGTGCAGATAGTTCTACGACCAGCTTGTCAAGTGCCAAAGCAATGCTTTCTTTAACAGAACTGCTTTCGCCCCATACCTCATTGACAACGTTTACGCCAATAATAGGCATATCGAGCTTTAGCCCTAAATCTGCCAGAAGATTGAGTGCCCATTCGGTATGATCGGTCTTTGGCGTATATAGCCAGCCTAAATCTGCTGCGACCACTACTTTATGATCATCTACGCCAAGTTTCAATAGCGACTGACGGCAGTTTTCGGAGCGGACAGTCCAGGTTGCAATCGGTTTGAAGTTTTCGGTAAAGATAGCGATTGCTTCTGGTGTGAAAAGATGATCGACTCCAACGCCGATAGCGTGGACAGGAATTCCGTTGTTATGGCAGAAGGCAAGCCTTTTGCTCAACGCCCGTAGAGGCCACTCAACCCCCAGATCTTCAGTTACAGGTGTGTCACCAACAAGAAGCACAACTCCAGCTTCTGAAGCACACCTCTCGCATAATTCATCATCGTCCCAAGGGATATATCTTTGACCACCTGGCAGCCATTGTTCGACAGATGTTTTACTATCCCAGATTTCGACAGTGCTGGCAACAGAGGGGTGTATGATATTCAGAAACCCGATGTACATCAACTCATCGCCGATATTTCCTGCAGCTAAACCATTGAACATTTGATGCGTCTTCGTTTGGAGCTGTATCATGTCAACTCCACGTCATTAACGTCACTATTGAATGCAATCTTGTGTGACAGTTGAGCGATACCGTAGAATGGTAGGAGTTCGTCAGCTTCGCTTGTAACGGTTATGGGGCCAAGACATTCGCATCTATCCTGAATATAGCCTACGTTAAGTCCACTGTCTGAAGGCTGCGAGGTTCCAAGGCTAAAGGTATATTGCCCTGGCTGCACTGTAAATCTGATTTCCATCTTTAGCATTAATTCTTGATCTTGCTTTAAGTCTGGCAACAGGACGCCTAATTGGCGAGTACCTGCAGCGTAGACTAGATTACCTAAACGATCATGTAGGTGAATTCCAGCCGAAGGTTCAGAAACATCTTCATTGGCCTTGAGTAATAAATGAAAATGCAAAGTCTCCATCATCGGGACTTGCAGCGTATCACGGCCAGTATCATCAGTAACCTTGGCCGCGGCAATAATGAGACCACCTGCACCGTGCCGATTTGCTTGATCGCCGAGTATTGATTTTTCCATCATTTGGGATCGGGTTAGGAAATAAGAAGAGTCTGCTGTTTGTCCCGTGGGGCTTTCAGCGCTAGATGTTTTTGGTGTCGTTTTTTTTCCGAAACAGGTGTAGTACCTGCTAACGGTTTCTTCCGGTGTACCGATAAAATCTAACTCACCACCACGAAGTAATATAGCGCTGTCGCATAAGTTCATGATAGCCTGAGTATCGTGGGATACCAGGATGCAAGTAGTCCCTCCAGCTATTATTTCTCGAATCTTTGCGAAACATTTTTGTTGGAAAAAGATGTCGCCTACACTTAGAGCCTCATCTACAATAAGGATGCTAGGCTTAACATTTATGGCACAGGAAAAGGCTAGTCTTACATACATCCCGCTCGAATACGTTTTGGTTGGCTGATCTATAAATTCGCCTATCCCCGCGAAGGCCTCGATCTCTTCCATTTGGGCATCCATTTCCTCCCGACTAAAGCCCATGAGCGCGCCGTTCATGTATACGTTGCTTCTTCCGGTGAACTCAGGATTGAAGCCGGCTCCCAGTTCCAATAGGGCGGAAATTTTTCCATCAGTTATGATGGTCCCTGAAGTGGGTTGAATGATCCCACAAATCAGCTGTAGTAGAGTGCTCTTGCCGCTACCGTTTCGCCCCATTATGCCAATGGTTTGTCCTTTAGGTACGTCAAAAGAGACGTTATGGAGAGCTTTGAATTCGCGGTGAAGCTTCTTGCGGAATGGGTGCAATGCCTCTTGCAGTCTATGCTTTGGACTGTCGTAAAGACGATACGTCTTTGTGGCATTTAATACTGAAATGGCATTGGAATGATTTGTCATGAATTGCCTATAAGACGTCGGCGAAATGAGGACGTAGCCGTAAGAAGATGGTTGCACCAACAGCTAGCAAAATTAAGGTAACGCACCAGAAGTACAAGGTTAGTTCCCAGTGATGCCAAAAAGGAACAAAGTATATAAACGAGTCCCTGTAACCCTGAACTATGTAAAGCATAGGATTTAGTTTGAACAGGAATTGCAGACGCTCAGGCATTATCCTTAAATCCCAGATGATGGGTGTCAGGTAAAATCCAAAGGTTAGGCTGACATTGACAATCTGCGCTGTATCTCTTGCAAAGACATTGAGCGAAGACGTCATCCAACTGATTCCGAGAACCAGAACGCTCATTGCGAAGAAGTAGTATAAGGATTGGAACCAGAAGAAACTGAAAGGCATGCCGTGGACACCTATCAAAACAAATAGGACCAACAAGAAGATGAGATGCGTTGCGAACGCACTCACAAGCTTGACAATAGGCAGTATGCTTAGCGGGAACAGTACCTTCTTAACAAGGTGAGTGTTGGCGAGAAGGGTTGAGGTCGAAGTGTTGATGACTTCCAGGAAGGTGTTCCAAACTGCAATAGCTGCAGTTAGCCAAACGACAAAAGGGACATTTTTTTGGGGAGCAACTTTCAACCCTACGCTAAAGACCAACCACAGGATGAGGATCATGGCGAGAGGGTTTATGAAGGCCCACGCAAAACCTATCAAAGAGCCCGAAAATTGCGCTGCAATATCCCGCTTCGCCATTTCGAGAATAAGGGTTCTACGCTGAAAGAGGGTGACTGTGAAGTCTCTGAAGCCATTTAACAATGTTCTAATGTTTAACTGCATCTATGAGACCTGATTTTAGTGGTAGACAGAGTGCATTCATCCTTGCTAATTCCCGTGAGGGCATACTAAAGGAAATGGCAAAAATTTGCTAGCAGATTCAGTAGAATAATTGTTATCTCGCCTATGAGAGAGGCTGGACAGAATCCGTATATTTAGATATTGGCTTAAGTCATTCCGCGGTTGCTTTTGGGTCAAATTGGTGGGGGTAGGTTATTCTGGAGGCTCAATCCTCGTGCTATCGAAACGTGTTAGAGCTGGCATGAAAAAAGTCCCCGCCAATGGCGAGGACTTTGACAGCAATCATAGGAGCGGTTAACGGTGCCAACCGCTCCTACTGACAGTTCTCTTAGAATAGGACCTTCCAGGTGTAGGCCCCGCCAATTTGGCTGCAGATGGAGGTAGAGTCGTCGGCGCTGCCTTCTCCCCTCGTGAACCAGATAGTTCCTCTATTGGTTGTATCACATGCCGGCCTTGTCACCGAGGTATTCAGCCTAACGCCACCATTTACCTCCAGTGCTTGAGTCGGTGCAGCAGCTCCAATACCGACATTTCCAGAAGATGTGATTACGACACGTTCTGCACGTGTGGGAGAACCGGTTTCAAAAACGATTTTAGTCGGCACAGCACCGGCTGATACGGTCCCATCTACCTTAGCGCTTATCCCGGCAGAGTTGACAAAGCTGGAACCCTCATAACCACTGAACAGGAAGAATCCAAGCCTATCGCCAGTCTGTACAGTTGCTTTAGATGCCTGAGTGCCTCTGGCAAACCTGAAGAGCCCTCCTCCGCCGGCTGCAGGATTGCTCTGGTATGAATCAAAGGCGTAACCGACAATAGTGTTGTCTGCAGCGTATAGTTTTGCCCACGATGGGGCATCAAACGAGTCAGTATTCAGCATGATGCTACCATCAGTTCTAGCCGCAACTTTCGAAGCACCCGCGGCATTCTTGATTACAAGTTTAGCTGAGGTAATCGCTTCAGTCGGCTCCTGCTGCATTGACAGGACCGTACCAGGAGTTGGTGTTGCTATCTTGGTGAGTATCATGGCTTGATCATCAGGTGAGCCAGCTGGCCCCTGTAGACCTTGTGGCCCCTGCGGTCCAACCGGACCCGCAGGACCCGCAGGACCCGCGGGACCAACAGGACCAACAGGACCTTCGGTGCCAACAGGAAGGTTGGTTAACTGAGAACCATCGCCGATAAACGCTGCAGCAGCAACGCTGCCGTTAACGTCCAACATTTGAGTAGGGGTACTCGTTCCTATCCCTACGTTCCCAGAAGAAGTGATGACCAAGCGCTCCGATCTTGTCGGTGCTCCTGTTTCGAACGCAAATCTTGTGGGTATTACGCCGGCTGAAACAGGCCCGTCGACTTTAGCCGAAATTCCTGCAGTATTGAGGAACGTTGAGCCGTCAAAACCGCTGAAAAGGAAGAATCCGAGTCTATCCCCTTGTAAGACAGGCGATTTTATTGCCTGAGTGCCACGGGCGAACCTAAATAACCCCCCTCCACCTGCAGAAGGGTTGTTCTGAAAGGAATCCACACTGTACCCAACGAGGCTGTTGTCAGCGATATATAGCTTTGCCCAACTCGGCGCGTCATATGTGTCAGTGTTCAGCATCATTGTTCCATCTGGCCTTGCCGCAATTTTTTGAACGCCTGCGGCATTTTTGATGCTTAATTTTGCAGATGATGCAGTCTCAGTTGGTCCTTGCTGCAATGAAAGTACAGCCCCGTCCACTTGGTCAGATATCTTGCTCAGTATCTGGTCTTGACTGTCAGGAGAACCTGCTGGACCGGTGAGACCAATCGGACCCTGCGGACCTTCAGGTCCAGTGAGGCCAGTGAGACCGATGGGACCCTGGGCGCCATCTGCTCCTGCGGGACCTGTCAGGCCGGTAGCACCGGTGAGACCAATCGGGCCTTGCGGGCCGATTTCACCCTGAATACCTTGGAGACCTTGCGGGCCAGTGAGGCCGATCGGACCCTGCGGACCTTCAGGTCCAGTGAGGCCAGTGAGACCGATGGGACCCTGGGCGCCATCTGCTCCAGCGGGGCCAGTCAGACCGGTAGCACCGGTAAGACCGATGGGACCTTGGGGCCCGACTTCACCCTGGATGCCTTGGAGACCTTGCGGGCCAGTGAGACCGATCGGACCCTGCGGACCTTCAGGTCCAGTGAGGCCAGTGAGACCGATGGGACCCTGGGCGCCATCTGCTCCAGCGGGACCTGTCAGA
>Ga0209317_1001464_pt1 | contig 20597 bp, 15 predicted proteins | sample RifGroB2_FD_183994 | JGI IMG/M metagenome (GOLD analysis project Ga0209317, IMG submission 183994) | Soil microbial communities from Rifle, Colorado, USA - Groundwater B2 (SPAdes) (version 2) | ecosystem: Environmental > Terrestrial > Soil > Unclassified | place: Rifle, Colorado | collected... | reverse complement strand
TGGGCGAGGTGATCGAGACGACGTGGAAACCGGACTGGTACAGCACCTTCTGCAGTTTCAGCATGCGCGGCACGTCGAACCGGGACCCGGAACCGGCGATCAGAAAGACCAGCGGCGCCTTATGCTCCTGGTAGACCAGCGAGCAAACCAGCCCTTTTTCATACCAGAACACCTTCGGGATGTCCCGCTTCGGAAACGGCCGCACCGTGAACTCCCGCACCGGTACCTCAGCCGGCAGAGGCACCTCGAACTGCGGGGGGAGCTCCATCACCGTAGCCTCGTAGGGGTTCACGAACGGGTAGAAGTAGGATTGCGGGGGGGCCGCGGCAGCCGGCCGGGGCGTAGTGAGGGAAACGATCAGTAGAGTCAGTGCCAGCAAATGCTTCATGATTCCACCTCCGCAGTGCAGGCCCTAGGGGATCAGGCCGGACTCTTTGAAGTAGCGCGCCGCTCCCGGGTGAAGAGGGATCGCGGTGACATGTGCGATCTGCTCCGGGGTCAGCTCCTGCAGGATCGGGTGCTGGCGCCGGAAGAGATCGAGGTTGGTCATGATTTCACGCACCATCCGGTACACGGTTTCCTCGGACTGGTCCGCAGTTGTGAAGAGCACGCTGCGCACGCCGATGCTCGGCACCGTGCCGCGCAGTTCGACCCCGGGGTAGGACCTGGTGGGTATCAGCACCGGGGCGAGCAGTGGGTTTTGGAGGGTGACCTGCTTGATCAGCTCCTCGTCCAGCGGTACCAGGGAAACCTTGCGCTTGCCGGCGCTCGCCTCGAGGACGGTGAGGTTCGGGTGGCCGACGATGCAGATGTAGGCGTCTATGTCGCGTTTTTGCAGCAGCTCCGGGGCGAGCGCAGTCGAGTGGTGGGAGATGATCACATCGCCGGGGTTCAGGCCCGACATCTGCAACAGCGCCCCCGCGAAGGTGTTGTCTATGGAGCCAGGGCCGCCGATATTGAGCCGCTTGGCCTTCAGATCGACCACGCGCCGGATCCCGCTGTCAACTGCGGCGACGATGGTCACGGTGGCCGGGTACAGACCGAGTACCGCGCGCAGCTGGGTCATCGCCTTCCCCTCCCAGGGGTGCCCCCCCTGGGCCGCCCGTTTCAAAAGCTCGGTTTCGGCGATGCCGAAGGCAGCCCCCCCTTCGGCGACCGCGTCGATGTTGGCGACGGATCCAGCGGAAGCGACGGTGGCGAGCCTTACGCCATGCTCTTGGCTTTTACGGTTGAAGAGCTTGGCGACGGCGCTGGCGGCGGCGTAGTAGGAACTGGTGGTGGTGCCGGATGAGATGGCTAGTGACGGGGGGGGTGCCGCGTGGGACGGCGGCGTCAGGACCAGGAGTGCTCCTATGAGGAAAACGGCAGGCGTGAACAAGGGATACCGGACCATAAGCTGCACCCTCCTGGTACGTTCTTTGATGTGATCAGATCCACGTAAGAGTTATAGCATCTTTTTTCGCGTCTACCTCATGCATCAGTGCAGGAAAACAGGATGAATCAGATTGACGGGAAACTCAGGATGCGGCTCATCGGCGAGGCTGTAATAGGCTGTCACGATGCGGATCAAGGCGCTGAAGGCATGGAGGGTGAACTGGTACGGGAATCGGGGCTCCTTCTTCCAGTACAGGCGCTGCGGCTCTAAGGGGGCACTGTATCTTGCGTCGTGCCGGGGAGCCTCCCTGACAGTGGGAAACTCCCCGGCACCTCTTCGGCGTTACCTATTTGCTGCCGCCTCCCAGCACCTTGTAGAGGGTGACCATGTTGTTCAGCCGCGCCAGGCGCGTCGTGATCAGCGCCTGCTGGGCCGCGTACAGCGAGCGCTGCGCGTCGAGCACATTCAGGTAGCTGTCCACGCCGGTCTGGTAGCGGGCCTGGGAGAGACGGTAGGTCTCGGCGGTGGCGCCGGTCAGGGACTGCTGGGCCGCCACCTGCTCATCGATGGTGCCGCGCTGGGCCAGGGCGTCGGCCACCTCGCGGAACGCACCCTGGATCGCCTTTTCATACTGCGCGAGGGCGATGTCGCGGTCGACCGTGGCCACCTCGAGGTTCGCCTTGTTGCGCCCACCCTCGAAGATCGGCACGGAGAGCCTGGGGGCGAAATTCCAGGCTAGGTTCCCCGCGTTGAAGAGGCCGGTGAGAGAGTCGCTGCCGAAGCCCAGGCTGGTGGTCAGGGTGATGCGCGGGAAGAAGGCCGCGCGCGCCGCACCGATGTTGGCGTTGGCACCCTTCAGGTTGTACTCGGCCTGCAGGATGTCCGGACGGCTCAGGAGAACCTCGGAGGGGAGCCCCGGCGCCACGTCCTGCAGCGCGGTCAGGTTCTCGCTGAGCGACTTGGGGAGGAGCGCCTGCGGGACGTCGGAGCCCACCACCAGGGCCAGCGCGTTCAGATCCTGCGCCACCTGCGTGGTGTAGCGGGCGATGTCGACCCGGGCCGAATCGACGCTGGTCTGGGCCTGCTGCAGGTCCAGCGCCGAGGCGACACCCGCATCGAAGCGGCTCTTGCTGAGCTTGTAGGACTCCTGCTGGTTCGCCAGGGTCTCCTTGGCCAGCTGCAGACGCTCCAGGTCGGAGCCGAGGGTCAGGTAGGCGTTGGCCACCTGGGACACCAGGGTGACCTGCACGCTGCGCCGCGCCTGCTCGGTGGCTAGGTACTGCTCCAGCGCCTGGTCCTTCAGGCTCCTCACGCGGCCGAAGAGGTCGAGCTCATAGGAGCTGATGCCGACGCCCACGTCGTGGGAATGCGAGACGGAGCCGTTGCCGTTTTGCGCCAGGTCGTCGGCCGTCCTCTTGACGGCGAAGCCGGCGTCGCCGGAGACCTGGGGCAGGAGATCGGCCCGCTTGATCTGGTACAGGGCGCGGTAGCGGTCCATGTTGAGCAGGGCGACCCGCAGGTCGCGGTTGTTGTCCAGGGCGAGCGAGACCAGCTTCTGCAGCTGCGGCTCGACGAAGAAATCCTGCCAGGGGATCTCCGCCAAGGGCTTTTGCTCGGCGGTCGGCCCGGCGGTCTGATACGAGGGGCCGGCGGGCCAGTTGCCGGGCACCGGGGCCGCGGGCTGGGTGTATTTCGGCGCCATGGAGGCGCAGCCTGCCAGGAAAAGCAGGAGTGCGGCGGCAAGCGGTTTAGCGATCATGCGTGTCATGCTAGAGCACCTCCGTAGCGGGGGCGGCAACGGCCTTTTTGACCGTGGCGTGCTTCTTTGAGAAAAGCTTCGTCACCATGACGAAGAAGAACGGGATGAAGATCAGGTCGATGAAGGTGGCCGACAGGAGGCCGCCGGTCACAGCGGTGCCTATGGCGTTCTGGGCCCCCGCGCCGGCCCCCTTGGTCAGCGCCAGGGGGAGAGTTCCGAAGAAGAAGGCGAGCGAGGTCATGATGACCGGGCGGAGCCTGATCTTCACCGCGGCGAGCGTCGCCTCCACCAGTTCGTGCCCCTGATGCATCTGGTCCTTGATGAACTGGATGATCAGGATCGCGTTCTTCGTGGAGAGACCGACGGTGGTGAGAAGGCCGATCTGCAGGTAGATGTCGTTGGGGAGCACGCGCAGCGTGACGGCGGCCACCGCGCCCACCAGGCCCAGCGGAAGCATCAAAAGGTTGACGAAGGGTATGGTCCAGCTCTCGTAGAGCGCTGCGACCGCGAGGAACACGACCAAGAGCGAGATGGCGTAGAGGGCCGGCGCCTGCTTGCCGGCCGCCTTCTCCTCGTAGGAGAGGCCGGTCCACTCGTAGCTGATGCCGGCCGGTAGCTTGGCCGCCATGGCCTCCATCTCCGACATCGCCTCGCCGGTGCTGATACCCGGGACCGCGCTGCCCATGATCTCCATGGACGGGATGCCGTTGTAGCGCTCCAGGCGCGGGGAGGCGTGCTCCCAGTTCGCCGTGGCGAAGGCGGAGAAGGGAACCATCTCCCCCTTGTCGTTTCTCACGTACCACCTGTTGATGTCCTCGGGAACCATGCGGTACCGGGCGTCCGACTGCAGGTAGACCTTCTTCACCCTGCCGTCTTGCAGGAAGTCGTTGACGTAGGAGGAACCCCAGGCGGTCCCCAGGGCGCTGTTGATGTCCGCAAGCGACACGCCGAGCGCACCGGCGCGGACGTCGTCTATGTTCAGCTTGAATTGAGGAGTGTCGTCCTGGCCGTTGGGGCGCACCGCCATCAGCTTCTTGTTCTGCATGGCCATGCCGAGCAGCTGGTTTCTGGCATCCATCAGCGCCTGATGCCCCAGTCCGCCACGGTCCTGCAGCTGGAAGTCGAAGCCGTTGGCCTGACCGAGCTCGACTACGGCCGGCGGCGAAAAGGCGAAGGCCATGCCGTCTTTTATCTGCGAGAAGGCGCCCATGGCGCGTCCTGCCAGGGCCGGAGCCTTGAGGTCCGGGGACGGCCGCAGTTTCCAGTCTTTGAGCTTCACGAAGGCAAGGCCCATGTTCTGGCCGCGGCCGGCGAAGCTAAAGCCGGCGACGGTGATCAGCGAGTCGACCGTCTTCCCCTCCTTCTCCAGGAAGTAGCGCTCCACCTGCTCGAGTACCTTGATGGTCCTCTCCTGGGTGGCGCCCGCCGGGAGCTGGATCTGGCAGACGATGAAGCCCTGGTCCTCGTCCGGCAGGAACGCGGTGGGAAGCCGCAGGAAGAAGAAGGCCATGATCCCTACCAGGCAGCCGTAGACGATGAGGTAGCGCAGCGGCTTGCCGAAGGAGTTGCCGACGAGGGACTCGTACTTGTGGCGGGCCGCCTCGAACCACTTGTTGAACCAGCGGAAGAAGCCGCAGAACCAGCCGGACTCGCAGGCCTCGTGCCCCTTGCCGACCGGCTTCAGGAGGGTGGCGCAAAGGGCCGGGGTGAGGATCTGGGCGGTGAGGACCGACAGGATCATCGCCGAGACGATGGTGATGGAGAACTGGCGGTAGATGACGCCGGTGGAGCCGCCGAAGAAGGCCATCGGTATGAAGACGGCGCATAGGACGGTGGCGATCCCCCAAAGGGCCGAGGTGATCTGCCCCATCGATTTTACCGTCGCGTCATGCGGGGAGAGCCCCTCGTCGGTCATGATCCTTTCCACGTTCTCGACCACGACGATCGCGTCGTCGACCAAGAGGCCGATGACGATGACCAGGGCGAACATGGTCAGGGTGTTGATCGAGAAGCCTGCCGCGAAGAGGATCCCGAGGGTGCCGAGAAGAACGACCGGCACGGCGATGGTCGGTATCAAGGTGGCGCGGATGTTCTGCAGGAACAGGAACATTATGACGAAGACCAGGAAGACCGCCTCCACCAGGGTCTTCAGTACCTCCTCGATGGAGATCTTGACGAACGGGGTGGTGTCGTAGGGGTAGACCACCTTGGTCCCGGCCGGAACGAACTGCTCCAGCTCCGCCATCTTGGTCTTGACGCGGTCGGCGGTGTCCAGCGCGTTGGCTCCGGCGGCAAGGCGCAGCGCCATGGCAGCCACCGGTTTTCCCTTGTAGCGGGCCAGGGTGTCGTAGTTCTCGGTGCCGACGTCGGTCTTGGCCACGTCCCTGAGCTTCACCGTGGAGCCGTCGGGGTTGGTGCGCAGCACGATGCTGTCGAACTGCTCGGGGCTTTGCAGCAGGGTCCTGGCGGTGATGGTGGCGTTCAGCTGCTGCCCCAGCATGGCGGGCATGCCGCCGAACTGCCCCGCTGAGATCTGCGCGTTCTGGGCCTGCAGCGCGTTGACCACGTCGTTGGGGGTCAGCTTGTAGTTGTTCATCTTGTCCGGGTTCAGCCAGACGCGCATGGCGTTTTGGGAACCGAACACGGTCACCTCGCCCACCCCCTGGGTGCGGCTGATGATGTCCTGGATGTTGGACACCATGTAGTCGGTGAGCTGGTAACGGTTGAGGCTGCCGTCCTCGGAGACGAGGCCGACGATCATCAGGAAGTTACGGGTGGATTTGACCACCTGGACCCCCTGCTTCTGCACCACCTGCGGCAGAAGCGGCGTGGCGAGCTGCAGCTTGTTCTGCACCTGCACCTGGGCCACGTTGGGGTCGGTCCCGGCCCGGAAGGTCAGGTTGATGCTCACCGCACCGGCGGAGTCGCTGGTGGAGGACATGTAGAGCAGGTTGTCGATGCCGTTCATCTTCTGCTCGATCACCTGGGTGACGGTGTCCTGCACCGTCTGCGCGGAGGCGCCCGGGTACATGGCGTTGACAGAGATCTGCGGCGGCGCGATGGGCGGGTACTGGGAGACCGGCAGCGCCTTGATGGAGAGCAGACCGGCCAGCATGACTACTATGGCGATGACCCAGGCGAAGATGGGCCTGTTTATGAAAAACCTGGACATGGAATAAGCTCCTTCAATCGTTCGACGTTCGACGTTCGACGTTCGACGTTTAGCGTCGACAGTTACGCCCTAGGCGGTGTGCACGCCGGCGGCTACTTCTTCTGGGGCTGTGCCGCAGCGGCCGGTGCGGACTGCGCAATCGCCTTGGCACCCGGAGCTGCCGCCCCCTGCCCCGCAGGCTGCCCCAGCTGCTGTGTCCCCGGTGCTGCGCCCGGTGCTCCCTGCGCTTGGGCCTGGAACGGCACCACCTTCACCGGGGTGCCGGGACGCGCCTTCTGGAGCCCCTCCAGGATCACCTTGTCGCCGGCGTTCAGGCCGCCGCTCACCAGCCAGCTATCCCCGACGGTACGGGCCACCTGGATCGGCCTGGGCTCGACCTTGCTCTCTGCGCCCACCACCATCACCACTGCCTGGCCGGCGGCGTTGCGGGTCACGCCGCGCTGCGGGATCAGGATCGCCGACTCGTTGATCCCCTCTTCGAGGATCGCGCGCACGAACATGCCGGGAAGCAGGGTCTGCTGCGGGTTAGGGAACATCGCGCGCACGGTGATGGAGCCGGTGCTCTGGTCCACGGTGACGTCGGAGAACTTGAGCGTGCCGGTGACCGGGTACGGGGTGCCGTCCTCAAGGAGGAGCTTCACCCGGGCCTGGCCGGCCTGATCCCTTTTCAGAAGGCCCGTGGCCAGGCTGCGGTTGAGTTTGAGCATGTCGGAGCTGGACTGGGTCACGTCGACGTACATGGTGGAGAGTTGCTGTACGGTCGCCAGCGCGCCTGCCTGGTTGGCGGTAACCAGCGCGCCGTCGGTGACGGCGGAGCGGCCGATGCGGCCGGAGATGGGCGCGATTACCCTGGTGTAGGCGAGGTTGATCCTGGCGGTCTCCAGCGCGGCCTTGGCGGCGGCGACCTCGGCCTCGGCCTGCTTCAGGGCGGCGTAGGCGTTGTCGTAGTCCTGCTTGCTGACCGCGTTGATCTTCACCAGCTCACGGAAGCGCTCCTCCTTGAGGCGGGCCGGGAGGAGATTCGCCTCGGCCCTGGCCTCGGAGGCCTTGGCACTGGCATAGGCGGCCTGGTAGGTCGCCGGATCGATCTGGTACAGCACCTGCCCGGCCTTCACGTCGCTACCCTCGGTGAAGACCCGCTTCTGGATGATGCCGCTCACCTGGGGACGGACTTCGGCTATCAGGTACGGGGAGGTACGCCCCGGCAGTTCCGTGGTCAGGGCGACGCGCTGCGGTTTGACCTCTATGACAGCCACTTCGGGGGGTCCCTGCGGCGGCCCGCCGGCAGCCGGCTTCTTGCCGCATCCGGCGAGAGCCAGGGAACCGCTCAAAAGAACAACGGAGAAAAATTGTGCCCTGTACTTGATCTGCATGAAACACCTCGTTTGGTTGGATGCTGCCTTGATAATGGTTTCGGGGGCACGCCCCCCGCGTTATTTGCGCCTGAAAGATACGATCAACACGATGCCGCCCCAGATAAGGGCGAACAGGATCAGACAGAGTTTCATCAACATCTTTGCAGCACCTCCATGGCTGAATGAACGATCATTCGGGATCTAGCGCCGGACGGCGTCCCAGCATGCCCCGACAACCTGGGCGATGACGTCGTCGTCCAGCTTGATGAAGCCAAGGTTGTGGTCGCGGCAGACGTCGATCAGGGGGCCGAAGAAAAGGGCGAAGAGAATGGACAATGCCAGCGGCTTGAAGATCTGCTGCTCGAGGGCCTCCTGGAAGAGCTCGCAGATGAAGTCCTTTCTTCCCTCTCCAAAGAGCTTCTCCCGGCGGTGGTCGACGCCGTAGGGGGAGTTGTGGAACTGCTCGATGAAGCGCAGGTGCAGCGGCTCCCCCATCAGGTGCCGCACCAGGACGTGGCCTATGTGCATGAAGCGCTCGCGCACCGGACCCTGTTCGGGGTACCCCTTCATCATGACCTGGACCACGCGATCCTCCACGTCCTTGTAGATCCACCGGATCAGGTCATCCTTGTTCTCGAAATAGCGGTAGATGGTGCCTGCACCGACCCCCGCCTTTTCCGCGATCATGGCCATAGGCGCGCCATGGAACCCCTGCTCCGCAACCAGCTCCAGTGCCGCCTGGATGATCAGGTCACGCTTGTCGCACTTGTCACACTTGTCGATCTTATCCATTCTGTACCCCTTTTGCGGAATGAACCTTCATTCCTTATAGTCCCGTTCGCCTCGCGCTGTCAACACAGTAATCCCCGGAAAACGATTAAAACAGTTAAAGGAACTGCCACTTAGCGGCAAGCCGGCTCTCAGAGGGAGGCCGGGATTTGACTCGGATGCAGTTTTGGAGTAGATTCGCCCCACTATCAGAGGGTAAAGAGCAGATTCAGCCAGGGAGGACCATGATCGAACTGTTACGCAAACGTCGCAGCATAAGGAAGTTCACCGAAGAAAAGGTCGCCGCCGAAGCCGTCGAGACACTGATCGAGGCCGCACTGCGTGCGCCGGCTTCCCGCAGCCTGAACCCGTGGGAATTCATGGTAGTCGACGACCCGCAGCTCCTTGAGAAACTCGCCCGGGCCAAGCGGCACGGATCGGAGTTCGTGGGACGGGCTCCGCTGGCTATCGTCGTCTGCGCCGACAGCACCAGGTCCGACGTCTGGGTCGAGGACTGCTCCATCGCCGCCATCCTGATCCAGTGCACCGCGGTATCGCTGGGGCTTGGGAGCTGCTGGGCGCAGATCCGAAACAGGGAGCACGACAGCGGAAAAAGCGCCGAGCTCTACCTCCAGGAACTGCTGGGGCTCCCCGAACAGGTAAAGGTGGAATGCATCATAGGCATCGGCCACCCCGCCGAACGCCCGAGGCCCCTTGCTGCGGACAAGCTGCAGCGCGAGAAGGTCAGGCTGAACCGCTGGTCCTGACAGCTGCCGGGAGTCGGCATATAAAATCAAAGAAAAGGCCCACTCCTGTCAGGTGTCAGGGGTGGGCCTTTTTCTTCATGCAGCCTTCATTTTGCCGGTTCTTTCGGTGGAAAAAAAGGCACATCCCGGAGGAGGTTCACAGGATGTGCCCAATAACACCGTTTAACCGCCCGTTATTTCAGACCTGATGTTCCGGAGGAGGGATTTGAGCGAGTCATCCAGCCTCTGCTCCAGGAGCTGGCGCGGTTCTCTACCCGGGAGATCCTCCAGAGGGCGCTGCTGCCCGGCAGCTGCCACCTCCGTGGTCTGCGCTGCGATCGGTCGCCCGCTCGGCATCTGTTCGAAGTGCACGTGGGGCCCGGTGGACCTGCCGCTGTTGCCTGAGAAGGCGAGCACGCCCCCCGGTTCGACCCGATCCCCGGAACGGACGTTCACCCTGGAGTTGTGACCGTACAGGGTGCGGTCCCCGTTATCGTGCTCGAGGATCACCGTCGCTCCATAGCCGCGGCGCTCCCCCGCCAGAACCACCCTCCCCCTGCGGGTTGCCCGCACCGGCGTGCCTACCGGGACGGCTATGTCAACGCCGCGGTGAAAAGCGAGTTTGCCGCTGCCGAAGGGGTCGAGCCGCCAGCCCACCCCGGAGGTTACCACGCCGTCCACCGGCAGCGCGCCGTCGGCGAGCGCCGGCAGCTGGAAGCAAAAAAGAAGGAACAGTAGCGTGAGAAGATAAGGCCGTGCTGTCACTCGGGCTCCCCGGAAAGAAGAAAGTCTGGCTCGTGCACCAGGCGTCTATCAAATAGCGTGCCCGACCTGAAGCGCCACCCCTAACCTGCCGATTCTGCGGCTTCGGCAACGGCGGCTCCCACCGACCGGGAGCCGGTGCCGCCGCGGGGGATGGAGAATATTCACTGCCGCTGCGGAATATTCCACTACCACTGCCACAGCGCTCCCGCCCGAACAGGCCGCAGTCGCAGCCGGACCGAAAAAAAAGGGGGGAGCGCACATCGGCGATCCCCCTCTTCGGGTGGCAGCGGGTTTTACGGTCTGATCACTTGTCGCGGAAGCGGTAGGGCCAGGCCATGATGCCGCCGTCCATGAACTTCGTATTGGCAAAACCGGCGGCGTCCAGTATCCTCTGCGCCTCGTACCCCCTCAGGCTGATCTTGCAGAAGGTGACGATCTCCTTGTCCCTGGGAAGTTCGTCCAGCTTCTCGCGCAGCACTCCGAGCGGCATCAGCTTGGCCCCCGCGATGCCGATCTCGCCATGTTCGGCGGGGGAGCGGACGTCCAGCAGGATGAAGTCGTCCTCCTCGTCCAGCTTCCTTTTCACCTCCCGCGCCGAGATGCCCCTGGCGTGGCCTGAGAGCTTGTTCTTCATGATGTCCGCGGCGACGATCAGGTTGTCCATGGCGGCGCCGTAGGGGGGCGCATAGGCGAGGTCCAGCTGGGAGAGCTGCTCGGCGGTGGCCCTGAAGGTGATGGCCGTGGCGGCGGCGTCCAGCCGCTTGTCCACCGCACCCTCCCCCGCCGCCTGAAGCCCGAGGATCCGGCCGGTGCCGCGCTCGGCCACAAGCTTCAGCAGGATCGGCTTCGCCCCGGGAAAGAAATGGGCGCGGTCGGGAGCAGGAGAGAGCACCGTCTCGACCTCGAATCCGATCCCCCTGGCCTCGGCCTCGGTGAGACCGGTCTTGCCGGCGTTGAAGTTGAAGACCTTCAGGATGCTGGTGCCGATGACGCCGGCAAAGGTCGCCTCGCCGCCGGCGGCGTTGATGCCGGCGACGCGCCCCTGCTTGTTGGCGGTACTTCCCAGCGGGATGAAGACCTTCTTCCCGGTAACGAGATGGGTGGTCTCGCAGCAGTCGCCGCAGGCGTAGATGTCGGGATCGCTGGTGCGCAGCATGTCGTCTACGGCGATCGCCCCGGTCGTGCCGATGGCGAGGCCTGCCCCCCGGGCCAGCTGCACGTTGGGGGTCACTCCGGGAGCCAGCACCACCAGGTCCGTGGCAATTTCCCTCTCCCCGGCCAGGACCTTCCGCACCGTCCCCTCCCCGGCAAAGCCGGTGACGGCACATCCCTTTAGCACCGTCACCCCCTGCAGTTTCACCTGTTTTTCCACCACCGCGGCGACCTCGGGGTCAAGCACTCCCGGGAGCAATTGATCACGCATCTCGATCAGGGTCACCCGCACCCCGTTTTTCTGCAGGGCTTCGGCAGTCTCCAGGCCGATCAGGCCGGCACCGATGATGCAAGCTTCGGCACCGGGGGGCGCCCTCTCTTTCAGAAGCTCCGCGTCCTCGATCGACTTCACCGTGAGGATGTTCTGCAGGTCCACGTTGTCGATCCCGGGAATGAAGGGGGAACTCCCGGTGGCCAGGATCAGCTTGTCGTAGGGGAGCGACGCATCCTGAGCCCCTGCCTCGCGGAGACGGACTACCTTCGCCTCACGGTCTATGCCGACCACCTCGGTGCCGGTCCGCACCGAAACGCCCTTGACCTTCCTGAAGAAGTTCGCGTCCCGGACCACCCCGACGGGCGTGCTCATCAGCTCCTTGATATCGGCGACGGTATCGGAAACGTAGTACGGGATGCCGCAGGCGCCGTAGGAAATGAAGCAGCCTCGATCCACGACGGTGATCACCGCCTTGGGGTTGGTCCTTCTGGCCTTTGCAGCCGCCTTGGCGCCGGCAGCGTTGGCGCCGACAACCACTATTCTCCTGTTCATTCAAAATCTCCTTGGAGCAACTTCTCCAGGCAGGCCAACGGGCCGGACCCGGCAAATCCGGAACACCACGCGGACAGAGGAAGAAAGGCGGGACCCTACGAGGGGGCTGCGCTCTTGCCCCGGAAGTCGAGTACCAGCCGGCAGGCCAAAAGTGCAAAAGGCCAAGTGTGCCAGAAGAGGTCGAAGATATCCAACGGCCTGACCAGAGTTCCGGAGAGGAGCATCCTGATCTTCCCGACGAGGTGCGGTTCCGGATAGAAAGGAGCAAAACCGAGAAACAAAGCGATCAGGATCAGGGTCCCGTACCCGGGCAGTTTCATCTTTTTCACGAAAATCCTCAAGTGGTGCCGGTATCGGCAGCGGCCTTCCTGCCACCGGGGGGGCATGGAGGTCTCATTGCGCCGGTCAGTATGCGAACTCTCCTGCGCAAGCCAGCACAATACACATTCAAGTTCTTGAATGTCAACAGAAAATTCCGGATGCGGGCAACCGGCTGAAAGCCTCAGCAGTATAAGCCGTATGCAAGCACGAAAAAAGGAAGTCCCGCCAGGACCTCCTTTCTTCCGCTTTGGTTACCGTTTTGTCGCGCCAACTGGCGCAGTTGTCAGAACCTTCAGCCGCCGCTGTAGCACTTTTTCTCCGAGCTCCCGGTCGAGGAGAAGGCGGAAAGCGCCTTTTCCACCTCGTGAGAACCGCAGGCGGGGCAACTGCACTCCTCGCCGGCGCTCCCTTTGTGCAGCTTCTCGAACTTGTTTCCGCATTTCTTGCAGACGTACTCGAAAATGGGCATGTCCCTGCTCCTTGATATCATATTCAAAACTTTGCATATGATAAAACCGCCATTTCATCTTGTCAAGGAGCGATTTCGGGAGTGGGCGCCCCGGCGAGCACCTTCCAGATCCGCTCCGAGGCCCTGCCGTCCCAAAGCGGCGGCACCCTTGCCGTTGCTTTCTTGGCGAGGCTCTCGGCCAAACCGGCCACGATCCCGTCCGGCGAGGTGCCTGCCAGGACGTTGCTGCCGATCTCGACGGTTATGGGGCGCTCTGTGTTCTCCCTGATGGTCACGCAGGGAACCCCCAGCGCGGTAGTTTCTTCCTGAAGCCCGCCGCTGTCGGTCAATACCGCCTCCGCGTCCTTCCAGATGAAGAGGGCATCGCGGTAACCAAGCGGCGGCATCAGCACCACTTTTTCCGAGAGGGTGAGGCCATGCTCCTCCATCATCTTCCTGGTACGCGGATGCACCGGGAAGAAGATGTTGCGGCTTTGCGCCAACTGGTTCAGCGCCTTTGCTATGCCGGCGAAAGTCGCACGGCAGTCGACGTTGGAGGGGCGGTGCAGGGTAAGGAACAGGTAGGGGTGCGCCTTTTCCTTGAGGCCGTACCCCTTGAGGAGCGTCACGTCCTGGCGCGAGAGGCGTTCCACCTGGTGCAGCAGGTTGTCTACCATCACCTGCCCGACCGCGTGGATGCACCGGGCGGGCTTTCCCTCCCTCAACAGGTTGTCGACGGCGCTCTCCTCGGTGACGAAGAGATGATCCGAGATGGCATCGGTGACCATCCGGTTGATCTCCTCGGGCATGGCCAGGTCAAAACTGCGCAGCCCCGCCTCCACGTGCGCCACGTCGACGCCGCACTTCTTGGCAACGATGGAGCAGGCCAAGGTCGAGTTGACATCCCCGACCACCAGGACGAGGTCCGGCCTCTCCTTACCGCAGACCTCCTCGAAGGCAACCATTATGGCCGCAGTCTGCGCGGCATGGCTGCCGGAGCCGGCGTTCAGCGAGTAGCGCGGCGTGGGAATCTCCAGCTCCTCGAAGAAGGTGCCGGACATCTCGCGATCGTAATGCTGGCCGGTATGCACGATGCTGCAGCGCACCGAGCTGAAGGCGAGAGATGCACGGTAGATGGGGGCGATCTTCATGAAATTGGGTCTGGCACCCGCAACCAATAATACGTTCATGGGTTCCTCGCAAAGCGGCCCGCCCAAGGCCTCGGCGCGTCCGGCTTCGACAGCGCATCCGGCCGCTGCGGCCTTTTTGGGGGCACGTGAGATTGTAAGTTTTTAACAGTTGAAAGGGCAATTGCAAACGTCCTTTGGCGTCAGTACCGGAGAAAGATCAAAACAGTATTTTACATATGAAATTAATTTTAGTTGACCGGTTGAGAATTTGTTAATACTATTAAAACGATTACGGGGGATTACCCATCACCAGATCGTTTTATTTTGATGTGACACCTGCTCCTCTGACTACCTATCAAATTTCCAGGCTTGCCACGATCCTACAGACGCAGGAAGAGGAACTGCCACTTGCCACTGCAAATCCTCATCATCAGCGATAACGAATCGTTTACCGCGTACCTGGACGAACTGCTCCGGGGCGCCGGGAATGCGGTCAGCTCTGTAACCGAAGGAAAAGAGGCTTTTCAGGCGGTCAGGAAGCAGAAGCCCGACCTGATCATCGTGGCGGTGGAAGCGTCCAGGATAGCCCCTTTGGCCATAGAGCACCGGGTGCAGACCCCGTCAGGCCCGCGCAGCATCCCGGTCATCGTGATCTCGGAGTGCCTGAGGCTCGAGGCGGAACTGCTCCAGGTGTTCGACTTCATCGGCAAGCCTTTGGACGTGAAGCGCCTGCTCGACAACCTCGCCGCGGTGGAGCTGAGAAAGAGCGTGGCAGGCCAGGAGGAGGAGCTCACCCCGCGACTGGCGGCGGCTTTTTCCCGGCTCATCCTCTCCCACAGCGGTCTGCACTTCGAGGAGCGGAACAAGGCGGCGCTGACGCGGGGGCTGCTCAAGCGGATGTCCGCGCTGCGCCTGACCAGGTACGAGGAGTACCTGCAGTACCTGAAACAGCACGGGGAGGACCGGCACGAGCTCCAAAAGCTGCTGCAGTTTCTCACGGTCGGGGAAACCTACTTCTACCGCTATCCAGCCCACTTCGATGTCCTCAGGGAGCGCTTTGCCAGCCTTGCCGCTACTGCCGGGCCGATACGGATCTGGTCGGCCGGGTGCTCCACCGGCGAAGAGCCCTACTCCATCGCGATGACCCTCATGGAGGCGCTTCCCGACTGGAGAGAGCGCGACATCCGGATCATCGCCACCGACATCAACAACCGCTCGCTGAAAAGAGCGCGCGAAGGGGTGTACTCCCCCTGGTCCATGAGGATCGCCAGGCCTGACCAGTCCAAGCGCTACTTCAGGCGTGTCGGCGAGAGTTTCCTGATTCGGGACGAGGTCAAGCAGCTGGTGCAGTTCTCGCACCTGAACCTCTCGGCCCCGTACCGGGAGCCGGTCTGCGATCAGTTGCGCGAGCTTGACGCCATCTTCTGCCGCAACGTGCTGATCTACTTCACCCCTGAGACGGCGGAGAGGATGCTGCAAAGGTTCGCCGAGGCGCTCAAGCCCTCGGGGCTCCTCTTCCTGGGACACTCGGAGACCCTGCTGCAGCGCGGCCTGGACCTGGAACTCAAGCGCCAGGATCGCAGCTTCTACTACGTGAAGCGCAGCGGCGCCGGGGACGCGCTGCCGCCCCCCCAAAACCGCTTCCCGGCCCTCCCCCGCGCCGAGGAGCCGGCAGGGGGGTTGACGCCGGAAGAGATGCGGCTCGCGGCGGCCTGGCTCAGCGCCCAGACGCCGTGGCAGGGGGAGCCCACTGCGGCAGCCCCGCAGGATGCATCGGCAGAGGCCGCCCCTCCCCTCCCCCGCCCGGCGCTGCCGTGCGAAAGGGAGAGCCTGCAGGCGGCGCGTGAGCTTTTCGACCGTGAGGAGTTCGACCAGGCCCTGGCGCTCTTGGAGCAGCTGCTGGACCGGTCGCCCGACCAGCCGGACGCGCTGGTGCTCAAGGGGTTCATCCTGGCGGGCAAAGGGGCGCTGCAGCAGGCGCTTGAGACCTGCGAGAGGGTCATCGCGCTGAACGACCTCCTCCCCGAGGCCTATTTCCTGAAGGGGGTGCTCCTGGACGCCGAGGACCTGCTGACGGAGGCTGCGGCGGAGTACCGCAAGGCGCTCCTTTTGGACCACGATTTCATCATGCCGCGCTACCACATGGGGCGGCTGTACCTGCGCCAGGGGCGGGTCGCCGAGGCGGCACGAGAGATCAGAAACAGCATCAGGATCCTGTCCCGCCTGGGGGACGAGGAGACCGTCCCCTTTTCCGGGGGGCTCACCCGGGCCGTCTGCATGCTGCAGCTGCAAAACGCGCTGGCGCAGGTGGCCTGAAAACCGGGCCGCTGAGGCCCCGAGAGGTAACAGATGGGAGTTGGCAACGACAACGGCTACGACATCCGCACCATCCTGAGCCAGATGCGGGAAGAGTACTGGGAGGCTCTCGCCGAGGAGGAGAGCGAGGCGAAGGAGATGCTGGAATGCCTGGTGTTCACCCTGGGGGGGGAACGCTACGCCTTCGAGACCCGGTACGCCTGCGAGGTGATCCGGGTCCCCAAGCTGGTGCGGGTGCCCGCAGTGCAGAGCCTGATAGCCGGGATCTTCAACCTGCGCGGCGAGATCACGGCGGCCATCGACATCCGCCCGATGCTGGGGCTCCCCCAGCCGGAGATAGGTGCTGCCGGCCGGATCCTGGTGGTTCGCGCCGACAACTTCGCCACGGGGATCCTCGCCGAGGCCGCCTACGGCGTGCTGGGGCTCTCCTTCGAGTGCTTCGAGCCTGCCGCAGCCGGGCTTTCCGGGTCGAAGGCGCAGTACCTGAGGGGGCACTTCAACATGGAGGAGGGGGCCGTGATCCTGCTCGACATGGAGGCGCTCCTGGCCGCGCCGGAGCTCCTCGTGGGAGAGGCCTGAAACCGGGCAAGACGGCGGGACGCTCTGAACAAACACGCTTTTAGAAACAGAAAAAACATACTGGGGTTCGACATGTCCAACAAGCTATCGGTAAAGATCGTCAGCGTCCTGATCATGGTCATGGTGGTCATCATGACCGCCTTCTCGGTCTACTTCGTCCGCTCGCGCCGGGACAACATGGAGCAGGAACTGCTCTCCAAGGGGCGCATCCTGGCGCAGACCGGCGCGAGGTCGATGGAGCGGATCCTCGTGGAGGCCCTCGCCAGCGGCACCCTCACCCAGGAACAGCTCTTCGACGAGCGCTACGTTCCGATCCCGAACACGGAGCCCCAGAAGTTCCACACCCAGTTCGACCGCTTCACCGACCAGGCGATGCAGGCGCTGACGGACGAGTTCCTGAAGGACGACCAGGTGGTCTTTGCGGTGCTCACCGACAGAAACGGCTACATCCCGACCCACAACTCCAGGTATTCGGTCCCGCTTACCGGCGACCGGGAGAAGGACAAGCTGAACAACCGCACCAAGCGGATGTTCAACGACCCGGTCGGCCTGGCGGCGTCACGCAACCTCGAGCCGATGCTGAAACAGGTCTACCAGCGCGACACCGGCGAGACCATGTGGGACCTCTCCGCACCGGTCTACGTGAAGGGGAAACACTGGGGGGCCTTCCGGATCGGCTTCTCCATGGTGAAGACCGAGCAAAAAGGGGCGGAGCTCAGGAACCAGATCGTCGGGAGCATGGCGATCATGCTGGCCGTGGCGAGCGCCACCATCCTGCTGGTGGTAAGCCGCGCGGTACGCCCCTTGTTGAAGCTGACCGAGAAGGCGCACAAGATCACCGGGGGGGACCTGGAAGAGACCATCCCGGTGGAGAGCAACGACGAGATCGGCGAGCTCGCCGAGGCGTTCAACGTGATGACCACGGTGATCGTGAGGGACCTGAAGGACGAGATCGGCCGCAGCGGGCGGCTCATCGCGTCGGTGAAGGAGGCGGTGATCCAGCTCTCCAGCGCGGCCAACGAGATGATGGCCATCAGCGCACAGCAGGCCTCGGGCTCCACGCAGCAGGCAAGCGCGGTGCAGGAGGTGACCACCACCTCCGAGGAGATCGCCATCACGGCCAAGATGATCACCGCCAACTCCAAGAGCGTGGAGGCGGTCGCCGAGGACACCACCAGCAACTGCAACAGCGGCCGCGAGGACGTGACCAACGCCATCGAGGGGATGGGACAGGTGAGAAGCCAGGTGCAGAGCATCGCGAAGAGCATGCTGGAGCTGGGGGAGAACAGCCAGAAGATCGGCGGCATCGTGGAGATCATCGACGAGATCAGCGACCAGACCAACCTCCTGGCGCTCAACGCGGCCATCGAGGCGGCGGGTGCCGGCGAGGCGGGGAAGCGCTTCGCCATCGTGGCGCAGGAGGTGAAGCGTCTGGCCGACCGGACCGTCGAGGCGACCCGGCAGATCAAGGGGCTGATCGGCGAGATCCAGCGCGCCACCAACAACACGATCATGGTGACCGAGGAGGGGACCAAGGCGGTCGACGCCGCCTCCCAGATGGTGGACAAGGTCCAGTTCTCCTTCGCCTCCATCATGACCACCGCCCAGGAAACCGCCCGCACGGCGAAGGAGATCACCCTCTCGACGCAGCAGCAGACCTCCGCCTGCGAGCAGATGGCCGAGACCATGTCCGAGGTGCGCGACGTGGCGCAGCAGGTGGCCCTTTCGGCGCACGAGACCGAACGCGCCATCGCGGAGATCCTGGAGCTCGCGGAAAGGCTCAAGGAGATCACCGAGGAAGAGGCCTAGATGGCGAACCGTTACCTGGAGATCTTCTGCCGGGAGGCGGAGGAGCATCTTGCCTCGCTGCAAAGCGGCCTCCTGGTGCTGGAGAAGAACCCGACCCGCACGGACCTTCTGCACGAGCTGCTGCGAAACGCGCACACCCTGAAGGGGTCGGCCCGCATGGTCGGCCTTGCCGACATCAGCGCCATCACCCACACCATGGAGGAGCAGCTAAAGGGGATGGAGGCCGGCGAGCGCCTCGTGGACGCCCAGGCCATCGACCTCCTGCTGAAGGGAGCCGATGCGGTGGCGCTGATCACCTCGGCCTTGATGCGCGGAGAGACCCCGGAGCTGGACGTCGAGCGTTTCGTGGCCGAGTACGACCGGGGCGAGCTGGGACAGCACCTCCCCGCCGAGTCCCGGGAGGCCCAGCCGGAGGCGCTTTCGGACACGGTGCGCGCCGACGTCAAGACCCTGGACCACCTGGTCAACCTGATCGGGGAGATGATCATCAACAAAAAGCGCCTGGAGGCGAAACTCTCCCGGCTAAGGGAGCTCGCGCTCGATCTCCCCGCCGAGCAGGGCGCGCCCATTGCCGCCTTTCGCGGCGAGCTGGAGGAGGACGTCCTCTACCTCGACTACCTGATCCAGGAGCTGCACGAAAAGGCTATGGGGCTCAGGATGCTGCCGCTTAGGACCATCTCGGACGGCCTGGAGCGGCTGGTCAGGGACCTCTCGCAGCAGCTTGGCCGGGAGGTGCAGTTCCAGATCGTCGGGCAGGGGATCGAGATGGACCGGGTGCTCCTGGAGGGGCTCAAGCCGGTCCTGATCCACCTTTTGACCAACGCCTTGAGCCACGGCATCGAGAGCCCCGAGGCGCGCGCGGCCGCCGGCAAACCGCGCCAGGGGACCGTTCTTCTCTCCGCCCGCCACGAGGGTAACTCCGTGCTCGTGGAGGTGTGGGACGACGGCCGGGGGATGGATCCGGCCGCCATCAAGGCGGCCGCCGTATCACGGGGCGTGCTGGACGCCCGGGAGGCCGAGGGGCTCACCGCCGAGGAGGCACTCTACCTCACCTTCCGCCCCGGCTTCTCCACGGCGCAGATCGTCACCGACGTCTCCGGGCGCGGCGTCGGGATGGACGTGGTCAAGAAGAACATCGAGCGGGTCAAGGGGAGCATCAACCTCGCCAGCGAACCCGGAAGCTTCACCCGGATCACCCTGCAGCTCCCGCTCACCCTTTCGGTGCTGGACGCGCTGGTCGTCGCCTGCGGCGGGGAGACCTTCGCCATCCCCACCACCTACCTGCAGGAGATCGTCAAGGTGCGCCCCCAAGAGATCACCACGCTTGGGAGCGGAGAGGTGATCAAGGTGCGCGGGGCGACCACCCCCTTTTACAGCCTCTCGGGGATGCTGGGGCTCCCCGAGCGCCGCGAGACCGAAGGCGCCACCCTGTCGGCCGTGGTCCTGAAGCATTGCGACCAGAGGATCGCGTGCATCGTCGATGCCCATCTGGGGTACTCGGAGGTGGTGGTCAAGGGACTCGGCAAGCAGTTCAGGAACGTGAAGTTCCTGTTCGGCGCCACCATCATGGGGGACGGCAACCCCGCGCTGATCCTGAACGTCCCGGACCTGTTCCAGTCCGGGCGCGGCGCGCAGCGCGCCGTCCTTTCGCGGGAGGAGGAGGAAGCAGCCAAGCGCCGCCTGAAGGTGCTGGTGGTGGACGACTCCATCACCACCCGCACCATGGAACAGAGCATCCTGGTGAGCCAGGGTTACCACGTGGTCACGGCGGTCTCCGGGGAGGACGCCCTGGAGAAGAGCGCCGAGGAGGGGTTCGACCTGGTGATCTCCGACGTGGAGATGCCGGGGATCAACGGCTTCGAGCTGACCCGGATGCTGCGCGCTTCGGAGCAGTATCGCGACACCCCGATCATCATCGTCTCTTCCTTGTCGCGCGACGAGGACAAGCGCCAGGCGCTGCAGGCAGGGGCGCAGGCGTACATCGTCAAGGGGGCCTTCGACCAGGGGCTCCTGCTGGAAACTGTGCAGATGCTGATCGGCTGAGAAACAGGTTCAGGCGGTACAGGAACCGGGCGC
>Ga0209317_1001463_pt1 | contig 20598 bp, 19 predicted proteins | sample RifGroB2_FD_183994 | JGI IMG/M metagenome (GOLD analysis project Ga0209317, IMG submission 183994) | Soil microbial communities from Rifle, Colorado, USA - Groundwater B2 (SPAdes) (version 2) | ecosystem: Environmental > Terrestrial > Soil > Unclassified | place: Rifle, Colorado | collected... | reverse complement strand
GCATTGCGCAATACCAACCTAAGCCGGACAAGCCTGAACCAAACAAGTAGCCCGGATGAAACGCAGTGCAATCCGGGGATGGAGCCGCTGCCCCCGGATTCCGCGAAGCCTGTCCTGAGTTTGTCGAAGGGCTGCATCCGGGCTACGAATCTAATGGGATTCACCATCATTTAATCCATTGCCACTGCTTGGTAATCTCAAAATTCTCGTTATATTTTAAGAGGCGGGTATAGGGACTAAAAAACTCAGAACACAAATCGTTTGGGTTGCTCGGCATTCCGCAGCGGCGCGACGCAAGTTTCCATGATGTTGACCGTCTCGAATATGTCGGGCGCGACGCGGGTGATCAGCTTCGCTTCCATCACCGGCGCATCTCCCACGATGGCGAACAGCCGCCCGCCGACGTTCAGGCTGCTTTGGAAAGCTGCCGGCAATACCGGCGTTGAGCCGGTCAGCACGATGACATCATAAGTGCCGTTGTTCCAGCCATGCGCCGCATCGCCAATTTCGAGGGTGATATTGTCGCGGTGGTAAGCGGCCAGATTTTGCCTGGCCATGGCACTCAGTTCCGGCACGATTTCGACCGAGGTGACATGCCCCGCCAGCGCGGACAGCAGCGCGGTCAAATAGCCGCTGCCGGTGCCCACCTCCAGCACCTGGTCATTGCGGGTGAGATGCAGTTCCTGAACGCTGCGCGCTTCCAGTTTGGGCTGCCACATCGCGGCCCCATAGCCCAGCGGGATTTCCATGTCGGCAAATGCCAAGCCCTTCTTCTCCGCCGGCACAAAATGTTCGCGGCGGACATGCTTGAGCAACTCCAGAATCCGCCCTTCCAGCACCTCGCATGGGCGGATTTGTTGTTCTATCATGTTGAATCTTGCCTGTTCCATGTTCTGCATCACAACCTCCTGAATTGCCGCGCGATTAATGTTCCTGAATAGACGGGTTTTTCGGCCAGTATAGCAACACCACCCTGCGGGCTCAACACTGATGATGTGCAATGGGCGTAATTGGTGGCAATGGGTTGAATGATCAATCAGATTCGTAGCCCGGATGCAGCCCTTCGACATACTCAGGACAGGCTTCGCGGAATCCGGGGATATTTTCCCAGTTGATTCATGCGTTAACGCGAGAAATTTGGAAAGATATGCACGAAGCGGTTGAATTTTGGGGTTCGATTGTGGTAGTTTCACGGCTGTTTTGTTAAGTGCCACCATGGCGGGATTCGGAATCTCGCCTTTTGGTTTTTTATTTGCTGGTATTTTTAATGGCAGGCCATTTTATATGATGCGACTTTATTCGGGCACCACGTGCCCATATTCCCACCGTTGCCGGATCGTGCTGTACGAGAAGGGCATGGACTTTGAGGTAATCGACGTGGACCTGATGAGCCGCGCCGAAGATATCGCGGTGATCAATCCGTACAACAAAGTGCCGGTTCTGGTCGAGCGTGATCTGGTTCTGTATGAAGCCAACATCATCAACGAGTATATCGATGAACGCTTCCCGCATCCGCAACTGATGCCGCCGGACCCCGTCATGCGCGGCCGCGCCCGCTTGTTCCTGCACCGCTTCGAGCAGGAGCTTTACAGCCATGTGGGGGCAATAGAGCAGGGCGGGAAACCCGCCGATAAGGCCCGTGCCGTGATTCGCGACAACCTGACCCAGCTTGCGCAGATATTGACCAGGCAGAAGTTTTTGCTCGGCGACGAATTCTCCATGCTGGATGTGGCGATCGCGCCGCTGCTGTGGCGGCTCGAGCACTACGGCATTCAGATGGGCAAGGATGCCGCCCCGCTGATGAAATACGCCGAGCGGTTGTTTTCGCGCCAGGGTTTTATCGATGCGCTGACGCCCTCCGAAAGGGCGATGCGCAAGTGAAAAACCTCTGCACAACTACTGCGCTTGGTGATACTTCGTCGAAAAGCGGCTCAAAATCCTCATGTATAAGCACATACATTCCGGTTTTTCGCCCCTTTTCTCCTCGTCTGACCCACGCTCGCTACGTTGTGCAGAGGTTTTTGTGAGTGATTTGTCCACGCGCCCGTACCTGATCCGCGCGATTTACGAATGGTGCGTGGACAGCGGCCTGACCCCCTATCTGGCGGTGCGCGTCGACGAGCACACCGAGGTGCCGCAGGCTTTCGTCAAGGATGGCGAAATTGTGCTGAATCTCAGCGCGGGTGCGGTGCGCAACCTGGAAATGGGCAACGAGATGATCACTTGCAGCGGGCGTTTTGGCGGTGCGCCGTTCGATGTCATGGTGCCTGTTGTGGCGGTCATCGGCATATTCGCCAAGGAAAACGGCCAGGGTTTGGTGTTTCAGGGCGGCGATTCGCAACAGCCGCCGCCGAATGCAACGGGCGGCGATAACCTGCCCAAGCCGAAACCGAAACCGCACTTGAAGATAGTGAAATAAACTTAAAAACGGCAGTTGGCCGCTGGTGATTTCACGCGAACCCCCGTGGCAATTGATTCTTGCGGCTTTGCCACAACTCACCTTTCGGGTGAGCCATTTGTAGGAGCGTGCCCTGCACGCGAACCCCTTGTCGCGTGCAGGGCACGCTCCTACAACAAGTTTCAACTGCCGTTTTTAAGATAAACCGGCAATATTCATGTAGGGTGCATTCAAAGAAAAAGCCGCAGATATCTGCGGCTTTGTTGTTTCGCGGGTTAACCGCTAAGCGGGAGCCAATGCCGCATGCATTTTGCTCAACGCCTTCTGCTCGATCTGGCGGATGCGTTCGGCGGAAACGTTGAACTCGGCCGCCAACTCATGCAGCGTTGCCGTATCCCCGTCGCGCAGCCAGCGTGCCTCAACGATGCGGCGACTGCGCTCATCCAGGCCGGACAACGCGTTCGCCAAACCGGCCGTTTGCAGGCGCTCACGCTCTGTCGTTTCCAGAATGCGCGATGGTTCGTGTTCCTCGCCGTCGGCCAGATAGTGAATCGGCGCATAGCTTTCATCGTCATCGCCGCCGCTCGGTTCCAGCGCGATCTCGTGCCCGGCGAAACGTGACTCCATTCCCACCACATCGTGTTCGCTGACGTTGAGCTGCTGCGCAATTTCGCTGATCTGCTGTGGCTTGAGTGGCTCCAGACCCCGCTTCATACTGCGCAAATTGAAGAACAGCTTGCGCTGCGCCTTAGTGGTGGCGATCTTCACCAGCCGCCAGTTGCGCACCACGAATTCCTGAATCTCGGCACGTATCCAGTGCAGCGCGAACGACACCAGGCGCACCTTGCGCTCCGGATCGTAGCGCTTCACCGCCTTCATCAGGCCGATGTTGCCTTCCTGGATCAGGTCGGCCTGCGGCAATCCATAGCCGGCATAGCCGCGCGCTACGCTGACCACTACGCGCAGGTGGGAAAGCACCAGAGCGCGTGCGGCATCCAGGTCATTTTCAGTCTTGAAACGCGTCGCCAACGCACACTCCTGCTCTTCCGACAACAGCGGAAAGCGGTTCACGGTCTGTATATAACTCTCCAGACTGCCAACGGCGGACGGCATAGGCAAACTCATTATGCTATTCATGCTGTTTCCTCCTTATCTTTTGATGTTAGCACTCCTGACTTGAGAGTGCCAAGAGGAAAAAATCCTAAGCCGGACGAGCCGGAACCAAATTGTAGGTCGGGCTATGCCCGACATGGTGGGCATAGCCCACCCTACGGGCGCCATTAAATCTGAAAAACTGACAGCATTATCAATGGGTTGAATGATTGTAAGCTCTATCAGTTTTTGTAGGGCGGATGAGCGCAGCGTTATCCGCCGTATGTGTGTCGCTCATTCGGCGGATAACGCTGCGCTCATCCGCCCTACGGTGGGTGTTATTTTGGAAAACAACCAGATAAGCACGATTTGTTCTTCAAATTTCCACATTATTTTGAATCGCACCCAAATGGTTAGAAATTCTAAAACAGTTCCGCCTCGGCGAGCGTCTTGCCTTGCGCATCTTTGCCGGAAAGGGCGGGAGCGGCCTGAAGCTGCCAATCGATCGCCAAAGCCGGGTCATCCCAGCGGAGGCAGCGTTCGTGTTCCGGATACCAGTAATCGGTGGTCTTGTAAAGAAACTCCGCCGCATCCGAAAGCACGGCAAAACCGTGCGCGAAGCCTTCCGGTATCCACAGCATGCGCTTGTTTTCGGCGGACAATTCCACTGCGGTATGCCGCCCGAAAGTCGGCGAGTCGCGGCGTATGTCCACTGCGACATCGAGCACCGCGCCCTGCACGACGCGTACCAGTTTTGCTTGCGGGTGTTGTATCTGGTAGTGCAGGCCGCGCAGCACGTTTTTCGCCGAGCGCGAATGGTTGTCCTGCACAAAATCAACATCGCGGCCCGTCAGCTCGGCAAATTTGCGCCGGTTGAAGCTCTCGAAGAAGAAACCGCGCTCGTCGCCGAATACCTTGGGCTCGATGATCAGCAAATCGGGAATGGCGGTCGGGGTCGCTTTCATCCGGCGAAGCTCTTTTCTTTGAGCACCTGCATCAGGTAGTCGCCATAGCCGCTCTTCAGCAACGGGGCGGCGAGCCTTTCCAGTTGCGCCGCATCGATGAACCCCTGGCGATAGGCGATTTCTTCCGGGCAGGCGATCTTCAACCCCTGGCGGTGCTCGATGGTCTGGATGAACTGGCTCGCTTCGAGCAGCGATTCATGCGTGCCGGTATCCAGCCACGCATAGCCGCGCCCCATGATCTCGACGGACAGCCTGCCGCGCTCCAGATAGATGCGGTTGAGATCGGTGATTTCCAGTTCGCCGCGCGCGGAGGGTTTGAGATTGGCGGCAATATCCGCCACTTCGTTGTCGTAGAAATACAGCCCGGTGACGGCATAGTTGGACTTGGGCTGCAATGGTTTTTCTTCCAGCGAAACGGCGCGCCCGCTGTCGTCGAACTCGACTACCCCATAGCGCTCCGGGTCGCGCACATGGTAGGCAAACACCGACGCGCCATTGTTTTGCCGGGCCGCTCTTTTTAACTGATTATGGAAAGAGTGCCCGTAAAAAATGTTGTCTCCCAGCACCAGCGCGCAGGGGTGGTTGCCGATAAACTCCCGTCCAATGATGAACGCCTGCGCCAGACCGTCCGGCGAGGGTTGCACGGCATATTGCAGATTCAGCCCCCACGCGCTGCCGTCGCCGAGCAATTGTTCGAAACGCGGCGTGTCCTGCGGTGTGGAGATGATCAGAATGTCGCGGATCCCCGCCAGCATCAGCGTGGACAGCGGATAGTAGATCATCGGCTTGTCATAGATCGGCAGAAGCTGTTTGGATACCGCCAAGGTGACGGGATGCAGGCGTGTGCCGGAGCCGCCGGCGAGGATGATGCCTTTCCTGGATAGTGGGAAGTGGGAAGTGGGAAGTGGGGAGTGGGCTTCTGGGGAGTGGGGAGTGGGGAGTGGGGAGTGGGTCATTGGGTGCTCCATTTTTTGTGTAATCCGGTCAGTAATTTTCTGGTGCGATCAACCGAGTCAAATGCACTCTGCCATTTTTGCCTTGCGGAGCTTCAACCGGGAAAGCGACCGCTTCCTCGTAGGTTGGGTTAGCGGTTTCATCGCGTAACCCAACAGTTCTTCCATTCATGTTGGGTTACGCTGCGCTAACCCAACCTACATACTCCCCACTCCCTACTTCCTACTTCCCACTATCCAGCACTTCAGCAAGCATGCGCGCCACGCCATTCTGCCACATGGGCAGGGTCAGACCAAAGGCACTTCGCAGCTTCGCGGTATCCAGGCGCGAGTTAAGCGGGCGTTTGGCCGGTGTGGGGAAGGCGCTGGTCGGAACCGGCTGGATCGCCTCGGGCGCGACTTTGAGCGCGATGCCCGCGCGCCGTGCATGGTCGAGAACGAAGCCGGCATAGCCGTGCCAAGAGGTCTCGCCGGCGGCAACCAGGTGATACAGGCCGGACAGCTCCGGCCGTGCGGCGCGGATCGCGTGGGCGGTGATATCGGCCAGCAGATCGGCGCCGGTGGGCGCGCCGATCTGGTCGTCGATCACGGTGAGACTGTCGCGCTCCTGCGCCAGTCGCAGCATGGTCTTGGCGAAGTTGCCGCCGCGCGCGCCATACACCCAGCTGGTGCGAAAAATCAGGTGTTTGCAGCCGGATTGCCGGATGAGCTGCTCGCCTTCCAGCTTGGTCGCGCCATAGACGCTGAGCGGCGCGGTGCTGTCTGTTTCCCGCCAAGGCCGGTCGCCGCTGCCGTCGAATACATAGTCGGTGGAGTAATGGATCAGCCAGGCGTTGCAGCGTTGGGCTTCCCGCGCCAGCATGCCGGGAGCCAGCGCGTTGATCGTGCGGACAAGTTCCGGCTCGCTCTCGGCCTTGTCCACCGCCGTGTGGGCGGCAGCATTGACGATCACGTCCGGCGCTACGGCTCGGACTGTCTGAATCAATCCGTCAAGATCGGTGAAATCGCCGCAAAGTTCCCGGCTGTCGGCATCCAGCGCGATCAGCTCGCCCAGCGGCGCAAGGCTGCGCTGCAGTTCCCAGCCGACCTGGCCGTTCTTGCCGAACAGCAGGATTTTCATCAATCCCGCCCCGCGTAGTTTTTTTCGACCCACTGCCGGTAGCTCCCGGACTGCACGTTGTCTACCCAGCCCTGATTGTCCAGATACCATTGCACGGTCTTGCGGATCCCGCTCTCGAAAGTCTCGGCAGGTTTCCAGCCCAGCTCGCGCTCGATTTTGCGCGCATCGATCGCATAACGGCGGTCATGGCCGGGGCGGTCTTGAACATAAGTGATTAAAGAACGGTAAGTGGGAAGCGGGGGTTTCCCACTTCCCGGTTTCAAGGGGCGCAGTTCGTCCAGGAGATCGCAGACGGTATGCACGATTTCAATATTGGCTTTTTCGTTCCAGCCGCCGACGTTGTAGACCTCGCCGACTTTGCCTGTTTCGAGTACACGGCGGATTGCACTGCAATGATCTTTGACATACAGCCAGTCGCGAATCTGTTGCCCGTCGCCATACACCGGCAGCGGCTTGCCGGCGAGGGCGTTGACGATCATCAGCGGGATGAGTTTCTCCGGAAAGTGGTACGGGCCGTAGTTGTTGGAGCAGTTGGTGGTGAGCACCGGCAGGCCGTAGGTGTGATGGTACGCGCGCACCAGATGGTCGCTGGCGGCCTTGCTGGCGGAGTACGGGCTGTTCGGCTCGTAGCGGTGCGTTTCGCTGAAGGCGGGATCGCCCTTCGCGAGCGAGCCGTACACCTCATCGGTGGAGACATGCAGGAAGCGGAAGCCGGTCTTTTCTTCATCCGCCAAGCCGTCCCAATAGGCGCGCACCGCTTCGAGCAGATGAAAGGTGCCGACGATGTTGGTCTGGATGAAATCTTCAGGCCCGTGGATCGAGCGGTCCACATGGCTTTCCGCCGCGAAGTTGATGACGGCGCGCGGGCGGTATTGTGCCAGCAGCTTGGCCACCAGTTCAGCATCGCCGATATCGCCGTGCACAAAGATATGGCGTGGGTCGTCCTTGAGAGAGGCAAGATTTTCCAGATTGCCCGCGTAGGTCAGCTTGTCCAGGCCGATCACGGCCTCGTCATGCTGCGCCAGCCAGTCCAGGACGAAATTCGCGCCGATAAAGCCGGCGCTGCCGGTAACCAGGATCATGTTTTTTGCTGCGCCGGGCGGGGCGCGTAGGTTTAAAGTGGCGCGATTATATTTGATGCATCTGGCCATTCATATAGGCCGTTCGGCATATTGACTTATTCCGGAAAAATCAGCAGGCGCAGCATCTTCATGCCCGCCTTGGATGCCAAGCACAGCAAGCGGATGGGTGCGCATAAATGACAAGGCCGGCTTAAGTCGGCCTTGTTATCGCGTCTTGCCGTGAAGCCTAGTATTGCAAATCATAAATTACGAAACATAGTTTGGAACCTGCCTGCATCCTCGTAGGGCGGATGAGCCGCAGGCGTTATCCGCCGAATGAAAATCATACGGCGGAAGGCGCTGCGCTTTTCCGCCCTACAGGTTTTGAACTTGTTCCGTTAATTCTGCAACGCAATACTAGTGATGCTCGTGCCCGTGCGCCGCTTTTGCCGCCGGGGCAGGCATGCTGCTCAGTTTGGCGGGGTCGGTCTCGCCGTTGATGTTGATGATGTTGAGCTTGCCGGCGCCTTGCTTCATGTCGTCGGAAAAGTCGTATACTGCGCCTACCACCAGCAGCTCGCCTTTTTTCACCTGGTCTGCCCATTCCTTGAGTGCGGCGGCAACCTGGTTGTTGACGTTGGTCTTCACGCCGTCGATGTTGGCGCCGCCCTTGGCGATATTGATGGTGTCCAGTTCCTTCTTGATCGGCTCCTCGAGCGTCGAGTAATCGCCGCCGGCAGCCTTGATCGCGCCGCATGAGGAGTGGCCGATGAACAGCAGCAGCGAAGAACCCAGATGGTTCACGCCGTACTGTACGGAGCCTTTGGCAGTCGCCAGCTGGTTGCCGATATTGCGCACCATGAACAGATCGCCCTCAGGTGTCTTGTCGAATGCATTGGTGTGGACGCGCGAGTCGGAACAGGTCACCACGGTGGCGCGCGGCGTTTGGCCTTTAGCCAGGTTTTTGAAGAATGCCGAGTCGTGTGCCGCAATGTAGGCAGCATCGGCTTCTTGAATTTCCTTGATATAGGCTTGCGCCACGGCCGCATCACCGGCATGGTGGTCGCTGGCCTGGGCAGCCATGGGCATAACGAATGCGGCGGCAGCCAGCAAGGCCGCGAGTTGCTTCTTGAACATACTTTTCTCCCTGAGACGGTTTTATTGGAATGCGTATAAAACGCGGATATAGTCTAGCAGACCGGCAGCATCAACGCGCGATCCTCACATCAGGATGACATCATATTGTTCCTGGCTGTAAAGGGACTCGACCAGCATCGAGATCGGCTTGGCGATGAAGTCGGAAAGTTCGGCCAGCGCCTGCGATTCTTCCTCGAGAAACAGGTCGATCACTTGTTGCGAGGCCAGAATGCGATATTCACGCGCGTTGAACTGGCGCGCTTCGCGCAGGATTTCGCGCAGGATTTCGTAGCACACGGTCTGCGCGGTCTTCACCTCGCCGCGTCCCTGGCAAGTCGGGCAGGGCTCGCACAATATGTGCGCCAGGCTTTCGCGGGTGCGCTTGCGCGTCATTTCCACCAGCCCCAGCGACGAAAAGCCGTTCACGCTGATGCGCGTGTGGTCGCGTGACAGGGCTTTTTTGAATTCCTCCAGCACCGCGTCGCGATGCTCCTGTGTATCCATATCGATGAAATCGCAGATGATGATGCCGCCGAGGTTGCGCAGGCGCAGCTGCCGCGCAATGGCTTGCGTGGCTTCGAGGTTGGTCTTGAAGATGGTGTCGTCAAAATTGCGCAGCCCGACAAAGCCGCCGGTGTTCACGTCGATGGTGGTCAGCGCCTCGGTCTGGTCGATGATCAGGTAACCGCCGGACTTGAGATCGACGCGCTTGGACAAGGCGCGCTCGATCTCTTCTTCCACCCCGTGCAGGTCGAACAGCGGGCGCACGCCGGGGTAGTGCTCCAGCCGGTCCGTTGCGGCAGTGTTGTAGTCCTGCGCGAACTCCAGCATCTTTTGGTAAGTACTGCGCGAATCCACCAGGATGCGGGTCGTATCGTGGTTCACGAAATCGCGCAATACCCGCAGGCTGATATTGAGTTCCTGATACAGCAATTGCGGCGCACTGGCGCTTTTCGCCGCGCTTTTCAGGTTGCTCCAGAGCTTGTCGAGGTAGGCAATATCTGCCGGGAAATCAGGGTCATCTACCGCTTCCGCAACGGTGCGGATGATGTATCCGCCCTGATGCTCCGGCGGCAATGCGGCTTGCAACCTGGCGCGCAACGCATCGCGCTGCGCGACGCTTTCGATGCGTTGCGACACGCCGATATGGGTTTCCTGCGGCAGATAGACCAGCAGGCGGCCGGCGATGCTGAGCTGCGTGGACAGGCGCGCGCCCTTGCTGCCGATGGGTTCCTTGATCACCTGCACCAGCAGGGACTGGCCCTCGAACAGGACTTTCTCGATCGGCTTGGCGGTATCGCCGTTGTTGCTGTTCTCCCAGATGTCCGCCACATGCAGGAACGCCGAGCGCTCCAGGCCGATGTCGATAAAGGCGGATTGCATGCCCGGCAATACGCGGCTGACCTTGCCGAGATAGACATTGCTGACGATGCCGCAACTGCTGCTGCGTTCGATGTGCAGATCCTGCACCACGCCGAGCTGCATCACCGCGACGCGGGTTTCCTGCGGGGTAACGTTGATCAGAATTTCTTCACTCATTTGGGTGCCTTATGGCGTCGGGTAATCAAAGTGCCGCAACAACTGCACGGTCTCGAACAGCGGCAGACCCATCACGCCGGAATAACTGCCGGTTATGTATTCGATGAAGGCGCCGGCATGTCCCTGTATCGCATAGCCGCCGGCCTTGTCCGCATATTCGCGGGTAAGCAGGTAGCGCTGGATGCGCTCTTCGTCAAGCGGCGCGAAGCGCACCGTGGAGGTGGAAAGCGCGACTTCGACATGCCCGCCCAGCGCGATGGCCACCGCGCTGAGCACCTGATGTTCGCAGCCGGAAAGCTGGCGCAGCATCGCGGCGGCCTGTGCGGCATTGTCCGGCTTGCCGAAAATCCTGCCGTCCAGCGTAACCGTGGTGTCGGCGGCCAGCACCGGAAACGGCGGCAGACTGCGCGACTGCAGCGCGCTGTAACCCGCTTCGGCCTTGGCCCGGCAAACCCGCTGCACATAGTCCTGCGGCGCTTCGCCGGCATGGGGCGTTTCATCCACATCCCTATCGCGGTGCGGGTCGGAACGCAACAGCAGCAATTCGAAGTTGATGCCGATCTGCTTGAGCAACTCGCGGCGGCGCGGACTCTGCGAGGCGAGGTAAATGCGCGGCTGGATAATGCTCATATCTGAAACTCGTAAGTGGTGAGTGGTGAGTGGTAAGTGGTAAGTGGTAAGTGGTAAGTGGCGAGTAGGGAGTGGGAAGTGGGGGTGGGTTTTCCCACTTACCACTGAGGCGTAACGCGCCGATCCACTTACCACTTACCATTTCCTACTCCCGATGATAGGGGTGATTGTGCAACAGACTATGCGCGCGATACAACTGCTCGGCGAGCAACACGCGCACGAACGCATGCGGCAGGGTCAGCGCGGATAACGCCAGCAGTTGCTGCGCGGCCTGTTTGACCGAATCATGCAGGCCGTCCGCGCCGCCGATGATGAATGCCACATCGTGTCCCTCGCGCATCCAGCCCTGCATCTGTGCGGCAAGCTGCCGGGTGGTCGGCTGCGAGCCGCGCTCGTCCAGCGCGATACGCAGGCAGTTCTGCGGCAAGGCGACGAGAACGCGCTGCGCCTCCGCCTCCATGATCTGCGCGGTGGTCTTGCCGGTGCTGCGCGGTTCCGGCTTGATTTCCAGCAGTTCGATTCTCGCCTCGCGCGGCATCCGTTTGGCGTATTCGTTGAAGCCCGCCGTGATCCAGTCCGGCATCTTGTGGCCGACCGATGCGATGATGAGTTTCATCCTGAAAGCCTCTGTTGAACGTGGCATGTAGGGGCAATTCACGAATTGCCTCTTGCAATTGCGGGCGATTCGTGAATCGCCCCTACGGCGCTTTCGCCAATTTGGGGCGCGCCGCCTGCGCCTTGCTCCACAGCTCTTCGAGGTTGTAATAATCGCGGATGGCGGGCTGCATGATGTGCACCAGCACTTCGCCCAGATCCACCAGGATCCACTCGCCGCTGTCTTCCCCCTCGCGGCCAAGCACCTCTTCGCCGCGCTCCTTGAGCTTGACCACCACGTTGTCGGCGAGCGCCTTGGTCTGCCGTCTGGAGGTGGCGCTGGCGATGATCATGCGATCGAACAGCGGGCTGAGTTTGCTGGTGTCGATCACCGTGATGTTGGTGGCTTTGATGTCTTCGAGTGCGGCGACAACGGCTTGGGTTTTTTCTTCGGTAGTCAGCATGGTTTGTATAAGTGATGTTGATGAATATAGTCTGCCACCGCGTTGGGCAGCAGGTAGCGTATGGTGCGGTTTTCCGCCACGCGGCGGCGGATATCGGTGGCGGAAATTTCCAGCTTGGGAATGGCCAGTTCGGCAATTCCCCCGCAGGGCTGTTGCGACAGTATATCAGCCGTACACAGGCGGGCATGGTAATGACGCTGCAGCTCCTCCGTCGCGCTGTGGATGCGTTCCTCCAGCGTGAAGCCGGGGCGATAGCCGACCACGATGTGCGCCAGCTCGAACAATTGCTCCCATTCATGCCAGGTATGCAGTTGCAGGAACGCGTCGCCGCCCATCAGCAGGCACAGCGGCTGCGCCGCCCCCAGCTCGGCGCGCAGTTCGCGCAGCGTGTTCACCGTATAGCACGGCGTGTCTCGCCTGACTTCGCGGTCATCCAGCACAAAAGCGGGTTGGTCGGCGATTGCCAGTTGCACCATCGCGCTGCGGTGTTGCGCGGACACTTGCGGCGCATTGCGGTGCGGCGGTATGCCGGTGGGAATGAAACGGATTTGCCGGAGGTTCGCCAGCTCCAGCATTTCTTCGGCAAGCCTTAAATGCCCGTAATGAATCGGGTCAAATGTGCCGCCGAGGATGCCTACCGGTTTGCTGATCATCGGTTACAAGGCCAGGCGGCGGATGTCCGCCAGCGTTTGCGCGAGGTAAACGGCGAAGCGCGCGGCGGACGCGCCGTCGATCACGCGGTGGTCGTAGGACAGCGACAGCGGCAGCATCAGGCGCGGCACGAATGCGCCGTTCTGATATACCGGCCTCATGCCCGATCGGGACACGCCCAGAATCGCCACCTCCGGCGCGTTGATGATCGGCGTGAAAGCCGTGCCGCCGATGCCGCCGAGGCTGGAAATAGTGAAGCAGCCGCCCTGCATCTCGGTAGCCGTCAGCTTCCTGTCGCGCGCCCGCGCGCTTATTTCGGCCAGTTCCCTGGCCAGTTGCACGATGCCTTTACAACCCACGTCGCGCAGCACCGGCACCACCAAACCATCCGGCGTATCCACCGCGACGCCGATGTGGAAATATTTTTTCAATATCAGATTCTCGCCGCTGGCGTCGAGCGAAGCGTTGAAATCCGGGAATTGCTGCAAGGCTTCCACCACAGCCCTGAGCAGGAAAGCCAGCGGGGTGATCTTGATGCCCTGTTTGGCATATTCCTCGTTCAACTGTTTGCGAAAGGCTTCCATCTCCGTGATGTCGGCCTCTTCGAATTGCGTGACATGCGGAATGCTCACCCAGTTGCGATGCAGGTTCGCGCCGGAAAGCTTCCGGATGCGCGCCAGCGGCCTGGTTTCGATCGCGCCGAACTGGGCGAAATCAATCTGTGGCATCGGCAGTACCGGCAAGGAGTACGCCGGCGGGTACCCGGAGGCTTCGCCTCCACCCTCTCGCTGCGCCAGCGCGGCCTTGACGAAGTTCTGCACATCGTCCCTGGTGACGCGCCCCTTCTCGCCGCTGCCTTTGACTTGCGCCAGATCCACGCCAAGCTCGCGCGCAAAGCGGCGGATTGCGGGGCTGGCGTGCGCAACCCCCCTCAATCCCCCCTTATCAGGGGGGAGCAAGTCAGGGGAGGGAGCAGCGCCTTCTCCTCCCCTGACAAGGGGAGGCCGGGAGGGGTTAGGGGTTTGCGCCGCAAATGCAGGCGATGCAACCGCTGCAGCAGGTTGCGCGGCGGGTGCACCCGCCGCGTCGCCGCTTTCCAGCAGCAGAATCACCGAGCCTTGCGACACCTTGTCGCCGGCCTTGACCTTCATTTCCCTGACCACGCCCGCAGACGGCGACGGTACGTCCATCGTCGCCTTGTCGGTTTCCAGCGTGATCAGGCTGTCTTCCGCGTTGACCTTGTCGCCCGCCTTGACCAGCACCTCGACGACGTTCACGTCCTTGAAGTTGCCGATGTCCGGTACTGATATTTGTTTGGTTTCCGCCATGTATCTGTTCCTGACCTTAAACCGTTGCCGGGTTCGGTTTGTCGGGATTGATCTGGTACAACTTGATCGCTTTGCTGACTTCGCCGGCCTTGATCGCGCCTTCATCGGCCAGTGCCTTCAATGCGGCAACCGCAATATGGAAACGGTCCACCTCGAAGAAGCGGCGCAGCTTCACGCGCGTGTCCGAGCGGCCGAAGCCGTCCGTACCCAGCACCTTGTAGCGCCCCGGAACGTAGGGGCGTATCTGATCCGCATAGCTTTTCATGTAATCGGTCGCGGCGATCACCGGGCCGCCGCGCCCGGCGAGGCACTGTTCGACATGGCTGAGTCGCGGTTCGGCTTCCGGATGCAGCATGTTCCAGCGCTCGCAATCCAGACCTTCGCGGCGCAGCTCGTTGAAACTGGTCACGCTCCAGATGTCGGCAGACACGCCGAAATCCTTTTCCAGCAGTTCCGCCGCCGCGATCACCTCGCGCAATATCGTCCCGCTGCCGAGCAACTGCACCGCTGGTTTTCCCACTTCCCACTTCCCACTTTCCACTTCCCTAAAAAGGTACATGCCCTTGATGATGTCCGGTTCCACGCCTTTCGGCATGGCCGGATGCGCGTAGTTCTCATTCATCACCGTGATGTAATAGAACACATTCTCCTGGTCTGCGTACATGCGGCGCATGCCGTCCTGGATGATGACCGCCAGTTCATAGGCAAAGGCCGGGTCGTAGGACACGCAATTCGGAATGGCCGCCGCCATCAGGTGGCTGTGCCCGTCCTGATGCTGCAAACCTTCGCCGTTCAGCGTGGTGCGCCCGGCGGTGCCGCCGAGCAGGAAGCCGCGCGCGCACATGTCGCCCGCCGCCCAGGCCAGGTCGCCGACGCGCTGGAAGCCGAACATTGAGTAATAAATGTAGAACGGGATCATCGCCGTGCCGTGATTCGCGTAGGCGGTCGCGGCGGCGATCCACGAGGACATCGCGCCCGCCTCGCTGATGCCTTCCTGCAGGATCTGGCCGTGCTCGTCCTCCTTGTAATACATCAACTGGTCGGCATCCTGCGGCGTGTAAAGCTGCCCGACCTGCGAGAAGATGCCGATCTGGCGGAACAGCCCGTCCATGCCGAAAGTGCGCGCCTCGTCCGGCACGATCGGCACGATCAGTTTGCCGATGTTCTTATCCTTGACCAGGATGCCGAGCAGCCGCATGAACGCCATCGTCGTGGAAATCTCGCGGTCTTCGGTGCCTTTCAGCAACACGTCGAAGGCATCCAGCCCCGGTATCTGCAACGGTTCATTGACCGGCTTGCGCGCCGGCACCATGCCCAGCGCCTTGCCGCGCTCGCCGAGATATTTCATCTCCAGGCTGTCTTCGGGCGGGCGGTAAAAATTCAGGCTTTCCACCTGCGCGTCGCTCAGCGGGAGGTTGAAGCGGTCGCGGAATTTGCGCAGCGAATCGACATCCATCTTCTTCTGCTGGTGCGTCGGGTTCTGCGCCTCGCCGGACGCGCCCATGCCGTAGCCTTTCACCGTCTTCGCGAGGATCACGGTCGGCTGGCCGGTGTGTTTGACCGCCTCCGCATAGGCCGCGTACACCTTGTACGGGTCGTGGCCGCCGCGGTTCAGCCGCCAGATTTCGTCATCGGACATGTCCGCGACCATTTCCAGCAGTTCCGGGTATTTGCCGAAAAAATGCTCGCGCACATACGCGCCGTCCCTGGCCTTGTAGGTCTGGTATTCGCCGTCCACCACTTCCTGCATGCGCTGTTGCAGCAGGCCGTTCCTGTCCTTGGCGAGCAGGCGGTCCCAGTGCCTGCCCCATACCACCTTGATGACGTTCCAGCCCGCGCCGCGGAACACGCCTTCCAGTTCCTGGATGATCTTGCCGTTGCCGCGCACCGGGCCGTCGAGGCGCTGTAAATTACAATTGACGACGAAGATCAGGTTGTCGAGATGCTCGCGCCCTGCCAGCGAAATCGCGCCCAGCGATTCCGGCTCGTCGGTTTCGCCGTCGCCGAGGAAGGCCCAGACCTTGCGGCCGGCGGTCTGCGCGATGCCGCGATGTTCCAGGTAGCGCATGAAGCGCGCCTGGTAAATCGCCATCAGCGGCCCCAGCCCCATCGATACGGTGGAAAACTGCCAGAAGTCCGGCATCAGCCACGGGTGCGGATAGGACGACAGGCCGCCGCCTTCGGCTTCCTGGCGGAATTTGTGCATCTGTTCCTCGGTCAGCCGCCCTTCGAGAAAGGCGCGCGCATACATGCCGGGCGAAGAATGTCCCTGGAAATACACCAGGTCGCTGCCGTGGGTCTCAGTCTTGCCGTGGAAGAAATGGTTGAAGCCCACATCGTAGAGCGTGGCCGCCGAAGCGAAGGTGGCGATATGCCCGCCCAGTCCGGAAGACTCGCGGTTGGCGTTCAAGACCAGCGCCATCGCGTTCCAGCGCGTCAGCGCGCGGATATGGTGTTCCATCTCATGGTTGCCGGCGGAGCGTTGCTCCCTGTCCGGCGGGATTGTGTTGCAATACGGCGTGGTCGCGCAGAACGACATGCCGGCACCGGCGCCGCGCGCCTTGTCGATCAACTGCTCGATCAGGAAATGCGCGCGCTCCGCGCCTTCGTTTGCCAATACCGAATCAAGCGCGTCCAGCCACTCCTGCGTTTCCTGCGGGTCGGGGTCGGGCTTTTCGTGATCGGGTAAAGATGACATCTTTCACCTCCCTTGGTGCAGCAACGTCATTTTATGGGGCGACTCTGGTAGGGGCGAATGAATTCGCCCCTACAGGTTGCTGCTTGCGAAGCGCTAACTAAACGCCCTTCCGCGCCGAACAGTCGATCGTTTTCTGCTCGGTAATAATCCATTCGACTTTGACGTCTGTCGCCTCCTGCGGAAGTTGCTCGACGATCTGCATGGCAAATGCCGCCGCGACCAGCGCAGGTTGATGCGCCATGCTCGCCAGCAGCTTGTCGTAAAACCCGCCGCCATAGCCCAACCGCGCGCCGTCGCGGGTAAACGCGACTCCCGGCAGCAAGGCGAATTCTACCTCATTTGGGTTATTCAGCCGTTCGCAGCGTTCCACGACCGGTTCGCGTATCCCCCACAAACCCGCCGCCAACTGGTTCTCCATGTCTTCCACCCAATACAGGTCGAGATGGTTGGTGTGGCGGTTCACCTTGGGCAGGGCGAGGCGTTTGCCGTCCGCCAGCACACGGGCGACCCACAGCTCGCTGGCGAATTCTGCGCCGAAATTCATATAGCCCAGCACGGTGCCGGCCTGCCGGTATTCCGGCAGGTGCAGCAGCCGTTCGACGATGGTTGCGCTGTAGGCGGCGCGCATATCGGCGGGAAGCTGCTCGCGTTGCGCGAGGATGGTTTTGCGGATGGCTTGCTTCAAATTCGGCGCGCTCATGGCTGCACCTCCGACATGTTACTGATAGAACCGCTAGCCATTCGACTATTCGTTTTTGGATTTACTTTTATTATTGCCGAGCAGCCCACCCGCATCCTTCTCATCCAGTTCCATTTTCGGCACGGAATTCTTGATACGTTTTTCGACTTCCTTGATGTGTTCGGCAGGCGGAATCTGTTCAGGCAATGTGCCGCCGATGCGTTCGATAGCTGCGCGCACTTCCTTGCCGACTTCTTCGTGGGTGCGGATGGCTTGCTGCTGGTTGTTGGTGTTTTCGCGCGCCAGCTTGTCACGGGTTTGAGTCATGCGGAATTGGTTGGCGGCCAGCTCGGTGGCGTTCATCCGATCCAGCAATTGTTCTTTGGTCGGAATGTTTTTTCTGGCCTTGATGGCATCGCCGCGCAACCCGCCGTATAGCCCTTTGTAACCTGCATCGTGAAATACGCCGAACATTCTGTCTTGTACGCCTGCTTGCCGCGCTGCGCCGGACAGCATCTTGAATTCTTCGGAGGTCTGCTTGCGTAATTCAAGCCTTTCCTGGTCGGCGGCTAGTTGTTCGTTGAGTTCTTGCTTGCGCGCCTGTATGGCAAAATATTTTTGCGCTTGGGCGATTTCAGGTTTGCGCGGGTCGCCATTTTGGGCGATCAAGTAGCAAGCGAAACGGGATAGTTGATAGTCGTCAACTTCGCGCGCTCCTCCCTTGCCAACCCCGATCATTTTGCCGGCGCCGGCAAAATGATGCCCCGGTTTATTTCCTGATTGTTCACAAGAGGTTAAGGCGCGCTTGACGGCATCTTCAAAGCGTCGCCATTGGGTATAACCAAGCAACGGTTGCAGGTCGCGTGCGCTCCAAAATTCGGCTCCGTGGTCGTTGGATTGTTTCAATTGCTCGAAGGATTGATCGCCTATGGTCGGTACATTTTTCGAGATCATTACGAATACCCCCTAAGCCGGACGAGCCGGAACCAAACAAGTAGCCCGGATGCCTGTCCTGAGCAAAGTCGAAGGGAAACGCAGTGTTAACCAATGACTTGGCCGTTGTTTTTTTGACGGCCTAGTCAGATGGCTATGCAAAGCTATCCGGGGATGGATGACGATACCCCCCGGATTCCGCTATCGCTGCATCCAGGCTACGGATATGGCAAGGCTCACCATCGTTCAAACCCTTGCCACTACTCGATAAATGCAAAATTCTTGTCATGTTTTGACATCATTTAACTGGTAAGAGACTAATGCCATGTAGCCAATGAATCCGTGCAATGCGGTTATGAACCCTATCCAAGAAACAGCCGGTACGCCGGGTTGCCGCTCTCGTCCCAGTAGCGGTAGCCGAGGGTGTCGAGGAAGGTTTTCAGCGCCTTCTTGTCGTGAAGCGGCACCTGCATTCCGACCAGCACGCGCCCGTAGTCCGCGCCCTGGTTGCGGTAATGGAACAGGCTGATGTTCCAGTTATGGCTCATGCTGTTGAGGAAATTCATCAGCGCGCCGGGGCGCTCCGGGAACTCGAAGCGGAACAGGATTTCGTCCTTGACCTCCGGTGCATGCCCGCCGACCAGATGGCGCAAATGCAGCTTGGCCATTTCGTTGTCGCTCAAGTTGAGCGTGGGCAGATTGTTGCGCCGCAATTTTTCCACCAGCTCGGCGGTCTCCGATTCGTTGCGCACCTGGATACCGGCGAACACATGCGCCACTTTCGGGTCGTCGTAGCGGTAGTTGAATTCGGTGATGTTGCGCTTGCCGAGCAGCGCGCAGAATTTGCGGAAGCTGCCGGGCGTTTCGGGGATCGTGACGGCGAGGATCGCCTCGCGCCTCTCGCCGATTTCGGCGCGTTCCGCGACGAAGCGCAGCCGGTCGAAATTCATGTTCGCGCCGCTGGCGACAGCGACCAGTGTTTCGTTTTTGAGGTTTTCGCGCGCGGCATACAGCTTGGCCCCGGCGATCGCGAGCGCGCCCGCCGGTTCCAGTATCGAGCGCGTGTCCTCGAACACGTCCTTGAGCGCGGCGCAGGCGGTGTCGGTGTCCACCAGAATGATTTCATCGACCAGCTTGCGGCACAGGCGGAAGGTTTCCTGACCTACCTGCTTGACTGCCACGCCGTCGGCGAACAGCCCGACATGCTCCAGCGTGACGCGCCGTTTGGCCTTCAGCGAGCGATACATCGCGTCTGAATCCGCCGGCTGTACGCCGATGATTTTGATGTCGGGGCGCAGTTGCTTGACGTAGGCCGCGACGCCGGAAATCAGCCCGCCGCCGCCGATGGCGCAGAAGATCGCGTGGATCGGCCGGGTGTGCTGGCGCAAGATCTCCATGCCGATGGTGCCCTGTCCGGCGATCACATCGGGATCGTCATAGGGATGCACGAAAGTCATCCGGCTTTGTTGCTCCAGCCCCAGCGCGTGCTGGTAGGCATCGGAATACGAATCGCCGTGCAGCACCACTTTCGCGCCCCGGCCCTTCACCGCGTCGATCTTGATCTGCGGCGTGGTGGTTGGCATGACGATGACCGCCTTGCAGCCGAGCTTCTGCGCGGACAGCGCCACGCCCTGCGCGTGGTTGCCCGCCGAGGCGGCGATCACCCCGCGCTTGAGTTGCTCCGGCGTGAGTTGCGCCATCTTGTTGTATGCGCCGCGCAGCTTGAAGGAAAACACCGGCTGCATGTCCTCGCGCTTGAGCAAAACGGTATTGCCGATGCGCGCGGAAAGATTGGGCGCGAATTCCAGCGGGCTTTCGATCGCCACGTCGTAGACGCGCGCGTTGAGGATGCGTTTCAAATAACCGTTCATGACAGATTGCCCGAAAAATACCCGCGCAGATTAACATAAACCCAATAAATCCATTAGCCGGGAAATTCCGCGTAGGAGCGAGCCCTGCTCGCGAATCGAAAGAACAATCGCACGCAGGGCGTGCTCCTACAATTGAAGGAAGTTCTATTGGACAATCCGGAATAAACAGGGCATCGGGAGCCGTTGCGCGTCTCTGGCTAGGCCGAATTGCATAGATAATTCGGCCTATACACATTCCGGAAGTTAAAGGTTAGTGTGGGGTCATCAAGTTTTGCACAACATCGAGCGACCCCGAAATGACGATTGCAACGAACGATAGTGCAAGCCAAAACTCTCCCCCCCCGCGCGCGCGAATGCCTAAGGCTACGCTGAACAAGCCCCGTATTTTCAAGATTCAAATTACGAAATATGCGAGATCGTGCAAAAAGACGGGTTCAGCTCGTTTTGTTTTGCCCTTTCGGGCTACTTATCGGGCATTTCGCCCG
>Ga0209317_1001462_pt1 | contig 20599 bp, 11 predicted proteins | sample RifGroB2_FD_183994 | JGI IMG/M metagenome (GOLD analysis project Ga0209317, IMG submission 183994) | Soil microbial communities from Rifle, Colorado, USA - Groundwater B2 (SPAdes) (version 2) | ecosystem: Environmental > Terrestrial > Soil > Unclassified | place: Rifle, Colorado | collected... | reverse complement strand
CGTCATGACCCAGGCCGGCAGCCTGAACGCGGCTCCCGCCGCCGGCGCCGGGCTGTTCGACATGTCCCCCATCAGCCCGACCTACATGGGGTACAACGGCAACAACGGCACCGTGACGTTCTCGGATGGCCCCAACGGGATGAAGTTGGTCTCCCTCTCCGCAGGCCTGCTGGGCAGGATCAAGGGTTCGCCCGAATCCAACAACTGCATGCAGTGCCATGCCACCAAGACGCTGAAGAACCTCCCCGAGATGTTCGGCGTCACCGGCGACAGCAGCGGGTTCCTCTCCTCCGCCCCGATGATCTACGACCCGGCCAACGCCGTGGGCCCCAATGGCAAGAGGATGACCTCCTTCGACATCAACGCCATGTGGCTCTTCTCCAAGGATCAAAACGGGGCGCCTACCGGCGCAATGTCCCCGATGATCACCGGCGGCAACTACATGCAGTACCTGATGCCGGGCATGCCCTACCTGCAGGCCCAGCAGACCTTCAAGAACGCGGACTCCGAGACCGGCTTCCTTGGCGGCGGCAATCCGGCCGGCTCCGGCCCGCTCTACTACATGAACGCCGACGGCTCCATGCCTGACCAGAACGCCCTCAAGAAATCCACCATGCCGTTCCCGCGCGCAGAGTGGTTCAAGCGTGGCGATGCATGGCAGGCAGGGCAGGACGTACACGGCAGCTTCGGCTGCGCCGGCTGCCACTTCACCGGCGACAGCACCAACAAGAACCAGTGCGACCCGGGCCGCGGCTTCGACATGTCCAGCACCACCGCCGACGGCGTACCGCCGCTTTCCAAGCGTCAGGTCGTCAAGGGCTTCGACGCGGACGGCAAGCCGATCCTCGCAGTAGGCGCCGAGATCGGTGAAGCGGTGCTGAAGCACGACACCCGTAACACCGTGAAGCGCTGCGAGTTCTGCCACATCACCGGCAGGGACTACTACGGCAACCCGATCCAGACCTACGGCGCACCCAGCCCGGTCGCAGCCCACACCCAGTACGGCCTCGACTCCAAGATCGTGCAGATCGTCGACAAGGTGGAGATCGCCCCGGACAGCTTCGGCGGCCAGGGTATCCCCGAGCACACGAACTTCACCTCCGACACCACCAAGCTTGGCCGTGGCGACCACCTCGACGTCATGGACTGCACCGTCTGCCACGTGCAGAAGGTGAGCATGGCGGTACGCGCACTCGACGCCACCTCCGGCATGCGCTTCCCGGCCATCGTCGGCACCGACCCCGCCAAGGGCATGGTCGGCCTCTTCGAGGATCCGGCACCGGACGCATTCAACCAGGCCGTGGTCGGAAAATACAACGGCATGTACTCCTTCATCAACAGCTACTTCGGCTACACCGGGACCGAGCCGCAGGGCGCACCCGCAACCGCAGCCAGCCAGGCATGCACCGACATGAAGGCAGCTTACGGGGCAGGGTTCGACTGCAGCACCGCCCCGGGCCCGGGCTTCCAGTCCGCCCTTCCGGCGACCGCAAAAGTCATGGGTGGCGCGCTCAAGGAGTGGAAACCGCTCTACCTCTGGCAGAAACTCGGCAACATGGAAGGACCGCTCTCCTTCGGCAACGGCGCCAAGAGCCAGCTCGACTTCCGCCGCAAGATCTACCTGAGCAACGCCATCTCGGCAATCGTCTGGAACAACATCGATCCTAACGTCGACGCCAACGGCGACACCGTCCCCGGCGGCATGCTGATCGGCAACAACGACGAACTCGGCCGTACGGTTAAGCCTTCGCTTGCCGGCTACACCGAGGTATTCGACGGCAGGGCACCGAACAAGAACAACATCCAGGGCTACGGCGAGCCGATCTACGACCCGTGGGTCCAGCACGACCTGAAGGCGGGGATGAACTTCGGCCCCTCCGCCCTCTCCGTCATCTCCGTCGGCTTCAACAACCCGATGACCACCAACTCCGGCAGCGCCTACACGCCGGAAGGTCTCTTCTCGCCGGCTAACTACTGGAAATACGTAAGCGTATGGAGCGGCGCGGTTAACTTCACCGAGCCGGACCAGATCCGCGACTACAAGAACTACCGCAACCAGCTGGAGGGCATGAAGCCCGCGCCACTCCGGAAGAGCTGGACCGGCACCGAGCTTGAATACGTCGGCGCTCCGTTCATGGTCACCCACGGCGTGAAGCCGGTAACCCAGTACGTAAAAGGGAAGAGCTGCGCCGATTGCCACGCACCGGGCGCCGGCTTCTTCAAGGGCGGCTTCGACATGGTCGGCACCGCAATTCCCGCCGACCGTACCTACAACCCGACCTCCAGGGTCAGCATCGACCACGAGACCGGCACCGTTACCCGTATCCCTGGCATTCCGGGGCTCGAGTCCGCAAGCAACCTGATGGAGCGTCCGCTTGAGCCTGTCATGGTCAAAGCCTACAAAGGCGACCTCCGCACCGTATTCGAAGGCTTCAACAAGCTCGGCCAGCCGCGCTCCGTGAAGTTCGAGAAGAGCGACGCAACCTACACCTGGACCACCGACCTTGAGCGTGGCGACCTCCTCTATCCCGAGGAAGACGGCGCCATCTACTACAAGATCAGCGACACCAACCCTGACGGCAGCATCAAGGCCGGCGCAGTGGCTCTCAACGGCCACGACTACGCGGCCTACATGGAGACCATCGCCGCTAACTTCGACCCCGCCAGCATGGGTGTCGGCGTGAAACCGGTGGCGGCGATCAGCCCGATCAACCTCGAAGCACCCGCGGCCCTCACCGCCGTGGTAACCAAGGGCAAGGACTACGCCCTGGCCGCATCCGGCGCTTCCGCCAACGTCACCTACACCTGGGCCACCAACGCCGGCGCCAGCGCAGCACTGACCGCAACTGCAGGCCCCAGCGTCTCTGTCAACTTCGACAAGGCCGGCACCTTCAGGGTCGCACTGACCGCAACCAACGTCGACGGGGAGAGCGTCACCAGCTACAAGCTCGTGAACGTGAAAAACCCGGTCTACGTGGCCCTCGGCACACCGGCCACCACCTCGGTAGTCACAACCGTGCCGGCAACCTTAACCAAGCCGGAGTACACCACCACCACCGTAACCACCAAGGTGCCGGTAACCCTGGCAGCTGACACCCCGGCGTACGACAAGGTACGCTTCTTCTGGGGCGACGGCAGCGCATCCACCACACTCACCGCGGCCCAATTCACAACCGCGATGGCTGATGGCGGCCAGGCTCACAAGTACAACCGCTACACGAAATACTTCAAGGCTGCAACGAGCAAGTACACCTACAAAACCACCGTACAGCTCTTCAACGGCACCTCGCTGGTGAGCTCGCAGTCTGTGATCGTAGAGGTTCCTTAAAGCCCATGGCATACGGAGCTGCATGAATTGATGCATTGCAGTAACTTCAAAGCCCGGAACGAAAGTTCCGGGCTCTTTTTGGTAGAAGGGTACTATTTTTGCGCTACCGAGCATTCAAGGCCACAACAAAAGGAGAAAGAAGATGCCGCACCTGAAAAGAATCGTCTCGTCCACGCTTACCGTCCTGCTGCTCACCGCCGTCTGTGCCGGCGCCTCGGTTGCGGAGGAGGCCGCAGCCAAAGGCGCCCAAGTCCAGACGTCCCAGCCGTCGCCCGGCGACACGCTGCTCAAGGTGAACGGCAAGCCGATAACCAGGCAGGAGATGGACCGCGCAGTGAAGATCATGCTCGTGCAGACAGGAACCAAGCAGTTGCTCCCCGACGCGCTCAAGAAGGCGCAGGAGGCCATCCTGGAGCAGCTCACCAACTCCGAACTCATGTACCAGGCATCCCTGGAGATGAAGATGAAAGACCTGGAGAAGCAGGTCGATGAAAAGCTGGCAAAGGACCGCGCGGCATACAAGACGGACGCGGAGTACGAGGCCGCGCTCGCCCGCATGGAGATGAACCTAAGTCAACTCAAGGAATTCACCCGCAGGGACATCGCCATCAACAACATGATCGAGCAGCGTTTCGCGGGCAAGGTGAAGGTGGAGGAGAGCGAGGCGAAGAAGTTCTACGACGACAACCGGGCCAAGTATTTCGAGAAGGTGGCGAGCGTGAGGGCGAGCCACATCCTGATCGGCCTTCCGGAGAACGCCTCGCAAGAGCAGAGGGACGAGGCCAAGGCGAAGGCCGATGCGCTGTTGGTGCGCGCCAAGAAGGGTGAGGATTTTGCCGAGCTGGCCAAAAGCGCCTCGACCTGCCCGAGCAAGGAGAAGGGGGGCGACCTGGGGGTCTTCGGCCCCGGAGACATGGTTCCCCCCTTCGAGAAGGCGGCCTTCGCCCTACAACCCGGAGAGATGAGCGGTGTGGTTGCGACCGTGTTCGGCTATCACATCATCAAGCTGACCGAGACCATCCCGGCGCGGGTTGAGCCCTATGAAGAGGTGAAGGAAAAGATCATGGACCACCTGAAGCGCGAGAAGGTGCGGGCCGAGATTCCCGCCCTCATCAAGGATCTGAGGGAAAAGGCGAAGATAGAGAAGGTCTAGCAGAAAACCAGCTTAACGACAGTGTGAACGGAGCAGGGAAGGCGCGAGCCACCCTGCTCTTTTTTAATTTAAGAAGCGACAACCTTCCTCCAAAGAGGTTCATTTACCTCTCCCTCTGGGAGAGGGCCAGGGTGAGGGCGCCGCAATCGGCGATCATCCCGCCCTTCGGGCACCTCCCTCACCCGCCCTTCGGGCACCCTCTCCCAGAGGGAGAGGGAACTGGAAGATCATCGCTAATCTATTTTTTAATGGGTGAGCCCACCCACCGTTGGGGTAAATACCCCCCAACTCTCGGTCCGTCTGGGGTATTTACCCCAGCACGAAGCCCCACCCCCGCCCCCATTCGCCCCCACACGCGCCGCGCTTTGGGCCGAAACTTTAGTAATCATTGCGGTTATAAAAATCCCTCACGAAAAATAAAAGACCGGCACGGTGCGTGCTAATGATTAGATCAGGCTCTCTAAAGCTGGTGTAATCTGCAGTGGCGATCGGTACCCCCATACCGGGCGCAGATGTGATTCGTACTTTCCATTGAATCGAGAAAAGGAGACCCATGATGAAACAACCCACCACAAGGAAGGCGCTGCTGTCCGCCGTCTCCTGCGCGGCCCTCATAGGGGCCGGAGCGGGAATGGCGTTCGCCGCCGTGCCTGCGCACCAAGCGATCCCGCTGAAGGACGCCAGCGGTGTTGCGATCAAGAAAAACGCGACGACCGGCGACGCCCCGGCGTTCAGCATGAAACAGACCTGCTTTGGCGCCACCGGCTGCCACGGCCAGGCCGGCAGCGGCAGCGTTCTCAACTACACCTACGACGACATCGAGCGGCACTCCTACCACGCCCAGCTCGGCGCCAACGAGATCCGCGGCTTCAACCCGTTCAACATCGACTCCACCGACCCGTTCCGTACCGGTGCGGCCGCACCCGGCAAGAACTGGGTGCAGAGCCCCGGCCATGTGGGGTCTTGGTGACCGCCGTCCGCTCGCCAGTTGGCGAGAATGTACAAAGACGGTGCAGGTGCAGTCTATAACTCCACAGATGCAAAGTTCGAAACCGTGCTGTTCGGCGAGAACGCCAGCGGCTCCTCAAGGGTAGCCAACGTCGTTGGCGGTGTTACCAAGTACTACGAGCCGTTCGACTTCGGTGCGGATTTCGCTAAGAAGGCCGACAACTCCGTGGCAGGCGAGATGCGCGACTGTGGCGAGTGCCACGTCGGCGGCGGCATGATGGAGTACATGATCGACGACGCAGCGACCACCTCTGCGACATACGATGCCACTAAGCGTAAATCACTGCGCGACTACGTCTTCGGCAGCGCAGTCACAGCGTTCAACGCCCTGATCGACATCTTCAACACGGACACGACCAAGCGCGGTCAGGTCGTGGTTCAGAACTACGCAGAGACCGGCGTTCTCGAGATGGACTGCCTCATCTGCCACCAGAAGGACTACAGCTGGGAAAAACGCAGGGATGCCGTCCGCCTTGGTCAGTACGATGCCTCCCGCGCCATGGGCGCTAACCTGGCCACCAGCGCCGTCAACGGCACGACCGTGTTCTACAACACGACCTCCGTCTCCGCCAACCTGGCCGGTGAACTGGTCGCGAACCTGGAGTACAAGATCGTCGAGAAGCCGGGCTCCGCGCAGTGCTCCTCCTGCCACCTCGGCAATAGCAAAGAGACCACCGACGCAGCCACGGGCATGGCGATTGTAACAGGCGGCGAGAAGTACCAGGTCGACTGGAAAAAACGCGGCGAGATGTGGTCTAAAAACGGCACCGTTCTCGACGTCCACGGCGCCATCGGCTGCATGGGCTGCCACGAGCGTACCGGCTCCAAGGTCGGCGTCACCGTAGGCGTCGACGGCAAGACCAGCACCGCCAAACTCGGCCTCTGCGATCCCGCCAAGGGGGGAGCATCTCCCTTCGACGCGATGTGGAACCCGATGGATAAGGTGGAGTTCAAAGACTGCGCCGGCTGCCACGAATACACCACCGCGCCGACCTTCTCGACCTTCGGTGCCCCCGCATCCAAGGGCGCTCACGACAACGCCGGCCTGACCGCCAAGATCGCCTACAACGCGGCCGGCGAGAAAATCAGCCATATCGACCTCATCGACTGCACCGCCTGCCACATCCGCAAGGACGGCTTCAGCGGCGGCGCATTCGTCGACGGCACCGGTGCCGACGAGGAAGGTCGTCTGGCCATCCACGACACCGAGCATGTCGCCAAGTCGGACATGGGTGACGGCGTCGCCGTTCACTGGCAGAAAGGCAAGATCTTCGCAGCCAACCTGCTGACCTCCTTCTTCTGGCGCGACATGAACGGCCTGAAGACCGCCAACGGCGGCCTCGACATCAACAACGACGGCCGCGAGGCGGGTATGGATCCGCTGCTGCAGACACACGTCAACAACATCAACCTCGCAAACGGCCTGCACGGCATCACGCATGACGGAGAGGTGACTGCTGCCGAGATCGCTACCCAGTCGGGTATATTGGGCAGCAACATCAGGGCACTGCTTGGGAACACCACCACCCAGGCAACCAACGCCTTCCTGCCGAAGCTCTCCTTCCTGATGGTGCCGTTCAAGGCGAGCCACAACATCGCCAGCGCCGACAGGGCCTGGGGTAAGAACGGCTGCAAAGAATGCCACAGCGCGCCGGGTGAAGTCGCCGGCGTTAAGGTTGGCGGGTTCTACAACGGCGCCTACCCGATCAACGGCAACATGGACGGCAAGTTCAGCTTCAACTCCAACCAGGTCGCAACCTTCACCAAGGTCAACGGCCTGACCGACATCACCGACTCGCACCCGAACGTAATGAACAAGCTGAACACCAGGTCCATTCCGATTCCGATGCTCACCAAGTTCGACACGGCCTACGTCCAGACCATGACACCTGGCCAGACGCTTAGGAACATCGACCGCAGCGAAGTCCTCTACGAGAACACCTTCCAGACCGTCAACGAGTCCTATGTAACAGCAATCCAGGGCGGCGAGATCAAGCCCGTCTGCGACAGCAAGAGCCCCTTCTACTGCGACGATATAACCAAAATCTTCGCCGTAGCCAAGAAAGGCTCCACCTCCACCCTGGGCTGGACCCTCAAGGTTGACGTAGAAGGTAACGGCAGCCGGACCATCCAGGTCACCAACGACATGGTAACCAGCGTCGATCAGCTGGTATCTATCCTGGCCCCCGTCGGCGGAACCTACTTCACCGTCACCGCAGTCAACAAAACCACCGGTCTGCCCGCTGTTGGAGCCGAGGTCAACAACTCCATCAAACTGGCCGCCCTTGGCGCCTACAAGATCCGCATCAACAAAGCATCCGACGTCGGTCCGTTCGGCCTGGCCGGCGTACTCTACACCCCGGCACCGATCGTCCGCGGCGCCAGCACCTTCGCAACCCGCGCCGAGTACGTCGCATACCTGAACAGCATCGACGCAGCCACCTTCGGCGTCGGCCAGGCTCCGGTTGCCGGCATCGCAGCAGTCGCCGGTGAAATCGGCCCTGCAGCAGCTCCGCTTGTCAAGGGCAACTCGTACGCCCTCGCCGCAACCGGGACCCCGGCTGCCGGCGCAGCATTCAAGTGGGACACCAACGCCGGCACCGCGGCAGTATTCACCGATGACACCGCAGCCGCCCCGACCGTCACCTTCAGCAAGCCCGGCACCTTCAGGGTCGCCCTGACCGTGACCAACGTTGACGGCGCAACCGCAACCAGCTACAAGCTCGTGAACGTGAAGAACCCGGTCCTCGTTACCTTCACCGCCCCGGTCACCACCCCGGTAGTGACCACCGTGCCCGCAACCTTAACCAAGCCTGAATACAGCTACACCACCGTAACCACCAAGGTCCCGGTATCCGTCGTAGCTGGCGTGGTTTACGACAAGGTACGCTTCTTCTGGGGCGACGGCAGCGCATCCACCACACTCACCGCGGGCGACTTCGCAACCGCAATGGCTGCCGGTGGCCAGGCTCACAAGTACAACCGCTACACGAAGTACTTCAAAGCCGCAACGAGCAAGTACACCTACAAAACCACCGTACAGCTCTTCAACGGCACCTCGCTGGTGACCTCGCAGTCTGTGATCGTGGAAGTTCCTTAAGTCCATGACTAACGGATCTACTTGATTGATTCATTGCAGTACTTCAAAGCCCGGAACGAAAGTTCCGGGCTTTTTTTTAATGCTCAAGTATGTTACGGCAAATGACGACAAGCGGAATGGAAAGGACAGGCGGACTGTGCTACACTCACTAGCGCGGTCTGCTATGACAATTGAACTTCACCTGGGAGAAAAGGATATGAGCAAAAAGATGTGCCTGTTTGTACTGCCATTGATGGCACTCTCTCTGGGTGTAACGGCGTATGCCGATGAGTATCCCGTCTGCAAGGAGAGGTGCGCTGCCGATAACGCCGATTGCCTCAAGTTGATCCAGCCTGCTGAACCCGATGCCAAGGAAAAACTGGAGAAAAGCTGCCAGATTGAAGCCGACGCCTGCAACGCGGATTGCGATGAAATACGATCCATAGCAGGCATCATACGCAAGATCATGGAATAGCACAAAGCCATGTTTCCTGCCGGTGAATAACCCACCGGTCACTTGACACAAAAAGGCCCCCTTTTCCAACCAAAGGAGGCCTTTTTACATCGTCCGGGGCACCGTCTACCCCCCACCCTGTCCCTCCCCCTCCTGGGGAGGGCACGCTTTGATCACCCCCGGAAGCGACGATCCGACAGACATGGCAGGGCTCACCTTGACGCCAGCGTCCTACCTTTGCTGCAACCCTTCCAACAGCCGGTAAAGCTCATCGGCGTCATACGGCTTGGCCGAGGCGGCAATGAAGCCGTACTCCCGGTAGGCGTTCATAACCACGTCGTTGCTGTAGCCGCTGGAGACTACCAGGCGCGCCTGCGGGTCGACCGCCAGGATCTTTCGGGCCGCCTCCTTCCCCCCCATCCCCTGGGCGACGGTCAGGTCGAGGATGGCTGCGAGGTAGGGGGTGCCGCAGTCGTGGGCCTGCCGGTACAGGGAAACGGCCTGTTCGCCGTTTTCGCATACGGTCACCTGGTATCCCCGGACCTTCAGCACCTCGGCCGCCAGGTTCCGGATCATCTCCTCGTCATCCATGACCAGCACCGCCTTCCGGGGGAGCGTGTCGGCGGTCCCACTCCCCTCCCCTTGCTCAGGGTTGTGCTGCTCCCCGAGGCTGTACACGGGGAGGTACAGGGTGAAGGTGGTCCCCTTGCCGACCATGGTGTCGAAGGTGATCACCCCGCCGTGCCTTGCGATGATGGAATGCACCGTCGCGAGCCCGAGCCCCGTGCCGAGCTGGGCCTTGGTGGTGAAGTAGGGGGTGAAGATGTTGGACTTGTCCTCGTCCCGGATGCCGCATCCCTGGTCCTCGAACCTGAGTTCCACGTAGCTGCCGCAAAGCGGGGCGGGGAATTTCTCCTTTTCCGTGGAACCCCCCCTGCCGCGGACGGTCAACACCCCGCCGTCGGGCATCGACTGCACCGCGTTGATGCAGATGCAGTTGAAGGCCTGCAGCATCTGCCCGTGGTCGACGTACACCAGGGGAAGCTCGGGAGGGAGTTCGAGCCGGGCGGTAACTTGGGAACCGCTGGTGGCAAGCTGCACCGATTCCTCGGCGATCCGTGCGACCGACACCGCTTTCCTTATGGGAGCCCCACCCTTGGCGAAGCTCAGGAGCTGGTTCGCGAAACCCGCGGCCCGCATGGTCGCCTTCTCCGCCTGCTGCAAAAGCGAGTGGGCGCTGTGGGATTGGTCCAGGTACTTTTTGGCGAAGGAGATGTACCCCATGACGCCGGTGAGGGCGTTGTTGAAGTTGTGGGCTATCCCGCCCGCCAGGACCCCTATCGATTCCAGCTTCTGGTTCCGGATGATCTGCTGCTGCAAAAGCTCGCGGTCGGTCAGGTCGATCAGGATGTCGACCGTGCGCGCCCCTGAGCGCTGGTTGCTGCAGTTCAGGTGTCGCACGGAACCGTCCTTGCAGAGCGCGTTCACGTCGTAGAAGGTGATCAGGCCGTCCTTCTCCCAGGCCTCGATCGCCCTTATCCTGTCGGACGCGACCTTCTCCCGGTAGGCGGGATCGGGGCAGACGCGGCAAAGCCACTGCTCGATGCCGGCTACATCCTCCTGCGGATACCCGATCTTCTCCACGATGAAGCCGTTCAGGTACTCGACATGCCCTTCGGCGTCAGACCAGATGATCCCGACCGGGAGCTGTTCGACCAGGTTGTTCAGTTCCCGGCGCGTGCGGCTACGCTCCGCGATCTCCTTTTCCAGGTCCAGGTTTATCGACACCAGCTGTTCTTTGGAGGCGACCTCGAACTCCATGGAGGCGAGCAGTTCGGCATGCAGGCGGCTGTTCTCCTCCTCGCGCTGCCTGAGCGACTCGGCCAGGTCGTTGACCGAGGCGGATGCCCTCCCCGGCTCGTCGTCGGATATGATGGCGATGCGCGAGACGTAGTCGCCGCCATGCACGTTTTCGAGCCCCCGCATCAGCGAGTTGAAGGAGGCGGTCACCCGCCTCAAAAGCAGGTAACAGGAGAGGGAAACCAGCAGCCAGCAGACGACCGCGAGCCCGCAGCTAAGCCACGCGAGCCTCTTACCCGCCTGCCACAGGTCATCCGTGCCACGGTAAAGGCGCACCTCCCCGACCAGGTCCCCACCCCCGTCACGTTCCGCATCCAGGGGGGCGTCCGGTAGCAGGGTCAGGGGATGGCTCCGTACCTGGGCGCTCTGCACGATGAGATCCTCGGAAGGGGCAGGGGGGCGAGCGGGGAGCCTCACAAGAAGCCGGCCGCCGGCCGACCGGATCTCCACCACCTTTATCTGGGGGAGAAGCAGGGTCTCGCTGGCGTACCAGTTGAGCAGATCCATGTTCTCGGCATACAGGGGAAGGCGCACAAAATCGGCCAGGCCGGCCGCCTGCAGCTGGAGCTTTTCCGAGACATGCTCCCTGTTATCCCGCATCTCGTGAAGCACGAAGAGGGTGACGCAAAGGGCGGTGATGACTGCAGCGAACAGCGTGAAGCGGAGCAGGAGCTTGAACTGGAAGCTGGAGCGGATTCTCGACAGTCTTTGAGGTAGTGCCATCTTGTTGTCCATTCGGGAGCCTCTTGAGTTACTAAACCAGTTTCGTTGCCGCGGGCGGCGTTATCTCTCGTTCCCAAGCTCCTGCTTGGGAATGAAAGGCCATACGAAGCTCAGCTTCGTAACGGAAGCTGGAGCTTCCGGGGCCTAGGGTTCCCAAGCTGGAGCTTGGGAACCAGAAAATCCAGCCCCTTGGCCGCGCCGCTCGTCGGAATGGGTACTATAGGCAACAAGATTTAAGCAATTGTATTGAATAAACCAGCTAACGGGCAGGTCGTGACTCGTGTCGGTCTTATTCGCCATGCAATCAAATTAAATCACATACATCATCCTGCAAAAAAGATCGTCATTCTCAATGTAAGGTTAACCAACTTTATAGTTGAAGACCTGCTTCAGATTATATGAAGTAAGTACTAAATTCAGCTAATACAAATTACTTTGACAGCAAAGCTGTAACCTGATAGGAAGGGTACCGCTTCCGGAGTCAGTTTTTCCAGAAAACGACGCAGCTGTCAACCACTCATTTGCTAGCAGGCACCCTGTTTGGCCCTTAATCTCACCAAAAGACATTTTTTTCGCTCGACACTGCTCCTGCTGGCCCTTGCGGCCGCGCCTGCAGTTGCGGCGGAGACGGACGAGGTGACCCGCTCGCTCGGGCTTTCCGAGGAGCAGAGCGTCACTTCTTCGCGCTTTCCCCGCCCCGCCTCACGCATAGCCGAGAATCAGACCGTCATCACATCCGAGGAGATCGCCCGGATCAACGCCCACACGGTCGCCGACGTGCTGCAGACCCTGCCGGGGGTCCAGCTGGACCAGCTGCAGACCCCCGGGAGCGTCAACTTCTTCCATGTGCTGGGTGCCACGGGGAGACACGTGCTGGTGCAGATCGACGGTGTGCCTCAGAATTTCATCGGCTCCGAAAACATAGCCTGGGTAGGGCACATCCCGGTACAGATGATCGAACGGATCGAGGTGGTGAAGGGTGCGGCCTCCGCCGCCTGGGGCTCGGCCCTTGGGGGGGTGGTGAACATCATCACCAAATCCCCCGCAGCCGACCGGGCGGCAGGCGGCATGCTCTCCGCCTCCACCGGCAGGAGCTCCACCCGCGACCTCCGAGCGGAGCTTAGCGGGAGCTCTGAAAACTTCGGCTACTACCTAACCGGTGGGACCATCAGCTCGGACGGCCTGGTCCAGGGCAACGACACCGACTTCAACCACGGCTTCGGGAAGTTCAGCTTCGCACTCCCCAACCGCGGCGAAGCCACCCTGGGGATCGATGTCAGACAGGACAGCATGGGGCTTGAGGAGTCGCAACGATTCAACTTCCACAACACCGGGGCGAACAGGTATGTAAGCGGCAACCTCTCGGTGCGTTATCCGCTGGCCGAGCGCCTCGACTTGGAGCTGAACGGCCGGGGGGGAAAGCGGGAGGTAGAGAACAAGCGGATGCTCCTCAGCGAGCCGACGCTCTTTTTCGACGCCAGCGGGAAAGAGAGCTTCCAGGGGGCCGGTGCCTCGCTCAGCTGGGGGGATGCGAGCCATGCCCTGAAGGGGGGGGTGGAGTTCGAGCGCACCGACATCGAGGCACGCGAGCTGGTCCGCCAGCTCCCCCAGATGAACTTCGACCTTTCCCTGAGGCGGCTCTCCGCCTACCTGAACGGCACATACACCATAGGAAAGCTCTCCATCCTGCCGGGAGTGCGCCTCGACCATATCGACCTCCTGGAGGACCCGGTCAGCTACACCCTCGGGGCCACCCTCCGCCTGACAGACAGCACGCTCTTGAGGGGGTACGCCGCGCGCGGCTACGGCATGCCGGTCATCACGAACCTGGGGATGCAAAGCGGGGAGGTGCAACGGGAGTTACAGCACGTCCGGACTGTGCAGGCAGGTGTAGAGAGCGCCGAGATACCGTACCTGTGGCTCAAGGGGACCCTCTTCTACGCGAACGTGTGGAACATCCAGGGCTTTGACGGCCTCGCCACGACCCTTGACGAACAGGTACGTCAGGGGGTGGAACTGGAACTCAGGAGCTCCCCGCTGCAGGGGTTCGCACTGACCGGCGCCTACAACTTCACCGACGCGCGCGACAGGAAAAGCGGGGAGAAGCTGGGCGGGGGGGAAAGCGGGCCCAGGCAGTCGCTGAAGCTCGGCCTCAACTACGACAACCAAGAGGCGGGGCTTACCGCAGCGCTCATCGGCAACTACGTCAAGCTGCACGACCTTGGCCCGAGCGCCAAGTGGGACGGCATGCTCTGGGACCTTCACGTCACCCAGAAGCTCCCCCTCGACATGGAGAGCACGGCGGAACTCTTCTTCTCGCTCCGCAACATCTTAAACTCCGAGCAGTACCAGATCGAGTTCCGCCCCAACGCACCGCGCTGGTTCGAAGCGGGCGCCAGGTACCGTTTCTGATGCGCGCCCTGCTCCTTTCCCTACTCCTGGCGCTCACCCTGTCCTCCATGCCTGCCGCGTGGGGCGCCGATGTCTTGATCCTGCAGTCGAGCCGCACACCCGCCTACGACGAAGCGCTCCGCGGCTTCCGCGCCGCCTGCAAGAGCTCCGGGCATACCCTCGTCCTTTCCGACTACGCCGAAGTCGACGTGCTGCGGATAGTGAAGGAGGAGCGCCCGAGGCTGATCCTGGCTGTGGGGGACAAGGCCCTGGCGGCGTCGCGCAAGGTTCGCGAGGTACCTCTCCTCTCCATGCTGTCGCTCTCCCTTAACCTCAGCAAGCGGTTCCCCGACAACGTGGGGGGGGTTGCCATGGCGGTGGCACCGGGAGAGTACCTCAAACTGTTCGACGCGCTGGGGGCAAAGAGGGTCGGGGTGTTCTACGACCCGAATAAGACCGGACTGTACCTGAAAAGGGCGGCCCATGAGGCGAGGGAGCTTGGCTTTGTCCTCGTGGCCGAGCCGGTGCTGGAGGCGCGCGACCTGCAGTCGAAATTGGAGAAGATGAAGGGCGAAGTGGATGCCTTCTGGATGCTCCCCGACAGCACTGTGGTCACCATGGTCAACGTGGAGGCCCTGCTCCTCTTCTCGATGAGCCAGAACATCCCGGCAGTTACCTTTACCGGCCAGTACCTGAAAAACGGTGCGGCGGCGGCGCTGGAGATCGATCCGTTCGACATGGGGGTGCAGACCGGAGAAGTGGCAGCCTCACTGCTCAGGGGGGAAGCACGCAGGGTGCAGGTGATCCCCCCCCGGAAAATCCGGTTGGAGAGGAACGAAAGCGTGCTGCGCAAATTGCGCTTGAAAATCAATGGACAATTGACAATGGACAATTGACAACGTGCTGGCGAACGGCTGATTAGCCCCCTGCCTCGCCTCCCCCACCCTGCCCCTCCCCCTCCGGGGGAGGGAACCTTTGTGTGACTTACTCAGAGTCATCGGCAATCAGAACTGCAGCGGACAAATATGAAGGGCCGGCAAGGTCAGCGACAACGCTTTCCTCAACCGGCCCGTTTTTATTCCATCAACTGCGCTACTTAGTCCACTCTATTTCAGGAGCTCATCCACCGGGGTGTAGGGGAGGGCGAAGGCGTCCGCCACTGCGCGATAGGTTACCTTCCCCAGGGCGATGTTGATCCCTTCCCTGACGCCGGCGTTCTCCCGAGCCATCTCCTGCCACCCACGGCCGGCCAGCGCCGCAGCATAGGGGAGCGTGGCGTTGGTGAGCGCCGCGGTCGAGGTGAGCGGCACGGCACCCGGCATGTTGGCGACGCAGTAGTGGAGCACCCCTTCCTCCAGGTAGGTCGGCTCCCGGTGGGTGGTCGGGCGCGAGGTCTCGAAGCACCCCCCCTGGTCGATGGCGACATCCACCAGTACCGCCCCGCGCTTCATCCCCTTGAGCATTTCGCGGGTCACCAGCTTCGGCGCCTTGGCGCCGTGCACCAGGACGGCCCCGATCACCACGTCGGCGTCCTTCACGAGCTCCCGCACGGTAGAGGGGGATGACATCATCGGGAAGCAGTTTTTCGGCATGGTTTCGGAGAGATGGCGCAGGCGTTCCAGGCTCTTGTCGAGCAGGTAGACCCTGGCGCCAAGGCCGCAGGCCATCTGCGCCGCATGGGTGCCGACCACCCCGCCGCCGATCACCACGACGTTCGCCGGGGCCACGCCGGGAACCCCTCCCAGCAGGATGCCGCGTCCCCCCTGTGCACTTTCCGCGTACTTGGCCGCCTGCTGGGCCGCCATCCTGCCGGCCACCTCGCTCATCGGGGTAAGGAGCGGCAGCGTGTTGCCCGGACCGGTGATGGTCTCGTAGGCGATGGCCACGGCACTGCTCTTGATTATCGCCCGGGTGAGGGTCTCGTTGGCTGCGAAATGGAAGTAGGTGAAGAGCATCTGCCCCTCGCGGATCAGGTGGTACTCGGACGGCTGCGGCTCCTTGACGTGCATGACCATCTGGCAGCGGAGGTAGATCTCGGCCGGGGTCTCCACGATCTCGGCACCCGCCTGGCGGTAGGCCTCATCGCTGAAGCCGCTCCCGGTACCGGCTCCCTTTTCAACCAAAACGGTGTGCCCCTCCCCTGCCATGACCTCCACCCCGCCGGGGGTCATGCTGACACGGTTCTCCTCGACCTTGATTTCCTTCAGAATCCCTACGATCATATAGCGCCCTTTCCTGTCGATTGTTGTCTTTAGCCGCATCGGGATACTACCCTTATCGGTGCCTTCGCAGCCAGCTTGATTTGCGAGGGAGCATACCAGAGTTTTGCCGATTTTTTCTTGCGAATATGTGCCGCAAACGATAATCTTTCGCATAAAATTGCACGCAGAGAGGGATTACATGAAGAATCTTGCGGAAAGCCCGCTGGACGGGATTGATCGAGCCATTTTGACCGAACTACAAAGGGACGGGAGGTTGTCCAACGTGCAGCTTTCCGAACTGGTGGGGTTGTCGGAATCGGCCTGCCTGCGCCGGGTGCGCATGCTGGAGCAAAGCGGCATCATCGACCGCTACGTGATGCTGGTGGACCAGGGGGCGATCGGCAAGCCGGGCAACGTCTTCGTCCGGGTCACTCTGGACGGCCAGCAAAGGGAAAAACTCGCAAGTTTCGAGGAGACAATCGGGAGCGTTCCCGAGGCGATGGAGTGCTACCTGATGTCGGGAGACGTTGACTACCTGCTGCGGGTCATCGTGAAGGACACCGATGATTACCTCAGGCTGCACAACAAGCTGACCGGCCTCCCCGGCGTGTTGCGGGTGCAGTCATCCTTTGCCCTGCGCACCGTTTTGAGCAAGACCTCGCTCCCCATTTAGAAAGCAAGGTTGAGGTTAAGGTTGAGGTTGAGGAAAGGCTCTTAAACCGGATACAGAAAGACAGGTTGAGGTTGAGGAAAGGACTGCTAGACTAGCCTGGTTAAAAAAATCTAACAACCAGGGAGGAAGGGCTATGAAAGCAGTGGTTTGGCACGGGGTCGGGGACATCCGGCTGGACGAGGTTCCTGATCCGAAAATAGAGCAACCTACCGATGCGATAGTACGTATCACCTCAAGCGCCATCTGCGGCACGGACTTGCACATGGTTCGCGGGACGATGGTGGGGATGCAGCCGGGGACGATCCTCGGGCACGAAGGGGTCGGGATCGTCGATGAGGTGGGATCGGAGGTGCGCAACTTCATGCCCGGCGACCGGGTGGTGATTCCCGCCACCATCGCCTGCGGTTACTGTTCCTACTGCCGGGCGGGGTACTACTCCCAGTGCGACAACGCAAACCCCAACGGGCCGGAAGCGGGGACCTGCTTCTTCGGCGGACCGGAGTTAAGCGGCCCGGTAAACGGCCTGCAGGCGGAAAAGGCACGGGTACCGTTTGCCGGCGTGGGGCTGGTGAAGCTTCCCGATCAGATCACGGACGAGCAGGCCCTGCTTCTCTCCGACATCCTTCCGACCGGATACATGGGTGCTGAACTGGCCGAGATCAAGCCGGGCAACACCGTGGTGGTCTTCGGCTGCGGACCGGTGGGACAGTGCGCCATTGCCAGCGCGAAACTGATGGGGGCCGGCAGGATCTTCGCGGTGGACAGCGTTCCGTCCAGACTGGACATGGCACTGGAGCAGGGGGCGGAAGTCGTGGACTTTTCCAGGGAGGACCCGGTTGCCGTAATCCGCCAGTTTACCGGCGGCATCGGCTGCGACCGTGCCATCGATGCCGTCGGCGTCGACGCGATGGCTCCCCATTCTGGGCCGGGGATGCAGGAGTTCACCGAGCACCAGAAGGAGTTCCAGCAGGAGCTCTCCCAGGTGGCGCCCAAGACCAACGTGAGGGGCGAGAACTGGCAACCGGGAGACGCCCCCTCCATGACCCTGGTCTGGGCGGTGCAGGCATTGGCGAAGGCGGGGACCTTGTCCATCATAGGGGTGTATCCTGAGACGGTGAACCTCTTCCCCATCGGCCTGGCGATGAACAAGAGCCTCACCGTCAAGCTGGGGGTCTGCGACCACCGCCGGTTCATCCCGAGGCTCATGGAGCTGGTGCAGAGCAAGGCGATAGATCCGGCGAAGATCCTGACCCAGCGGGCTCCGTTTTCCAACGTCATCGAGGCGTACCAGGCCTTCGACCTCAGAAAGGAGGGGTGGCTCAAGGTCCACCTCCAGATGCAGGGGGGGCGATAGCCCAAGGGGGAGGATCGTTCGAACCGCTGTGGCAAAAGCTGCCGGGCAACGACGCGAGAAGGGACCAGCCAAAACGGCTGGTCCCTTTTTCACATTTCCACCCGTGTCACCACCCCTTGCAGTTTGGCGGACGGCAGGTGGTGGAACTGGACGAAGTTCGGGGTCTGACGCTTGATGGTGGCGAAGAGCTTCCAGACCGGGTTGTCGGTGGCGATATCCTCTATGCCATAGAAGATCACCTTCTCGACGATCCCCTCTTCCTTCAGGATGCTCTCGATATCCAGGATCTCCAGGTACCCCACCTTTATCTCGATGGCGTCGAGCCCCGTGGACAGGTCGCGCTTGAGGACGGTCTTCAGGCCGTACGGCTCATCGGTGCGCAGTATGGAGATCAGGACGTTGCGCTCGTAGATGATGTTGCTGCGGATGATGCAGTGCACCAGGTAGGGGGGGATGACGCTCCATTCCTTGACGAAGAAAAGGGCGGTACCGGGGATGTTCCTCCCCTTCAGGTAGATCTGCCGGTAGGCGATGTCGAAGGTCTCGAAGTCAAGGGGCCTGAGCGCCCGGTAAAGGGCACGCTGCCCGTAGGTCCAGACCAGGATGGTGACGAAGGGAAGCGACGCCAGGATGATGGACCAGTACCCCCCGTGGGGGATCTTGTTCATGCAGGAGAGGAAAAACAACAGGTCCACCAGGGTGATGCCGACGGCAAGCGGCACCTTCCATTTCTTCGTGGTGCGGCTGTAGATCATGACCATCATGATGCCGGTGATGGTCATGGTGCCGGTCACCGCCAGGCCGTACGCCGCGGCCAGGCGTTCCGACTTCTGGAAGATCAGCATGATGAAAAGCACGGCCAGCATCAGGATCCAGTTGACCGAGCCGATGTAGATCTGCGACTTCAGCCGTGTCGAGGTGAAATCGACGCGCAAAAGAGGCATGATCCTGGTGGTTATCCCCTGGTAGACCACGGAAAACACCCCGCTTATCATCGCCTGCGAGGCGATCACGGTGGCAAGGACGGTGAGGATCAGAAACGGTATGTAGAGCATCGCGGACTGGTCCTGGACCATGCTGAACAGGTAGTTCTTGGCCTCCGGGTGACGGAGCAGGAACACCCCCTGCCCGAAATAGTTGATGATGAGCGCGACGAAGGCGAAATACCAGGCACGCAGGATCGGCTTGCGCCCCAGGTGCCCCATGTCTGCGTAGAGGGCCTCCCCCCCGGTGGCGCACAGGATCACCTCGGAGAGCACGAAGAAACCCGCGAGCCCCTGATCCAGCATGAAGTTGAGCGCGTAGTAGGGGTTCACGGCCGCGAAGATGGAAGGCATGGAACTGATCGAGGCGAGCCCCGAGACCGCCAGTGCGGAAAACCAGAGGACCATGATGGGGCCGAAGGCGCCGGCGACCCGGTCGGTCCCCTTGGACTGGGCGAGGAAGAGCCCCACGGCGATGACGGCGGCGATCAGGATCAGGACGTGCTGCCCGGTACCCTCGAGCCCCGGGATGAGCACCAGCCCCTCCACGGCGGAAAGGATGGAGATGGCGGGGGTGATGACCCCGTCCCCCAGCAGCAGGGAGGCCCCCAGGTAGGAGAGGAACAGCACGAACCCCATCTGCCGCCCCGGCTTCAGCATCCGGGCCAGGATCTCCTTCAGGACGATGGTCCCCCCCTCCCCCTTGCGGCTCAGGCTCATGGCGAGCCAGGCATACTCGGCGGTCACCAGGATGGTCATGGTCCAAAAGACCAGGGAGAGGATCCCGAAGACGTTGTCGATGGTCGGTTTGGTAAGGGCGAAGATGACGGTGAGGGTGTAGATCGGGCTTGTGCCGATGTCGCCGAAGACGAGCCCCATGGCCTTGACGATGCCGCTCCAGTAGGAATCGGTTGCTGCATGTTTCACGGTCTATCCTCCGATCCTGCTACTCTTCTGCCTGCCTCAGCCGGTAACCCACCCCCGGCTCGGTCGTTATGTGCCTTGGGCGCGACGGGTCGCGCTCTATCTTCTTCCTCAGGTTGCTTATGGTCACCCGCAGCACCTGGGGCTGCTCCTGGTGGGCCATGCCCCAGATCTGTTTCAATATCTGGCCGTGCGTCATCACCTTGTCCGCGTGGGTGATCAAGAGGCGCAACAGGTCGTATTCCATGGGAGTCAGCTGCACTTCGCTCCCCTCCACGCTGACCCGGCGCAGGTTGAGGTCCACCGTGAGGCCGCCGCTTTTGAAGACCGGTTCCGCGCTCTGCACCGCGGAGCGCCTCAAGGAGACCCTGATGCGGGCCAGAAGCTCCCCCACGCCGAAGGGCTTGGTGAGGTAGTCGTCCGCCCCTGCGTCGAGGGCCGCCACCTTCTCGTCCTCGCGCTCGCGCA